>Ga0209403_10002479_pt1 | contig 21985 bp, 19 predicted proteins | sample ArcticOcean_MG_C_8_FD_187440 | JGI IMG/M metagenome (GOLD analysis project Ga0209403, IMG submission 187440) | Marine microbial communities from western Arctic Ocean - ArcticOcean_MG_CB11_86 (SPAdes) (version 2) | ecosystem: Environmental > Aquatic > Marine > Oceanic | place: Arctic Ocean... | reverse complement strand
GCTACGAATGACCGAGCAGAACGTTGTCCGCGATGATCGGGTGCGGTGTTTCGGCGGACCGGACGACCCGCTCATGATGCGCTATCACGACGAGCAGTGGGGCTTCCCCGTCCACGACGATCGCCAGTTGTTCGAATCGTTCGTGCTTGATGGATTTCAGGCGGGTTTGTCGTGGAGGACGATACTGCATAAACGCGAGAACTTCCGTAGCGCATTTTCGGGGTTCGACCCGGAGAAGGTGTCGCTGTACGGTGACTCGGAGACGCAACGACTGCTGGCGGATGCGGGCATCGTGCGAAATCGCATGAAGATCGTGGCGACTATTTCAAATGCCGGTAGATTTCTTGAGGTCCAGCACGAGTTTGGCAGCTTCGACGGCTACCTTTGGCGATTTACTGGCGGCGAGACGCTGCGGAATCCAGACGGCGTGACGATGCGGGAAGTGCCTGCCTCGACGCCTGAGTCGGATGCCTTGTCCGCAGACCTCAAAGGCCGTGGGTTCAAGTTTGTCGGTACCACTATCTGCTACGCGGTGATGCAGTCGGTCGGCATGGTGAACGATCACTCTGATGAGTGCTGGCGGACAACGGGCGGCTGATTTCGCCTGGGTGAAGCATCCGTTTCGTGGGGCAAAAAGAGGACCCCCGATGCTCAGCAACACCGGGGGTCAGCTCAAGGAGGAGCCAGCGTAAAGAGTAAATCTTTGAACGCTGGCTGGCTAACTCTACCATATGGTGTGTGGGAACACAATACATTCCGCAATATGTTGCGGAGTTTTTCTGGAGGCCTGATAATTGTTTCCACGGCGGTTCAGCAGTGAGTCTCAGAAGGGCCGTTATACTGTAATGATCCTGTGTAGGGGGAGCCATTGAAGACGAGTTTGGGTCGTGTAGCCGTTGGCCGCACGTGGTGGGGAATCGCACTGATTGTCGCGGCTATCGCATGCTCTAGCACGCCCGAAGCGACCGCGACGCCGGAGCCGACAGCCCTGGTTGAGCCGACCGCTGTCGTGACGACGAATCCGTCGTCGACGGTGCAGGTCAGGGTGGCCCTAGCCTCTACGGATCTAGCTGTGGGACCGAACCGTCTTGTATTCGGAGTACTGGGTGATTCAGGTCCCGTCCGGTCGCCTAATGTAAAGGCAAGATTCGTGTATGTCGACGGTGACGCCACCGCGGTACTCTTCGAAGCTGAGGCGCGGTTCGTGGAATGGCCTGGCGGCGCTAGTGGCGTCTACGTGATCGACGACGTTGAGTTCGACAGCGCCGGGCGTTGGGGAATGATCGTCGACGGTGTGATGGACGATGAGACGGCCCTGATTGGCCAGTCTGGTCTAGTGGTGAACCAGGAGAGTTCGTCTCCGGCCGTGGGGTCTCCGGCGCCCCGGAGCGCCAGCAAGACATCAGCCGACGTAGCAGACCTGTCGGAACTGACAACTTCTCCGATCCCGGACCCTGGCCTCTATGATCTGAGTATCGCCGATGCCATCGTTGCCGCACAGACCACCGTTGTGACCTTCGCGACCCCCGCATTTTGCCAGACCGCGACCTGTGGTCCCCAGGTGGAGGTGCTTTCATCGCTGCGGCTACGCCACACCGAATCGACCTTCATTCATGTCGAGGTCTACGACAACCCGGACGAGATAGAAGGAGACCTGTCGAGAGCCAGGATATCGCCGCTGATGGAGGAGTGGGGCCTGGTGACCGAGCCCTTCACCTTCGTAATTGACCCTGCCGGGCAGATCGCGGCCAAGTTCGAGGGGTTTGTGACCGAAGAGGAGTTGGAGGCGGCGTTGTTGAGATTGCCAGGTACAGGGGACACAAACGATGGATAAGGCATTGGCGCAGCGGTTCGGACGTATCGGCTTGGTCCGGCCTGGACTGATTGCACTGGTTGTGGCATTGGCGGCGATCCTCTCAGTCACGAATACAGTCAGTGCTCAGGGAGAGGGAGAAGGGGCGCGGGAACTGTTCCGTGAGACCGTGGAACCGTTCGAGCTAGCGCTCAGTGTCGAGCCAGCCGAGGTAGTAGCAGGCTTCATCCACCTCTCCGTGACGGTGCTGGTAGCCGGGGAATCGACTCCGGTGGTGGGTGCCGTCGTCAACATAGTTGGCACAGCTAGCGACGGTTCTGCCTTGCAGTCTCGGGCTGTCAGCGAGCCGACACGCCCGGGAATCTACGACGCGAACCTGTCGATGGAGCCGGGAGGGTTGTGGACGGTTACTGTCGAGGTGAGCAAGGACGGCCTGGGAACCGCCACCCACGAAGTGTCGCTGACGGTGGGGAATCTACCCCTGTCAGCCGGGCTAGTGGGCACACTTTTGTGGTTTCTGACGACCGCCGCGTTGCTTGGTGGCGGCATCTACCTATGGAGGCGGTCCAGGACCGCACTGTCTGGTCGTTAGGCGGTCGCGCCTCTCGGTGACGTACGCCGTTTCACCATACGATGATTCTAGTTCCTTGTGCTCCGCCTCTCCGTTACTTGCTAGCCACCGCTCCTGGCGTCCTCGATCTCATCCACATACAGTACGCCGGCCTCCTCGTGGTAGGTCACGATGATCGGTGCCCCTTGCACCATGTGGTCTCGAACGTGAGACGGTAGCCAGCCTCGATAGTCCTCTGCTTCAAAATCCCACTTGGTCCCGGTATCGTCCTGCACCGAGAGTGTCTCGATTTGTGTCAGGCTGCCAGCTGCAACGTCCAGGACGACACCTGTCACCGTTGACTGCTCCGCTGCTGGCGTCCCTGGTTGTTCCTCACTACCGCACGCCACTGCCCAGATTACCAGGAGAGTGGTCATTACGACGATCAGTGTTTTTCTCACGAGATCTCCCAGCCCTTGCCGCGGCAAGAGCGTATATCTACCCGCAGAACTGTGTGCCCTAGGGCGCGTAGTTGGTGCAAAATGCGAACTAGTGTACTATTATCGAGTCCGTCGATCATTACAACATCTAAACATATGATCAAAACTTGTACCGACTTTCAATTGACTATTTTCTTAGACGATGTATAAGGTAGACCGGCGGGAGGTAAATGATGAACAGAGCAAAGTACGTTATACCACTACTATTCGTGGCTGTCGCTATGGCCACCATTCAGCCCGGAGCTGTCCGTTCCGTCTCGGCGGAATCGACACCTCTTGTCGTCGTTGTGGCGGACGCCCAAGCGCTCCACCAGACGGAGGACGCTGTCGATGTGGCAGCATCCTTCATCGGACTGCTTTCCACGTTACAAGGGGCGCAGCGGTTCGTGTTCGTCGGTGGCGAGGACCCATCGCGGCAGGTGGGGCCATTCAGCGCCTCCGACCCGGACTATGACGAGTCACGTGCACGGATCCTGACATTGTTGGGCACCGTGGACGAGCAGTCCGCGCCGCTCGCCGGATTACTGCTGGAGGCACAGGCTGTGCTCAGCAGAGAGCAGGGTGCCCCTGGGTCCGAGGTATATGTAATCACGGGCGATTCTGTGGAGACCGACTTTGGGCAGCTGGCCGTTCAGCTTTCGCCCCTGGCCGGTCGGTTTGATGAGTTCGGATGGACCATTAACGGGGTCGAGCTTCCGAACGCGTCGGCAGAGTCTGTACTATTTCTCGAGGGACTAGCGTCCGAATCAGCCGGTCGGGTCATTGATCTGTCCGGAACGGACGCTCTGATGGACGTTGCCGACTCCCTATTGGGGCGAGTTGGACGCGGATCGCTCTCGGCTCTGGGCAGGCGCGATCTGGATCCGGCCGAGCTGATGAGCTCCGCGATAAGTATCGTGCCCGGGACCAGCGAGACCACCATCATGCTGTTCAGGGACGACACCGTTGGCGAAATGCAACTCAGCGATCCGCTGGGATTTGGTGTTTCGGCCTTCGACCAGTCGAAGTTCCAGATTGTGGAAACACCTCATGCGATCATCTGGAGACTCATAGACCCTGAGCCAGGCAACTGGAGGGTCGATGTCACGGGTATGAATGGGGGTGTGTCGGTGTGGAGGCATACCGAGAACGACTATAGTCTGGCTCTGATCGCGAATGAGCCGGTGCCCCTAAATGAACCCGCTGCCATCCTGGCGTACGTACAGCGGGGCGATCAACCAGTGAACCTGGAAGACGTCCGAATGTACGCGAATATCACCACGCCGGAAGGCAGCAGAGTCACGCTGGAAATGATGGACGATGGGATCGGCAGTGACGCTGTGGAAGGCGATGGCAGTTTCACTTTGACGCTGCCGCCGCTGTTGGCACGGGGTGAATACCAGGTTGAGTTGGAGCTGGATTGGCTGACATACAACCACCGCATCTCGTCCCTGACTAGCTTCAGCACGAGCATATTCCCGGGCCTGTTGGTCACCGCGGTGGACTTCGGTGAGCTTGAACCTGGTGCGCGGACACACGTTGCCAACGTGGTCGTGCATGTGGACGGCCAGCCCTACCCAGTGAACCCGGAAACGCTCACTGCCAACCTGAGTTCGACTGAGGACGAGCCGGGGATTATCGAGTTGGTGCCCATGCGTGTTTATGGCGATGGCCCGGCCTTCGAGTACGATGTGTTCCTGACGGCGCCGGACTATGGCCGATTCTCCGTGAGCTACTTACTGGATACCGAGTATGCAGGAAGGGTCTTCCAGCACAGCACCGACGCCGCGTTCTTTATTGTAGAGCCGCCTGTGGCGGTCGCCGAGGTCGTAACCGACGTTGTTGCAGATCTCGCGCCGGCAGTGACGTTGCCGTCGGCGGTGCAGTCGTTGCCAGTGCCGTTCATAAACGACGCCCCCTCCGGATTCCCGATGTTGGCTGTCTGGATACCCATAGGTCTACTGGTGGTGCTGGGGGCCGCCGCATCCTGGGTTCTGACTCGCACGAGGCCCTATGGCTTCATCTACGACGATCAGGACGATCCTCTCGTGGACTTTGCCGCGATACGTCGGCATCCGGTGCTCGAGTTGCTGCTCAGAGGCTCTATCAAGGGCAACGAGCTGGGCCTGCCAGGGTTGGAGGGTGTAGTTTTCCGATTCAGCAAGGGCCAGATCCAGATAACAAGCCAAGGCGACCACCCGACAGTGAGGGTGAACAACCAGCCACTGGTCGGTCAGACGACTATCGAAGATCGGACCTGGATTGGTACCGGCGGTAAGCTGTATACGTTCCTCCTAAGTCCGCCGTCACCAATGCTGGAGGGCTCTGGCGACTAAGAATCTAGGCCCACGTTTCCAGAAATAAAAAAAGACCCCGCCGGCTCAGCCGGCGGGGTCTTTTTTCGTCTGATTAAGTGTCTGGCTAGTCGCTCTCGGTTATGATGATGGTCTTGATCGCATCTCCTGGGTTAGTCGCTCTGGCCGGATCCCTGAGCGTAATCTTGTTCACGACGTCCATGCCTTCGGTCACCCTGCCGAACACTGTGTGACACGAAGTTCCGGGTGTGCTGCAGTCTTTGGGTGTGCCATCGGGTTCGTTGCCGTCCAGGAATGTCGTTGGGACGAAGGTGATGAAGAACTGGCTGCCGTTGGTCCCAAGTCCGTTTCGGACGCCAGCGTTGGCCATTGAGACGGTGCCGACGGTGTCGTGGCGTCGTAGTGGGCTGGGCTCATTGTCGAAGTTATAGCCGGGTCCGCCTGAGCCGGTACCGGTGGGGTCACCGCTCTGGGCCATGAACCCCTCTAGAACGCGGTGGAATGTGATGCCGTCATAGTAGCCGTCCCTCGCGAGAAAAACGAAGCTGTTGACGGTGACGGGCGCTTCCTTTGGGTACAGCTCAATTGTGAACTCGCCGCCCTTTTCCATTTGGAAGGTAGCGGTGTAGTTCTTGTCGGTGTCGATGGTCATTGCCGGTGGGGACGAGTAGGTCTTGATGGCTGGCTCCTTGGTTACGGGTTTTGATTCAGCTGTAGATTCGCCTTCGGTGATTATGATGGTCTTGATCGCATCTCCGGGAGTCGTCGCCCTAGCAGGGTCGCGGAGGGAGATGCTGTTCACGACGTCCATGCCCTCGATGACCCTGCCGAACACTGTGTGGCACGACGTGCCTGGAATGCTGCAGTCCTTGGGGGTGCCATCCGGCTCATTGCCGTCCAAGAATGTGGTCGGCAGGAAGGTGATGAAGAACTGGCTACCGTTGGTCCCGCGGCCGTTCCTGACGCCCGAGTTGGCCATCGAGACGGTGCCGACGGTGTCGTGTCGTCGCAGTGGGCTGGGCTCGTTGCCGAAGGTATAACCGGGTCCGCCGGATCCAGTGCCCGTGGGGTCACCGCTCTGGGCCATAAAGCCTTCCAGGACGCGGTGAAATGTGATGCCGTCGTAGTAGCCGTCCCTGGCTAGGAAGACAAAGCTATTGACGGTAAGGGGGGCTTCCCTCGGATACAGTTCGATAGTGAACTCGCCGCCCTTTTCCATTTGGAAGGTAGCGGTGTAGCTCTTGTCGGGGTCGATGGTCACTGGTGGCGGGGACACGTACGTCTTGATGGCCGGCTGCTCGGCAATGGGTGCTGGCGTAGGCTCGGACTGAGGCGTCTGGGTCGGCGTGGAGGCCGATTGTCCGGTTTCTGATGCTGGTGCAGCCGCGTCCGGCTCGTCGCTGCTACAGGCTGCGAGGAGAGAGATCACAGCGACTGCGGCAGCAAACAGTGCAATTCGGAGGGGTCGGTTCGACATAGGTCGCGATACCTGCCTTTCTCGACGTGTGTGGGCGTCACACCGGCGAGGCTGACGACCTAATTAACAGCGAGTAATATTCTACATGCAATACACGGGACGTGCCACGGTCACGAAGAATCAAGTTGTACCCCGAAACATGCCGTGCGACTTTGAATCAGGTCTTTACACGGATACCCTCCTGACCACATTCTGCGAGTCGAGAATTTCACGAACCCTATCTGAGACGCCTGAGTAGCTATGCCACAACAATCTGAGCACCCCGGACGCAGCATCCTTTGCGTGTTCGCACACCCTGACGATGAGACCGCCGGGGCAGGCGGGACAATCGCTCGCTACACAGCAGAGGGCGTTGCCGTGCAGGTTGTTACGGCGACGCGCGGGGAGCAAGGATCACTGGGCCCGGACGACCGCGTTATTGGGCGGGAGGAGCTCCCGATAGTGCGGGAGACCGAGCTGCGCTCCGCGATGGTGGTACTAGGGGCGCACCCCCAGTCCTGCTCGGCTACCGGGACGGAGAGGTAGCTGATGCCGACTTTGCCGAGTTGGTGGCGAAGGTTGTGGCACACATGGACGATGTCAGTCCTGATGTCGTGATCACATTCGGACCCACAGGCATTACGGACCATCCGGACCACAAGACAATGCACCAGGCGACGGTGGAGGCGTTCCAGCGGTACACCGGGAGGGCGGGAAACCACGCTCGTCTGCTATATTTCGCCATCCCGCCCGACATCGCGCGGGAATTCGAGCTGGAAATAGAGGGGCCCGAGGCGATCCCCAATGTCGTCGTAGACATTTCAGATGTCCTCACGCTGAAGCTAAAGGCGCTGCGGATACACGGCTCACAGATGGACATTCAGGAGATGACGGACAAGATCGAGGCAGGGTTGAAGTGGGACAGCGAGACGTTCCACCAGGCGCTTCCTCCTTTGCCGGATGGGGAGATTACTCATGGCCTGTGGCCGTAGAATTCCCGACACCTCCATAGTGCTGAGGTCGATACTTCACCCAGACCCTTCGAGCTTCGCCCCCTATGTGGAGTGCTCCGTCTCGACCGCGAAGGTCCGCACCTGGAACGGTGCCACGTCGAACGTGAGGCTTGCGTTGTCCACGCCCACCGGACCCTCGTCCTCCTCAAGTAGATTGACCTCGATTGCCTCACCCACACCCACACCCAGCTGCAGCTCCGCTCGTCCCCGCATGTTGTGCCCCTCGTAGCACCTCAGTACCAGCCGATTAGAGTCCTCAGCCAGTTTTACGGTCTCTACGAACACGCCATCCCGGCTTGATGAGACCAGTGACATCTCCTGTGGTAGCGTCCCTTCGTGAGCCGCAGTCCTGACCACTGTCATTGGGTAGTTGAGCTCGAATCCTGCCCGCACCGCGCCGTTTCGCCAATCCCCTGTGTGGGGGTAGAGGCTGTAAGTAAACTGGTGGTGGCCTTGGTCCGTCTCGGGGTCAGGTTGGGTCGGAGATCGCAGCAGGCTCAGGCGCATGACGTTGTCCTTCACGTCATAGCCGTATTTGCAGTCGTTCAGTAGGGACACTCCGTAGTCGCCCTCCGACAGGTCCGCCCACTTCTGGGCGCTTACCTCGAAGCGTGCCTGGTCCCACGGCGTGCTGCGGTGCACAGGCCTCTGGATGCTGCCGAACTGGATCTCGTAGGTTGCATCTGTGGCGTTGACGTCCACGGGGAAGGCGACCTTGAGGAGCGTGTGCCTCTCGTGCCACTCGACCTCTGTGTCGAAGTCGATCCGAGGGGTCGCATCATATACGTGAATGCGCTGCACCAGCGTCGAATGCGAGAAGGCGCGCTTGATCTCCACGGTGCCGCGAACCGGCCCTGTCTCCAGCACACGCACCTCGGCCGTCCCATCCATTTCCCAGACCTTGTCATGGGCGAAGAGGTCGATATCCCAGGCGTCGTAGTCGATCGGCTTGTCTTCGAATAGCTGGAACACATTACCTGCTTCGCCAGGGGCAAGCACCTCGCGCTCAGCTCTCTTTTCGAAGATCGATGTGATCCGGCCCTGTCCATCTAACTCCAAGTGGAAGAAACGATTCTCCATCGAGGACTCGGTCACGGTGATCGGCGACGCAGTCTCCTTTGGGGTGCCCGAATGAACCGCGATGGACGTGTAGCCGCAGGACTGTACGCCATCCACCTGCACTAGCAGATCGCCTGCATCGGTGGGGCTGGCGGAAATCTGATGTGGTACGCCCCGTCCGCTCGAGTCTGCCAGTTGGAGCTGATCCGGAAGGTTTTCCGGTGAAATACTCGCCACGCCGGACCTCGACCAGGAGGCCGGGTTGAAGACGACTAATGTGTCGGCTTCGGTTTTCACTCGTTCCGCGATCGTGGCCGTGGCGTCTACTACCACCTGGCCTGCCAATTCCTGGACGCGGGCGTAGTCGGCTATGGCATCGATCTCGGGATCACGGGTGATTGATCCGGGCAGGATGTCGTGCTGCTGGTTCACCAGAAGCCGGTCCCACGCCTCGCGAATGTCTTCACGCGGGTATTCGGCACCGACGAGCACGGTTGCCATCGCAGCGTAGAGTTCCGCGTCGTGGACAACAACCTCGCCCTTGCGGTTACCTCTCTTGATTATGCCCTTGGAGGTGTACGTGCCCCTGTGTAGTTCCAGGTACAATTCGTCGGACCATTCGGGGGCGCGATCGGAGCCCAGTCTTTCTTCCAACTCCTCAAAGTAACCCTGCACAGTCCCGTGCTCGATTTTGAGCGGCACGCCAAGCTTAGAGACGCGCCGCGCACGTTCCAGCATCTGGGTCGTCGGGCCACCGCCACCGTCGCCATACCCATAGGTAAACAGGATTTGGTCGGACTTGTCCTTCTGCTGGTAGTGGCCCCATGCGCCGGCGAGCATCTCAGGACTCAGCACAGCGTTACATGTCGTCATCCACCCAGCGCGTCCGGGAGAGCGAGCGGTGAGCTGGTGTGTCAAGACAGTGCTGCCATCTATGCCTCGCCAGTTGAAGGAGTCGTAGGGGAGGCGGTTGAACTGGCTCCAGGACATCTTGTTGGTGAGAAAATATTTGATCCCGGAGCGACGCAGTAGCTGGGGCAGTGCCCAGGAGTAGCCAAAGGCGTCCATCACGACCAGTGCCTCGCCCGACGATCCGAACTCCTCACGAAAGAAGCGCAGCCCGAACGTGATCTGACGAATCAGCGATTCTCCGGAGGGCATGTTACAGTCGGGCTCGGTCCACATCGCGCCATTGACCTCCCAGCGGCCTTCGGCGATCCGTTCCTTTACTGCTGCGTACAGTTCGGGAAAGTCTTCCTTGCAGTACTCATACACTTTGGCCTGGTTTTGCATGAAAGTCAGCTCGGGATAGCGATTCATGAGGTCAAGGACCGTCGCGACGGAGCGGCCTATTTTGAATCGGTTGACGTCGATCGGCCAGAACCATGCCAGGTCGATGTGAGTCTGGCCGACGGCAAGGGCGGTGGCGCCATTCTCAGGAGGGCCGGAGGAGTACAGTTCCGCGCGTAGAGCTTCCCCCGCTGCTGCTGCGGACTCGTAGAAGGCATTGTTCAGCGTATCGCGGTAGTCGACGGCGGTAATTGCTCGGTCCACCGCCGTTATAATACGGACCTGGTCCGCTGAATCGTCTCCCAGGGCCTCGGCGGCCTCGAAAGCCGTTGCCGCATCCCAGTAGAATCCCTCTGTAGCACGGTCTATCACCTGAAGCTCTGTCCCTGCATCAAGGGCCGGGTACTCACGTCCAGGGCTCGGAAGCCATTCGGTCACGTCGAAGTCTGGCTTCCAGAAGAGATACAAGGCTACGACATATTCGCGGCCACCCTCTGCGCTTTCCGAGAGGGGGATATCGTAGTGGAACGCGTCCAGCCCTTGCGCCAACTCGCCGTCGATGTAGACCAGTGCCTCGGCGTTGAACAATGAGTGGAGGTACCCGCCGACCCGCAGAGACAGCGAGACAGGCTTGCCGTTGAAGCGCTGTGGCACCGTAAAGCGGGCGCGATACCAAGCGGGTGCGGTGGCCCCGTCCCAGGACTTCAGTGACGGCCAGGCGGAATCATCCAGAGCGGGATCCTGCCCGTCGTCGAGGTCGCCGTCATGGGCACGCCAAGAAGCAATCTCCTCGCGGTCCCGTACTACGGCATGCCTCAGTTCTTCGATTCTCTGACGCAGCCTAGGAACGGTCAGCCTGAAGTCGGTGTACATGCAGATTCCTTTCGAACGGCACAAGCGTTGGCAGACACGCCCTCACCACCGGTCTGTGTGTCTGGTAGCCTAGGTTACACGAGTGAAACGGATATGCAAGACCCTATGAAGGAGTGTGGGATGGGTTCGAAAAAAAAACATCGTAATGGTAGTCTTCGATTCCCTGCGGAAGGACTGCGTTGGGGCCTTCGGACAGCCGCCCTGGGGCGAGGTCGAGACCCCAAACCTCGACGCTCTCGCATCGGAGTCGCGGATCTTTACGCGAGCTTACGCGGAGACCCTGCCGACCTTGCCAGCGCGCCGGGCCATGTATACCGGCAACAACGTGTATCCGTTCCATGGCGGCGACTTCAAGCTGCGAGGCGATTCCGTCCGGCTTCCTGGATGGGGGCCGATTCCCGAGGACCAGGACACACTGGCTGAGTTACTGCGAGATAAGGGTGGATATCGTACGGCGCTCATCTCGGACGTGTACCACATGTTCAAGCCATCGAAGAACTACTGGCGCGGCTTTGACCAGTGGACATTCTTGCGAGGGCAGGAACGTGATCCTGAGAGGAGTGGTCCGCACATACCGGACGCAGAGTTGGGCCAGTGGATGCCAGAGGAGCTTACGGACGAGCCCAAGAGGGCGGGCAGCCTGCGTCAGACGCTGAAGAACATGCGTGGTCGACTCCACGAAGAGGACTACTTCGCCGCCCGCGTGATGACGGAAGCGGTCCGATGGCTTGAGGAGAACGGGGATGCGGACAAATTCTTCCTCACGGTCGAGAGCTTCGATCCCCACGAGCCGTGGTTTGTGCCTGAGCATTACCGCCGCATGTACGACGACTCGGATGGACCGGAGCGGATTCAGCCGCCCTACGGGAGCATTGCGTCGTGGGCTCCGGAAGATGTGCGCCGTAGTCAGGCGGCCTACAGCGGACTGATAACGATGTGCGACCGGTGGTTTGGTCGATTGCACCGGGCTCTGAAAGACATGGGCCTGCTGGAGGACACGCTCCTTGTCGTCACGGCGGATCACGGCCACTCGATGGGTGAAGAAGGTTACATGGGCAAGCGCCCATACCCTGCCGACCCGGCGGTGTTCGAAGTCCCGCTGATGCTGCGTCAGCCAGAGGGCGTTGGGGAGAGGTCAGATAGCATCGTGCAGCACACCGACATCGCCGCGACGGTCCTGGACTACGCCGGTGTGGAGTCCGCCCAGCCCATGGACGGGCGGTCACTACTGGGCGAGAGCGCTGGCCGGGATCATGCGACGGTGGCCTACGGGCCCGCGGTCGTGGTGGTCGATTCGCAGTGGTGGCTCAATGCCAAGGTGGACGGCACCGGCGCGTTCCTGTACGACCTGGATAGCCCCGAGCCCAGAGCGAAGAACCTGGCTGATGAAAGACCGGAAATTGCGGACCGGCTGTTCCGGCTAGCTCTCAACGACGCACGCGGCGGCTTCCCTGAATACCTCATGACGATGGCAAATGAACTGGCCGATGCGCCGGGGTCCAGCAGCCGCGTGCTGCGAGGGGCATAGCCGGAGGGGGAGGGCCTACTGTGAGGGTCCCACCACTACGCCCTGCGTTTTCAGCTCTTCGATGCGCTCTGCCGGGTATCCCAGGATGTCCCCCAGAACCTCGTCGGTGTGCTCGCCTAATGTGGGTGTCGATCCTACGACCATCGGCGTGCGGCTGAATTTTATGTATTTGCCCGAGACGTGGATCTTGCCTGCGATGGGATCCGGCACCTCGACAAGAACCTCGCGTTCGGTGAGGTGAGGCTCGACGGCGGCCTGCTCGACGCTATTGATAGGCGCGGCTGGAATCGAGTGGTTCGAAAGATGGTCGACGGCGTCCTTGGTCGTTCTGTCGGCGAACCATTTGGAGACCACCGACTCGAGGGCCGCGACGTTTGCGTCCCTAGAAGAGCGGTCGGTAAATCGTGGGTCATCAAGCCACTCGGGTCGGTCCAGGGCAGCGCATACTCGGGGCCAGATGGATTCGCTAGTCGCGTGAATCAGGGCCCAGCCGTCGGTGGTCTCGTAAGCATTTGCCAGCCCTTGCCCGTTGCCTTCCTTTTCCTGAACGGTCCCGTCCGCCAGGTAGGCTGTGATGGGTATCTCGTTGGCGCTGAATCCCGTGTCGGCCAGCGACACGTCAATCTGCTGGCCTTCTCCGGAGATGTCTCGCTCCCGGAGCGCCGCGAGAGCGCCTATGGTGGCGTGAAGGGACGTAATCCTGTCGATGAGGGGAAAGTGGTTCTTGACGGGTGGGCCGTCCGGGGATCCGTTCAGCGACATCATCCCGCCGAAGGCCTGGCCTATGGGGTCGAAGCCGATCCGGTCCCTGTGAGAGCCGGTCTGGCCGTAGGCCGACACGTTGATCATGATGATCTTGCGGTTCAACTCATGTAGAGTCTCATACCCGAAACCCATGCGGTCGATGGTGCCGGGTCGGAAGTTCTGGAGTAACAGGTCCGAAACCTTCACGAGGTCACGCAAGATGTCCTTGCCTCGCTCGTTCCGCAGATCGACGGCCAGGCTCTTCTTGCCGGAGTTGTACTGGACCCAGTAGGCGCTCTGGCCGTTGACGATGGGGCCGTTGCCCCTGCTTTCGTCGCCCTGAAGCCCTTCGACTTTGATGACCTCAGCGCCCATGCGGGCGAACATGAGGGCGCATCTCGGACCGGCCTGGTAGCGGCCAAGGTCCAGCAGCCGGATGCCCTCGAGAGGCGTGGCCCCTGCCATCTGGCTAAGACCTGCCTTTGCGATCCAAAAATTCCTTGAACCCTTCGGAGATGGGAGTCGGGGAGAGGTTGCTGCCCTGCGCATCAAGCTCGGCTCGGTACATCTCCTCCCAGCTTGCGCCCAGGTCTGTTAGGAGCAGCTGCTTTATACCCGCCACCATGCGCGGGTCGTTGGCGGCGATCTGCTTGGCCAGCTCCATCGCCTTGCCCATCAGGTGGTCCTTCGCAACGAGGTGGTTTAGCAGGCCCATGCGGTGGGCCTCCCGCGCCTGTACTACCCGTGCTGTAAACAGCAGCTCCTTGGCCATCGGCCAGCCTATCTGTTGGGGCAGATTCCAGGTGGAGTTGACCCGGCCATAGGACGCTGCGAGGAATCGAAAACTGGTGTTCTCGCATCCCACACGCATGTCCATGCTCGCAGCCATCACTGCGCCGCCACCATATGCCAGGCCGTTTATGGCGCCGATGGTTGGCTTGGTGCAACTGGCGATGTGCCACCCATACGCGGCACGCCCGGGGTCTTCGGGGGGCAGGTCCGCCCCTTCGGCCAGCCGTGCCATTTCGTGTATGTCAGCCCCGGCTGAAAATGCTTTGTCGCCTGCGCCGGTGAAGACGATGGCGCCTATTTTGGCGTCCGCCTCAAGCTCCGCAATCGCCTCGTCAAGTTCGTGGGTGAGGGCACGGCTGAGGGCGTTGAGCACCGTAGGGCGGTTGAGCGTGATAACACCTACGCCCTCGTCTCGCTCCACGATGATATTTTCGTAGGCCATGGTAGATCTCTCCGCAGGGGTATAGCCGCGCCAATATAGCAGCGGGTCTTCGAGCCGGTCAAGGTAGAGGCGTTGTCGAGGGCGTGGACGCGTAGTAGTACGGCTGTGTATCATGACGACGGTCAAGTAGGAGGACTTCACGTGGACGTCAAAGACTTACTGGAAAACCCCCGCACTGCGGGATTCTCGCGCATCAAGTACCTGCAAAGCTACGGCACTGAGGAACAAATGGGCGAGTTCCTCAACTCCCTGTTCCTTGAAGCTTTCAATGCTAAATACAGTGGTGATTGGGACGCATTTGTTTCATTCATGGAGGAATGGGAGGATGTGGCCTTGACCGGCCAGTTCAAATCCATGGAGATGCCGGAGGGAGACATCCCCTGGGCGACCCTCTCCAAGCCCCTGAGCAGCGCGAAGGTGGCGCTGCTCACTACGGGCGGCCTCTACATCGAGGGGCAAGAGCCCTTTGAGCGCGGGGACACCTCGTACCGCCGCATCCCGAGCGATGTTCGCAAGGAGGACATCAGGATCCGCCATCGCGGCTACGACAACGGGCCAGCCAATCAGGACATCAACTGCGTCTATCCCCTCGACCGCTTCAAGGAGATGGAGTCGGAGGGCAAAATAGGCGAGCTATCGGGCACCGGCTACTCCTTCATGGGGATGATCAACGACACCGAAACCCTTATCAACGATACCGCGCCGGATGTCGCCCGCGCCTTGAAGCAGGACGGGGTCGACGCCGTCTTCCTGGCGTCGACCTGACCAATCTGTAACCGGTCCGTTGGACTGGTAGCAAGGGCGATTGAGGCAGTGGGCATTCCGACTGTGATCACGATGATGTACAAGCAGGTTGTCGACGCTCTTCGGCCCCCACGTGTGGCCTACGCACGCTTTCCTTTTGGGCAGCCCCTGGGAGAGCCTGGCAATGTCGATCAGCAGCGCGTAATTGTCGAGGATTCGCTGAAACTTTTAACGACTGCCTCCGAGCCGGGCACACTCGAAGCGTTGCCATACCGATGGCGTCGCGAGGACTACGCGAAGATCAGAAAAGAGCGGGGCTAACGCTGCTCCGGCCTCCTCTCCCGCCCCGGGAGAGGATTGAGGTGAGGGTCCAATCGACTACGATTCCGAGACAGCGAGCTTTGACTGGGAACAGGCCTACGACCAAATGGCCTGGTTGCCTGGCGGCGCGCTCAACATGGCTCACGAGGCCATTGATCGCCACACCCGAGGTCATCTCGCCCGCAAGATCGCACTGATATGGCTGGGCCGCAACGGCGAACGTGAGGAATACACCTTCGCTCAGGTTCGTGATCAGTCCAATAGATTTGCCAACGTTCTGCTGAGCCTGGGTATCGTCAAAGGCGACCGCATTGCCATTCATCTGGACCGCGTTCCTGAGAGCTACTTCGCACTACTAGGCATCCTCAAAACCGGTGCAATCGCATGCCCTGTGTTCTCGGGCTTCAGCCCCGAGACCCTCAGGGACCGCATGAAGGAAACAGACGCCAAGGTCCTGGTTACACATCCACAGTTGCGCCGAGGTCTCGGCGAGCTCGTCTACGAACTGTTCGAATTGCAGCATATCGTTGTTGTGAACAAGGACGGTCGAGATCCAGAGCACCCGGAGACTGCAGACCTCGACTACTACGAAGAGATGTCGAAGGCATCAACGACGTTCGCAACCCTGCAAACCAGTCCCTACGACACCGGTCTGCTGCATTACACGTCCGGGGTAACCGGTGAGCCCGAGGGAGTGTTGCTGCGCCACCAGTCTATCGTGCAACAGGCCGCAACCGCGAGGTCAGTCCTCGATCTGCGGCCCGGCGATGTCTACTGGTGTACCGCCGACCCTGGCTGGGTTGTTGGCACTACGTACGGGTGCATGGCGCCCTGGGCCGTGGGCGCGACCGTGGTGCTACGCGAGGGGCTATTCGAAGCCGAGGCCTGGTACAGGCTGATTCAGGAGGAGCGCGTCACCGTGTGGTACAGCGCGCCGACGGCGCTACGCTCGTTGCAGGCTGCGTCCCGCAATCTGCCGGAGGGATACGACCTGTCGTCTCTGCGCCACGTGGCTAGCGTCGGCGAGCCCCTGGAGGCTGACACGGTGGAATGGAGCGTCGGTGTCCTGGGAACGCCGATCCGCAACACCTGGTTGCAAACCGAGACTGGCGCGGTTATGTGTGCAGTACTCCCTGAGATGGACGCCCCCCCGGGCTCAGTTGGGAAGCCTGTACCAGGGACAGAGATGGCAGTCCTGGGCCGTGATTTCGAGCGAGTGGAGACGGGCGCAACCGGGAATCTGGCGATACGCCCCGGATGGCCGGCGATGTTCCAGGGCTACTGGGGTGATGTCGACGAGTACAACTCTCGCTTCAAAAGAGGGTGGTACGTCACCGACGACATGGGCCGAATCGACGCCGATGGCTATATATGGATTGAGCGCAGGTCCGACGGCTAGACGCGGCGCGAGCTTATGCCGTGCGCCCTAAGAGGTCTTTCGGCTCGCACCCTATCCCCCAGCCCCCGCCCCCGGCCTTAGTCCCGCGGGACCAACGGCAGTGTCACGTGGGAGGGGTACGTCGAGTCGTGGTGGATCGTCTGGAGCGCCGAGACCACGGTCCGGTCGTCGCCGATTGGACCGCCAGTGTTGGCATTGCGGTCGAACCGTGGGAAGTTGCTGCTGGATATCTCCAGCCGGATCCGGTGATCCTTCCAGAACAAATTGCTGGTAGCCCACAGGTCGATGGTGTACTCGTAGACCTCGCCGGACTCGATTGGATCGGCCGGGGTCTTGGCGACCCTGTAGCGAGCGCGAACTATGCCGTCTGTCAGGTTCCTGGCATAGCCGTCCGGACGTACATCGACCAGCTTAGCGGTGAAGTCAGTGTCCTCAGCAGAGGTCGAGGCGTACAGGGTCACGGTAATAGGACCAGTGACCTCCATATAGTGCTCCAAGGGCGGGGTTGTGTAGACCAACACATCGTGTCGCGACTCTGTTGGCCGCTGGTCAAATGCCCCCGCGGGGTAGACTCCGGGGTCGCTGATGATCTGGCCGCCACGGGTGGGCACCGGGTCGATAGGATTGTAGACGTAGACATCTGGCGGCTCTCCGACGTTCGGCGTCTGGACGTCTAGCAATCCGTCGCCGTTCAGCGTGTTGGCCCTCCCTTGGCTGTGGAGGTAGTAGTTTACGGATTCGGCTCGTTCCAGTGGCCACTTATCCTCTGTGCGCCAGACATTCTCGCCCATCACGAAGATCCTGACGGGCTTTTCGTCTGCCACGCCGTTGTCCTCGCCCTTGAGCCAGTAGTCGTAGTAGCGCAGAATCTGCCCCTGCATATCCAGTCCAAAGGACGAGGCCTGGCTGCCGAATCCACGCTCACCTGCGACGCTTGTCCCAATGCCGCCGTGCACCCACGGACCGATAACCAATCGCTGGCCTCGCCTCGCATTGTCTGAACCACCCGACTCGCGCATGCCGGTGAAATTGTTGAGGGTCCCGCCGAGAAATATGTCGTACCAACCGCCGTAGTTGAACGCCGGTACCGTTATGTCTGAATGGGCCTCCTCGATGGAGATGCGCTTCCAGTACTCGTCATACTCGGGGTGGTCGAGCCAGTCGTAGTAGTAGGGCGCCATTCCGCCCTCCAGGTCCGGGAGCTCCTTCATGGGGAGGTAGCGGTACCCGGTCTCCACCTTGTCCTTGGCCTCGATCAGGATGTCGAGCTGCCGTGGTGACAAATAGAGGCGGTTGGCCAGATTGTCCCAGTTCGCGGACGTGAGGTTGTCGAGTGTCCACTCCAGGTTGAACCCAAGCTGGGAGGCGCCCCCCTGCCACGCCCATCCCTCGTGGTAGTCGGAGGCGGTCTGGCCTGGCGCTATGGCCGCCAGGGACGGAGGCAACGACTTTGCGGCGAGCCACTGGGTCGCGCCCACGTAGGACGAGCCGTACATGCCGACCTTGCCGTTGCACCATGGCTGTCCGGCCACCCACTCGATCGAGTCGAAGCCGTCGTTCATTTCGTCGGTGAAGGTGTAGAACTCGCCGTCGGAGCTGAAGCGGCCGCGAATATCCTGAATTACGACCGCGTATCCGGCCATCGCGGCGCGTATCGCGTCTAGCGAATAGGTCCTCGACGACGGGGTACTCTTGTCATAAGGGGTCCGCTGAAGGAGCGCAGGAAACCCGCCACCGGCGTCTGGGCGAAAAATATCGACGTAGGTGATCGTTCCGTCCCTCAGCATCAGCGGGCTGTTGGGTTCGAATTTTATCGAGTATGGCGCTGCCATTCCTCGCGTCTCCTTGAGTCCATCTGGTCAGCCGTCAATAGCGGTTGCGAATCTTAGCATAGCGTCCGCGCACCTACAAGGCGACGTGGACTGGGCCGCTGCCCTGTGCTAGCATCCGAGCAAGGTACGCTACGATTCGGGAGGTCGACACGTTGAAAATAGAGGGACGGTACAGCTTCTTTTCCGGTCCCGAATTGGTATGGGCGAGGCTGCTGGAGACCGAGGTGCTGGCAGGGTGCATACCGGGCTGCCGCGAATTCACGGCTGTCGACGAGGATATCTTTGAGGTCGAAATTAACGCTGGTTTTGGGGCGATTAGCGGTACCTTTAATGGAACGATAAAAGTCATTGAGAGGGACGCTCCGCGCTCTTTCAGGATGGTTGTGGAAGGTAAGGGCCCGGCGGGTGGACTTTCGGGGGATGCGCTCCTCACGTTACACAACGTGGGTGGCGCAACGGAGATCGAGTTGGCCGGCGATGCCCAGGCAACCGGAGTACTGGCCCGGCTGGGACAGCGCCTCATGGCTCCGGCGTCCAAGGTGATGATCGACAAGTTCTTCGATTGCCTTCGTGACAAGGTAGACACCCCTTGACCGTGTGCCGCGACCTAGTACGGGTGGTGCTGATCTGTCACAAGGGCTCTCTCACTAAGGAGTCCCTTTTTCTTCCAGGGACAGAGATGTGAATAGAGCCGCCGCCGCACGAGGGAAGAACGAAGGCGTCCTAGGAAAGGACCATTGGCCACCTCCGTACCTTCCCGTCGGGCGACGCTCTCGGCTCCAAACCGCCGCACATCGATACTTCTTTCTTACCGGAAAGGGGTGTGCAGAGGGGCGTAGCCCCTTTGCCGGGAGTGTGAGGGTGTCCCTCACATAGTCTCTTTTTTTCTTATTCTTAAGTGGTGGTGGGCTAACGGGCAATGGGAAGGAACGCCATGGCGGACATCCAAAACAGCATCATAGACGCCCATATCCACATCTGGGCAGCCGATCAAGAGGCCTACCCACTGGCTCCCGGCTTCGTAGATTCTGACCTATGGATCCCCTCATACGAGCCGCAGGACCACCTGGCCATCGCGGGAGGTCTGGGCGTTGGCCGAATCAACTTCGTCCAAATGACCTGGTACGGCACGGACCACAGCTACATCCTGGACCAGATCGCCGCCGCCCCTGACCGATTCGTCGGCACGGGCATCGTACCCGCCGTCACAGACATTGACGTTGGAAGTCCAGGGAATACGATGATCGCACTGTCGAAGGGCGGTATCTATGCCTTCCGGATGCGTGGTCGGAGTTGGCACAGGCGACCCATTAGTGACGGACCCCAATGGATGGACCACCACGGTCACGCCGAGATGTTCGAGACCGGCGCCGAGCATAACCTAGTGCTGAGTTTCCTAGCAGAGCCGAGCGATCTTTCAGAGATTGACCGGATGTGCACGCTATATCCAGAGACTCCAGTGATAATCGATCATCTGTGCCGCATAGGTATCGACGGTCGATTCCCGGACGAGGACATTCGCGCACTTTGCGATCTGTCTCGCCACCCAAATGTCTATATCAAGGTCGGTCCGTTCCAGCATCTGGGATCAAAGGTGCGGCCATACCTCGACGTACTGCCGCTTGTAGAGCGGGTTATCGATGCGTACGGCCCCGACAGATGCATGTGGGAGTCCGACAGCCCCGCACTGCGGCCCGGCAACTACAATGCCGATCCGGAACAGGATTTTGCGGCGTCTCTGGCCCTGATCCGCGACCACGCAGACTTTCTGGGTGACTCTGACAAACACCAACTGCTTCAGGGCACGGCAGAGCGCCTATTTTTTGAGCGGTAGCCTGTTATTTTTCAGGGTATAGCTCTTCCCAGTTTGCGCTGACCTCGCGCTGCCCTTCGACCTGGTCCTGATACCAGCCGGTCTTCAGGTAGTCGAGGATTCCCATAACCTCGGCCTCGGTCAAAATGCCCTCAAATGACGGCATCGTACTGCCCGGAATATTGAGGGTACCCAGGATGATCTCCGTGAGTTGACCGTCGGCGTGGTGCCAGGTATGGCCTTCAGGTCCGTGTACCGGAGTGTCGGGCAGGACCCCCTCACCTGTGGCGGCATCGCCGTGGCATTCCGCGCAATTGGCCTCATAGGCAAGGCGGCCAGCCGTGATGCCGGTCGAGTTCCCACCGGCCGAGCACCCTGCCAATAGCAACAACAGAAGTAATGGCCAGGCACGTCGCGGGGGGGGGACATCAGATGCTTCAGCTTACCTATGACGCGCTGTTCAGGAACCAGCGCAGCGTCGCATCGAAGGCGCCTGGGACCTCTTGGTGCGGCCAGTGACCCGCCTCTTCCAGCTCGGCGATACGCGCTCCCGAAATCGCTTCTTTGAGTGCAACTGCGGCCTTGTGGTCCAGTACCGTACTGGCGCGTCCACGCAGGATCAGGGTGGGGCACTGGAGGCGGGACCACTCCGGTTGCAGGTTTTTCCGAACATGCGCTTCGAGCACCGCCGTGTCCGCCTTGAGCACCCACTTGTCCCCCGGCAGTTTGGTCGTGAGGTGCGCCGCCTGACTCTCGATGGCCTCAGTTGTGGCGTACGGCTGTAGGTTGCCGAGGTAGTCGATCACCTCTGCTAGTGAACGCCACTCAACTGCGGAAGCGTGCTCCGGATCCCCATGGCTGTTGGCAGCGATGTCACTGTCCACCACGATCAGCTCCGCTATTCTGTCCGGATTTGCGGAGGCGTATGCTGTCGCCACTTTCCCGCCGTAGGAGTGTCCGACGAGCACCACCTGTCCTAAATCAAGCTCGCCCAGTAGTCGACCAATGTCGCTCGAAAAATCGGCCTGTGAGTACGCCCCCTCCGCCGACCGGTCGCTATCACCGTGTCCGCGTAGGTCGAGGGCGATTACACGATAGCGGTCCGCCAGCCGGTCAGCCGCGCCGTCCCAGTTTGCTGCGCAGTCCTGGAGCCCGTGCAACAGCACCAGGGGCGTGTCATCGGCGGTTCCCCGGTCGGTGTAGTGGAGCCTAGGTGTGCTCTCGTTCAGATAGCCGTCTCGATTCATGTAGTCGAAGCCTCTCTAGTCCCTTTACGTGCTCGTTGTTTGGCATTAGTATATCCCGCATGCGCGCTCCATACGCCCTCCTTCACGCGCAACTCCCATTCCACGGCTGGCTGATAGTCGCCGTCACGTTCCTTGCTTCGGCCCTTTCGATAGGCCCAGGCTATGCGTTTGGCCTGTTCATTGACCCGCTCCAAGACGCCTTTGGTTGGCAGCGGACCGCGGTGAGCGCATCCCTGTCCTTTGCCGCCGTAGGCAGCCTTACCTCGCCACTGCTC
>Ga0209403_10002473_pt1 | contig 22000 bp, 22 predicted proteins | sample ArcticOcean_MG_C_8_FD_187440 | JGI IMG/M metagenome (GOLD analysis project Ga0209403, IMG submission 187440) | Marine microbial communities from western Arctic Ocean - ArcticOcean_MG_CB11_86 (SPAdes) (version 2) | ecosystem: Environmental > Aquatic > Marine > Oceanic | place: Arctic Ocean... | reverse complement strand
TGTCAGCACCAATCGTAATTTCTGTCGTTAATCACAAAGGTGGTGTTGGCAAGACAACAACCGCAGTGAATTTAGCCACCGCATTGGCGACAGGCAATTCTGAATTGGGCATAACTGCCCGTCGAGTGTTGCTAGTAGATTTAGACCCAAAAGGCAACGCTGCGACAACGTTTGGAATCGATAAACGCTCATTAGGACCGACGATGAACGAGCTGTTCAAAGGTGGAGTAGAAGGTGCTCCGGTGACTCTGAATCAGACGCTTCTTGGTCCAGGAAATTTGACTGAGTCTATGAAAAAATCCTGGACTCGACACAATCCTGAACGCAAACGCGGCCCCCCCTCCACTATCTCAATAGACAATCTCTGGCTGCTTCCTGCAGACCTCGATTTGTCTGGAGTTGAAATTGATTTAGCAACCAGATTTGGTCGCGAAACTAGGCTTCGCCTTGCACTTCAGCAGGCTGTCGGCCACTTCGATGTCATCATCATCGATACACCTCCTTCGCTTGGATTATTGACAACAAATGCTCTGACTGCAGCAAATTGGGTGCTAATTCCTATTCAAGCTGAATTCTATTCACTCGAAGGGATGGGGCAATTGATGAATGCGATTCGGGATGTTCAAAAAGCGGTAAATCCCGATTTGAAATTATTTGGAATTCTTTTGACAATGGTTCAAACTCGTTCAAAGTTGTGTGAAACGGTCTCCGAGCAAGCTCGCAAACATTTTGGCGACCGAGTTTTCAAAACGCAAATTGCTCGGTCTGTTGCTATCGCGGAATCACCACTTGAAGGCGCTCCGATTGTAATCGCTCAAAAGCCGGTGAAATCTAATCCAGCGAGCCTTTCGATGTGGGAATTTGCTAAAGAGGCTGATGAAAGAATCAAAGCCATTGAAAATCGTGATTAATTCGAATTCATTCGCCAGCATTTTCTAATGCGGATTGTCGAGCATCGGCAAGTAGACCTTCGATTTTTACTTTCAGCCCTTCCTCAAGAGATTTCAACATCTCATCGATTTCTTTCTCTGACAAATCTTCTCTTTTCGCAAACTGCACCTCGAGTGTTGCCATCATCTCCGCTTCGCGCTTTTTTGCGAAAGTTGCAACGGTTTGTTCCATTTCGACTTCTTTTTCGAGCGCGACTTCTTGCTTTTTCAGTGCCAGAGCTGCAAGCATAGTTTCTCGCTCAGCACTAAACCTGCGATCTAATTCTGAAAGGGTAGCACGCTCAAATTCTTCTTCGAGCGAATTAATTCTAACATCAACATCAGAAAGCATGTCTTTTTCAAGTGATTTTCTCTCACTCCGCAAGGATTTTTCGAGTTCATTCTCTCTTTCTTTTCTGGTCTTTGCAAGTTTATCCCGCATTGAAATTTCCTTATCGAGGCGGTAAGCTTCGGTTTTTCGATGGACTTGGCTTTCCATTACTTCACGCAGATCCATCTCGACGCGGCGCTGCATCCGATCAACATCCTGCGCTGCTTCCAACTCCAGCCTTTCATCTAGGAAAGCCTGACGTCGGGAGAATTCGGTTTCCATTTCCGTCTTTAATCGAGAACGGAGTTTAGAAGTGTGAGCCTCAATCCGGCGATCTCGTTCGAGATCTAATTGTTCACGAAGACGATTCTCCTCTCGGCGAAGTCGATGTAACATCTCTTCTCGCAAAAGCCGCTCCTCACGCTCAAGTGCTTCTGTCTCGAGCCGTTCCATCTCATCCTCAAGTTCGGCTCGAAGATCAGATTCAATTTGCTGAAGTTGCTCTTCAAACAAAATTTCGTTGGCTTTACGCATAGCACCGTGCATCCCAGAAACTCGTTCAGTCATCTCAGCGATACGCATTCGTCGCTCGCGACGAATTCCAGACCGCAATCGGGATTCCTCATCGAGTCGATCGCGAGCCCGAGCGACAGATTCCATAGAAGAAGAAGCGGAGAGAACGTGCTGAGCACGGAGTGAAGCAAGATTCTCGATACCTTCGGTATCATTCTCATCTGTTGACTTGCTCGCACTCATGGGTACCCATCCCCAACTTGACGCGATTTTCTCACTATTTGAGAGAGAAGGGTCGACAAGTGCTGATTATCACGTTTTTAGCACATTATCAACTATCCCCACATCTGAAAATTAGACCAAAATCCACTTCAATTTCATACCTCTCCCTCGCTTCATTTCATAGACTTTGATTAGTCAATCGACCAAACAAAATAAAGATTTTAAACATTGATTTTACATTCAGAATGTAACATTGAATGCTGCTTCACAGGCCGGACATTTCAGTTCTCTTTGACCTGGCCGTGGGCGGATTCTCAAATTTCTCTCACAGCCCGGGCATGCAATCTCGACTTTGACAACCTTCGGAGTCACAGTGAACACACCTGCACATCCGCCGCAGGTCAAATCAATCGGTCTCTCATCAGTGCCCGCAACCAAAATCATGTTGCAATGCGGGCATGGTACCGTCTCATCGTTGAGTGCATCGTTAGTCGGTTGGTGTGAAACTTTGTTTGTTGCCGTGCAAATTTCGCATTCAATTTCACCCAATCCTTGTGGTAACATATGACCGCAGTGTGCACATTCTGCTAGCGGTGCTGCATGCTTCGACTCGACCTCTACCATGTCCTTCGCTCTCCCTCTTCTGTTATCAAGCGGTCGTCACCTTGGCCTTCAATAATACTGCAAAGGCCTCTTTTATGTCCCTTACAACCTCTTTTCCTAAGTCGGTCAAGACGCTGATTCTGTTTCCCCCTTGACCGGTAACGAACATTCCATTAATGATTATTAGGAAAACGCTGGCCTCGTGAATTGCTATTCCAGCAGCGATGCTGGAGTTGAATCCCGCTAATGATGAAATTACCAAAATTGTAGTAATCACAACAGAAATCATGATGTTAATATTGACTATTTGGCGAGTTCTTTTCGCTAATTCTACTAAACGCGCCAGCGCTCGTGGATCTTCTCCAGGAATCAATACATCAGCTGCATCAAGGTTCACCCGTTCACCACTTCCCACAGCAACTCCAACATCTGCTGCTGCCAATGCTCCAGCGTCGTTGAAACCATCCCCTGCCATCAGCGTCTTTCTTGCTAGTGATTTTTTGGTGACCCAGTCGGCTTTGCCTTCTGGGTCAACATTGCCTCGACAAATTTTTGGATCGAGACCGAGATGTTTAGCGAAGGCCTCGACCGAAGATTGCTCATCTCCACTGAGAATTTCTACGCTAACTCCATGCTCCTGTAGCATTTCGATCATCTCAATTACGCCTTCTCTAGCATCGTCGTGGATGAAACCGAAAACGGCGATGCCGATGCCTTCAATGGCGAGTAGACTCGCTCCATGTCCTGATTTTTGGAACTTATTTAGGGCGGATTGGATTTCTTTTGAAATTGAAATTCCTTCTGATTCAAGCCAATCCGCACGCCCGAACATCACGGCTTTGCCGTTGAGTTCAGCACTGATTCCTGCATCGCCATCAGAAATATTGCTGACTTTTTCTGGACCTAAACCCTCATCTTCAGCTGCTAGAATAATCGTCTGAGCATATGGGTGATTCGAGCGTTGCTCGATGCCTGCAGCGAGTCGCAATACGCTGTTTTCGCTGTGACCTTTGGCGACAATAATTTCACTAATTTTCGGTCGACCGCTGGTCAGGGTTCCAGTTTTGTCGAGTAAAGCAAGCTCAATTGAAGCAGCCGCTTCGAGAACATCCCCGCCGCGAGCGACCAGCCCAAATGAGGCTGCGGCGGAAAGCGCGGTGGCATGAGGAACGGGTGCAGCAAGCAATAATGAGCAAGGGCATGAAACAACCCACAAGACCAGCATTGTTGTGAAATCTTTTGTCCAAAGTCCGTATGCGATTGACCCTATCAAAACAAAGGGGACCCAATATGCTGTGAATTTTTCAATTGTAGATTGTGTGCGAGTTGGTTGTTCACGATATTTTCGAACCAACTCGATCAGACTCGCTAATCTCGTATCATCACCACTCGCTTCGGCGCGGACAATAACTGGACCGCGTACCAAAACCAATCCTGCTTCAACACGGTCACCGACCGAAATCGAAATTGGAATCGGCTCACCGGTCAAAGGAGCGCGGTCGATGGCTCCGGCTCCTTCGATGATGATACCATCGACAGGAACGATTTCTCCAGAACGAATTTCAATGATATCGCCAAGGTTCAGAGCCTCAACTGGTGTCCATTCATCATCATGCGCATCAGATTCTAAATGATCATGATCATCACAACAATCGTCATCTGATTGACATTGATTATGACCCTTTGAATTTTCAATAAGCCGCGCCCTGCGCGGCAATCTATCGAGCCCGCCTTGCATTGATTCTCGGGCTCGAACAAGGGCGCGGTCCTCCAGATGTGAAGCAAAAGCAACCAGTCCGGTAACCGCTAAAGCCTCGGGCCATTGTTTCATTGCCAGAGCACCAATCACCGCTAAAGTTGTCAAAACTTGGAAACCTAAAACTCGGTTTTGAATGCTTGAGAGCGCTGCGTTGAACATCGGAAAACCAGCAAATGCAATTCCGACGACTGTGATCAACATCGCACTCCAACTTGGTGCCGCTTCAATTTGATTGATGGCGTAAACTCCCGCGAGTAATGGAATTGTAAGCAAGGCTGAGAGAAGCTGGATTTGGTCGGTGCGAAGTCGAGATGATTGAGATTCTTCGAATTTCGGATTCGTGCCGAGAATTTGTGCTAATCTAGTTTCAGAAATTTCTCGCGTTGCTCTTGAATGTAAATTGACGCGCTGTAATTCGATGCGCCCATCCTCAAATCGAACATCGATAATTCCCGGCACATCGAGCAAGGATGAACGCAAGCCTCGCCGATCGATGCCGAGGCGATTTGCTACTCCACCGGGTGTTAGCCCAACAATCGCCATCCAAGTGATATCTGGATTGTTTCCAAGACTCGCGAGAACAGAATTTGCCCGCGAAACTCGGCCTTTTGCTAGATCCAATTTGAATCGAACATTCCCTTCGGCCACTGAAATGTTGACTTCATCTATTCCGGGAAGTCGGCTGACAGCCTTGGTCGCCTTCATCGCACAGTCCGGGCAATCCATTCCTGTAATTCCCCACTCAAATTCGAATATCCCATCTGCGGCAAATACCAAGTCGGCAACCACGTCTTCATTTCCAGACTCGATTTCTTCAGTGAGAAGCACTTCGTCGAGGGTTTTCGCGGCGACTTTTTTTTCTGAAATTCGTGAAGCAGTTTTGCGAGTTTTCCTTGACAAACTCGACATAAATTTCGAAACTGGCTGAATCAATGACTTGAGATTAGTTGATTCATCCACCTTCGACTTGGATTCAATAGTAGTTTGGCCGGTATCCTCATCATCGTCGAGGAGAAGAAAATCCTCACCGCCCATAACCTCCGCAAATCTTCGATGCCCTTCAAGTTGCGGGGTAGCAGTAGGGCGGTGGTATCTTCACCAAAAGGCGTCAGGAGTGGGTGTGTTGAGCCTGCCCGAAGATGTTGATTGGCAGATGATTGTCTTCGATGTCGATGGAACTTTGATGGATAAAAATGGCTATCCGGAGGGGTTATTGCAGCGAATTCGCAAACTCGAAGAATTGCAATTAACCGTTTCACTTGCAAGCGGTCGAACGCTGCCAAATGTTACTCCAATTCAACAAACCTTGGCTGTTTCTGGCTTTATCGTCGCTGAAAATGGTGGGATGGTTTGGGACTCGCGGGCGGGTTTTGCTATCGCACGACTCGCGGATGGCGAGCGAGCGAGGAGTGCAGCCGATTGGCTTGCAACTCAGCTGGACGATTTCGATGCTGCAGGCATCGAATCGAATAGATGGCGTGAGACGGAATGGTGCTTATGGGAGCCAGATCGGGCTGATGAAGTTAGAAATTTACTAGCAAAAACAGAGTGGTCAGATCTGGATGTGGTTTCGACTGGATTTGCACTGCACTTGACTCCTCTTGGAATCAACAAGGCTAGCGGACTAAGCCTGGCTTTCGAGCAACGAGGTATCGATCCGTCGCAAGTCATCGCCGTCGGTGATGCCTCGAACGATATTCCAATGTTCAAGAAATGTGGATTCTCTGTTGCAGTCAACGATATGCATGATGGTGTGGTTGAGGCTGCTGATCATTTGACTGAATCTCACGGCGTATTTGGAACGATTGAGTTCTTAGATGAACTAATCGAGTTTCTTACTGAATAACTACTGAATCTCAGCACGTTTGATGGTGCAGGAGGCAGGATTCGAACCTGCGAAGCACTACGCATCGGATCTTGAGCCCGACCCCTTTGACCACTCGGGTACACCTGCAACCTCTGGGAGAGTGATTTTCTTATTGAGTACAACGGGTATAGGAGGTCGTTACTAGGAGAGGGAAAGGAATCATTCATGACCCTCCTTCACCGGATGGTGTTTGGGTCGCTGGCATGAGAGGGGAAGTTGCATCATCAAGACTCAGCAAACATCAGTTAATCGCAGTCGAAAAAAGCCTGTTCGAACTGACGAGAAAGCAAAAATCCAGCCCAAACGTACCGGTCGAATTATCTCTACCAAATTTCTGGGCGAGCGTTGGTCAACTACTCCATCACCTAGAGATGGAACTCGCTGAATCAATTCGGAATGAAGGGATGACGGCGAAGGCGCAATTACAGTCTCGCCGGCTCGGAGTGGTACGAACAAGTGTTACTGATTTGACGCGAATGCGAATGAATGCTTTCGCACAACACGCCGTTTTAACGAATTTGATGAAAGGTCCTGGTGGCGATGTGATAAGTGCTGTGAATCAAATTCCTGCTCTCAATTGGCAGAAACACGACCCGAGTGAGCGGATTTATCACAGCGGCGTTGGACATCTGGTCGAGAAATACAAGCACGAGGTTTCGTGGAATGCTCTGCTTCACGGTGGCAATGAGATCCCGATTTCTGCGCCTAGTGTTGGTGGAAATGCACCGCTGAGTGAATTTATCGATGAAGGCGCAGAAAATTCTTCAGAAGAGTCGCCGTCTATTTCTCCAAATCCTTCAGAAGTACCCGTAGTGGTAACTCCAGGCGTGCCTGAACAACCATCCGTTTCCGCTGATGAGGACGCTTACTGGAATGATCCTGATTTTGATGAGGAGGACCGAATTCGTCAGATGGATGCTTTTCCAAACAGTCCTACCGGAGCAATTTCTGCGACTTCAATCGAGTCTGATTCGGCGCAACTTGATGATTCCAATCTACGCCGAATCTTGATTTTGCAAGATATGGATGACCCTATCATTGCTGAGAATGGGTCTGAGATTCACCTTATCGCAGGCGATATCCAATCTTGTCCCGCCTTAATCGCTGAGACTCTAATTGCGGCAGGACTCGCCGAAACGGCTGACCTTTGAGTAAGAATTGGGGTTTTTATCATAATTTTCGCAGTTAATTAATTGCTTTAGATTAATTATAGTTCAGGATAATTATCAATAAGCATTTTTAGGCATGGATTTTTGTGTCGGCTCATCAAAGGTGAGCCAAATGGGTAAAACAGTTACAGATTCTCAATTAAAAAAATACCGAGCGGCATTTTCTGCCGACCCTTCAGCGAAGATGGCGCAAAATGCAGTTGCAAACAATGACCTTCTCGAAGTTGCACTCGACAGAGAATTAGTTCAAGACATTGATTTTTCTTTCTCGACCAAATTAGATAGTTGGAAAGTAACCAATCAGAAAGCTAGCGGTCGATGCTGGCTTTTTGCAACGCTCAATTTGTTCCGCCCAGGAACAATGAATAAATTGAATGTCAAAGAATTCGAATTTAGTCAAGCTCACATTCATTTTTGGGATAAATTCGAGCGAGCCAATCACTTATTCGAAGCAATTATCGATACTTCTGAGCGACCCGTCGATGACCGAACCATCGGGTTCCTTCTCGGAGACCCAATCGGTGATGGCGGTCAGTGGAATATGGCAACCAATCTTATTCGCAAGCATGGATTAGTCCCAAAAACTGCTTATCCAGAAACAAAATCTTCCTCTCGCACACGTTGGATGAATGGAATTTTGAAGGATATTTTGAGAAGCGGTGCCAGTGAAATCCGAGAAATTCTCGATAACGGTGGCACCGAAAAAGAAGCTCGCGCACATAAGGAATCTCGACTCGCCGATGTATGGCGAATTCTGTGCATTCATCTTGGTACACCGCCTGAGGAATTCAATTGGCAATGGGAAGATAAAGATGGGGAATTTCATCGAAGAGGAATGATTACGCCGCAAGAATTTGCCGCTGAATACGTCGAAATGGACTGGGAAGACTATGTTTGTATCGTCAACGACCCGCGCAATGAATACTACCAAACCTACACTGTAGATTATCTCCAAAATGTTGCAGGTGGACCATCGGTGATTTACCTAAATGTGCCTTCAAACGAGATGAAAGCGATTACACAAAAACTGCTTGAAGATGGTCTGCCAGTTTGGATGGGCTGTGATGTTGGCAAGCAAATGCACCGGCAGAGTGGTTTGTGGGATGCTAAACTGTTTGATTTTGGCGCCCTTTATGGTGCCGAGTTCGGCATGGATAAAGCCAATCGACTTCGCTATTCTCAGACGATGATGACACATGCGATGTTGTTCACTGGCGTCGATGTAGTCGACGGTCAACCTCGACGCTGGCGTGTTGAGAATTCATGGGGAGAAAAAAAATCTGGCAAGAAGGGATATTACACAATGAATGATTCTTGGTATGATGAATATATGTTCGAAATCGCTGCACCCAGCAAATATCTTAGCGACGAAATGCGCGCTGGTCTTGGCACTAAGCCAATCGTTTTGCCAGCATGGGATCCGATGGGTTCTCTCGCTCGCGACGAAGCTGCGGCTGAATATTGATTCAAAGGGTACTGAATCTGGCGAGGAAATCACAAACCCATAATCAAGGGGCTAGAATACTGTAATTATAAAGCCAGTAAAACATGACAATTACTAAAATTATCAATCCTACGTGTTGGGGATGGAACTGCCAACCACCCTCATTATGAGCGGTTGAATTATCCTCATCAGAAGAAGTAGATTTTTTCCTGAATGCAAAATGCCATATTAAGAGACAGATGAATACAAAATCGCCAGCAATCATCAAGACCCCGAAAATTTCCAAATTCATGACTTAACTGATAGGGGTGGACTCTATGACATATCCGTAACTTTCGGTATCCTCTGAGAGGCATAGCAGTTAATCGGTATGAATGAGTCATATCCGGGTCATAGGGTTCCTCAGCAGTACCCAATGAAACGCTACCTATGCACAGGGTTGCAGTAATGATGTGAGGGATTTGTTTTTTTACCTTCACCGTTGAACCCAATGCATGGGGTCGGATTTGTGCAGAGTGTTTTGAGCAATCCAGACTTCATAGAGCAAGTGAAGTCCTTCAATGAATTTGGCACCGATACCATCATTGAATTATTTGAATGGGAAATTGATGGGAAATCAGGTGTTGTTGAAAAGGCAATAAATGAATATTGGACAAGTGGTCAACGACAGGCTCATAGCCTACATGAGATTTCATATCGAGCCTGTTACAAACCTCAACTTCCACGATTCTTCATAGAACGGTTAACTCAGCAAGGAGACGCTGTTTATGACCCGTTTATGGGTAGAGGAACAACTCAATTGGAGTCTTGGCTAATGGGACGAAAGCCACTTGGAAATGATATAAATCCCCTCAGTAAAGTACTGTTGGAACCTCGTCTAAACCCTCCTTCTCTTGAGCAGATTGAAAAGCGATTGAATGAGATTGATTTGAGAATAGCGAAAGAAGAATATCCTGAATTATTGGCATTCTACCATCGAGATACATTAACTCAAATAATCGCCCTAAAGGAGTATTTACTTGGTCGTGAAGAATCTGGTGAAATTGATAATGTGGACAAATGGATTAGAATGGTCGCAATCAATCGTTTAACTGGCCATTCAAATGGTTTCTTTTCAGTCTATACGCTTCCTCCGAATCAAGCAGTCTCTATCCGTTCTCAAGAAAGAATCAATGAACGCCGAAACCAGACGCCTGAAAGTAAAGATATTATTCCAAGAATTGTTCGAAAAAGTAAGTCTTTACTTCGAAAATGGCGAGGTCTGAATCTCAATCAACATGGACAAAACTTTGAAACGATTCTCTCAACTTCTGATGCACGGAACGCGGAAGAAATTCAGTCAGAATCAGCGCAACTCGTTGTAACCTCACCGCCATTTCTTGATATTGTTGATTATCAGGCAGATAATTGGCTAAGGTGCTGGTTCATCGATATTGATTCATCAACTATTGAAATAAGTCAATTGAAGAAAGTAGATGATTGGCAAAATGCCATGACAGAAGTATTGAAGGATCTCTACCGAATTGTGAAGACTGGAGGGTATGTTGCCTTTGAAGTTGGAGAAGTACGCAACGGAAAAGTGCTGCTTGAAGAATTGGTTGTTCCAGCAGGATTGAAGGCGGGGCTTGAACCAATCATCATTATGATAAATTCCCAAGATTTTACTAAGACTGCAAATGCTTGGGGAGTGAAAAACCAAACTCAAGGTACAAACACTAATCGAATTGTAGTTTTTCAAAAGCAAAGTTAGATGGAAGACAACCAATGGTTTCCTGTTAGGGATTTCTGAGACGGTAGATATTCCAGATTGTTTCAATAAATGCCCAGACTACGAAGTAGTTTAGCCGAGATTACGGAGAGACAATTCAATTGTCACTGAATCTGGGATATTAATCATCAAAATAGCCTTCAGAGCTTTCTCATCCTTCGAAGTATTGGTAACGAGTTCGAGTAATCTCTTGTGAACACGCATTTCCCAGTGATCCCAAGTCTCTGCACCCTCTCCGTCCGGCGCCTTTCGGCAAGGAACTACGAGTCTGCGAGTTGGTAGTGGGATTGGACCACGAAGTTTGACGCCGGTTTTGTCGGAAATTGCCTGAATCTGCTCGCAGACTCCGTCAACATCCGTGTGATTCTCACCGGTGAGTTTGATTGTAGTAACGACAGGCATTTTGCTCACCGTTTACTTTACAATCTGAAGCTTAAGCCTTCTTTTCGATCTTCATGCAGACGCCAGCAGCGACAGTCTTACCCATGTCACGGATAGCGAAGCGAGCAAGTTCTGGGAAACTTTCCATTTCCTCGATTGCCATAGGCTTGGTAGGTCCGAAACGTATGAGGCACGCATCTCCAGTCTTCAGGAAGGCCGGGTTGCTCTCCTTCTTACCCTTCGATGTCTTTTCTAGCAGTTCGACGAAGCGGACAGCGACTTGGCTAGTGTGGCAGTGGAATACTGGTGTGTATCCTGCGCCAATTGCCTTAGGGATGTCCATAAGTTGAATCTGTCCGACGAAAGTCTCGTCGTGGCGCACGAACATTGGTGCACTCTCTGGGTATCCAGCAACATCTCCACGGCGGATATCAGTAGCTGCAAGACCACGGACGTTGAATCCAACGTTGTCACCAGGCTCTGCCTTAGGGTGAACAGTGTGGTGCATCTCAATCGACTTAACCTCAGCCGATTTCTGACTTGGGTTGAATACTACTGTCTTTCCAGAGTGTAATACACCTGTCTCGATCTTTCCTACTGGAACGGTTCCGATTCCAGAAATCTTGTAAACATCCTGAATTGGAAGGCGAAGTGGGCGATCGGTTGGCTTAGGTGGCATCTGAATTGCATCAATTGCCTCGAATAGAGTTGGGCCCTTGTACCAAGCCATGTTCTCGGACTTATTGTATACGTTATCACCATCAAAGGAGGAACAAGCGATGAATGGAACGTCTGCTGGATTGAATCCTGCCATCTTCAAGAGGTTTGAAACTTCTTGCTTAACTGAGTTGAACTTGTCTTCGGAGTAATCTACACCGCTGATGTCCATCTTGTTGATGTTGACAATCAGTTGCCCGACACCGAGAACGCGTGCAAGGAAAGCGTGTTCCTTGGTTTGTTCGTTAACACCGTCGTTTGCAGCGACGCAGAGAACTGCAGCATCTGCTTGACTAGTTCCTGTGATCATGTTCTTGACGAAATCACGGTGACCTGGTGCATCGATGACTGTGAAGTAATAATTAGGGGTAAAGAATTCCTTGTGAGCGACGTCGATGGTGATTCCACGCTCGCGCTCTTCCTTCAATCCGTCCATAACATAAGCAAGACCGAAACCAGCCTTACCTTGGTCAGATGCTAACTTCTCATTCTTATCGATAACGTGTTGTTCGATGTGACCGGTATCCAAAAGTAATCTTCCGACAGTGGTTGACTTTCCGTGGTCAACGTGACCGACGAAAACGATATTTAGATGTGGCTTGCTTTTATCTTCCCATTGTGAACCCATATTAGACACCTCAAAGGTAGCCCGCCGACCGATGGGGTGTATTTGAATCCACCCCAAACTAACAGCGCCAGTTCAGCACTGTAGGATGACTGGAATAGCCGCGAGGTTCATCGATATTGCAATTCAACGACCAACTGTTTAACATCGGTGTTGTGAGTTTTGTCATTCTGTAAATCACAACTCCAATCGCCTGGTTCGAACCCTTTGACAGTCGAGCCACCGATTACCATCCAAACACAGCGATCTTCAGAGTTACAATCACCAGCGTCTCGATTATCATCCCCAATTGCAGTGGTATTTGCGATCTCATCATCTGTTGAATTATACATATAGAGGTCGAGTTTGTTATCGGTATCGATTCCACCCAGAGGTTGGTCACCGTCTTTGGCAGGATAGATCAGTTTCACACGAAGGTAGCGAATACGATTAGCCCCCTCATCTTCGTAAGTTACTGGGAAATCCCAAGTCATGATAATCGGATCTTGGATTCGTCGGTCGATGACGAAATCTTTCCAAACGCCCCGGTAATTGACGTGGACTTTGATGTCTTCACTCGAAGATAATCCATTACTATCTATTACCATCAGACCGATGAGCCAAGTTCCAGCAGGTCGGTCAGTCCAATCAAAAGTCTCTCCAGTCGCGTCAATATCGTTCTCGGTATCTCCATCACCATCGGAATCGAAATACATATCGAGATCCCAATTCCATTCACTGATGTATTCCTCAGCCCAGGAATCCGATGCATCAAGAGTTACAGTAGTTGAAACCTCGACACTTCTTTCATTGAGATCTTTGTCATTCTCGCAAACCCAGACCATGATAAAATTGCCTGCAGGTGCTTCCTCGCCATCACAATCATTGTCTTTATTCGATGTGATTTCTGCCTGTGGCTCTGCCGCAGAAGCATCAGCGACTGTGATGGTTTTTTTCTTAGTAGTTTCAATCGTGCCGTCGCTGACAATTAATTTCACAGAATATTCTCCATTCTGTACATAAGAATGGGTTGTAGTTGCACCGGCTCCGGTATTGCCATCACCAAAAGTCCAGCTAAATGAGAGTGAATCACCATCTGGGTCTGATGAGGCACCGGCGTTGAAAGTAATCGAATCGCCGGTTCGAAAATTTGAATTCGGATTCATCGAAAATTCAGCGGTTGGCGCGCTGTTGCCAGAAAACGTATCGAGACAACCAGCAAAAGCTGTGCTCACGAGGAGCAAAACGACAAGTGGGGCAAATCCAGATGCGCGGGTCATTAATCGAGATGTGAACGCCCGCCTATCATCAATCCTACGGACACACGGATTACCGGAAATTGTTGATTTTTCGCGAAATACTAGAAAATCATCATTTTTATTGAACTTTTTATGGTCGACACTTTGAGTCGTTAAAAATCAAAAATTGATTGTTGACGAGAACCACTCAACAATTCTTTATCGGACCAACCAAACGCTTCGGTAATCCGTCCGAGCGCAGTTGCAAGACGTTTTGCATAATATTCTGAATCATAATCAGGAGGAGCCTCACCGATCTCATCGACTAACCAAGGCTCAACCTCCATTGGTGAACTCTTTCCGTCAGTGACAACATATCCAACCTTCATCCCAGGTGTAAAAGCAAGGCCTTTTGCAATTCTTTTCTTAGCCGCACGCACGTAAGGCAAACTATCAGGGCGGTCATAAATCGATGCGAAATCGACAGTTCCGTCCTTGCGAAGTTTTCCTTTACATGAACGACTGATGACCAAATCAGTAGACTCTACTCTTTTCGATTTTACATCATCGATAGCTTTCTTGGTCATTTCCACCGCCGCCCATGGTTCATTTGCCAAAATTAATTCGAACATCTCTGTCATGATTTTTGTCAATAGAGAAAAAGAATCTGTTCGACGAATTTCATAGCCACGGACAAGCATTTCTTCTCGTGGCCAAATCACACGGCCGACATAGCGCTTTTTTGCACCGTGTGAAAAAAATGCCGAAAGTCCTGTTTCGAATTCGAGCTCGGCGCCTTCTTTGGTGAAGCGCTCAGCGAGACGATTGCCGAAACTGATGGTCGTGTCTTTTGCAGCTGACCAGTCTGAAAAAGTTGGATCTAATTCTTCTGGACGGCTGATTGGCGCGCCCTCTTCAACTGGAGCGCGAACAAAAATCGAATCGGTGTCAGAATAAACCACAGAATAGCCATCCTCGCCTAGGTCAGCAATAATTTTTCTAATATTATATCGAGCCCAAGCTGTGATGCTGGCGCCCAAATCAGGATGGGTGAATCGATAAAAACTCGAAGCAAAAACACCGTAAAATGAATTCATCAAAATTTTCACAGCGTATTGTAGTTGATCTTGTAAAAATGCTGCATCTTCGTCGCCACGAGCCTTTGCTTCAGTGAGTGCAACCTTGTGTTTATCGCGGCGCGACATCAAATCCGCGAGAAGTTGAGGAACCAATCCTTCTCTCTCGGATTTGGCTACAAATCGCGTATCCATCGGTGAAACAAAATGCGAATCATCAACTCTTCCATCGCGAACAAGAGTAGTCGAACAGATGTTTTTTGCAATCATAATTGAAGGATACATCGACTTGAAATCCAAAACTGCAACCCATGGATGGATTCCGGCATCGACTTCGTGAACATATCCACCTGCAATTTGGTCACGGCGTCGCGGGCCACGTTTTGTTGTCGGAACCGCAACGCCTTGCCTATCTGCGAGCCGGACTGTTAGCGAATCGATCCAATTGCTAGTGGTTCCTGCCGCAGCAACTTCAACGGTTGTCAGTGAAACGGATGCAAGAGCTTCCTTGCGTGCGACCGACTGCAATTTATCGAGAATGTCAAGGGGTAGAATCGTATCACGAACACAATATTCCATCACCTCATCAGGACGATTAGCCCATTCCATATCCATCTGACTAGCATCGATGTCGAGTTTTTGCTTTTCAGAATCTGATGGCCACAGCAAATTTGAAACATAACGAAGCGATTCTCGCTGTGGCCGAAGCGTCTGGCGAGCCTGCCACCATGCATCGAACGGAATTCGGCCTTGAATCCGCCAGACACGATTTTGTTGCCGCTGGGGGAAAACTCGACCGGCACTTCGAGTTCCGATTTCAGATTCAACTATCGGAACTCGCCCCCAACCAAACATCGCAGCTTGATTGGAACGAGAGCGTTTGCTATTCAATTCGGAACGGTCGAGAATACGAGGCAAATCGAAATTATCGATATTATAACCTGTAATTATGTCAGGGTCTTCTTCACGAACAAGCCTTGTCAATCCTTCCATAATATCAGATTCATCACCCCTGAATTCGTGGGTTGTTCTCTCACCTGCTCTGTCGATTACAGCAGCCGCACAAAGAATCGTATTATACTTCACACTAGTCTCTAAATCGTAAGAAAATGATACGAATGGAGCAGGGAATGGTTCGGCTCGTTCAAGGTCACAAAGATTGCAGTGAACGACCATGTCAACCGGATATAATCCCGAGCCCCCAACATCGCGAATCGATTCTGCTGCCATGACGCGATCACTCGATTTTTCGATTTCATCTGGGGCTCTTTCACCGGCCCACAATATCTTTCCACCTGCAAAAATATGTGGGCCTAAATCTGCATCCAAAAGCAAACGTTGAACAAACAAAATATCCGCCGACGAAACCTCCCATTCATCCTCAATTCGTCGTCGAAGCCCCCTGACCAAAAACGGTTGACGAACATATACTCGCCAATGTGGTTTGATTCCTAATGGCGTCCATTTATCGACCGGCTCAGCAATCTCCACTACCTCATTCGTCTGTCGTAAAAATTCCAACGATTCCGCCGCTTCTACCGCCGGTTTTGGTCGGCCTGGCTGTGCCACATCGATATACGGCCGAAGCCCTTCTACTAGCAATAAAACAGAATGCCCAGCACGCGCACGGCACCATAGTTCAACGACCGTGCGCGCGGGATGACCGTCTATTGCCTGGTAAGAACCAGAAACAATACACATTTCTTCGCGCCATTCCATTGTGTTCACCCGTATGACCGTAGGCGAAGAAGCATTCAACCCTTTGAAGTAAAGTAAACGAAAAAATTTGTCAAATCATAGCAATCGTTGAAAGCCGACCCCCCGCCCTCTAAACTAATTAGGTGTGCTCGATGTTGAAAGATACGAATTCTAAATCCGTGCCTGAAGTAGATTGGGACAGTCTAACTTTTAGTTTCCAAGAGACTGATCGGATGTATATCGCGACTTGCAAAATCGATGAAGATTGGAAACCTGGAATTATGCAAGACTTCCAAGACCTTCGACTCTCTCCTGCCTCTGGCGTCATCAACTATGGACAGGGTTTGTTTGAAGGAATGAAAGCGCGACGGGCAGAAGATGGTAGAATTCTGCTTTTCCGCCCGGAGCTAAATGCGAGACGAGCTCAAGAAGGATGTCGCCGCCTCGGGATGGAAGTAGTCTCAGAAGAGATGTTTCTCGATGCTATTTATCGTGCAGTGGAGGAAAATAAGCGATGGGTGCCACCGCACGGCCGCGGCGAATTATACATTCGCCCGCTAATTTTTGGCAGCGGTGAAATCCTTGGAGTTGCACCCGCGCCAGAATATACTTTCTTGGTTTACACCATACCGGTCGGACCTTATTTCAAAGGCGGTTTGAAACCGATTTCACTGAAAGTTTCGAACGAATTTCACCGAGCAGCACCGGGTGGATCTGGTGGAGTTAAGGCGATTGGAAATTACGCACCGGGAATGATGCCGTCAAAGAATGCCAAAGCTGAAGGATATGCTGAAATTATCTATCTCGATTCAACTGAACACAAATATATCGAAGAAGTAGGAGCTGCAAACTTTTTCTGTGTCAAAGATGGGGTGATTTACACACCCGAACTCACCGGGACAATTTTACCTGGAATTACTCGATTGTCGATTATTGAATTAGCCCGCTCACTCGGTTACAAAGTGAATGAGACGAAAGTCGACATCGATTTCGCACTGAATTGTGATGAAGCATTCGCTGCGGGAACCGCGGCAGTGATTTCATCGATTGGCTTGATTGAGCACGGTGAGATTAAGTCGACTTACAATGATGGTGAAATTGGTGAAATCACATTGGAATTATACGATGCCCTCAGTGGAATCATGGGTGGTGGGCTCGAAGACCCATTCGGTTGGAATCGAGAAGTTTGACCTATTTATCGACGGCCGAATTTCTTTTTCCTCTGACCACTGGATTTGCCTTTGAAGGATTTTCGTTGTGAGCGTTGCGCTCCTCCTCGCTTAGGCTTTTTTCCCGGACCAGCAGAACCGTCTGTCGACTTCGAGGCTTTGTACTGGCGGCGAAGTCGATGACCAATCGATTGAATGACTCCTTCTTTGCTATCAGAGCCGGTCGAATTTTTGGCATCTGCTGACGATAAGATCAATCTGCCTTCTTTGGCATATGGTCGAGCGGGATGAGAAACTTCTGTGTCTCGCTTCATCTTAGTGATTCCAGCATCGCGAGCCGCCCAGACTATTGCATCGAGAGTCGGATTTGGTATGCTAGCTTCTTTGGGAACTCGTCGACCACCAGTGCGAGAGGTTCGGATATCGAAGTATCCGGTCCAAATTGTCATTTTCGAAGGATCGCCAGCCATGGTTTCACTCCCTTCGAATCAATCGACTGACTTGAGGGCTTCGTGCCACTCATTCTTCGAGTAAAACGCCCGAAACTACGCCATCCATTCCGGGACGACTCGTAACCCTCACCTTACCGAGTTCGGTATCAAGAACCGCACCCTTGGTGACGATGTTTCTACGGACGTAGTTAGAATCTGCATTGTTTTCACTGACGTTATTTGTGGTTGTGCGAATGGTAGTACCATCTGTGTGGTTGACGTTTACGTGGAATACTTGTGTGACGCGCACTGTCTGTGAACCAGCTGTCTTTCGGTAGCTCTTGGTTTTGTCAGATTCGCCAATATAAGCGAACTGATTTTCGCTGGAAATCTCGGTCTTACGCTTACCACGATATCGGTTTGGTCGCTTCAAGCGTCCGCCGGTCGCCTTGCGTCGAGATATACCATGCCACTTAGCCATGCAAGCCGGCGACCGACCACCCTTATTTCAATAGATTGGATATTCCACGTAGTGTTTTTTCGGTGAGGTAAACAATTTCTCTTACTTGTCAAGAGTCAAAGCAGCCTCAGAAATTAATCGCTTTAAGTCATCATAATTTGTACAAACAGGGAAGTTCGGGAACTCCTCAGTGACGTTTTTTGGAGGATTGAGAAGGATACCAAAATGGGCCTCTTTCAGCATGTTTGTATCATTGTAAGAATCACCGACTGCGAGCGTTTTGAAGTTCATTTCTCGTAATCGCTGAACAGTCTCTCGTTTCTGATCTTCCATACGAATTTTCCACCCCGTAATCATTCGTGAATCTTCATCAATTATCAAATCGTGACAAAACAGAGTTGGCATGTCTAACATCGCCATCAATGGTTTACCGAAGCCATAAAAAGTATCAGATAAAATCAAAACTTGCCAATTCACTCTTAGCCAATCCAAGAAGGATTTTCCACCTACGAGCGGCTCCATTTCACCGATTATTTTCTGTATATCATCAATAGTTATTCCTCGCTCGTCGAGGATGTCGAGCCGGTAGCGCATCAATTTGCCATAATCCGGCTCGTCTCTTGTCGTTCTCCGAAGTTCGGGAATACCAAAACTTTCTGCGACAGCTTCCCAAATCTCAGGCATGAGAACACCTTCGAGATCAAGACAAACGATTAGCATAAACACCGCAAAAACCTTTCTCGTTTGAATATATTCTTTAGCAATTCTTGCACCAAGTTCTTGACTTCGTCCTCAACCAGAATGACGTGAGTGAGAAAAGGCTGAGGCGAAGGACGCCGGTTCGATTCAAACAAATTCGCAATATCGTCGCTGAGTTATCAGAGCGGATCGGCGTTGCAATCGATACTCAATTAGCATTTTTAGAGAAAGGAAATTTCGAAAATCGTGATTTGATTTTAGTCGACAGAATTCCTCTCGCTATGCAGGTTGAAACGGATTCAGGAAAAAAATGGTTTCCGACTCTGCGCGGAATTCTTGAGTGGCAACCGAGCGAAAAATGGGCGGCTGTCGATCACGGCGCCATTCCATTTTTGATGAACGGCGCCGATTGCATGGGAGCGGGAATTCAGATGGCAGACCCTTCTGTTGAGCCAGGAGAGTTGGTCTGGGTTCGCGACGAGGCTCATGGAAAGCCGTTGGCACTGGGAATCGCACTTGTAGATGGCCAAGAGATGATGGAAATGAACAAAGGAAAGGCCATCAAAACGCTTCATTGGGTTGGAGATGACCTATGGGAACTCGAAACCCAATAATGTGTAAATTTGTTGAGTTTTCTTGAATCTCGAACGGTCAAGTTTCATTTGTAGCGAGTCCGCCGCCGAATCATGCAGCGACTGTTGGCTTTCACTCTAGTCTGTCTTTTGGCGACCGCTGCAATCGCTTCTCCCGGCTACAAAAGTGGCGATAATGAAGCAGCGATTATCGAAGGTACTGATATTACCAACCTAGAATACCCTGAAGAAAGTCATTCATTGGTAATTTTTCCAATTGTCGTTACACTGAGTGAAGAAGCGACAGCAAACGGAACAACGGTGACTTGGGTCACACAAATCTGTGTAAACTCAGGAGTTTGTTACGCACCTGAAATTATTGATTTGATTAGTCAAGATGATGGAGAAACTTGGATCGGTGAAGTGATGGTAAATGATACGGCAACCTATGTCAATTGGCGAATCGATTTGAAATTTCCAGAAGGAGATACCGAGCGCGTTCCCGAAGAGGGTTGGGGCTGGAAAGTCTGGTCCGATTGCTGGTTTGATGGTGAAATTTGGGGCGGATCAGATCAGGAATGTATCGATACAAACCAACCACAACCTGCTGACCAAGAACTATTCCTTCCGAACATTGGCATAGCAGCCTCAATTGCGGGAATCGCTATGGCAGCATTGATTGCTCGGCGCGATTGAGCAATACCATGAGCGCGGGTGAAGATCAGCCCGGATTCATTCGATTAGAATTTTCTGAACTCGATTCAGAAGAGATGTCTGAGCGTGCAGAATCATTCTATGAATTAATGGATAAGCGGCGTACTACGCGGCATTTCTCAACTCGTAATGTGCCGCGCGAATTGATTGAATTGGCTATCAAAACGGCTAGTACAGCACCTTCAGGGGCTCACCTACAACCTTGGACATTTGTTGCGATTTCGAATCCAGAACTCAAAGCGCAAATCCGCGAGGCGGCTGAGACTGAAGAGCGCAAGACCTACTCTGAGAGAATGCCAGAAGCTTGGGAAGAATTGCTGGCTCCGCTCGGAACGGATGCGGTGAAGGAGCACATTACGGATGCTCCGTGGATAATTGTGGTTTTCAGGCAGAGTAAACGGCAAAGAGACAATGACGAATGGGGACCAACTTACTATGCTCAGGAGTCTTGTGGAATTGCTACAGGGCTGTTTATCGCAGCGATTCACAATATGGGATTGACTACGCTGACTCACACACCTTCTCCAATGGGTTTTCTGCGCGATCTGCTAGGTCGTCCAAGCCACGAACATGCAATGTTGTTGATGCCTGTTGGATATCCGGATGAGGATGCTAAGGTTCCGAATCTTAGCCGAAAATCCTTAGACAATATCTCAGAATTCTTCAAATGAATCAAAGGGTACCCTTTGCTTCGTATACGGATGGATGGGGTACCCTTGCGTTTAGTGATGGAAATCGTACCCATTATGAAACTAATTTCAAGTGCCTAAATCGAATAAAAATCCTATAGTGAAAGCAACAACCATGACAACCAAGGGTATGACAGTTAGCCACATCAACTTCTTCACATTATCATCCATACATTGACTTCCTATAGGTACTTTATCAGGTATTCGTATTCAAGGGTACCCTTTGTTATGGAAAATATAATTAGCATTCTCTTTAATTTGTAATTATGCCCACTCTAGTCCAATGGCATATTTCCGAGCAGAATGCTTTGACTGGCTACTGGAAACTAGTGTTTGCAGGAGTTATTAATAACCAGAGATTCGCTCTTGAAAATTCAATAAAAGAAATTGATGATAGATGGCAAATCATGGCTTGTTTCTAACTGATGGGTAGCGTATGAGTCGCCCCTCAATATCTGTCGGTAGAATGAGCCGGGGGTGAGTCGATGGGGCCTCAATGGGTTCATTGACCTCCCTCTATCCGGTTTGCATGGGGCAGTATGGACACCACAAAACCTCCTCTAATGGAAAAAATCTTGCAAGTCCCCATCATAATCGCCAGATATGCTGTAGGGATTCCCCTAATGGCTATCGGTATCGGCTTAACCATCTCAGCGATTATTGATATTTGGAATGTGCTTTTTGGAAGTGAATATTATGAATCGTTTTGGGAATTTTTTGATGATTACCTAATCTTCAAGTTCATTGGCCCATTGATTGCAATGTTGGGCTGGTATATCATTGACCCTGAAGGTGCAACTGAGGCAATGAATGATTCAGACTCTGAAGAGGTGAGCGTATCATGTCGGAAGAAATGATTGATGCCGACATTCGTGTGGCTCGAACTTTACCGTCGAGATTCTACACCGAGCCAGAAGAGTTCAATCGACTCAAGAGCGTTTTTTCCG
>Ga0209403_10002466_pt1 | contig 22072 bp, 19 predicted proteins | sample ArcticOcean_MG_C_8_FD_187440 | JGI IMG/M metagenome (GOLD analysis project Ga0209403, IMG submission 187440) | Marine microbial communities from western Arctic Ocean - ArcticOcean_MG_CB11_86 (SPAdes) (version 2) | ecosystem: Environmental > Aquatic > Marine > Oceanic | place: Arctic Ocean... | reverse complement strand
GACGCCGAGGCTGGCGACACAGACCCTGACGCCGAGGCTGGCGACACAGACCCTGACGCCGAGGCTGGCGACACAGACCCTGACGCCAAGGCTGGCGACACAGACCCTGACGCCGACACCGGCGCTGACACCGAAACCACTTGGACTGACTCTGCTGAGTCAGACGATGGCGAAGGCAATCCCGAGGAAAGCACCGCCCAATCTGAAACTGAGGATGTTTCAGTGGACGACGGCGACGCTGATGCGCCGCCGCATCAAACGCCCCAGGGCGACAATGGCACCCCCACCAAGACGGCTGGCAAGCCAACCGTCTCCTCCCCAGCATTGGCGGCATCGAACGGACTTTCGGTGGCCCAGGCCAAAGCCGAAGATCACGTACCGGATCACACGCCGGTGGCAGGGGCGAAAATCGTCGCCGATGCCGGGATCACAAATCCGGGTGACAGCACCCAATCGGCTGCAACCACTCTTAACGCTGGCAGCGCCCAGGGTATTCCTGGATCGCAGGACCAAGGCACCGACCCCGATGCCCTGATGGCCGCCGTGGCCCTTGGCAACCTTGGCAAAGACTTTTCGAAATCCCCGGCCGAGCTCGCCGCCGTGACAAAGAAAGCCGCAGCGGTCAATCCGCGTGCGGAACGACCCGACGGCGACCCCAAAGCCATTGCCAAGCCTGGACAAAATTCCCAGGGTCAAATGGCGAAGGCCGCTGTGGCCGATCAAAACCCCGGCAAGGGCGGCGCGGGCAACGGCAACTCCAATCCCGGCGGCAATGGTCAGCAAACCGGCGGGAATTTGGCCGGCAACCCAACAATGCAGGCCGGACCCAGCACCAACGGCAATGTCAATCCAGGCCAGGTCGCCATGGACCCCGCATTCAAAGCCGCCCTGCTGAGCACCACCAGCCATGGGCCAGCCCAGGCCGCGACCGCTGGCCAAATGATTGAACAAATCGCCGGTGCTGCCGATCCGGCTGCCACGTCGACCCCCAACAATGGCAAGACGATCGCCCAAGTGACCAAAATCGCCAGCCCCCGACCGCCGGTTCTTCCCCAGCTTACTGGGGCGGCGAACCAGGTGGCAATGCAATTGGCCCAAGCCGCCAATGACGGCACCACGAAATTCACCATGCGCTTGCACCCCGCCGAACTCGGTCGGGTCGATGTGCGCTTGGAAATCGCCGCCGGTGGGCAGGTGACCGCAGTCATTACCGCCGATCGCCAAGAGACCTTGGATTTGCTGCGCCATGATTCCAGAGTTTTGGAAAAAGCCCTGGAGCAAGCCGGACTACATGCTGACTCCAACGATCTTCAGTTCGGACTGCGCGACCAAGGCGATGACCATGCCCGTGGCGGACCCAATGATCGTGACCCCAGCGCCGACCCCGCGGCTGACGATATGGATGTTGTCGCGGGTACATGGGTCGGCGGCCCAACGGTCGCAGCCAGCGGCGCATTAGATATACACGTTTAGATTTTAAGGGTTCATAAAATGGAAATCGGTGCAGCAACCAACCAGACAATCACAGCCGCAGATTCGTCCAGCAAGAAATTGGCCAAGGATTTCGACGATTTCATGGTTCTTCTGACAACTCAGCTGCAAAACCAGGATCCATTGGAGCCCCTGAACTCGAACGAATTTACCGCCCAGTTGGTGCGTTTCACCAATGTAGAGCAGGCGATTTCTCAGAACAAAAAGCTCGATCAATTGGTTGCATTGTTGCAAGCATCTGGAGGTGCTACGGCAGTCGGCTATTTAGGCAAGGACATCGAAGCAATCGGCACCGAGGCCGAGCTGAAAGATGGCCAAGCGCTTTGGTCTTACGATCTCTCAAAACCGTCCGAGTCGACCACTGTGTTGGTAAAAAATGCGTCCGGTGACGTGGTTTTCTCCACAAAAGGCGACACCTCGACCCTGAAACAAGGGTTCGTATGGGATGGAAAAACCACAGGTGGATTTGACGCCCCAGACGGCGTCTACAATATCGAAGTCGTCGCGACCGACATCAAGGGAAATCAAATTCCCGTCCAAACAATAGTGAGCGGTGTCGTCACCGGCGTCGAATTTTTAAATGGCCAGCAAATGTTGGCCATTGGTGGAGCAAAAGTATCCATCAATAACGTATTGGCCGTCACCCAGGGCTAGAACGCCGAAGCGCACTGTCAGGAAGCACAGCCACTAGAAGTCACCCGCACGGCGGGTCGGAAGGAGAAGCGACAATGAGTATTTTCGGTGCCCTATTTTCTGGTGTGTCCGGCCTAGGAGCCCAAGCACAGGCCATGGGAATGTTAGCGGACAACATCACCAACGTGAACACAACGGGGTACAAGGAAACGAGCGCCCGTTTTTCGAGCTTGGTCACTGCAACCACTGTCATCACCAAGCACTCGCCGGGCGGCGTGCAATCCGCGCCCCAACAGGTCGTCGACAAACAAGGTCTGCTGACGGTTTCAGCCTCGCCGACCGACTTGGCGATCAACGGCCAGGGCTTCATGATTGTATCGGGCGTTTCAACTCCGACCGCTGAATCCCAGCAGTACCTCACCCGGGCGGGCTCCTTCACCGCCGACAAGGATGGGTATCTACGCAATGCTGGCGGCTATTATTTACGTGGTTGGGAATACCCAACCGGGGCAACGGATGCTGACAAGACAACCTTGAAAACTGTGAAAGTCACAGATTTTCCGTCCACTTGGCAGGCCACTTCAGCCGTCTCGGTTCAAGCCAATCTGAAGGCCTCCCAAACCCTTTCCACTGCGGCCATCACGTATGATGGCTCCGCCTCAGCAAGCAACATGGCATCAGGTACCGTGGCCGCGGACTTTACACGCGGAGTGGAAATCACTGATTCCTTGGGTTCCCCGCGCACATTGACCTTTAGCTTCTTGAAGGCGAACCGCACGGCTCTGGCCGACGGAGGCAGTGCTGACGCCATTACGATCACCAGCGTACCAACACCGACGGCTTACGAAGCCGGACAAATGTTCCGCTTTACCAACAGCGCCGTCAACACCGGTGCCACAACCCTGAATGTGAATGGCCTTGGAGTTAAAGCCCTTGAATCTGATGGTGTGGCCTTGTCCGCTAGCCATTTGGTCGTCGGCACCACATATGGTGCGATCTATGATGGCACGGCGTTCCAGCTAGCGGCCGGAGGATTGGCCAATTTGTGGAGCGTCGAAGTGTCCGTTAACCCATCCTCGATAACCACCGGAGCGGTGGATGGCCAAGTGATGCGCGGCACCATCGGCTTTAATTCAGACGGCACCTGGGACTCTGGCACCACACACCTGACAACCGGCGTTTCGGCGGCGACGACCGCAACGATCACACCGGTTAGCGGCGATTATTCCGCCGCGATCCCCTTTGATAGCGGTACTTTAGGCAATGCGGCGCAGACCATTGCCTTTGATTTAGGCACCAACGCCAAGGCCGACAAAATGAGCCAGTTCGATGGCACATCGAACTTGGTCAGTACCACGGTTGACGGCGCCCAGGTCGGCGATTTGGCGTCGATTTCAGTGAACGACCAGGGCATTCTTTCAGCCGTGTTTAAAAACGGCATCTCGGAGAACAAGTACCAGTTGCCAGTTGGAACAGTGCCCAATCCCAATGGCTTGTCGGGCCGCAACGGCAACGTTTACGTGGTTACCAGTATGTCTGGTGATTTGACCAGGGTTGATGCCGGGTCCAATGCGGCGGGCCTGTATGCACCGGCTTCCCTGGAATCGTCCACCGTAGATCTGTTAAACGAATTCGCCAAAATGATTTTGGCCCAGCGGTCGTTTTCCGCCGCAGCACGGATTGTCTCAACCTCCGACGCGATGTTGGAAGAACTGATCCGCATCAAACGATAGTCAGTAGGTTCTTGGTTCTTTTCCGGCCCGACTTATTTGTCGGGCCGGCTTCGTTTGGCCTTAGCTTTTTCTTAAACGAGTTGACCTAGGGTTCGACCATGGACGACGGGAGAGAAGGTGCCCAAATGGCACCGTACAAAGTGAACGAGAAAGCCTTGGCCAAATTGCCCCCGCCCAACACCAAGCGGTGGGTCATCCGGCGCAAAGCCCAAGTGGTTGAAGCGGTACGCTCAGGCGCGATTACATTGGACGACGCCTGTGCGCGGTATTCTTTGTCCGTGGAAGAATTTCTTTCTTGGCGGCACGCCATTACCAACCACGATGTTCGGGGATTACGGGCCACACGGGTTAAGAAATACCGATTGCCGGGATCTGACGGGCTTACCGGCTAAGGTTTCACGGGCGTGCGAGGCTTGTTCGCCCCCGGTGAGTGAATCAAAGTCTCTAAAATTCGAGGCTTTTTCACCACAAATAGGCAAGAATTGCCGATCATTAACCATTTTTTCATGGCGTGGTCCTTACTGTGCCCTGAACGACAGATTGGAGCCCTGGGTTTTATTGGATTTCGGCCCCTGTCCCCACGATAAATCGGAGCGCGCTTGTGAATTCCCTGTTCGAATTGCTACGCGGCCTTGGCGGCGGACGGCTCATTGCCATGGGCGGCATGGCCGCCGGCCTAGTCGGGTTCTTTATTTACATTGCTGTGCAGGTGGGAACGCCTCCCATGGCGCTGTTGTACGGCGGCCTGGATTTAGAAGATTCGGCGGACATCGCGACGACTTTGGATGGCATGGGGATTCCCTACGAGGTCTTGGGCAACGGATCGCAAATCATGGTGCCGGAAGGTGACGTGGCCCGTCTGCGTCTGACCTTGGCGTCGGAAGGCCTGCCCACTGGCGGCAACGTCGGCTATGAAATTTTTGACCAGGGCGGCGCCTTGGGCACCACAAGTTTTGTCCAAGAAGTGAATTTGGTGCGCGCGTTGGAAGGCGAGTTGGCCCGAACCATTCGCACTCTGGACCTTGTAGCCGGGGCTCGCATTCACTTGGTTCTACCAAAACGTGAGCTTTTTCAACGGGATACCAGAGACCCCAGCGCCTCTATCATTCTCACGATGCGTGGCGGGCGGCGTCTGGAAGCCGGTCAGGTCCTGGCCATCCAGCATTTGGTGGCGGCCGCCGTGCCGGAATTGATGCCCAGCCAAATTTCCATCGTCGATGACCAAGGCGGTTTGCTAGCCCGGGGTGTCGAGGAAGATATCGCGGGCGATGGCGGGACCGGCCGTATCGATGAATTCCGTATTGCCTTTGAACGTCGGCTAAAAACCAACATCGAAACCATGCTGGAACGATCCTTGGGTGCCGGCAAAGTCTGGGCGGAGGTTTCGGTCGACCTGAACCACAACCAAGTCACCAAAAACGAGGAATTTTTTGATCCTAACGGCCAGGTCGCCCGGTCAACCCAAACCATCGAGGATGCCAACGAAGCCCGGGACGCCCGGGGCGCCCAGCCGGTGACCGTGGCGCAAAACCTACCCGATGCCGCAGGTGCCAACGACGCCGGGGTCAACGAGACCAATTCCCTGCGCACCGAGGAAACGGTGAATTTTGAAATCACCCGGACAATGACCGAAACTGTGACCAATGCCGGGGCGCTAACCCGCCTATCGGTAGCGGTCATGGTGGACGGGACATATATTGGGATCGCCCCGGAAGATAGCTATGTTGCCCGCAGCGAAATCGAAGTCGAACAGATCACCGAACTGGTGCGCTCGGCTGTTGGCTTTGACGCGGATCGCGGCGACCAAGTCAGCGTTATCAATATGCAGTTCGCCCGGATGGAAGCCCAGGAAGTGGTTGAAGTGGAAGCATTTTTGGGCCTGGGACGGGATGACTACTTCCGAGTGGCAGAGCTAATGATTTTCGCTATTATCGCCATGTTGGTGGTCTTGCTGGTCTTCCGCCCCTTGGTCAGCCGTGCACTTTCGATTGCCCAGGCTGTGGCCCAAGCGGCGGCGGCCGAGCAAGCTGCGGAAGCGCAGCTGATCGCCCAGCAACAGGCGGCGTTGGGAGCCCCGGGTATGGAAGGCGCAGAACCGGTCAGCGAGGTGGAACAAATGATTGGTTTGGCCCAGGTCGAGGGCCGCGTCCGAGCCTCGTCGCTTAAGAAGGTGGGTGAGTTGGTGGATGACCACCCTGAAGAAGCGCTCGCGATTATTCGAAACTGGTTGTACCAGGGATAAGCATATGTCCGACGAAGATATTGAAGAACTAACCGGGTCGCAGAAAGCTGCGATTCTCATGTTCGGCCTTGGTGAAGAACGGGCCGCGAAACTGTTCGGCATGATGGACGACCCGGAAATCAAAGAGCTTTCTCAGACCATGGCAAACCTAGGTGTAATCGACGCCAAGGTGGTCGAAGCCCTGTTCATTATCTTTGTCCAGCTGATGGCTGGCACCGGGTCGCTGGTGGGAAGTTACGAAAGCACCGAACGTCTGCTGACCAAAAGTATCGGCGACGATCGGGTCGCCCAGATCATGGAAGAAATCCGCGGCCCTGCCGGTCGCACCATGTGGGACAAGCTGGGCAACGTGAACGAAGCCACGCTGGCCACATACCTAAAGAACGAGTATCCGCAGACTGTTGCCGTGGTGCTGTCCAAACTCAAACCCGATCAGGCCTCGCGGGTCATAAGCGTGCTGCCCGAAGATTTCGCCCTGGAAGTCATTTACCGCATGTTGACCATGGAATCGGTCCGCAAAGAGATTTTGGACGGGGTGGAACAGACCCTGCGCACGGAATTCATGAGCAATGTTGCCCAAACCGCCCGGCGCGACAGCTACGGAATGATCGCCGAAATTTTCAACAACTTTGACCGCGCCACAGAAACCAGAATTATGACCGCGTTGGAAGAACGTAGCCGGGATTCAGCGGAACGCATCAAGGCCTTGATGTTCACCTTTGAAGATTTGGGCAAGCTCGATCCCACCGGGGTGCAAACCCTGCTGCGAAACACCGACAAGGCCAAGCTGTCGATCGCCTTGAAGGGCGCGTCGGAAACCATGCGCGATCTGTTTTTCGGCAACATGTCGGAACGGGCGGGCAAGATCCTGCAAGAAGACATGGATGCCATGGGCCCAGTGCGTCTGAAAGACGTCGACGAGGCGCAGATGGAAATCGTCATCAAGGCCAAGGAGTTGGCGGCCTCTGGCGAGCTCATCCTTGCCGAAGGCGGCGGCGATGACGAGTTGGTCTACTAGGCGATGATCCCGGCAATGGCAGCGCCCGAAAAATTCCTGTTCGACACGATCTTCGACGAAGAGACCCTGGCCCGCGAGGAAAAGAAAAAGAAGCCCGAAGGCCCGCCCCTTGTTCACACCGAACAGGCGATGATCGACGCCGTGGAACAGATGCGCCAGGCAACCCAAGAAAGCGCCTTCGCCGAGGGCCGCGACACAGGTATCGGCGAGGTGCGCGACGCCACAGACTCCCACGCTGCCAAGGCATTGGAGGCCATATCCGCCGCCCTGCCCGCGTTGTTGGAGTTGCGCCAGTCGATCATCCGCGAAGCCCACAAAAACGCCACGGCCTTGGCCCTGCAAATTGGCACCAAGCTTGCGGACGAAGTTTTGCGCACCCATCCCGTGGACCAAATCACCAAGATGATTTCCGACGCCCTGGACGAAATCGGAGGTGGTTTGGACCAGCGCATCTTGGTGCATATCAACCCGGAATTGATGGATGCCCTATCCCCACGCATGGATGATTTGCGCCAGCGATCGGGGCCCACCGGCGAGATTGTGCTGATCGCAGACGGGTCTCTTGACGGCAGCGCCTGCCGGGTGGAATGGCCCGAAGGCGGCGCCGATCGTGACCCCGCCGAAGTAGCCAGCGAGATCGAGACGGCCGTATATCAATATCTGAATTTGGTCGAAGATCTCCCGGAATTCCAGGGCGAAAGTTCTGTGATGGGCCAGGCCCCCACGGTGGACGAACCTGGATTGGCCTCTGAATTGGAGGCCATCGCCGATCCGCCACAAGCTGCCGAGCCCAAACCCGAATTGGACCAACAACCAGACGCATCCGGGGAATCCCTCGCCGAGATGGAAATGCCGGACGAGACAAATCCTGATGACGCCCCGGAGGATTCGCCCGCGTCCGACGGCGACGCAGGTGTTGCACCTGACGGCGCAGAAGACATCAACCCCGAACCCGACCCGGTGGAGAATAATGACTAGCAGGAGCCTGATCTGATGGATGACAGCGACAATCTTAACCTTCCCGATCTCGGTGAAACGGCTGAACCCACCGACGCCCCAATCAAGGACGACAAAGAAGAAGAGGGGGAGACCATTGAGCGAGGCGCAAAGGATCTGGAGGCCGTCTTCGACGTTCCGGTCCAGGTTTCAGCCGTGCTCGGCAAGGCCGCCATGGAGGTCAGCCAATTGCTTAAATTGAGCTCCGGTGCCGTCATCGAACTGGACCGAAAGGTTGGCGAAGCCATCGACATCTACGTCAACAACCGCCTAGTCGCCCGCGGCGAGGTCGTGGTCATCGACGATCGTCTTGGGGTGACCATGACGGAAATCATCAAAACCGAACGCTAGACCAGTTCGGGCAAGAAAATAAGCAGCAAGAGTCAGTCGCATGAATTTCGCCGCCATTTTGGGAATGTTGATCGGCTTTGGCTTGATCATCACGGCCATGGTTCTAGGAGGATCGCCCACCTCCTTTATTAATATTCCATCCATCTTGATCGTCGTGGGGGGCACCTTTGCCGTCACCATGATTAGTTTTTCGTTTCGTGAAATGGCCCGGGCCAACATGGCGGTTTTGGGTATTTTGTTTCAACGCACAGGCGATGCCGCTGATGCCGGGTCTCAGTTGCTTGAATTGGCGGAACATGCGCGCAAGGAAGGGGTCTTGGTTCTGCAAAAAGTCTTAGGCCAGTTTGAAGGCGAGCCTTTCTTGCACCGGGCCATGCAAATGGTCAGCGACGGCACAACGGGCGACGAGGTCGAGCGGATTATGCGCAAAGAACTGTCATCCATGCGTTCTCGCCATGGGCAAAGTGTCGGTGTTTTACGTCGCGCTGCCGAAGTCTCCCCAGCTATGGGCTTGATCGGGACCTTGGTTGGGCTGGTGCAAATGTTGGGTGGCCTTGATGATCCATCGACCATCGGTCCGGCCATGGCGGTGGCCCTTCTCACCACATTTTACGGCGCGGTATTGGCCACCATGGTGTTCTCTCCATTGGCCACAAAACTGGAACGCAATTCGTCGGCAGAAACCTTGCTGAACGAAGTCTACGTAACGGCGGTGGCATCGATTGGCCGCCATGAAAATCCTCGGCGGCTAGAAATGCTGCTTAACGCTCTGCTTCCCCCAACCGAGCGAATCGCACACTTCGATTAGCCTTTCGCAGCGAAAATAGAACAAAGGATTAACAGGAGACTACCATGCGGTTATTGATTATCGGCGCTCTAGAGGGGCAGGTCGGCGCGGCCAGCAAAATAGCCATGAGCCGTGGTGCAAAGGTCGCCCACGTCCCCGACATTGAAGCCGCGCTGACCGCATTACGCGCCGGCCAAGGCGCGGACCTAGTCATGGTCGATGTGGCACTGGATATCAAAGCGTTCGTCGACTCGTTGGCGTCGGAACGCTTTGGCACAACGGTGGTGGCATGCGGTGTTGGCACCGACGCCGATTCCGCCGTTTCGGCAATCCGCGCCGGGGCCAAAGAATACGTCCCCCTGCCCCCGGACCCCGAACTGATCGCCGCAGTCCTGGAAGCCGTCACCGAAGAGTCCAAAGCGCTTTTGTACGAAGACCCGGCGATGGAAAAAATCGTCGCCCTGGCGGACCAAGTGGCGCCCAGCAACGCCAGCATCATGATCGCTGGCGAATCCGGTACCGGTAAAGAAGTTCTGGCAAATTATCTACACGGCAAATCGGCACGCGGCGCCAAACCGTTCATTTCGCTGAACTGCGCCGCCATTCCGGAAAATTTGCTGGAATCAGAGCTTTTCGGCCACGAAAAAGGCGCGTTTACCGGCGCTGTTGCCCGGCGACTGGGCAAATTCGAAGAAGCCAACGGCGGGACCCTACTGTTAGACGAAATTTCGGAAATGCACCCCCGCCTGCAAGCCAAGCTGCTGCGGGCCATCCAAGAACGAGAAATCGACCGGGTCGGCGGTAATCGCCCCATCAAGGTGGATATTAGAATCATCGCCACCAGCAACCGTGACCTTCAAGCCGAAGTGAAAAAAGGCACGTTCCGCGAAGACTTGTTGTTCCGTTTGAATGTCATCACCATCACATTGCCCCCTCTGCGTGATCGCCCCGGGGACGTTCGGTTACTGGCGGATCACTTCGTCCAGAAGTATTCCGAATCGAACGGCGTTCCCGCACGGCCAATTTCTGCCGATGCCATGTCGATCCTGAAATCGCAGAAATGGCCGGGCAATGTGCGTGAATTGGAAAACACGATTCATCGAGCGGTGTTATTGGCCACCGGCGACGAAATCGGTCGCGGCGCCTTCGCACTCCCCACCACCACCGCATCCGGCACCCCCACCGGGGATGCCTCTGGGGAAGAAGCCGCCCCACAGCTTGCCGGGGACGCCACCGCCGCGTTGGTGGGTCGGACGGTGGCCGATGTGGAACGGGATTTAATTATCGACACCCTGAAGCATTGTTTTGGCAACCGCACCCATGCAGCAAACATTCTTGGGATTTCGATCCGCACCCTTCGCAACAAATTGAAACTGTATAACGACGAAGGGATGCCGGTCCCGGGTCCCGGGTCAGGGTCGGGCAACGCCATGGCAAACCCCAGCTAGCTGGGCAGCATTTCTAGCGTATGAGCGAAACGACACCTGAAAAAGTAGCCACCGCTACCAGCGGCCGCGGCTTCGTGGGATGGATGCGTAACGCCGATATTGGCCTGGCGCTGATGGTGGTTGCTATTATCGCCGCCCTCATCTTGCCGGTCCCGCCCTGGTTGCTGGATATTTTGTTGGCGTTCTCCATCACATTTGCAGTGCTGGTGCTGATGACCTCTCTGTTTATTGAGCGGCCCTTGGATTTCAGCATGTTTCCCATGGTGTTGTTGATCACCACCATGTTGCGATTATCCCTGAATGTGGCCTCTACGCGCTTGATTTTGGCGGAAGGCCACACCGGAACCGGAGCAGCGGGACAGGTCATCGAAGCGTTTGGCTCGTTTGTCATGCGCGGTAATTTTGTCATCGGATTGGTGATTTTTGGCATTTTGGTCATCGTCAATTTGGTGGTGATCACTAAAGGCGCCCAGCGCATTTCGGAAGTCGCAGCGCGATTCAGCCTGGACGGGATGCCCGGCAAGCAAATGGCGATCGATGCTGATTTGTCGGCAGGCCTGATTGACGAAAATGAAGCCCGTGAACGTCGTCAAACTTTGGAATCTGAAAGCGCATTTTTTGGTGCCATGGACGGTGCCTCTAAGTTTGTGCGTGGTGACGCGATTGCTGGGCTGCTGATTACCTTCGTAAACATCATCGGCGGCATTATCATTGGCGTGGCGCAAAAGGGCCTCACCTTTGCTGACGCTTCCGGCACCTACACCCTGCTGACGGTCGGTGACGGCCTGGTCAGCCAGATCCCAGCGCTAATTATTTCGACCGCCGCTGGTCTTTTGATCTCCAAGGCTGGCACTCGGGGGCCCAGCCAAGCCCTGCTCTTGGGTCAGATATCGCGCTATCCCCAGGCCCTTGGGGTAAGCGGCGGCCTTCTGGTGGCACTGGGCATCGTCCCGGGCTTTCCCTTCCTACCCTTCACGATGATGGGGCTGGCCGCTGGCTCTGCCGCGTTCTTTATTTCGAGTAAACGCAGTGCAGATGTCGCTGAAACCCTGCGGATCGAGGAAGAAAAAGCCGAAGCGCCGCCCGCCGAGGAACCAATTACCGCATCCCTGGCCGTGGACGATGTGCGCCTTGAACTTGGATACTCTCTGCTGACGCTTATCAATGACCGCAAAGGGTATCGTCTGACTGATCAGATCAAATCCCTGCGTCGCCAATTGGCATCAGAAATGGGCTTTGTCATGCCATCCGTGCGGATCTTGGACAACATGCAATTGGAGTCAAACTCCTATGTCATCCGTGTTCGAGAAATTGAATCCGGGTCTGGGGCGTTGCGACCGGGCCAACTGCTAGCCATGGACCCGCGCGGCGAGCCCATCACCCTGCCCGGCGAAGAAACCACCGAACCAACATTTGGGTTACCCGCTATGTGGATCGCACAATCTCACCGTGAAGAGGCGTCGTTCCGCGGCTATACGGTCGTTGATCCGGCAACGGTGATCACCACCCACCTGACCGAGGTGATCAAGGAAAACATGGCAGATCTTCTGTCCTATGCGGAAACCCAAAAGCTGCTAGACGATCTGCCAAAGGAAAATCAGAAGCTCATTGGCGACATCATTCCAACCCAGATATCGATCAGCGGCATTCAACGGGTGTTGCAGGGCTTGTTGACCGAGCGCGTCTCCATCCGCAACCTCACCACAATTTTGGAAGCCATCGGCGAAGCCACGGGCTACACCCAAAACATCGCCCAAATCATAGAACATGTTCGGACCCGCATCGCCCGGCAAATCAGCGACTCCGTCGCCGACGATTCCGGGGTTATTCCGTTGATCAATTTGTCTCCCAAATGGGAACAAGCTTTCGCCGAATCCATTGTCGCCCAAGGCGACGAACAGCAACTGTCCATGGCTCCCACGCAATTGCAGGAGTTTATCACTCGGGTGCGCCAAGTCTTTGAACGCTCTACCTCCGACGGCGAAAATCCGGCAGTGTTGACCAGTCCATCGGCACGCCCGTTTGTGCGATCCATTGTTGAACGGTTCCGCCCCGCCACTGTGGTCCTTTCGCAAAACGAAATTCACCCCAAGGCGAAAATTCGCACCCTCGGCCAAATCTAGGGGCCTGATCTGGGATGCGTTTTAAATCCTTCAGTGCTCCGACGATGGAAGAAGCTATCGCCCAGGTCCGGGCGGATCTTGGCGACGAAGCCATCATCGGCTCCACTTATGGCGGCCGCCGTGGCCGCGGGGTGGTGGTCAACGCCGCTTTGGATAATCCGGCGGCTGACCTTGAATTCGAAAAGGAACTGGCCCGTGGCGACCAAGCATCCGAGGCTGCCGAAGAGGACTCTGACGGCGCGCTTTCCCGGGTGCTGGAATTTCACGGCCTCCCATCAGGGCTAATCCGTCAGTGTCTACGCAATGCCGAAGATATCGCGTCGGGGGATCAGGTGCTGTCCTTGGCCAGCGCTGTGGATGCCTTGTTCAATTTCCAGCCACTTGGGAAAACCTCTGACCGCCCGGTGATCTTGGTCGGTGCGCCGGGTGCGGGTAAAACCTTGATGACTGCGAAGATCGCCACCCGTGCGGTTCTTGCCGGGTTGCCGGTGAGGGTTCTGACCACAGATACCGTGCGCGCCGGTGCCATGACTCAGTTGTCGGCGTTCACCGACATCTTGAAGACCAATTTGGATACCGCGGCGACGCCGACCGAGCTTCGGAAAAAATTATCCGCGTCGGAAAACCTAGGCCTCACCATCATCGACAGTCCGGGTGCTGGGGCCTTTCAGGCGGCGGAAATGGCTGACATTCACGGGTTCATCGATGCCGTGGATGCCGAGCCGGTTTTTGTGTTGGCCGCCGGCGGCGACCCGGCCGAGGCCGCCGAGGCCGCCCAAGCCTTCGCGGCCCTTGGGGCCCAGCGGATGATCGTGACCCAGGTCGACCTCGCCCGCCGGCTGGGCGGGGTCATGGCGGCTGCCAATGCCGCTTCCCTGGCCTTCGCCGGTGTCAGCATCAGCCCGTTCGTCGCCCAAGGGGTTGGCTCTTTGAACCCCGTGTCATTGGCGCGGCTTTTGCTTCGTGACCCCGCATCTCCCACCCAACTCAGCCAGGATACTGCAGCGGAATGACCCCTCAGCCCTCCATCCCCTTGCACCCGGCGGCACGGGCGCAAAATATGATCACCATCGCCTCGGGCAAAGGTGGTGTTGGCAAAACGGTGTTAACTATTTCCATCGCCCAGGCATTTGCCAAGGCCGGTCAAACGACCCTGTTGTTTGACGGCGACCTTGGATTAGCGAACATCGATATCCAATTGGGCATCATGCCCGAACACGATTTGGGCAGCGTCATCACCGGCCGGGTTTCGGTAGAGGAAGCGATTACTAAATTTGAAGGCGGCGGCTTTGATATCCTGGCCGGGAAATCTGGATCGGGAGCCTTGGCAGAACTGTCGAAAGACCACTTGGAACGGGTGCGAAAAGAATTGATGGGCCTGGCCAACGCCTATGATCGGGTGATTGTTGATTTGGGCGCCGGCATCCACAACGAAGCGCGCATTCTAGCGGCCTCCAGCGGCACCGTGGTGGTGATCGCCACCGACGAGCCCACTTCGTTGACCGACGCCTATGCGTTTATCAAAGTAACCAATGCCCAGTATTCTGGCACCGACATCCGTATTCTGGTGAACATGGCCCAAAGCGCCCGGGAAGGAAAACTCACCTACGAGACATTGCGCAAGGCGTGTGAAAGTTTCCTGAAAATTTCGCCACCCTTGGCGGGCATCGTGCGCACGGACGCCAAAGTCAAAGACGCAATCCGCGCCCAGTCGCCGTTGCTGACCCGGCATCCCAACTCCAATGCGGCAATGGATATCGAAGCCGTGGTAAAATCTCTGCTGGCCGATTGACGAAAAGGCACAGGTGAACCCGCGCCCGTATGAGAACCCCACCGGCACCCCCCACCCCACCGCCTGTTGAAAAACCCGGGCCCGCTGCGGCAGCGCCTGCCCCATCCGCCACCACCACGCCGGCCAATCCCCAAACCTCTGAAGCTGCGCCCATCACGTTGTCACCTACCCTGGTTGGCCTGCGCCCGGGGGATCAGGTCAGCGGCGTCATCGACCCCTCCAGCGAAGTGGCCAAGGCAATTTTGCAAACCGTCGGCGCGACATTCTCGGTGAAATCCGAGGCAACTCTTCCGCCCGGTGTTGCCATTGATGTGCGCGTGGTGGCGGTCGGTGCCACGGTCCAAGCTGTGATCACCGAAATCGGAGGCATCGTCCAGGCGCCGCCGATCCCAGCTGAGCTTGCCCTAGCCAGCCTCGACGGAGAAGCCTCCCAGGCACCGACTCTGGCCGTCGGCACTCAGGTCACCGCCCACACCGTCACCGCGGTTCCCCAATCAACCCCCACGCTTGCGCCTGGCGACACGCTGCCCATTCGCGTTACCGGCGCTGCTCTGCCGCCGACGGCTAACCCACCCTCAACCATGACCGGCATTGTCGGGACCGATCCATCCAACAGTCAGGTCACGATCCAGACGCCCCAAGCGTCGTTCGCATTCCCGTCCCAGACACCGCCACCCGCCGGGGCCCGGGTCGCAATCGAAGTCTCGGTGCCGCCCAACGCCCAACCCCTTGGCCATCCCCAACCCTTTGTGGTGGGCGCGAAAATCCCGGCCGTGGTGCTTGCCGCAAATCCTGGAGTGTCAGTGCCGAGCGGCAAGGCGACGGCAGCGTTGGCGCCAGGAACTCCGGTGGTCGTACGCATCACATCTGTGCATGTTCCGGCACAGATGGCACAGGATATGGGGGCAAAAAATAAGGCGAAATCTGTGCCAGCTGTGCCAGCTGTGCCAGCTGTGCCAGTTGCGCCAACTGTAACAGGTGGCCCAGGTAAAAAGGCGCACCGAATGCCCCCCTGGGTGGCTGGAATGGTGACTGGCCATGCGGCGGGGGGTGGCCTGTTGGTGCGCACCGATCTGGGCCTTTTAAAAATGGATACGCCTGCGACATTGCCCCCGGGGACAGAGGTGGAGATCGAGATCCTGGGCCCGGCATCACGGCCGGAGCCGACGCTGGCTGGGCAACAATCTGAGGCGGTCCCTGCCTCGACCCTTGGGGGTGTTCCGGCGTTGCTGCACCAGCTTGGCCAAACCTGGCCCGCCATGACCGAGGCCATCGCTGCTTTGCAAACCGTGGACCCGGCCATCGCCCAAAAGGTCGTGACGCCCAAAATCCCGGCCCCCAACATGTCGCTCACCAACACTTTTTTGATGTTCATGGCGGCGTTGCGCGGTGGCGACATCCGCGGCTGGTTCGGCGACGAGGCGGCGAAGACCATGGAGCGCGTTGGGCAAAAGAATTTTCTGGCGAAGCTTGTGGGGAACATATCTGAGTTGGCGAAGTTAGCCGATGACACCCCCGTCGGGGAATGGCGACCGATGCCCTTGCCGTTATTCGATGGCAAAGAGCTGCAACAAATCTGGATGTTCACCCGGCAACAGCAATCCGACGATGCCGACGGAGATGACGGCGGTCAGGAACCCGCCACTCGCTTTGTGATCGAACTGGAGCTGTCGGAAATGGGTGGGCTTCAACTGGACGGCCTGGTTCAGAAAAAACGATTTGATTTGATTCTGCGCAGTCGCCAGGCGTTACCCGACTCTGTGCGCCGGGATTTGTCCCAGATCATGGAGACCAGTTTGGGATCCACCGGGTACGACGGCTCGTTGGTTTTCGAGGCCGGAGAATTCCCGGTAAACCCCATGCAGGACGTTGAACACCGCGCCGCTGCTGAGGAATTGCTAGCAAACAAAGGTGGAGTGGAAATCTAGTGCAGACGTACTTAGGAAAAAATATGGGCGATTCACGGGAACGTCGGACGCTGGTGCCCACCCGCCAAAACGAAAACACCAGTCTGGATTTTATGGTGTCGGTTGAATTCTCAATGCCGTTGCCCATTACCGGGGGTGAGGGTCGGCTGTACGTGCGCTATGTGCCGGACCGGCTTTTGCTGGACATGGAGAATTTGGCACCATGGCTCACCCACATCGAGGCGATTGAAGCCCAAGAGATTGAACAGGCCGCGGTGATGGTTATGAACGATCTAAACAGCGAATTGGTGCCCCGATGGATCCAGGTTCTGGTGCGCACCCATGGTGGAGGTGAGGTGTTGGTGGAAGACCGCCAGCCCGATTGGGACAACCCTTCACTGCTCGCAGTGTTGAGGCCGCTATAGTACAGATCGTGGCGTGTCTTCACGCCGCGTGAACCTGAACGCAACAATGCGTGCTGAGTAGCTACTCGTCATGGCCGGACTTGATCCGGCCATCCATGATTATTTTTTTGATTGCAGCGAAAAAGATGGGTTCCAGCCCGATTGGGCAGCAGAAGGAAAATAGTCCGATGGTCGCCAATATTTGCAGTGGTAGCATTGGCATTCCTTGATACTTGGCATCCGGCCCTGGATCCTCGATCTATCCTTCATCACAGAGAGACCCCGGAAGCAGAGCAGATCGCGCCTGTTGAGGGCGCGTAAATATGATCGGCACCATCAAAGTCCGGAGGTGACGAAAAATGGGGTTAGCTGCCGTCGCCTAGCTGTTTTAGGAATCCCGTTGGTGCCTGCGGATAGAGCAGATCGTGCCCAGCTATCGGACGCGTGAATCTGATCGCATGCGGAATTGGGTCGACGCGATCTCTTCCATATCGGCCTGTTCCACGCGGTCTTCTTCGGCTTGCTCGCGTTTTTGTGCGCGTTCTTCAGCAATTTCGTATTTACGCATTTCCCGGTGCGCCTCTTGAACCTCCGTTACAGCCACTTCGATTTGCTCGTCGGTTTCAGCGATGGAGCCTACCAAGTTTTTACGCCGCAGGATCACAGCCTGGGCATAGCTTTCGTAGGTGATCGCGTATTCTGGCGAGGCTGTGGCAGCGCGTTGTTCGTTCACCAGCTCTTTTTCCAATTTTTCCCCTTGGGCGACAAAATCGGCGCGCAGGCCTTCCAGGCCAGCCAAAGTCCGGCGTTTTTCCTCCAACTGCCAAGTGTGCAGCCGGATCAATGGTTGAAGCCTTTTCATGGTGTCCTCCTGTGGCCCCATTAGGGCTTACAAAAGTTTACTGAGCCTCTAAGACCGCTGCCAATTCGGCATAGGCGGCGTCGAAATCGCTGCGTTCGTCCTTGTCTTGGCCGAGAAAAGCCTCCAGGCCATCGTGCAGGCGAATGGCCTCGTCGATGGTTGCGTCGGACCCGGCCCGATAGGCACCCAACCTGATCATGTCGGCCATTTCGTCGTACACCGAGATCAGCGCCTTGGCCTTTCTCACCACTTCGTTTTGCTCTGATGTGTTGCAGTCGGGCATGGTTCGCGAAACCGAGCGCAAAACGTTGATGGGCGGATACCGCCCGCGTTCGGCAATCACCCGTTCCAACACCACGTGACCATCCAAAATCCCGCGGACGGCGTCCGAGACCGGCTCGTTATGGTCATCGCCTTCCACCAATACGGTGAACAGCCCAGTGATTGTGCCCTCGCCGCTGCCGGTGCCGGCACGTTCCAGCAACCTGGGGAGTTCGGTAAAGACCGTTGGCGTATAGCCCTTGCTAGCCGGAGGTTCACCCCCCGACAGGCCAATTTCACGCTGAGCCATGGCAAACCGGGTCACGGAATCGATCATGCACAACACGTGATCGCCCAAATCCCTGAAATATTCCGACAACGTCAGGGTGAGGTAGGCCGCCTGACGGCGCATCAGCGCGGACTCGTCCGACGTGGCGACCACAATGATGCTGCGCTTCAGACCCTCGGGGCCCAAATAATCGTCGATAAATTCTTTCACCTCGCGGCCACGTTCGCCTACCAGGCCGATGATGTTGACGTCGGACGACGCGTATTTGGCCATCATCGACAACAACACCGATTTGCCGATACCGGATCCCGAGAAAATTCCCAACCGTTGACCCTTACAACAGGTGGTGAAGGTGTTGATGGCGCGAATGCCCAGTGACATTTTTTCCCCCACCCGTTTGCGTTGGTTGGCAGGTGGGGCATTGGCGCGCAGTTCATAGCCCACCGGGCCTTGGGCCAACGGCGGGCCATCATCGACCGGTTCACCCAGGGCGTTGACCGCTCGCCCGAGCCAGGATTCATGGGGATACACCACCGGATCGTGGCCGACGACCAGGGCTTTGGCCCCCAGTCCGACCCCGTCCAGAGAGCCAAATGGCATCACTAGCGCTCGACCATTGCGGAAGCCAACTACTTCTCCCGCGGTTTGGTCGCCACTGCGTCTAACCACGTTGCACCGGGATCCGATGCTGACCGAGCCAGCCAGTCCGGCGACTTCCACCATCAACCCCTGAATACCGGCAACCCGCCCATACACTTGGTATGGAGCCATCCGGTCTAATTCTGCTGTCAGGCTTTCCATTGGTGCTAATCATCTCCGTCGGGACCAAAACATTGGGCAAAAGTGTCCCTTGCCGCCCAAGGGGGATGATGCCGAAGTCTGCTTAACGATCAGTAAATTCTAATCCCTCGAAAATTTTTTTTGTTAACCTTTGTAGTTAATAATCGTTAGTCTAACCCGTTAGACGGGACCGGAGCTCCGGGGGGAGCAGATCCTCATCCGAAATCGGATGAGTTGCTGGGAGACAAACAATGCGCGTTCTTTTGATTGAGGACGATCCGTCAACCGCTCGCAGTGTTGAAGCGATGCTTAGGGCGGAAGGATTCAACGTCTATGTCACCGATCTGGGCGAAGAAGGGTTGGATCTGGGAAAGCTGTACGATTACGACATTATTGTTTTAGATTTGAACCTGCCCGATATGAATGGCTACGACGTTCTGAAAAAGTTGCGGTTGGCGAAAGTTGAAACGCCGATCCTGATTTTGTCCGGGATGTCCGAGGCCGACGACAAGGTCAAAGGCTTGGTGTTCGGCGCCGACGATTATCTCACTAAGCCATTTGATAAATCCGAATTGGTGGCACGGTTGAATGCCGTTGTCCGGCGGTCAAAGGGCCACGCCCAATCGATCATTTCGACCGGCAAGATGGCGGTGAATTTGGACGCCCATGCGGTGGAGGTCGATGGCGCCCCCGTTCACCTGACGGGCAAGGAATACGGCATTCTTGAATTGCTGTCTTTGCGCAAAGGAACCACACTGACAAAAGAAATGTTTTTGAACCATTTGTACGGCGGTATGGACGAGCCAGAGCTTAAAATCATCGATGTATTCGTGTGCAAATTGCGCAAAAAGATCGCCACGGCCACCGGCGGCAGCCATTACATCGAAACGGTCTGGGGACGCGGATACGTTTTGCGTGACCCGGAACAGGCGGAAGAAACAGCGGCTTAGGCGCCCTTGGGCGCAGCAGACTGATTTTGGGCTCGGCGTTTAGCCTCTAATTCCCGGCGTCTGCCTCTGACACCGGGTCGTAGACGCCCCGCAGCCCCGGTGTGGGCTTAAATCGATCGGTGATTCCCAGAACGGTTTCTGCGCCACCCATGACGTCGATGGGAAGCTGGGGACGCCCCGGTATTGACTTGGATTCAAAACGATCTCAGGAAAGCGCCCAGGTCGCCCCAAGGCTAACAAAACTGGTCCCGTCACCCTGAATGTCCATAGAAATCCTAGTGGTGCGGGCCAATTCCCCGGCATAGAACGCCTGGATCACCTGGGCGTTTACCTGATCCACGGGGGTTTTACCCGCCAAGGCATCTTGGCGGTCCGGTGCCAAGGCGGCTCCCACACCCGCGCCGGTGACTTTCAGGGCCTCGACGCCGATCTCAACCCCAACATCACCGCCCCTCGGTAGCGACTCTTCCACCAATAAAATCATATTTAACAACAGCTTAATGATGGGTTGAGGTAAATCTTGGGGGCTCTGGGAAGGCCAATCCAGACCCACTTTTCGCCCATCAAAGAACTTCATGGCCGCAGATTTGGCATCGGAGACAGGGATTTTCACCCCAAGACCCCCAGCGGCGCCAAAAGCCATGCGGAAAAACAGCAGGCGGTGCAAGGTTTCGATGGCACTGAATTCCAACAAATCCATCGATGCTAAATCGGCACCTTCGGGCAATTCGTCCCTCAGAAGCTCAAGGCCGTTGTTCACTGCCCCCGCCGGTGCCGCTAAATCATGGCAAATGCGGGAAACCAACAACGACGCCAATGTCACATCATCCACAGGCTGACCCCAACTAAATATTCGATCGCCGCGTTCAATTACCCAAGAAATACCATACTTTTTCAAGGGCATTTTGTGAGCATTCCGGAAGATCCGGGATGGTGATTCTGAGTGAATTGCGCTTAAATATAGGGATTGGGCACGGAAACAGCGCGGATCTTAGCCAGCTCGAATTGATGCCGCGCGAGTTTGGGTAAAAATAGATGCACGGGAACAGCGAAGCACCTGTCAAAAAATCGCCGATGATCGACCCCTTCGGTCGCCCGGTTTCGTATTTGCGCGTGTCGGTCACCGACCGCTGCGATTTCCGTTGTGAATATTGCATGTCGGAAGATATGAAGTTCCTGCCCAAATCCGAGGTATTGACCTTGGAAGAGTTGTACCGGGTGTGCACTGCCTTCGCCCGCAAGGGTGTCCGCAAAATTAGGCTGACCGGGGGAGAGCCCTTGGTACGTCGTAACATCATGACCCTGGTCCGGCGCCTTGGGGCCCACGTGAAAACGGGGGAACTGGATGAATTGACCCTGACCACGAATGGCAGCCAGCTTAGCCGCTTTGCCGAAGAGCTTGTGGATGCAGGGATCAAGCGCATCAACGTGTCTATGGATTCCCTTGATGTGGACAAGTTCAGCAAGATCACCCGCCGTGGTGACCTGAACAAAGTGCTGGCGGGGATCGAGGCGGCATCAAAAGCCGGCCTGGCGATCAAGATCAATGCCGTAGCCATGAAAGGCCTGAACGACAGCGAATTCGACGACATGATCCGCTGGTGCGGTAAACACGGCCACGATATGACCCTGATCGAAACCATGCCCATGGGCGAAGTCGATCACGACCGCGCCGATTATTATTTGCCCTTGGTGCAAGTGCGCACCGATCTCGATAAACGCTGGACTCTGGAGGACCTGGATTTTAATTCCGGGGGCCCCGCACGTTATGTGCGCGTGGCAGAAACTGGGAGAAAGCTTGGCTTTATCACCCCGCTTTCACACAATTTTTGTGAATCGTGTAATCGAGTGCGGCTGACATGTACCGGGATCCTGTACATGTGCCTGGGGCAAAACGACAAGGCCGATTTGCGATTCCCCATGCGGGTCGTCGACGACGAATCCCTGCTGGAGGCCGCCATCGATGAGGCCATCGGCCGCAAGCCCAAGGGCCATGATTTTGTCA
>Ga0209403_10002464_pt1 | contig 22076 bp, 20 predicted proteins | sample ArcticOcean_MG_C_8_FD_187440 | JGI IMG/M metagenome (GOLD analysis project Ga0209403, IMG submission 187440) | Marine microbial communities from western Arctic Ocean - ArcticOcean_MG_CB11_86 (SPAdes) (version 2) | ecosystem: Environmental > Aquatic > Marine > Oceanic | place: Arctic Ocean... | reverse complement strand
TATTTTATCTCCAATTTTTATATTATATTATTATTTAAAATTTAATTTCTATATTTTTTATGTTTAAATTTTAAAACCATTTATTTAATTTAATAATATATATAATTTATATATATATTTTATATAAATAAAAATAAATTATATATAGGTAATGATATAAACTAGTGTTAAGATAAATTAATATACAAACTAAATAAAAATTTTAAAAATAATTATGTCTAAGATTAACAAATTTTAAATTAAACAAAAATTTTTTTTTAAATGAATAGGTATGGGAAATACTATGAATGAGTTGACAATTGATAAATTAGATTTAGGAAACAATGATCTTTGGATCAAAAGATGCGATAAATTTATTAAATCTATGAGTGAACATAAACCTGATTCAGTTGTTCCTTTTTTCTATCAAACATCGTCTCATATTTTAATTGCTATGATTTCCTTAAAACATTATTTTATGAATAAAGATTTACATAAAACAGAATTAATTGATTTAGTAATGCAACATGATATTCATCATAGAACACCCCTTTCAGAAAATAAATATATTGATGATTGTATAAGTAGAGGATATTTACATGTTTTACCAAGTTCAAAAGATCATAGAAAAAAAGTAATTATAGCTTCAGATAAAATGATTAAAGAAATGGCTGATTGGTTATTAAATCACAGTGTCTTTGATGCAAATTAATTTTTATATATATAAATTATATAAAATGTTTTTGAATGACTTGTATTGAATTCACTTCTACAAAAGTAGAGTGCAATTAAATAGAATAGATCTAAAAAAAGCTTTTACTGGTATGTCTCTAATTAGAGAATTTGAAGATTCAGTTCATGTTGAATTTGCATCTGGAATACTTCCTGGGTTTGTCCATTTATATGCTGGTGAAGAATCATCGGCGATGGGCGTCTGCATGAATCTAAATGATCAAGATACTATTGCAAGCACACATAGAGGTCATGGTCATTGTATTGCAAAAGGATGTGATGTCAAAACAATGATGAAAGAACTTTTTGGTAAAAAAGATGGAATTTGTGGAGGTAAAGGTGGATCAATGCATATTGCTGATTTAACAAAAGGTATGTTGGGAGCAAATGGAATTGTAGGTGGAGGGCCACCTCTTGTTTGTGGATCTGCATTAACTTTTAAAACAAAAAAAACTGGTAATGTATCTGTTTGTTTTTTAGGCGATGGTGCATCTAACCAAGGAACAACCGCCGAGTCTTTAAATTTAGCTTCAATTTTGAAACTGCCAGCTATTTTTGTTGTAGAGGATAATGGATATGCCGAAGCTACTTCTAGTGAATATTCTGTAGGAGGTAACATAGTAGATAGAGGTAAGGCTTACGGACTTCATGCGGAAAAAGTTGATGGTAATGATTTCTTTGCTGTTTATCAAGCAACTAAAGAAGCCGTTGAAAGAGCTAAAAAAGGTGATGGCCCCACTTTATTGCATAATAAAGTAAATAGAATTTATGGCCATTATGAAGGAGATGCACTTACTTATAGATTGGGAGAAGAGACCGATGATATTAAAAAAAATAAAGACCCAATTAAAATTTTTAAGAAAAAAGTTATAGAGTCTGGTTTATTAAATATTTCTGAACTTACAGATATTGAAAATAAAGTTAAAAATGAAATCAAGGAAGCAATACAAGAAGCAAAAGACGCTGCTTATCCAACAGAGAAAGACTTATTAACAGATGTGTATGTTAATTATTAATTTATGAGCAAAAAAACTTTTAGAGAGGCCCTCAACGAGGCAATAGCTCAAGAAATGAGAAGAGATGAAAATGTTATTTTAATTGGTGAAGATGTTGCTGGCGGTGCTGGAGGAAAGGGCGATCAAGATGCATGGGGAGGCCCCATGGGGGTTACTAAAAATTTAGCTCCTGAATTTGGCAGAGAAAGAATAATAGATACACCAATATCTGAAAGTGCGATCATAGGAACTGCAGCAGGGGCTGCTTTAACAGGTTTGCGACCAATTGCAGATTTAATGTTTGTTGATTTTTTAGGTGTCTGTTTTGATCAAATTTTTAATCAGGCTGCTAAATTTAGATATATGTTTGGTGGAAAAGCAAAAACTCCAATGACTATAAGAACAATGTATGGAGGAGGTGTTCGTGCAGCAAGTCAACACAGCCAAAGTCTTTATCCTATCTTCACACATATACCAGGCTTAAAAGTAGTTATCCCTTCTAATCCTTATGATGCAAAAGGTTTGTTTATACAATCTATAAGAGATGATAATCCAGTAATATTTCTAGAACATAAAATGTTGTATGATGAGGTTGGTGAAGTTCCAGATGAACTTTATACAATACCTTTTGGAGAAGCAAATTTTACAAGAGAGGGCTCTGACATTACTTTAATATCTATGGGTAAAACAGTAAATCTTTGTAATAATGTAGCTGATGAAATGAAAAAAGAAAATGTTTCTTGTACAGTTTTAGATTTAAGAACTTTATCTCCCCTTGACGAAGAATCTATTCTTGAGGCAGTAGAAGGGACTGGGAGAGTTGTAATAGTTGATGAATCTTACCCTCGCTGCAACATTGCAACAGATATATCTGCTTTAATTTGTGACAAAGGTTTTTCTTCATTAAAAGCTCCTATTAAGATGGTAACCCCTCCTCATACGCCTGTTCCTTTTTCTCCTGCCTTAGAAGATTTATATCTACCCAGTGCAGAAAAAATAAAAAAAGCGATACATTCTATATTGGTATAAAAATTGACTGATAATATTAAACCAATTTTAATGCCTAAATGGGGACTAGCCATGAAAGAAGGCTCTGTTACATCTTGGTTAAAAAATGAAGGTGAGGAAATTAAAAAAGGTGAAGTAATTGTCGAAATAGAAACTGAAAAAGTTGTTAATGAGTTTGAAAGCCCTCATGATGGAATTTTGTTAAGAAAAATTTTAAATGAAAATGAAAAAGTTTCAGTTGGATCACTCATAGGAGTTTTAGGAGAACAAAATATCTCTTCTGAAGAAATAAATAAATTCGTTGAAGATTTTCAATCTAATTTTGTGCCTTTAGAAACTGCTAAAGAAGAAATTGACTTAGAAAAAACAATACTAATAAATAACCATTCAATTAATTATTTGAATATCTCTGATGATAAAGATGAAAATATTATATTTATTCATGGTTTTGGAGGAGACTTAAATAATTGGATGTTTAATCAAGAAGAGCTTTCAAATTATTATAATACTTATGCCTTAGATTTACCGGGTCATGGAAAATCTTCTAAAAATATAGATTTTGGAAATTTAAACTTTCTAACAGATATTATAGCTAAATTCTGTATAGAGAAAAAATTAAAAAAAGTAAATATTGTAGGTCACTCTCTTGGAGGGGGTATAGGAATTAATTTAGCTAATGAGAATAAAGATTTAGTAAAATCATTAATTTTAATTAGCCCAATTGGATTGGGTGAAGAAATTGATAGTTATATAAAAAATTTTATTGAAGCAGACTCTAGAAAAGAACTGAAGCCTGAATTAGAAAAACTTTACTACGATAGCACTCTGATTACACGTGATCTAGTCAATGAGGTATTAAAATTTAAAAGACTTGATGGTGTATCAGAATCTCTAAATAAAATTATGAAAGAATGTATCTATGAAAATAATAAACAAAAAAATAATCTTATAAAAATATTAAATAATTTGAAAAATAAAGTTGATATTATTTGGGGAGATGAAGATAAAATTATTCCCTCTAAACATATAAAAAATTTAACTTCAAATGTAAATTGTCATATATTAAATAATTCAGGTCACATGTCCCATGTAGAAAAATCAAAAGAAGTTAATAACATTATAAAAAATTCAATAAATTAATAAAAAGTGAATAATGATTTATCTAGAACTGCTATTTATCCATCTCTAAAAGATAAAATTGTTTTAATTACGGGAGGTGCTTCAGGAATTGGCTCATCAATAGTAGAGCTTTTTTGTTATCAGCAAGCAAATGTAGTGTTTTTAGATATCGAAGACAAGCTTGGTGAAAAAGTAGTTGAACATAATTGTAAAACTCACAATAATAAACCTACATATATAAATTGTAACCTAAAAAATACTGATTTTCTTATTAAAACAATAAAAAATATAAGCTCAACAATAGGAGATGTTTCAATTCTAATTAATAATGCTGCTTATGATCAAAGACATGAAATATCTAAAGTTACCAGTGAATATTGGGATCATATGTTAAATGTTAATCTTAAACATTTCTTTTTTTCTGCACAAACTTGTGCCGAAATGATGAAAAGAAATGGAGGAGGCACAATAGTAAATCTAGGAAGTTTTTCTTGGATGATGGGAATTGGAGGTATGATTTGTTATACAACTGCTAAATCTGCTGTTAATGGCTTAACCAGAAGTCTTGCTAGAGAATTAGGAATTTATAATATTAGAGTCAATTCAGTAATACCAGGCTGGATAATGACTCAGAGACAACTAAAATTATGGGTCACGCCCGAAATAAAAAAAGAACAATTAGAAAAACAATGTATAAAGAGGCTTCTAGAACCTAACGATATAGCCAAAGCAGTTTTATTTTTTGCTGCTGATGATAGTTCTGCAGCAACTGCACAAAACTATGTTTTTGATGGAGGAATTGTTAATTAAAATGAAAAATATATGAAAGAAATAAAATTTGGAGTCATTGGAACAGGTGCTATATTTACATTAAGTCATGCAAATGCAATTAGTAAAATTCCTAATGCCAAAATAACTAATATTTTTGATTTAAATCAAGAAAGAGCTCAAAAGTGTGCGACTGATTGGAATATAGAAAAAATTTCAAAAAACCTAGATGATCTTCTTGATGATAAAAATGTTAATGCTGTACTCATTGCAACACCTAATAATACTCATTATGAAATAGCTCTAAAATCAGCTGAAGCTGGAAAACATATTTTTTGTGAAAAACCTATTTCGGTTAATTTAAAAGAAGCATACGAAATGATTGATTCATGTAAAAAAAATAAAGTTCAACTACAGATAGGTTTTAATCAAAGATTTTGGAAACAAGTTGAAATAGTTAAAGAATTATTAGATATAAATTTTATTGGTAAAATTCATTCTTTTAGAAGTATCTACTCAGAAAAATGGGATGCATACCCTGCAACTACGCAATACCGTTATGATCTAGAACAATCTGGAGGAGCAACTATTATAGATTTAGCTGTTCATAGAATTGATTTAATGAGATTTCTTATGGGGGAATATAAAAACGTTGTTGCGGAATTAAAAAATAGTGAAATTCCACCAAAAGTAGATGATAATGTACATTTATTAATAAATATGGAAAATGGATCAACTGGAGTTATATCTTCAGATAGATATTCTCCGGCTATAGGAGACGGAACGGACTTATATGGCTCAGAAGGCGCAATACATTTTGCTACAGAGACAATTAATCCATTTCATGGAGTCCCTTTAGCAATTTATACTGAAAAAAAATTAGCTGATATTCCACCTATAATTAGAAATAACTTTTATCCATCGGCTTGGTGGAAAGAATTTGAAGGGGGATGGATAAGTATTCAGCCAGAAAGAGAAAATCCCTATGAAAAAGAATTAATTAGTTTTTGTGAAAATATATTACAAGACAAAGAAGTTGCCGTTACTGGAAAAGATGGAATGAAGGCTCTTGAGTTAATAAATGCAGCTTATATTTCAAAAATCCATAAAAAATGGGTGGATCTTCCCCTTTCTAAAGATACTCTACTTGATATTCCTAGTTATTAATGGAAATAGGCTTTAACTCAGTAGCTTTAGATAAAGATAACTTTCAAAGTATTTTTAAAAAAATCCATAATTCTAACTATACAGCTATTGAATTAAACGCAGAAACCTTACCATGGGCTTCTCCCCATCTAACAGATAAAACAACAAATGAAGAATTAGAATTAATTAAAAATTTATCATCTAAATATAGTTTAAAAATATCGTCAATTGGAGCGCATATAGATTTATCTTCTAATAATGAACAAAAACGCATTACAAATATTAAGTATGTAAAAAAATGTATTGATCATGCAAAAAAAATTTCATGCCCTTTGGTTCATATATTCTCAGGAGAATTAAAACAGGATGAAAAAAAAGAACAAAAATTAGAATTATTTTATGATTCAATTAAAAAACTATCTGAATATGGATTAAAAAATAATATTAAACTTGGTATTGAGGCTATTGTAGGTCATGTTTTCCACACTCATTTAGATTTTGAGTTGATTTGGAATAAATTAGGTGAAGATAATATCTGGGTCAATTATGATCCTAGTCATTATGAGGCTCAAAAAATTAATCTTGAAGATACATTGGCTGTACTTGGAAATAAAATTATTCATGTACACATGAAAGATGCAATGGGAAAATTTCCTTACTTTCAATTTCCTCCATTAGGCAAAGGTAATATAAATTTTAACAGAATAATAAAAAAATTAAAAAATATTGGCTATAATGGTGTTTTAACTGCAGAATATGAAGCTCAAGTCTTCGGATGGGAATTAAGTGAAAAAGAAATTTTACATTCTAATTACGAATTTATCAAAAATATTATAAAATAGTAAAAATATGATAAATGAAGAAAAAGGTTTTGGTAAAAATCTAACAAATTATGGTGATAAAGAATTTTCAAAATATCTTAGAAAATCTTTTGCAAAATCAATGGGCTATTCCAATGAATCATTAAATAAACCTATAGTCGGAATTTGTTATACTGAGAGTGGTTTTAATAATTGTCATAGAAATTTTCCTGAAATGCTTGAAGCTGTTAAAAGAGGTGTTTTATCTTCTGGCGCGCTACCAATATCTTTTCCAGTAATATCGCTTGGTGAAACTTTTTTAAATCCAACTTCCATGGTTTATAGAAATTTAATGGCGATGTGCGTTGAGGAAATGATTACGGCACAACCGATGGACTCAGTTATTCTCATGGGTGGTTGTGATAAAACTGTTCCAGCTTTATTAATGGGTGCTTTTTCAGCAAATATCCCTACTACACTTCTAGTGCCAGGTCCTATGATGACGGGTAAATACAAAGGAGAACGAGTTGGTGCATGCACTGACTGTAGAAAGTTTTGGGCAAAATATAGATCAAATGAAATTGACAAAAATGAAATTGATTTGATTGAAGGCAAACTTGCAACAACTTCTGGTACATGTGCTGTAATGGGAACAGCAAGTACCATGGCTATAATCGCTGAAACTCTTGGGATTATGTTACCTGGCTCTGCTAGTATACCTTCTGTGCACGCAGATCGATTAAGGGTTTCAGAAGAAACGGGAATTTTGGCATCTAAAATGGCTATAAATAATTCTCCTAAACCAAAAGATTTTATAGATAAAAAATCATTCGAAAATGCTCTTAGGGTTCTATTGGCAATTTCAGGCTCTACAAACGCAATAATCCATTTAACAGCCATAGCAGGAAGGCTTGGGATTCAATTAAATTTAAATGAATTAAATAATTTATCAGATGAAACTCCTGTTCTTGTTAATCTTAAGCCAGTTGGAAATGGTTATATGGAAGATCTTTATAATGCCGGAGGCATTGATGGTATTTTACACGAATTAAAAAAACAACTTAACTTAAAATGTAAAAATATTAACGGAGAAACATTGGAAGAGAGATTAAATAATTCCCAAAAAGAAAAATTTGACAAATCTATTATTTACTCATTTTCAAATCCAGTAAATAAAAAAGGAGGTTTAATCGCTCTATTTGGTTCTTTAGCTCCTGATGGGGCAATTTTAAAAAGAGCAGCGGCTACAAAATCTCTTCTAGAACACGAAGGTAGAGCTGTGGTTTTTTCTTCTTTAGAAGATTTGTCTAAAAGAATTGATGATCCAAATTTAGATGTAAATGAAAATGATATTTTAGTTTTACAAAATGCTGGACCATCTAGTAATTCAGGAATGCCAGAAGCTGGATATCTACCTATACCTAAAAAATTAGCAAAAAAAGGAGTAAAAGATATGGTAAGAATATCAGATGCAAGAATGAGTGGCACAGCTTTTGGCACAATTATTCTTCATGTTACCCCAGAGTCAAACAAAAATGGTCCATTATCGATTGTCAAAAATGGTGATAAAATAAAATTATCTGAATCAAACAAATCTATAGATTTATTAATTTCTAAAGAAGAAATATTATCTCGCATCTCAAATTTACTAAAAATAAAAAATATTTATAAACGAGGTTATAAAAAACTTTATCAAGAATCAGTTTTACCAGCAACTATGGGTTGTGATTTCGATTTTTTAAATTGAATAATTATTAATTACGTCTTAATAAAACGTAAGTTCCAGACACAGCTATTATTAATGCTCCACATACAGTAAATATATCAGGAATATCTTTATAAAAAATATAACCAAATAAAATTGCCCAAAAAATCAATGTATAATGAAAAGGTTGAATAATGCTGGCTCTTGCATAGCTGAGAGCTAATATTTGCAAATAAATACCTATAGAGAAAAAAATCCCTACACTGCCTAAAAGTATCACAGATAATAAATTAATAGGTTGCCAATAAAAAATAGATAAAATCAACATAACTATAAAACCTATTACACCCGTGTAAAGCAACGATGTTTCATTAGAATCATACTCTGAAACTTTTCTTGTAACTATTTGATATAATCCTAGAAAAAAAGCTCCACAAAGAGGGATTATTGAGTAAAAGTTAAAGATGGTACTACCAGGTCTCAAAATAATAATCATTCCTATAAAACCTACAAATATTGCTATCCAAATTTTTAAAGAAACATGTTCTCTTAATATTAAGGCTGATAATACTACAACTATGACTGGAGTCATTGATCCAATACTATGAACATCAGCTAATGAAAGATAGCGAAAAGACAAGACAAAGCAACCTGATTCAAGTACCGAAAGTAAACTTCGCAATATTTGAAATTTAATTTTTTTAGAATTATAAAAAAAATAATTTTTTTTTCTTCTAGATACAAATAATGATAAAAAAAGTACAAACAAATATTTAACCAGAAGAATTTGAAATACTGAATGATTAATTACAACATACTTCTGAATTGCGTCTAAAATTGAAAAAGATAAAAGTGCAGAAATAACAAATAATATTCCAATATTTTCTTTTGATTTTATATAAATCATTTATTAAATGTTAGAATATATATTCGAAACAAAATCTTTGCTTAAAGTTGGACTACCCTCAAAAACTTGAGTCATTAAGACCGCAGTTAAATCATTTTTTGGATCTACCAGAAAATAAGTCGATGCTGCCCCTGCCCAACCAAACTCCCCTATACTTCCAATTCCATTGGCTTTATTTATATCTATCATAACTCTAAAACCTAATCCCCATCCATAAGGTTCAAATACATTTTCTTCTAATTTTTCAATATCAAAATTTTTAATTTCAAAAGGTAATAAAAATTCTGATAATTGATTTGTAGTAGCTTGTTTTAATAACTCACTAGATAAGATTGTTTCACCATATATTGTTTTTCCAGTAAGCAACATTTCTGCAAAATTAGAATAATCATCTAATGTAGAATAAAGACCTATACCCCCTCTAGAATAATTTTTATTATTTATAGGATAATCATAATTAGCAATTTTTCTAGGGTGCGTGTTCGACTCTATTAAAATATTATTTACATTATCATAATGGTAAGATGACATTAAATTTAATTTATTAGATGAACTTAGGCTAAAGCCTGTATTATACATTTCTAAAGGATCAAATATTCTTTTTTTTAATTGATCTTGTAAAGTAAATCCTGAAACTACTTCAATTATTCTAGCCAAAATATCAACGGAAACACTATAAACCCAATTAGTTGAAGGTTCATATAATAAAGGAATTTTTGATAATAAATTAATTTCCTCTTCTAAAGAAGTATTTTCAGAACAGAATAACCCAAGTCTATGATATTGTTCACCTATAGGATCACCCAAAAAATTATATGAAAAACCAGCAGTATGCATCAATAAATCTTTAATTGTTGGTTGTTTTTTTATGTTAACTACATCTTCTATATTTGCTTTTATGTTTTTTAAAACTTTGATATTAGAAAACTGAGGCAAAAATAAAGATAACTCATCTTCAAATTTAATTTTTTTTTCCTGAATCATTTGAAGAATTACAATAGAAATAATGGGTTTGGTCATTGACCAAATACGGTATATTGTATTAGTTGCAATTGGTCGTTTTTCTTCTAAACTTAAGCAACCTGATTTTCCTTTAAATATTTTACCTTTATGGTTTATTTTCCACTCTACACCAGGATATAATCCATCATTAACATGTTGATCAATAATTTTTTGAAGATTTTGCATACAATATTGCTTGTAAATTTTTAATAGAAAAAATATATTTAATTCACGGACTGAGAATTACCTTCATAGAACTTTCACTCATTGCAACATCCATAGCCTCATGAATATTTTCTATTTTGTATTCATGTGATATAATTTTATCCCAAGGCAATTTATCAATAGTTCTCTCTAATAATTTAATACTAGGATAATATTGAGATATTTCGTCTCCACCAACACCCATTACTCGTGCACTTTTTTCCAAAATATGTGTATGGGGATTAATAGGAATTTCATGTGAATTAGAAAAAATACCTACTTCAATTACCATCCCTCCCTCTCTTATTAATTCAAGAGCAATACCAAATCCTTCTGCAACTCCAGAACAATCTACTACTAAATCAACTCCTGCATTATCCGTAATTTTATTAATTTCATCTTTTATTTCATCCTTTTGATCGCTATTAATAACATGTGTTGCACCAAATTCTTGAGCTAGAGATATTCGAAATTTACTAGGTTCAATTGAAATTAATTTTCCTGCCCCCATTAAATTTGCTTTAATCAAATGAAAAAGTCCAATTGGTCCAGTACCTAAGATTGCAACACTATCTCCACTAGAGAAAGGCTCCCATTCTGAAGACCACTGTCTTGCTTTATCTAAGCACCCTGTAACAGACATAGGTTCAATATAAACACCAAATCTAGAATCTAAAGTTTCTGGAAATTTAAATAAATGACTTCCAGGCAAAATATATAAGTATTCACTCCAACCACCAAAGATATGAGGTGGATCTCCTGCTCCAATATTATTTCCATAGTCTAATTTGCATTCACAAAAATAATAAGGTCTATTATTTCTACAAGCATAACATTTTCCACAAGAAATATTTGGAGCTGGCACAACTCGATCGCCAACTTTTAATTTATTACCATCATGATCAAGAAGTTCCCCATTAATTTCTTCAATTATTCCAACATTTTCATGACCTTGAATTATGGGTAAAGGAATTGGTCTTCCTCCTTTTTGTTCAAAAAATCCCTCAAAAGAATGTTTGTCTGTTCCGCAAATACCAGAATATTCCATTTTAATGATTGCACATCCTTTTTGTAACTCTGGATATGGATAATTTTTTAAGGTAAGAATTCCTTTTGCCTCTAAAGTAACTGCTCTTACGTTTCTATTATTACCTATCATAATCCTATTATTACTATGGGAAGTTTCAAAATTTGCAATAATAAAAATGAAGATTATTTTAAAAGAGATTTAATTTTTTCAACAAGATTAGTATTTATATTTCTTGGTCCTTTATCGCTTCTATTATTATGGCGACGTTGTCCAGGTAAACGAACCCCATCCATAGATTCCATTTTTTCAAAAAATTTTTCGGCATGTTGATTCCAGTTATCTCCAGCAATTAATTGAGGAGAAAAAGCCATAATAAATTCTCCACCCCTAGCAGGTCCCCCATCTTTGTTATCAACTTCTTTTGCTTCAAAACTAAACATGTCCCCAACTAGCCCTGCTGCTAATAATTCTACCATCATGGCAATTGCAGAACCTTTATGTCCTCCAAATGGAAGAAGAACTCCTCCATTAATTATCTCAGAAGGGTTTTCTGTTTTTTCACCATTTTTATTTAAGCCTGTTCCTATTGGAACTTTATGACCATCTCGAGCTGCAACTTGAATCTCTCCCATTGCCATACTTGCAGTTGCCATATCGAAAACAACAGGAGTTTTATTTTTTCTCGGCCATGCAAAAGAAATTGGATTTGTTCCAAACAAAGGCTTGGTCGCTCCTACTGGAGCCACGCTTGGCATATAAGCTGTGCATGCAATCCCAATTAAATTATTTTCAGCAAGAGCTTCTGTTTCATGCCACAAAGCTGCAAAATGATGTGTGTTAACAATGGTTAATATACCAACGCCATGTTTATTTGTTATTTGAACTAAAGCTGGAATTCCTATTTGAATAGCCACTGGAGCAAAACCATAATCACCATCAACACGTATTGTATTTTGTGTAATAAGTTTGCTTTTTGGCCGAGAATTTCCTTTTACTTTTTTACTTCTTAAAGCTGCTACATATCCTGGAATACGAAACAAACCATGAGAAATACTACCGTCCCTTTCTGCGTAAGTAACAGTTTTAGAAACTGCTTCTGCATTCATTTCATCACATCCATTATTAAGAAGGGTTTGTTTTGCTAGATAATAAATTTCATCAAAAGAAAGAGGAGTTGTTGTCATAATTTCACTATTTTTTTTATTAACTAAATTTGCTATAAGTATATTTAATTACATGAAAAATAACATAATACTAAAAGAACTTGAAGCTATTCTTTGTGAAAGATTCACTATCAATGAATCAATAAGAGCAAATTATTCAAGGGGGGAGGACATATTTGACCCAGTTTTATCCCAAGCAGTAGTTTTTCCTAATAATAATGAAGAGATATCTAAGATTGTAAAATTATGCAATAAGCACAAAGTTCCAATTATCCCTTTTGGAACAGGCACATCTCTAGAAGGTCATGTAGTAGGCAATGAGAGTGGTATAACAATTTCTTTAGAAAATATGAATAAGATTCTTGCAATTCATACAGAAGATTTTGACTGCCGTGTCCAAGCATATGTAACTCGTAAACAACTAAATGAAGAATTGAAAAATAAAGGATTATTTTTTCCAATTGATCCAGGAGCAGATGCTTCTTTAGGCGGAATGGCAGCAACATCTGCTTCGGGAACAATGGCTGTTAGATATGGAACAATGCGGACAGTAATAACTGGATTAACAGTTGTTTTAGCAAATGGCGATATTATTAAAACTGGTTCTAGGACAAAAAAAAGTGCTTCTGGTTATAATTTGACAAACTTGTTTATTGGTTCCGAAGGAACACTAGGTATCATAACAGAAATACATCTTCGCTTATTTCCTATACCAGAAAATATCATGAGTGCTGTGTGTCACTTTCCTGATCTAGAGTCAGCAGTTTTAACAGCTCAAGAAATTATTCAATATGGTATTCCTATTGCACGAATAGAAATGCTTAATAAAGATCAAATGGAGATTAGTATTGATTACTCAAATTTAAAAGATATGGAAAGAAAACCAACATTATTTTTGGAATTTCATGGAACTGGAACATCAAATAAAGAATCAGTACAGATAACACAAGAAATCTCTAAAAATAATAATGGGACAACATTTAAATGGACTGAAACAACAGAAGAGAGAAATAAACTTTGGCAGGCAAGACATGATGTATATTATTCTGTCAAAGCTCAAAGTAAAAATATTAAAATTTATACCACCGATGTATGTGTACCAATATCAAATTTGGTAGAATGTATTAAATTTGCTGAGGATGAAATTAAAAACTATGGATTACGATCTCCCATGGTTGGTCATGTAGGAGATGGCAACTTTCACGCGTCAATTATATATGATCCTAATAAAAAAGAAGATTATTTAATGATTAGAGATTTCAGCAACAAATTAGTTGATAAGGCTCTATCTTTAGATGGTACGGCAACAGGTGAACATGGAATAGGGATACAAAAAAAAGCATATTTACTTAAAGAGCATCAAGATAATATCCCTATAATGCAAGCTATAAAAAAAACAATGGATCCTAACAACATAATGAATCCAGGAAAAGTTTTTGATCTTTAAAATAAAATAAATTAATAAGTAGCCCTTCCTCCACTTAAGTCAAAAACTGCTCCTGTCGTAAAAGAATTATCTTCAGATACCATCCATGAAACAAGAGAACCTAACTCTTCTACTTTAGCAAATCTATTTCGAGGTATCTTAGATAACATATAATCAATATGCTCTTGACTTATTTGATCAAATATCCTTGTTTTTGCAGCTGCTGGAGTAACACAATTTACTGCAATATCTCTATCAGCCAATTCTTTTCCAAGGGATTTAGTTAAAGCAATTACACCTGCTTTAGCAGCGCTATATGGCATCGCATTTGGATTTCCTTCTTTTCCAGCAATTGATGAAATATTAACAATTCTTCCATAATTTTTATCAATCATGTGAGGTACTACAGATTTACAGCAATAAAAAACTCCTGTTAAATCAATATCAATAACAGCTTGCCAGTCTTTTAATGGATAATCCCATGTCTTGTGACTTGGTCCTGCTATTCCAGCATTATTTACCAAAATATCTATCTGCCCATTTAATTCTAATGATTTTTTTGTAGCTTCTTCAACACTATCATAATTAGTAACATCAACATTAACCATTTTAACATCACCATTTAAATTTAAAGAATCCATCAATTCTTTGTCTCTGTCCCAAATTATAACTTTAGCCTGTGAAGCTAAAAACTTCTCAACTATAGCTAATCCAAAACCTTGGGCCCCACCCGTAACTATTGCTACTCTATCTTTAAGATCAATATTATTCATAATTTTCCTCCTTAATAATTAATGACTATGTCTTTTAACCTCAGAACCGCGTCTGCCAACTAAAAAATCTAAATCAGCGCCTTTATCAGCTTGCATAACGTGATCAATATACATTTTTTGATAACCTCCCTGAACATCAGGTAAAATTGGCTTATAATTTTTTAAACGTTCTTCTATTATTTTATCAGAAACTAACAATTCCATTATTCCATTATTTACATCAACTTTTATTTCATCTCCATTTTGAACCGCTGCTAAAGGACCTTTAACTGCTGCTTCAGGGGAAGTATGAAGTATTACTGTTCCATAAGCGGTTCCACTCATTCTTGCATCAGATATTCTGATCATGTCCCTTACTCCTTTTTGAAGCACTTTTTGAGGCAAAATCATATTTCCAACTTCTGCCATTCCCGGATATCCTTTGGGTCCACAATTTTTTAAGACCATAATACAGTTTTCATCTATATCTAAATCAGGATCATGAATTTTTTCATGGAATTCTTCAATGCTTTCAAACACAACGGCCCTTCCAGTATGCTGCATTAAATGAGGTGATGCTGCAGAAGGTTTTAATATAGCTCCATCAGGAGCAATATTACCCCTTAAAATTTTAATACCCCCTTCTTTAGTAAGAGGGTTATCAAAAGTTCGAATAACATCATCATTCCAACAATCTGATTTTATATTGTTTTCACCTATTGTTTTACCATTAACTGTAAGAGCTTTTTTATCTAGTAAATTTTTTTCAAGAAAACGTCTAATTACCGCCGGTAGACCACCTGCATAATAAAAATCTTCCATTAAATATTGTCCTGATGGTTGAAGATTAACTAGGGTTGGAATGTTTTTTCCATTTTTTTCCCAATCATCTAATTTCAAATCTATTTCCATTCTTCCGGCTATAGCAGCTAAATGAATTACGGCATTAGTTGATCCACCAATAGCACCATTGATTTTAATAGCATTTTCAAAAGATTTTTTAGTTACAATTTTAGACATAATTAAATTTTCTTTAACCATTTCAACAATTCGTTTTCCTGTCATATGGGCCAAAGCGTATCGTCTCGCATCAACGGCTGGTATTGCTGCATTGTGAGGTAAGGCCATACCTAGAGCCTCCACCATACTTCCCATAGTAGATGCAGTTCCCATTGTCATGCAATTACCTTTTGATCGACTCATTGAAATTTCAGCATCTACAAAATTTTCTTCAGTAATTAATCCTGCATTTAAATCAGCATCAAGTTTCCATACACCTGTTCCTGAACCTATTTGACCACCTTTGTGATGTCCATTTAACATAGGACCTCCAGAAATCCCTATAGTAGGAAGGTCAACACTTGCAGCGCCCATCATTAAAGATGGTGTGGTTTTATCACATCCCATTAAAAGAACAACGCCATCCATAGGATTTCCTCTAATGGCTTCTTCAACATCCATACTAGCTAAATTACGGAATAACATTGCGGTTGGTCGTAAATTTGATTCACTAGCTGAAAAAACAGGAAATTCTAAAGGAAAACCTCCTGCTTCGTAAACTCCCCGCCTAACATGTTCAGCAATTTCTCTAAAATGTCCGTTACAAGGGGTTAATTCTGACCATGTATTACAAATGCCTATAATTGGCCTTCCATCAAACAGATGATTTGGATGTCCTTGATTTCGCATCCATCCACGGTGAACAAATGTATCTCTTCTATGAGTTTTAGAATCATACCAATCACTTGATCTGAATTTTTTTTCTTTAGACATTTTAATATAACTTTAACATTGTAAATTTACTTTTATTTAGTAAATTTACTTTTATTTATATGAATCAAAAGTAATTCCTTTAATAATGGGTTTCTGAAATAAAAAAACAAAAAAGAGTACCAGTATTAATAAAAGAGCCGCTGAAACCGATAATTGTCCCCAATAAATAGTCCAATATCCTACAAATTTATCTTAAATTAATTCGTAAATTGTAAAAGAACTGTGAAAACTAATTGGTATCCTGTTGAAAAATGTAAAATAGGCAATGAGAAAGACAAATATGCTGTTTTAAATTAAAAATTACAAGTAAGAGGCATCGATAATTTAAGGGTATTTGATGTATCAATGACGCCTAATTTAGTTCGTGGCAATACAAATGCACCTACAATGGCTATAGCAGACAGGGCTACAGATATGATGTTTGAATAAACTAATCTATTAAAATTTACCTAAATTATTAGCAAGAAATTTAGATTTTTTTATTCCATACCTAGTTGGTTGTAGATTGGGAGATCTATCATAGATATTTTTAACATCCATTCTATATCCACAAATTCTTTTACCATAACATACTAATGTATTAATAGATTGCATAATAAAAACAATAGTAGGTAAAATTTTTGCATATTCTTTATTAGCTTTTTCAATATCTTTATTTTGCAAATGTTTATAAATTTTAATAAATTTATCTGCAGAATCTAATGCCGGAACAATGCCTTTGCAACCCACATAAAAATTATCTATTATCTCTTGACCACCTCGTCCATTAAAAACTCTAAGATCTGATGGATATTTTGAAATTTCTGTTTGAATTGTAACTGAGGAAGCTTCACCTTTGATAACTCTAAAATTAGGATAGCTTTCATATAATTTTAACATATCATTAGAGGATATACCAGCGCCTAAATATTCTTTTGCATTTTGGATACCTACAATTGTATTTCCTACATGAGGTATAAGTTTATTAAAAAAATTATAACAATCTTTATCAGTAGTATTTTTTTTAATTAGGGGCTGTAATATAATCCAGTCAGTTTGATTATTTTTTGCAACATCAATCAATTTTAAATATTCATTAAATGAGTTTCCATGAATAGTAACTGCCGATGGAATAATTCCTTGGCAGTTCTCAGCAACTAATTCTATTATCTTTTTTTTTTCTTTAAAAGAAAGTTTATTTACTTCTGTTGCCAGACCTAAAGAAGCGATTCCTTGCGAACCAATATTTTTTATTAACTTAATTTGTTCTGAAATTAAATGTGTATCAATAGAATTATTTTTATTAAAAAAACAATAAATAATTGGGAAAATTCCATTAAATTTTTTTAACTGTAAGTTGTGTAATTTACCAGTCAACTACAGTTCCATCTTCTAAGTATGCATCTGTTGTTGGCATAATTTCTTGTTTAAAAGGATATTTTTTAGCCTCTTTTTCATTTACTTCTATACCAAGACCAATTGTTTCGGGTATTTCCCAATAATCATCTTTTCTATTTACAGGTGTTTTAGAGATTACATCATTGTACCAAGGAACCGATTGATCCATTACTTCTTGAATAATATGATTTGGAGTAGATGCTGCAAAATGTAGAGCTGCTGCTCCTGCAATAGGTCCATTCGGATTATGGGGAGCAATACCTATATTGGCAACTGCAGCAGATGCAGCAATATTTTTTGCTTCAATTAAACCGCCGCAATGATTAAGATCTGGTTGAGCAATATCTACTGCCCTAGAGGATATTATAGGTTCAAATTCTTGTAAACCAATCAAGCGTTCTCCTGTTGCTAGTGGGCAATTAATTGCTTTTTTTATTTGTAATAAAGTAGATGTATCTCCTGGAAGAATAGGTTCTTCTATAAACATGGGATTGTAAGGTTCTAATTCTTTAATATATTGAATAGCCGAGATTCCAGATCCACACCTGCCGTGAAAATCTACCATAATCTTAATATCATCGCCTACTTTGTCTCTAAGAGAACTCATAAGGAGGTTTACATTTATTAAATTTTCTTTTGTAACAGTATAGTGAGTAAAAGGAATAAACACGACTTTGAAAGCACTGTATCCTAGCTCTACTAATTTTTGTGCATGATCAGTTAGCCCAGATACATTCATTGTATCTCTATAAACCGCCTTCATGTCTCCCATTCCCAGATGGGTATAAATTTTAATTTTTTCCCTGACTTTGCCACCTAGTATCTGCCAAACAGGTGTATTTAATGATTTACCTAAAATATCCCACATAGCGTGCTCAATTCCACTTATTGCAGACATACCAATTACTCCTAATTTCCAAAAACCATGTTTAGTCATAATTTGAAAATTTTGTTTTATTTGTCTTGGATCTTTTCCAATCAGAAGGGGTTTTAAATCCTCGATAGCTCCTGCCACTGCTCGTGTTTTCCATTCTACAGTTGCTTCTCCCCAGCCATAAACATCTTGATCTGTGATAATTTTTACAAAGACCCAATTTCGCATTTCTGCATTAACTATTAAGGTTTCAATATCTTTAATTTGCATTGTTTAAAATATTCTATTTTTATTAATTAAAATTTCAACATCTACTTTATATTTTTTTAAGGCATCTTCATTTATTAACATTCCGTGTCCAACATCATTTGGCAGATTTATCTGACCTTCTTCGTTTATAGCAATATGATTTTTAGTGATATCCCAAGCTAATGATTTAAGTTGCATAGGATATTCTGCAAAATTACTTTTAGTCGATCCTGCATATGACTGTAAAGAAGATGATAATTGTAAATGCGAAGTAAATGTATGATTAACATATTGTACATTATTTTGTTCAGCAAAATCAAAAATAGTTTTTCCTGCCAATATACCTCCTGCTATTCCAGCATCAATTTGAATAAATTTAACCTTACCATATCTAATCATATTTTTAGCCGACTCAATTGAATGGCAGGACTCTCCTCCTGCTAGAGGTAGAGAACTTTTTTTTGCTAATTCCGAATATTCATAAAAAGCATCTGAATAAAATGGCTCTTCTAACCATGTAATATTGGCTTCCTTTAATATATCATTTCGTAAAAAGGCTTCTTCAATATTATTTCCCCAAATTGCACCAACATCAACCATAAGCTTAATATCATTTCCAAGACCTTCTCTTGCTGCTAAAAGATGATCTTCATCAGCCCTTAAATTTATTCCAAAATTTTGCCATCCGTACTTAACAGCTTTAAAATTTTTATTTTTAAGGCTCTTAGCAATATTCATAGTTTCTTGAGGATCCTTTCCAAATAAAACAGAGGCATATGCTGTTCTCGGATTAGATTTTGAAAAACCTATCATTTCATAAATAGGAATTTGATTTTTCTTTGCTAATAGATCTAGAATAGCAACTTCTATACCTGAGAATGTATGGGGTGTTTGAGCTATCATTAATGATTTTTGCTTAACTTTATGAATTATAGATTTAACATCCTCTAAATTATTTAAATTTGCACCAAGTACACTATCTCGAATTGGATTTGCAGCAGAATGAGACTTTGGACACACAAAATTTGCTATTGAAGTAAGGGGTGATGCCTCGCATTCTCCCCAACCTATTAAACCATCAGCTTCTACTTCAACGATTAATGCATCCTGACTACCGTCTGCTTCATCTAATATTTCTGGCATACTTAAATAAAATAATTCAATATTTTCTATTTTCATATTTTCAAATCAATTATCATGAATTCTAAGCGTAATTCCGCCATCTATAACTATATTGGCACCAATCATAAAATTACATTCATCAGACGCAATAAACAAAGCTGCGTTTGCAACTTCTTCTACTTCACCCAATCTGTTAATAGGATGATGCATTTCAGCTTCTTTTTTTGCAGCAACAGGGTCTAATTTAGACTCAAAAATATCTTTATTTATTTGTGTATAAATATAACCAGGCGAAATAGCATTTATTTTTATTCCTTTGCTCGCATAATCAACAGCTAAAGCCCTTGTCATACCTAACAACCCATGTTTTGCGACTGGATAAGGAAAACAATTTGGAATAATCTGAAAAGCATGAACTGAAGCTAAATTAATAATACTGCCTGATTTTTTTTCTAACATATGAGGTAATACATATTTGCATCCAAACCACGCTCCATCTAAGTCAACAGAAAAACATTTTCTCCAGTCCTCGTCAGACATATTTAAAGGCTCATTAAAAACATTAATACCAGCATTATTCACAAGAATATCAGGAGATCCAAATAAATTTAGAGTATCATCAACCATAGATTTTACAGATTCACTTTTTGTAACATCGGTATAAATGAACTTCGCAAGACCGTAATTTTCATTAATTAAATTGGCAACTCTTTTACCGTTTTCACTATTTAACTCTGCAATTATCACTTTTGCCCCTTCTTGAGAAAACTTTACTGCAATGGCTTCACCTATACCTTGTCCCCCTCCTGTAATAATTGCAATTTTATTTTTTAATCTATCTGACATTATATTATCCTAAAAAAACATTATCTGACATTCCTTGAACATCCAATTCAATTGAATAAACTCCCCCTGTATCTGGATTCTCTAAAAGATATTGATCATCCATTCCCATTCTAGCAGTTGTAATAAACAAAGTCTTGAGATTAGGCCCACCAAATGTACAACTTGTTACATTTTTAACTGGTAATTCTATAACATCATCAACTTTTCCATTAGGGTTAAATCTAACAACACATGATCCTCCCCAGCGACAATTCCATAAATATCCTTCGGTGTCAATTGCTGATCCATCAGGATAACCTCTATCAAATGTAGCAAAATCTTTTTTGTTAGAAACTTTTCCATTTTGTAAATTAAAATCATAAGATGAAATTATACCAGTGATAGTATCTGAAAAATAAAACTTAGTATTGTCAGGACTCCATACAAATGTATTTGTTATGCAAAGATCATTTTCCACAGGTGTGATTTTTAAATTTTTATCTAAAAAATATATGCTCCCACTATTTTGATTAATTTCAATATTGCCACCATCAGGTGAAATATTATTTTGCATTGTACCAAACCAATATCTTCCTTGTGCATCTGTGGCACCATCATTACATCTGTTTTGTGGTAAATTTTTTTCAACATCTATTAGTTTTTCAAATTTATTTTCAAGAATATTAAAATTATTAATTCCATGATGAGAAGCAACTAATAAATTATTTGTACTTCTTAAAGAAAGTGAAGTAATCATTTCTGGCATATCATATTTTTTTAAATTTTTTAAAGAATAATCATAATAATAGAGTTTAGAGGGCATTGGAATATCTACCCAAAAAAGCTTTTGTTCCTTTCTTGACCATATAATACCTTCACCTAGTTTATTTTTAGAGTCAATAAAAAGTTTTGCTATTTTCATAATATATTTTTCAAATAGTTAATCTAGTTAATCTAATAGGTTCAATTTATCAAATAACAAATGTACATAAATACAAAAATCAATAAATTTATAGTATAAAAAACATATAAAATAAGAATTAAACATATATTTAACATTTTAAAAAATATTCTTTGTGCTATGGATAATTATTATTAATCAATTAAGGAGAAATAAAAT
>Ga0209403_10002463_pt1 | contig 22085 bp, 15 predicted proteins | sample ArcticOcean_MG_C_8_FD_187440 | JGI IMG/M metagenome (GOLD analysis project Ga0209403, IMG submission 187440) | Marine microbial communities from western Arctic Ocean - ArcticOcean_MG_CB11_86 (SPAdes) (version 2) | ecosystem: Environmental > Aquatic > Marine > Oceanic | place: Arctic Ocean... | reverse complement strand
AGGCGGCCGCAGATGCGAAAGGCGAGAAGAACGACGTCTCGGTGATCATCCTGTTTCTGCAGGGTGGGCTAAGTACGATCGATATTCTCGACTTGAAACCGAACGCGCCGGCCGAATTTCGCGGTGAGTTCAATCCCATCGACACCAACGTTCGCGGCATGCAAATTTGCGAACACTTGCCACAAGTGGCGGGACAGGCCGACAAGTTTTCGCTGCTGCGGAACTTCACTCACACCGATTCGGGACACGGCCCGGCCGACCATTGGATGTTGACCGGTTACGCTCCCCGCCCGGGATTCAACGGCAGCCTGAAACCAAACAACCAGCGTCCCGCGCACGGGGCGATCATTTCCCGCATGCTCGGTCCGCGTGGTTCGGTCCCCCCTTATGTTTGTCTGCCGAAGATGCACAACTCGGCCGGGGCTGCCTATTTGGGAACAACAGCTGCCCCGTTCGTGGTCAACGCCGATCCCAACGCGCCCGGTTTTTCCGTTCCCGATCTTGCCCCACCGTTGGCCATCGATCCCAAGCGGTTCGGCGCACGGCGGCAGTTGCTCGGCCAAATTGACCGCTACAAGAAAACAGCCGAGATCGAGGCCAACCGTGGCGCAAAGGCGCTCACAACGTTTCAACAAAAAGCGTTCGATCTGATTTCCTCGCCCCAAACCAAGGCCGCCTTCGACATCAAACAGGAAACGGACAAGCTGCGCGACGAGTACGGTCGTTCGTCGCTGGGGCAAAGTTGCCTGATGGCTCGCCGGCTAGTGGAGGCGGGAGTCCGTTGTGTGACAATCGACCACACCAACTGGGACACACATTACAACAACTTCAACGTCCTCAAGAACGATCTGCTGCCGCACCTCGACGCCGGCCTTTCGACATTGCTTCGCGATCTGTCCGACCGGGGCCGTCTGCAATCGACGCTGCTGGTCGTCATGAGCGAGTTCGGTCGCACCCCTCGCGTGAACAAGGACGCCGGCCGCGATCATTGGGGACCATCGAATTGTATGTTACTGGCAGGTGGCGGCATCCAAGGCGGACGTGTCGTCGGTGCGACAAACTCACGCGGCGAAAAACCGGCCGCCAATCCCGTCGGCCCGGCCGATCTGGCAGCCACCATGTATCGCTGCCTCGGTATCGATCCCAATCACGAGTTCTACACGCCGGAAGGACGCCCGGTAAGAATTGTCGACGGCGGAAAAGTCATCACAGACGTGTTGTAAATTTGCTGGGGAATATTACTCCACCTCAATCCCACGGGCCGCGACCCGTGGGATTCATCGTCACGCTCCGACGAATTGAACGACTCCATGAAAACGCGACCGCTCGCCATCTGTGCCTTCATCCTGGCTCTTGCTGCCAACGTCACGCGTGCCGACCCGCCGTCGGTCGCATACCTCTATCCGGCCGGTGGACAGCGCGGCACGAAAACACAATTCAAAGTCGGCGGCTACAACCTGCACGACTCGGCCGCGCTTGAGATGCGCGGCGAGGGCATCGAAACCGTCGATCGCATCCAACTCACCAACACGCTCTTCTTCGAAGGCCCGGTCATTCCCCAGCCCGCCTCGCAGGCGAAAGAAGATTACCCCAGAGACTATGCCGGGCATGTGACAATCGCTGCCGATGCCGCGCTGGGTATTCGCTATTGGCACGTTGCCACGTCGCAGGGGATCACAGCAGGTAAAAAGTTCGTTATCGGCGACTTGCCGGAAGTGATCGAGCGCGAAGTCGACGGCAATCCCATTCCCATGACAGTCACTTTGCCGGTGACGATCAACGGCCGAATCTTTCCGCGAGAAGACGTTGATGTCTGGACGTTCGCCGCCAAGGCAGGGCGAGCCGTCACTTGTGAAGTCAACGCCGCCCGACTCGGATCACCGCTCGATTCACGGTTGGAAGTTCGCGATCCGTCCGGACGACCGATTGCCCAGAACGTCGATGCCATCGGCACCGATTCCCGGCTGCGGTTTGTCCCGGAACGTGACGGCATCTACGAAGTTCGCATTCACGACGTCAAGTTTGGCGGGCTGCAGAGTTACGTGTACCGATTGACCGTCACTGCCGGTCCGATAGTCGATACTGTCTTCCCGCTCGGCGGAAAACGCGGCAGCAGCATCAATGTTGAACTAAGCGGCGCGAACCTGCCCCAAACAAGCGTCACCGTGAGGCTGCCGACAGACGATCAGTCCAGCTTCACCTACCGCCCACAATTCGACGGCCAACGGGCGGGAATTTTGCGGCTCGAATTGGATAACTTGCCTGAGTCGATTGAAACGTCAGATGCCAAACAACCGCAACTTGTAACGCTGCCGGTCATCTGCAATGGCCGCATAGCGTTGCCCGGCGATATCGACGAATGGTCGTTCACAGCAAAGAAGGACGATCAGTTCGACTTCGATCTCCGCGCCAGCCGGCTCGGTTCACCGCTCGATTCCGTATTGACGGTGTTCGATGCCGCGGGGAAACAGTTGGCACAGAACGACGACTTGGGCAAAGGCCAAACCGATTCACGGCTGACATTCAAGGTACTCGCCGACGGAACGTATCGCGTGCGCATCGAAGATCGGCTGTCGTCGCGCGGCGGGCCGACGTTTGCGTACCGGTTGAAGATTTCACAGCCCAAAGTTGCGGCAGCCGAATTTCATCTCACGCTACCGAGCGACGTCGCCAACATCGAACGCGGCAAAGAATTTAAACTGAAAATCGATGTGCAGCGGTTGGGCGGCTTCAAAGACGAGATTGCGCTGGCAATCGATAATCTGCCCGCAGGCGTCGCGCTGTCGGGTCCGGCGAAGATCGACAAAGGAAAGAATACCGTTCAACTGGTTCTCAAAGCGGAAGCGCAAGCGAAGGTTGCAACCGGTCGCCTCGTCGTGCGAGGGACGGCGACGATTGACGGCAAACAAGTTGAGCAGCGGGCGACGTTGGCCCTCAATGCAGGCCGCGCGAAAGTCGATGAACTGCGACTGCGAGTGGCCGTGCCAACACCATTCAAATTCGCCGGCGCGTTCTCAACACAGTACGCGTCGCGTGGTACCGTCTACACGCGGTATTACACGCTGGAACGCGGGGGCTTTGGGGGGCCGATTGAAGTTCGCATGGCCGATGTCCAGGCCCGTCACTTGCAGGGGGTCACAGGACCGGTCATCACAATTCCACCGGAGAAAACAGAGTTCGACTATTCAATAACGTTGCCGCCGTGGATGGTCATCGGCCGCACGAGTCGCACTTGCGTAATGGCCGTCGGCGACGTGGTCGATGCGGACGGGACAAAGCACAAGGTCAGTTACAGTTCGACCGCCCAGAACGATCAGGTTATCGTGTTGGTCGATCCCGCCCGTCTGAGCGTGCGAATCGGTTCTCCATCCATTCGCGCAACGCCGGGTCGACAAGTTCGCGTCCCGTTTCAAATCGAACGGGGCGCCGGCCTCAAGGGGCCGGTCAAGGTCGCACTCATCTTGCCGCGACATATTAAAGGGGTGAAGGCAGAAGCGGTCGAGGTGTCTGCCACGGGCAACTCGGGCGAATTGCTGGTGACATTCGACGACGGGCAGCCTGGACCATTCAACATGCCGTTGATCATTCGCGCGATGTTGCGTGACGAAGAGGGCAACCCGGTCACCGCCGAAGCCCCGCTCACGGTCGTCCCGGCGCAGTAGTGACCGCGAGCAAACCAGCCCGCAGCGCAAGCAAGGGTTTCTCCGCAACAATGGCGGTTCCTCCCCTTGCTTGCGCTGCGGGCTGGTTTCACAGATCGAATTCAGTTGCTGAAATCGCGCTGAATCGCGAACAAACCTCAGCGGACGCCCTTTCCACTCTGGAGGCCGGTCGCCGTCTCACTTACGATAGAACCAGCGTGAGCAGCCCGGCTGCTGAGGCCCACGCCGCAAGTGCACGGAGTTAGAGATGAAGACAACCGATATCGTTGTGTGGTTAGCAATTGGCGTGTGCCTTGCGGGTTTCGCCGGTTGTTCGTCGGGCGATGACGAAAACGGTTCGGGCGACTCACCCCAGGCGGTCGAAGAAACTGTGCGGCAGCTGCCGCGAATCGTCGGTACGCCGACCGACGCCGGTTATTTCGATGGCGGTGTGACGCTACTGGGAAGTGCCGATCCCGATTCCGGCGAAGCGATAATGCCTTCGACGAAGTTCTTTCCTATGGCGATCCGCCTTGAAGTCGAAGAGAGCGCATCGTTTTTTCCGTCAGAATATTCCGTCGTCATCGACGAGCGGCGATACCGTCCGCATGGAGTTTCCTTCGGCTATAAAAGAGCAACATTCTTCAGTGTGGAGAAGTTTGCCGCCGAGAAAATCGAACTTTCGCTGGGCGGTTCCGACCAGATCACAACCAACAAGGCGGGCAAACTCAACGGTTGCCAGCTCGCCACCGGCGAGGTGTACTTGCTGTATCGCGTGCCGGGTTCCGCGATGGTCGAACTTCAATACGACGGCAAAGACTACGAGTTGCGTCCCTCTGAAGCGGCCGATCTGGGGGTCGAACCATCGGCAGTGAAAACGGAGACGACTGACGACAACACAAGTAAACCGTCCGGCCCGCAGGGACTGCAGTTGGAAGTCAAACGGGGCCAGTTAGCCATTGAAGTCATCGACGGCAAGGACACGGAAGTCTTCGAGGTGGAATTGACTCTGAGTAGCTCGAAGTACCAGACAGTCGAATTGCACCTCGGGAAGGATTTTTTCCTGGAGGGCAACGCCCCGCCGAAAGACGACGGAAAGAAAGGACGCCGCCGCGGCAGGCGTTCGCGAAAAACGTTCGTCGAGTTGCAGGAAGAGTCCATGAGTTTATTGACCGGCACGGAGTTTTTTGACAACACGTACAAAGACAAGCCGATGAAGGAACTGCTCAACGGCGGAGTGTCGATCAACGTCGAGCCGGGGCGGCCGATCACAGCGTTCTTCGTCTTTCCTAACCCGCCGTTCGAGAACGGCCTGGCATTACACTTTCCGGGTAAACGGCCGCAAGACATGGTCTCGGCCGGCGATGTGCTGGGCGAACTCCGTCCCGCCATTCCGCGAGGTGTCGCCAAGATTGCACGCGCACCCATTGTCGGCGATCCGGTGAAGGTCAACGTCATCAAGGGGAACATTCTGATTGACACGGGCGGCAAATCGCTTACTGCGCAAGGCCCCGGCGGAGGCCGGCAGTTCATCATGCTCAAGTTCGCGATCAACGGTGAACGACAATTCATTCCCCGCGATTACGTAATCCGCGATGCAGACGACACAAACTACTATCCAATCGCCGCCGCATTTGGAAACGCGCCCGCGCTGCGAATCCCGGGCGACGGTTACGATTCGGTCAAACTGATGCCGGGCGAGGCAGACGTCGTACGCAAGCGGAAGGGCCAGCTACTATACTGGCAATACTCCAAGCCCGAGTTCCTCGTCCTGTTCGCTTTGCCGCAATCGCTTTCGACGTACGATTTCAGCCACGGGAATCTCTTGCTGAAAATCACACCGGTCACCCCACCGATTGCGTGGAAGCAAATCCGCCCCAACGATTCCGTTGCGGTAACTAACAGCAACAATTCAAAACCGAAGACGGCGAAGAAAAACAGTACGACATCAACGCCGAAGAACACTGCAGCAGACAATGACGCGCAGGCCGCATCGAAAGTGAGATTTGGCAAACTGTTACTGAAAAAGGATGCCAGGAAGGCGCGGCAATATTTTGAAGAGGCTGTACAACTCGCACCGAAATCTCCCGCCGCGAAAGAAGCGAAGCAACTCCTCGAAGACCTGAATTAAATCACCACCAAACGAGGCACCCCGATATGATGGAACGCATCAAACTGATTGGCACCGTGATCGTCATCGTGCTTGTCGTCATCATCGTCATGGTGAATTGGAAACCACAGGACTTCAACCTGCTGGTGACCACAATCAATATGCCGTTGGCCGTCATGCTGTTCGGCACTCTGGCGATCGGTTATCTGTCCGGCATGATTGTGGGAAATCCGTTGAGGTTTCTGCGGAAGAAATCCTCTTAGCCACTCGATCCCACGGGGCGCAACCCGTGGGCTTTGTTGCACCCGGGATACCATATCACCATGACTTCACTTTCTCTCTCCGGGATGATCGTCGCTGCACTGCTTGGCCAGGGTGGCGAGAAACTCTACGTCGCCAAACCGTTGACCGCGCCGGGGGAATTCACCGCCGGAATTGAAGGCCCGGCTTGTGACAAGGATGGAAACGTTTACGCCGTCAACTTCGGCAAACAGCAGACGATTGGCCGCGTGACTCCGAAAGGCAAAGGAACGGTGTTCGTCACATTGCCCGGCAAGAGTACGGGCAACGGCATTCGTTTCGATCCTCGCGGCAATATGTACGTTGCCGACTATGTGGGACACAACATTCTCCGCATCGATCCCACGACGAAAAAGATCACCGTCTTCGCACACGAGCCGAAGATGAATCAGCCGAACGATTTGGCTATCGCCCCCAACGGCACGCTGTATGCCAGCGATCCCAACTGGGGAAAGAGTACCGGTCAAATCTGGCGGATCGACACCAACGGCAAGATCACCCGTGCCGCCGGCGAAATGGGAACAACCAACGGAATCGATGTCAGTTCGAACGGCAAGACGCTGTACGTCAACGAGAGCGTGCAGAAGAACATCTGGGCATTCGATATCGCCAAAGACGGCAGCCTGACCGGAAAACGCCTCTTCAAGAAGTTTCCCGACTTCGGCTTCGACGGCATGCGCTGCGATGCCGACGGCAATCTGTACGTCACACGGTACGGCAAAGGAACCGTTGTCAAACTTTCACCGAAAGCGAAAGTTCTCCAAGAGATCAATGTGTTGGGTGCCAAGCCGAGCAACATCTGTTTCGGCGGCCCGGACGGCCGCACCGCCTACGTGACCGAGGTCGAGCATACGCGGCTCGTCGAGTTCCGCGTCGAACGTCCCGGCCTCTCATGGATTCGCTGGCAGAAAAAGTAAACCGGACTGTCGGTGGCAAATAATTCTTCAGGCGAGCGGGGGGTGTAAACCCCCTGATGATTGCTGGTTGCGTCCAGAGGGTAAAACGTCGTCGCCCCCTTAGGTTGACCGTTTTTGCGGCCGGCGCGCTATAAGACAAAAGGGGTTGCCGACGAGTTGCCGTGCGGCGATAATTGGAGACAGAGGCGTTGGCAATCGCGCACGGCAATATCGACTGATTCTTTGAAGAACCAGCATCAACCGTGGATCAATTACCTGAAAACATGACCGACGGGGAACTCGTTGCTGCGGTCCTGGCAGGCAGCGACAATGAGTTTGCGCATTTGGTGCGGCGCTACCAATCGCCGTTGTTGCGGGTCGCGAGAAGTCGGCTGGGAAATATCGAGCGGGCCGAGGACGTCGTTCAAGAGACGTTCATGAACGCGCATCGCTGGCTGAACACCTACGATTCGAAATACAGTTTTCGAACCTGGCTGTGGACTATTTTGTTACGGCAATGCGGCCGCAACCACGCCCGGCAGAACCGCAAACCGCAAGTTCACAACTGGAGCAACCGCCCGTCGGCGGGCGATGATGTTTCAGCCGACATACAACCACCCAGCACTCTTCCTTCGCCCCCCTCGCAGTTGCTTGCCAAAGAGCGGGCAGAACTGTTGGAGCAATCGTTGCAGGAATTGCCAGAGAGTGAAGCTGATGCGTTGCGGCTGCGTTTTTACGGACAGTTGAAGTTTCAAGAGATTGCCGACGCGATGCAGTGCGCCATTTCGACGGCAAAAAATCGCGTGCGGAACGGATTGGTCAAGTTGGCCGAAATTGTGACGGAATTGGAGGCGCTGGCCGAAGCCAATGAGGCTGATGATTCCTCCGGTCAATAATTCTTGTGGTAAAGAGTTGATCTTATGAACTGTGATCAAGCATTTGACGTCTTGACCCGTGGGCCGTTTCCATCGGGCGATGTGATCGTCGACGATACGGTTGAGCGCCATCTGGCGGCGTGTCACGAATGCCGACAACTGGCCGAGGCGCTTCGTCCGGCGGTTGGGATTTTTCACGAGGCGATGGCTGAGGCCGAATCGCTGAACCTGCCGGGATATTCTGGTGAGTTGAGTTCCGCCGGTGAGGGGCGGCTGCTGACGATTGCGAAGCCGACAAAGGTGACATCACGGGTGAGGCCGCTCGACATGCAGCGGCGCGATCGAAAGAAGGCCGCCCTGATCTGGCCATTCGTGGCGGCCGGTTTCTTGGGTTTGATTGTCGGCATATTCGGCGAGAACATTCACAGCCGCCTTGCCGATGATACCACTGCGAACTTCGCGTCGGCCGGCTCGCATCCGCTCGAAGCGCACGCCGTCAATCGGGAGGGCCGGCTGTTACTCGCCTCGCTCAACCTGTCGGCTGCCTGCCGCGACGCGGATGGAGAGTCGGGGCAGCACACCAACAGTTGGTATCAATGCTGCACGCGCTGTCACGCCGATGCCAAATCGGCGACTGCACCAACAATTCCACTTCCGACGCTGACGAGTTCCTGCGTCGTTTGTCACTCCGACACGTACCGTGCGGAAGTGAGTTGGTCAATCCGACCGTTGCAGTGGGACGCGCAAAGTTGGCGCGAGCCGCTGGAAACGTGAAATTGCAAATCGACAGCTTCAGACTGATCCTCGACGATCGGATAACTGGGGATGTGTTTTGTAACAGAGCTGTGTTTTGTAACAGAGCTGTGGCCGACTCAATTCGGGTTGCGTCCGCCACCGTTGGGGTTGCCGCCACCGTTAGTCGATGATCCCGTTTCACCGTTCTTAGCTCCGTTCCATGTGAGCGACATGGCGTAGACGGCCTGGTTGACGTTTTCGCTGACGAAGGTCACGCGGCCATCGACCCACAGCATGTTCACACCTCCAATATGCCCCGAGTTGGGTGCCGGCATAAGTCCTTCGGAACCGCCGCCCGAATGTGCCGCGGCGATGTTGATTGCATACCGTTCCAGGTCGGTCGAGAGAATGCGCAGCGAGGTTGGGGACGCCGTGTCGTTGCCCGCCGATGCTTCGCCCTCCAGTTGGATTCCATCGTCGCCGATTCCAAACGCGACCTCGCACAGTCGCGGATCCCCCGCGGCCGGGCTGCGACCGTCGGCATACAAAACAGGTTGTGCCCAACTTCCCGCATAAAGGTTTTCAGTGAATGCGACCGTGTTTGTCGCACCGTCGGCGTTCGTGACGCTGTTCAGGTTGACCTTTCGGTCGGCCCAGAACATGCCTGTTCCCCATCCGCCGTCCGAGGTCTCGGTGTTGTGGCCTTTCGTCGCAATGACGCTGAGGGGTACGTTGGGAAGAAAAAATCCGGCTTTCTGAATGAAGCCCACCCCGATTGGAGTGCCACCGATGCTGCTGCGGCCCGCATATCCAAAGTTGGCGACATAAGTCAGTTGGCCGGGAATCGAGGATGCTGAGCGGTCATCGGGACATGTGTAAACGGGAATCGAAACGGTGTTCAACGGAAAAGCAGGGTCTTGTTTGAGATCGTTGTAGACGTTGGTCTGCTCGATATATGGCAGCAGAGCGATTGTCCAGGGGCGAAATTGTCCGACGTCACCGACAGGAAGTCCGATTTTGGGTAAATCGCCATGAAAGACACTCGCGAACGAGTGCATCGCGATGCCCAACTGTTTGAGATTGTTCTTGCATTCGAGCCGCCTGGCGGCTGCCCGCGCCTGCTGCACGGCTGGCATAATCAGTGCCACCAAGATGGCAATGATCGCAATCACAACGAGGAGTTCAATCAGTGTGAATCCTCTTCGATGCAGGGGCCGCTTCGAAATTTGATGACGAGACTTCATTAGATTCATCTCCAAAAGTGGTTTTGATTGTCTGAATCAAAACGAAGTGCCACAACCTCGGTTTGGCCCGCTTGAAGGCGGTACCGACAATGTAATGCGGATAATTTCGCGAGGCAACTATTCGTATTACAAAGGCCGGTAGACAAAACGCAAGGCTGTTACTTAAATACACGAAATCCGAATGTCGAACGGCCCTGGAATCGAGCAACTGCATAGCTCGCGGTCTGCCACCCTAAACAGAATTTGCGTTGGAAGCTGGTTCTATCCTTCTTCAGTCCAGCGCCGGAATTTTGACTTTCGCCAGATAGATGCTCGTTTTCCCTTCGTGCGAGGAATAATAGCTAAGCCACAGCAGCCCTTCATGCCAAACCATGCCGGCGTAGCTGGTGTCGCCGCCGGAGGGAAGTTTGAGAACCTCGGTCAACTTCGCGTTTTCAGGATCGAGCCACGAAAGAGACGTTCGTGTGCCGCCCGGATGAAGTCGCGTTGCCGCCAGAATGCGACCGTCGGGCAACTGTAGCATGTTGGGGCCACCGATGCGAAGATTCAGGTCGCGCCATTTCCATTCGGTATACGGCGGTTTCGATGTTCCCAACTGGGCCATCTTGTCGCCGGTTTCATGTCTGAGCAGACAGAGTGCCGTTTTGTCTTTGAGAAACAGAATCTTGTCTTCTCCACAACCGGCCGGCGCGGAGACGTTCTTGACAAGCGTTTCAAACTTGCGACCGTCGGTCGATCGGTACAGCCGCAGCCGCCGTGTGGTGCGATCGCGTTCGGTGCTGTAACCCATATTGTAGGCCATGCCGTTATGCCACTGGGTCCGCCATAACCAGAAACCGGGATCACCGATTTGTCGACCTTTGTCCCACGTGTGCCCGCCATCGGCCGAAAACCAACACATCGAGTAATACCGAATCTTGGCGTCAGCGATCATGCCGGCGCCGTTGAGCATCAGGCGACCAAGGGGCGTCGCCGTGAGCTTGGCGTCGCGCAGGTCATACTTGGCCGACTCAACCAGCGCAATCGACTCCCATTTCTCGCCGTCTGCCGAGGAAATGACGCGCAGCGCTCCGTCGGGCGAGACGTGGGCCGTTCCTTCGCGAAACACACAATACCAGCGATCCTTGAATCGCAGCAAATCGGTAAACGCGTTGTGTGCCGCGCGATTCCAGATGAGTCTCGATTCGACGAGTACGGGTTTTTCGGCACCCGCGGGATCTGCGGCCGACAGTCGCATGCAATCAACCAACGACATCGCAACCAGCGCGAATGCCAGCGACAGTGTTGACCACGGTGTCTGCGGTTTTCGTATCACGGCGATTCTCCCGGGTGTGAAGTGGCCTCGACGACGTTAGTGGACTTCAGGAAAACAATGCGACTCGTCATCGAGCGCCGAATCTCTGTTTGTCATGTTAGCCGATGCGCGGAAGAGAATGTACGCGAAACCGATGTCGTTGCTGTTAACTCCATTGCCGTTCCCGTTTCACACGTCACACTCAAATCGATAGAATGACCCACAGATTTCGTCCCACCGTGTTTGCTGTGAGCGTTACGTTGAGGCATTTCACCGATTCCGCGCGTTGGCCGTTTTAGAAAACGAACAGGGAGTTCTGTTGTGAATATCGCCTCTCGGCACACCCGGGTGAGGGTCGAACAGGATCACTTCATTCCGGTTTCCAAGAACAGGCTGGTCGAGACTCTTCTGCAGAAACTCGACGATTCTCAGCGGAAGCAGCGATTTGAAGCCTTCTGTCGTCTGATCGAAGCGACTTACCATTTCGAACACCACCAGATGAGCCAGGAACTCAAGCAGGATTTCCGGCTCTTTGATTCGGACAACAGCCACAGCGAGATCGCCCAACTGACGGGTGAGCAGATCGAACAGGTCGAAGATCGGTTTCTGGCGAACTTCAGGAAGCTGATGGAGAAGGCCAATTTCCGGCTGCTCAGTCAGTCGGACATCGATGTGGCCGAAGCCGAGGAGTACTTGTTCTCACTTCCCGTGCAGGTCGATTGGGATAAATTAGATCGGGAAATGCTCGGCCGGTTCCTGGAGAAGCAACCCGCCGCGATCGACAGCACCCCACCGCCGCGCTTCGCCGAGAGAATATTGATCTTTCATCGCGGCGTGGGAGTGGACAAGACGAGCGGATTCCTGATTCTCCAGAAGGTGGACTTCCTGGTGAGTCGGCTGCTGGAATGGATCACGAAACCCTTCGCGCGCCGGGCAACTCGTGAATCCGCCTCGCAGAACGAGAGCCAGCCCGACACGAATGTTGAAGCGATCCCCGCCGCTGCAAAAATCCAGGACAATTGCGTATTCGAAGACCGCTACGTCGAACGGATTAACTTGCGCAGTACCGGTGTCAGTTTCCGATCGCTGTTCAATCGAACGCTGATGCAGGAGCCGACCTTCAAGGAACTGGTCATTCTCTTCCGATTCGCAGCATCTCCGGCGACAGAAGCAGAAGAAACGCCCCCGGAAGAACATGGAAAAGTTTTCGTCAAGGCGTTCCGCGACATTCCGATGGCCGATCTGGAAGTCGTGTTCCCCGCAAAGCGCATCTCGATGGAACTGGTCGATCGGATCAAGTTGATCGTCATCGGCGGGATGGGAGTTGTGATGGTGTTGTTCAAGCTGATCTTCACCGCAGCCCTTAACCCACTATTGCTGCTGGCAACCCTGTTTAGTGTGGGCGGCTATGCAGGAAAAATCTTCGTCGGATTCAAGGCGGCAAAGGACCGCTACCACAATCTGGTCACGCAATCGCTATACCACAAGAATCTGGATAATGACCTGGGGGTCATCTTCTATGTTGTCGATGCGTTGGAGGCGCAAGAGTTTAATGAAGCCGTGCTGGCCTACTTTTGCCTGTTGCAGGGCGGAGAAATGAAGCAGGATCAACTCGACTCTTGCTGCGAGCGTTTCCTTCAGCAGCACTTCGACGTGGAAGTGAACTTCGAAGTGCACGACGCTCTTGGGAAGCTTGTCCGTGAGAAACTCGTCGATCAGACGGGAGACAGTTACCGCGCACTGCCGCTGGCCGAAGCACTCAAGCAGCTCGACAGCAACTGGGACAACCTCTTCAAGTACCACGGCGTCGACGATTGACGGCCGCACACCTGAATGCGGCAGGTTCACCGAGGTTCCAACTGAACCTGTAAGACGTGATCGAGTTGCGACAGATTATCGACCAGAGCGCTGGAAGGTGCCTCGTCGAGTTGCAGCGTGCAACAGGCGGCACCGGCGCCTTCGAAGATCGCATTGTCCATTTCTTCAACGTTAATGTCCGCTTCGCGCAGTGCATCCAAAACACCGGCAAGCACTCCCACGCGATTGTAGTGTCGGATCACAAGCGAGTGCGTGGCCGACGTTCGAGCGCATACATTCACGACGTTTGGCGGGCGTCCCGTTTCGCGAAATGTGTTGATGATCACCACGACTTCGGCGGCAATCGCTTCCGATGCCTGTTGGGTGGACGCTCCGATGTGCGGCGTGCAAGTCACGCTGCCCGCAAGATCCGTGTCGGCGAACTCCGCGACGCCGGCACCGGGTTCGTCTTCAAACACATCCAGCCCAACTCGCAATCCTTTTTTGCGAATCGCTTCCTTGAGAGCGGCAGTCTCCACCAACTCACCACGCGACGTATTCACCACAATCGCGCCGTCGGACATCGCTTCTAAGAACTCTGCATCGACGAGGCTCCTGGTTTCTGCCGTTGTGGCCAGGTGAATCGTCACGGCATCGCAGGCCCTGGCGACAGCTAATGGCGATTCGGCAAACTGCACACCGAGGGTGTCGGCACATTCGCTCGTCAGGCTACGGCTCCACGCAATCACGTTCATTTCCAGTCCGTGAGCGCGACGTGCAACGGCCCGGCCAATCATTCCCATTCCCAGAATTCCAAGTGTCCGTCCCTTCAAGCCTCGCGCGCCGCTGTATTTCTTCTTATTCCAATGGCCCGAACGAAGTTCGGCCGTGGCGTCGGCGATGCGGCGGTCACAGGCAATCAACAGGCCAATTGCGAGTTCCGCAACCGCGTCGCTGTTGCGGCCGGGACAATTCGTGACGTAGATGCCGCCTGCGCTCGCTGCCGCAACGTCGATTGTGTTGACTCCCGCACCGGCGCGAACAATCAGCGACAAACTGTCGGAGGCGGAAATTGTATCGGAAGTGACTTTGGTCGAACGAACGACGAGAACGTTGAAGCCTCCGATCGCGGCGGGAAGTTCATCGGCGGAAAGATCGGGGCGAAAGTCGGCATTCAACCCAGCGACCTTCAAGGCAGCCAAAGCCTGCTCAGAAAGCTTGTCGGCAATCAGAATCTTCATCCGTTTTCTCCTGACTAAAATGACTGGCCAACTGAGTATTGCGTGCCGACGGCGAAAACACCAACCCCACTGCAATCGGACGGAGTCCGGAGTTTGGCAACATCCAGCACACCACACCGGTACGAAGACTCTTCCCGGCACGGCTTCTCTGGCTAGGAATCAGAATGCGCGATAGACTTAGTCGTCGCATCACCTCAGTCTCTCACAATGTCAGGTGATGTTTGCAACTCACCAAACCGCCATCTCGCGGTCGCCGTTCACTCCCCTGGCCTGTGGCGGCAGGGCATTGAGACGGAACGATAATGCAGATCAATTGGACGACTCGGCATGCTTTGGGTTTGATCGCGACCGCTCCCGTTCTGGCCTCAATCGTCGGAAGCATTTTCAATATCTGGTACAACGTCACCCATGTGGAACCGCTGCTTTTACCGGAACAAGACAAGCTCTTCGCGCAATCTATCTTGTATTACAATGTTCTTTGTTACCCGGTTCTGGGTGCGATCTGGATTGGCTCGGTCTTCTCGATAAGTAAGCCATTTCGGGCGATCATTGACGGTGGCAAAGTCGATCCTGAGTCACTCGCTAAGGCGCGAGTTCGCACAATCAATTTGCCATGGCACTTTGGAGCCATAGCCGCCTTGGGTTGGATCATTTGTATTCCTTCTCTGCTATTCGGATTGCAACAAAGTCCGGAGCCGATTGATCAGCGAGTCCTGTTTCATTTGCCAACATCCATCATCATTGCGGCGATGATCAACGTTACGCTGGCGTTCTTTATTGTCGAATTGATGACCGAACGCATTCTGTTTCCGATTCTTTTTCAGGACGCGAGCCCTTCAAAAACGCCTGGAGCGGTCAGCCTGCATTTGAGCCGGCGCAATCTATTGAACGCGATCGCCGCCTGTGTCTGCCCGATTCTCTCGCTGATCCTGCTCGCTGTCGTCGAGGCCGACAAATTCGAAAATCTCAACTGGTTTATGGTCTATGTTGGATTGGTGGGCATTGCGATTGGGCTGTTTTGCTCGTGGATGGTCAGCACTCACGTCATTGTTCCAATCCGTGAGTTGACCAGCGCCGCTCAGGAAGTCGGGCAAGGCAACCTCGACACGAAGTTGAAACTTCAGCGCGCCGACGAATTCGGCCCGCTCATCGATGAGTTCAACCGCATGATTGAAGACATGCGAGCCAAACGAGAACTCCGCCAGCGATTTGGATTACACGTTGGCCGCCGGACTGCCGAAATCATCCTCGCGCAAGACGCGGGCCTGAGCGGAACCGAGCAAACCGTCACGGTGATGTTCTGTGACATCCGGAACTTCACGGCTCGCTGTGCAGTGACTCCCGCAAACGAAATCGTACCACTACTGAATCGCTTCCTGACAGTGATGGTCGATGTCGTTGAGAACCAGCACCACGGTAACGTCAACAAATTCCTGGGCGACGGTTTCATGGCCTTGTTCGGCATCGGCGAACAACAGGCCGATCACAATTCCAACGCGGCCGCCAGTCCCACCGACCGAAATCACGTGGCCGACGCCGTCAACGCCGGACTGGACATGATCGCTCGCCTGAAGGAAATGAATGCCGAACTCGCTGACAGCGACATCCCAATCCTGGGCATCGGAGTCGGCATTCACACCGGCACGGCAATCGTCGGTAGCATGGGCTCCGACGATCGCCTGGAATACACAGCCATCGGCGACACGGTCAATCTCGCATCCCGGGTCGAAACACTAACGAAATCCGTCGGCGAGCCACTGTTGATGACATCCGCAGCGGCGGCGTGCCTTGAAGACTTGTTCGACATCCAACAGCTCGAACCACAATCGGTCAAAGGCCAACCGGTCCCGGTTGAAATCTGCACCGTCCGCTAGTGCATCGCTTCAGGGACGAGAGTGGGGATCGTGCCACAACCGTTCGTGCAGCACGGCTCAGCCTTGCAGTGGCAGGTCGGCGGAGCGACCGGCTTGTGACACGGCGGAGGCGGCAAGATGAGCGGCGGGACGCAGGAGCAATTCTCGACGACTATCTCAGGTGGGCAGCACTTCTGCGGAGGACAAAGGCAAACCAGTCGAGGAGCGGTGTAGCACGTGGAAAGGCAGACTGGCTGGCAGCACTGCGGCTCGGTCGGGCAGCAGGTCGACTTACAACAAGCGGACTCTATAACCGGGGCCGCCTGGCATGGCACTTCGGCCGTCGGCTGACAGCAGGCGGGTTGGAACGAAGTATTGCAGCCACAACTCTTTCCCCCACCGAACAGGTCGAGGATGTCGGCGTTGGCCGAACTCGATAGACACAGGATTGTCACGATAGCACCACAACAGCTGATCCACTTTAGGAAAGAGGATCGCCTGGGTGTCAGGTTGCAATAGGTCATTTTCAATTCCTGTGACGGCAGAGGGACTGTTCGAGGACACACGGTTCTCGATGGTGGTGATTTTTCTGATGTTAGAAAATGGGATCCTGGGCGGAACACTGTTCCTCATTATCGGCTGGTTAAAAACGCACTCTTAAACATCTCAATCACCAAAACCATAAAAGGTTATGGCGATTTTCGTAGCGAATATTCCAGGCGTAACGGTTGGAGAAAATGCCATCGACTTTTCCGGAGAGACGCCCCTCGGATCTGTTGAATCTGGTTGCGGTTAAGTAGTTTGGAGAGGGTGTGGTCTTAGGAACGCGAATGGGGATCGCTCCGAATTTATCGGCACCACTCGTCGATCCGCATGGCGATGACATGGTGGAATTGACCCGCCCGCAACGCGCTCTGCTGAACTCCAAAGGTCATTGGAACACCATTCCAGACATCGGGTTCATCTGACCGATCACAAAACGAATCTCCCAGTGGCTGTGGTGAACGTCGCCCAGCCGTTGGGGTATAAAAAAACAAACCCGACACCGTAAGGGTGTCGGGTTTGCGATTTCAGAACTTTGTTGTGGTCCGTCGTTCCTAGAAGAACAACTGGATTTCGGTTCGCAAACCGGTGGAGAGTCCATCGGTCCCCTTGCGGCTCGACATGAAACTCGAGATCAACCAAATCCAGTTTTGGGCAATCGCCCGTTGATATTGGACGGCACCGGCGACTTCGAAGTTGTCGTTCCCCTTACCTTCCCGGGCACCCACTTCATAAATGATCTGCTGGTTCTTGGTGTCGAGGAAAATCTGGTAGCCAAGAGCCGTTCCAACGGACGAGTTGGTAACGGTTGCCAGCGGTGGACCGTACAGGCCGAGTCCGGCAGCGGCAAACAGCAATCCGGTGTCACCCAACGGACCAGCCTGCGGTGCACGTGCCAGCGACGTAAACTGATCGACCACCACGAATGTGTTCCAGTAAATCAGGTCTTCGCCTTCGTGCGGCGTCACCGATATTTGACTGAAGAACAGTTCGCCCTGTCCGGTCGCGTTACCCGGCGAGCCCATGAAGGCCGTGCGAGCTCCCTCTCCCTCGGTTGGGAAAGATGCCAACAAATGGAACCGCGAGTTGTAGGTGTTGTGATAACCAACGAGCCGTTGGGTTGAACTAACGGCTGCCACGAGGACATCGCGTTGTGTTCGGTTTGGATCGTTCACAAATCCCACATCGAGGTTCATGGTGTTGTATCGGAAGTCACTTTCGGTAAACAGTCCGTACATTTGGGCGCGAGTGTTCGGTTCCTGCTGCGCGACGCGGGTCAGGCGGTTCCAGGCGAACACACCCGTCATGCGAAGGTTCAGGTTGCCATTGCCATACAGTGTATTACGCGTCACGGTGACCGCATCGATCATGTCTTCGTTGACCAACAGGCCGCGCTGAAACGACATCGCCTGGCGTCCAACAGAAAATCCGTAGTCGAGAAGCTCGGTGTCAAACGGATCGATACCGGGGAAGATTTCGTCCAACTGGCCTTCAAAGTAGGCCACGTTCAGATCGCCGTTCCAGCCGTCCAAGCCATCGAGATTCGTGCGACCAGCGCCACTGGTGAATGTTTTCCAGAAGTGACTGGTGTATTCTCGACCGATCAGCAGCGGCCGTCCTTCTTCTTCGTCCGTCGGCCGAATGCCGATTTGGATCCGCTCGGTCCCTGTGAAGTTCAACTGTCCGAACAATGCCAGCCGGTTGACGAACGAACCAAAGTTGAAACCGGCCTGCCCAGGTCCCACCTGATCGTCGCGGTACGAAACGCCGAAGCGGTTTGAACCAAACACCCACAGCGTCGGACGCCAGATGGCACCGGTCGGCAATTCAACACCTTCCGGGATGGTGCCCTGACCGAGGAACTTCTGGGGATATTCAATGATCAGCGGTGGCCGTTCCATGATCGGCACAATGCCTTTAGGAATGTCCGATACCCAACTATCATGGGGGTCGGTGAAGACGGTACCGTCATGCTCAGCGCGGGTCAGGAATTCCGAGATTTCGACGAGAGGCTCGTGCGGCATCTCGAGGAATTCCATCCACTTTTCCCAGACCTTCCAGGCGAGTTCCGGTTCTTCTTCCGGCAACTCATGTTCCTGGAAGTAGGAATGTTCGAATCCGGGATTGTCGTCGGGATGTTCGAAAACCTCAGGCACGCCATGCCAGTCGAGCCAGCTTTCACCTTCGGCGGCGAAGCAGTCGGGAGAGTAAATGTCTCCCTCGACGTCGTCTTCGTATGGCATCAACGGTTCCGGCATGGATCCATCGGGAGCCGGCGGGACGTCATCCAGAGTGACCGGGTCGGTAATGCCCGGTTCACTGAATACGTCGTCGATTGAGGATTGGGCGGAGGCGAAACGTGGGTTGCCAATCATCACTCCCGCCAACAGCGCGACCGATAGTAGGCTTGTGTAGTTCGTGCGTCTTGCGTGCATGAGACGATCCACTTCAAATTAGTGTTGTGTTTCACAGTCCTTTGGAGACACTTGTATCTTGCCCCGCAGGGCGAGATGGTTGTCTGACCTTCCACGTCAGTTCTCAACTGCATCCCCCGGTTGGGGAAGGAGAGTTGAGGCTACCTACCCAAACAACTACTCGTGACAATTAAATACGGCACCAGTTTCGCGGACGATGACTTGGCCTCGAACGATGGCATCGGCCACTTCTCGGGCGTTCATACCATAATCGAAACCGGTAAATTCGATCGTCTTGACGAGGTTAATCGGAATCATGCCGGCCATCAGTCGCACGTTGATGTAGTACGGACCATTACCGGTTAAGTTGCAAGCAGGCACACGGTACTTCGCCCAGCGATTTCCAAGCGGCTCAAGTATCTGCTTGTGCTTTCGAGCACCGAGCGGACGCCCCAGCGGGGTGAACGGTCGCAACGCAGGTCGGTCGAAGTTGAGCGGGTTCAGTGAGTAAGGAATCGGAAGAATCTGCTCACGTTCGCCGCCGCGAATGTTGCGGGTAATGAACTTCGATTGCAGTGAGAACAACTGACGATCGCGGGGAACTTTTCCGTTATGTACGAAGAACGAGTGATCGTCGCGGTAGTCGCCGTTCCCATCGAGGTCTCCCGAGCGGAAGACAACTTTCTGGTCGCGATCCCACACGACAACCTGCAGATAAATCGGACGTTCGCCGTCGAAACCAGTTGGTGCCCCGTGGCCGGTGGTCAGGTTCACAACGTTGACCTTGAAGTGCAGGCCTTTTTCGTCGGCATGCATTCCCTGAACATCGCTCAACCCAAATCCATTTTGCAACACTTCGATTCGCTTCTTCTTGTACACCGTCAGCAGGCGAAACTGCTGATTCAAAATCTTACGAGCCTTCTCGCGGCGGACCGGATCCTCCCACGCGGTCGGGAACTGGTAATCTTTGGGTTTGTTGCGTTCGAATTTGCTGCTGCCCCAGTTCTTTCGCCAGTCGAATTGAATCCACTCGGCCATGGTGGCCAATCCGTGAGTTTCATCTTCGCCGACTTCCCGAATCGCATCCGGATTGTGTGGGTACAAACCCGGGTGGATGATGGAATGATCAGGACCGGCAAAAAAGTGGCTGGTACGACGTCGCGGGGGAGACTCGGCGTTGCCAACTTTGGCGATTGGCTCGAAAAAGAACCCCGATGGTTTTCCTTCGATCTTGCCCATGTGACAATCCTGGCAGTTCAACTTGTACTTGCGAGCTGCAGGAGATGATTTGAATTCACTAAACGCGTCTTCCAACCGGAAGCCGAGCGGAAATAGTACGTCGTGGCATTGGCCGCAGAAGCCGGATGTTCCCAGTTGAAAGAACTTGTGGATTTGACTGTGTGCATCGCGTCCGCGAACACTTTCATTTTTCTCGGTCTTTAGAACGCCGTATTTATCCGGGTCGGCCAGCACTTCTTCGAAAACCGTATTGCCCGAGGGTCCGAAGACCACTTGGTTTTCACCACCAGCCACCAGATTCGTTCGTCCAGAGCCACGACTGTTGGGCTGATTGATGCGATGGCAGACGACACAGGTAATTCCCTCGCGGGACGTGGGGTGACGATCAAGGTTGCTGCCGCCCTCTGGTTCCTGCAATGCCATGCCCACCGGAGTGTGGCAGCGAATGCAGAAGTCGCCGAGCGTTCCGTGCAGCAGAATATTCTCCGCATTCTGGAATGAATTAAAGACGGGGCTTAGTTGTGCATAGGCATGTGGTGAAACCGACCACTCCCTAAAGTGTTTTGGGTGACACTTGCCGCACGTCTTGGCTGATGGAAACGGGTTGCCTTCGTAGCATTGCGTATGAGCTTCGTACGCGGTCGCGCCGATCACCTCTGTGCGACTGAGGGAAGCGAGGTCGATTAGGGCATCCTCTCCCTCCACAACCGGAGCTACGGGAACCGGCTGCAGTTTGGCCGGCTGTCTGGCGGTACGGGTCAACGGCCGGCTGCCATCCTGCGAAACTGCAAAATGTGCCGAAAGGCCTGCAACACCAAGAACCATTGTCGCTATCGCCGCCATGTGCGGTAGCCGTAGGCCTTGTTTCTTGACAACTCGTGGGGGTTGTATGCGCTGTCCCATCATCATTCCTTGATCAAACCTTCCAGAGGCTGTGGTACGGGCTCTGCCTATTGATTTATGGACTTAAGACGAACGGCCTTCGTTGGTCTATTCGCGGTTGTCGATGGCCCAAATACCATCTGTTTCTGCATTTCGACCCGCAACCATTTCGGTGGGTCATTCTGACTAAAGAGAAAACCGAGGTTGTTCGGGAAATACTCAAGACACAGATTGAGCAGGTGGTTCTGCCTTCCTCTCTTCGTCGTCAATTTTGGTATCGTTTTTTGCGGTAGGAATGGCAGATTCCGCTCAATCCACAGGATGCACGCCGAGTATGCCGTTACAGATTGCCTAGCCGTCACGACCAGTGCTGAAAAGATCAGCATTCGCCATTTGGCGCGTGGTCACGTGTGTCGCCAGAGCGGTCTGACGAACGTGGGCGAGGATATTCGGTTCGCGCAGTCCCAGCGTGGCAACAAGAACCTAGCCGTTTGATCACATTGTCGCAGTCTTCGAAATTCTCTCCGGAGATTGCGACCACGACGGCAATCATCGCTGGCGGTGCGACGAATCGGAGCGTCACTGCCTGGAAACAGTTGGAAGCGGATATCCGTGCCGGGAAGGTTACAAAGCTGGTCTGCTGGAAACTCGACAGGCTTGGACGCACAGCCTGTGAGTTGTTGGCGTTACGCGATGAGCTACTGCAACGGAAGGTTGACCTTATTTGCGTTATGTCGGGAATGATGGGTCTGGACTCTCCCGAGGGACGGATGATGTTCTCCGTCATTGCATCATTCGCAGAGTATGAAAGAGAAGTCAGACGTGAGAGGCAAGCCGCTGGGATCGCAGCCGCAAAAGAGCGTGGAGTTTATAAAGGCCGTAAGACTGGAACACGGAAGGCAAAACCACAACGTGCACTCAAACGTGGATGTCCATTTTGACGATTCGTATGCGCAGCGTGAAGCGGCTCGACGGTTGTATTCGCGGGTTGGCGTGCGAGCGAATTGAGCGGACCGAAGGA
>Ga0209403_10002462_pt1 | contig 22085 bp, 16 predicted proteins | sample ArcticOcean_MG_C_8_FD_187440 | JGI IMG/M metagenome (GOLD analysis project Ga0209403, IMG submission 187440) | Marine microbial communities from western Arctic Ocean - ArcticOcean_MG_CB11_86 (SPAdes) (version 2) | ecosystem: Environmental > Aquatic > Marine > Oceanic | place: Arctic Ocean... | reverse complement strand
AAAATTGTAGCCACTAGTCAGGCTGGCGGCGATATGCCATCTTCTGTCGGTGCGGGTGAAGCTTGTCGAATTATGACTGGCGCGCCGATTCCAGAAGGAGCGGATGCAATCGTGATGATTGAAGATTCAGAAGTTGAAGGTAATTCTGTCACAGTTAACGGCGTTGCTAGGCCTAATTACATTCGAAGGAAAGGTGAGAATTTTGCGGAAGGTGACCAGATTCTACCCAGTGGAGCGGTTATGACTCCGTCGAGAATTGCACTTGCTGGAGCGATGGGATATGGTGAATTGTCTGTTTTGGTGCCACCTAAGATTGCAATCATCGGAACGGGAGATGAGTTGGTTGAGCCCGGCCAACCACTCGGAGAAGGGCAGATTTACGAGTCGAATACCATTGCGTTGGCTGGTTTAGTCCGTGCTTTAGGATGTGAGCCAGTAGTCTTTCCATTAGTTAGAGATTCGATTACTCAACTCCGAGAAAGTTTGCAAAACGCTGCCAATAATTGCGTTGCGATAATCACTAGTGGCGGCGTCAGCATGGGTGAGTGGGACTTGGTGCGGAAAATTATGGAGGATGAGGGTGAAGTGATTTTCTGGCGAATGCAAATTCGACCCGGCGGGCCACCAATTTTTGGAACTTGGAACGGGGTGCCTCTGTTCGGGCTACCTGGAAATCCAGTCAGTAGTCAAGTTGTGTTTTTGACACTAGTAGCTCCTTGGATTGCAAACTCATGTTTTCATGATGAGCGATTTGGACCAAAATTATTCGAGAAGGTTCGAGTTAGACTTCTCTCTCCAGCGCAGGGTGCGCCAAACAAAGTTGCAATGCGCCGAATTCATATCACCACAGAAGGAGATGAATTGGTGGCATCTACACCAACTCACCAAGGCAGTGGAAATTTATTGAGTATGGTTGCTGGCAACGGATTGACTCTTCTCCCACCGGATTTTGATGCAGAAATTGGCGAATCGATAGATGCGTTATGGCTCAAATGAATGTTTGACAATCCCGTTAAGCATTAATTCAAGAACAGCGGACGCGCGAGCAGATTCGCGTGCAAGGCTCTGAGTGAGTTCGAACGACAGTCACTGGGTGGTAGAGGTGGATGGAAATGGCACCATTTCTCCACGAGATGATGGTTGGATTGTCGTCAAAGGTGCGCGCACACATAATCTGCAAAATATCGATGTCAGCATTCCACGGGGCCGCTTCGTAGTTATCTCTGGAGTATCTGGTTCCGGGAAATCTAGTCTAGCATTCGACACCCTCTATGCCGAAGGACAACGCCGCTATGTCGAGTCACTATCATCCTACGCAAGACAATTCCTCGGTCAAATGAAAAAGCCTGACTGCGACTCAATCGAAGGGCTTTCTCCAGCGATTTCGATCGACCAGAAACAAGGTTCCCACAACCCTCGGTCCACTGTCGCCACCACCACGGAAATCCAAGACTACCTCCGCCTTCTCTTCGCACGGGTGGGTAAACCCCACTGTCCGGAATGCGGTGATGAAGTCGCTAGAAGAACAGTTCAGGAAATCGTTGATGATGCAGTTTGGCGTCTCGAAGGACATGCGATTGCAGTATGGTCTCCTGTAGTTCGTAATCGAAAAGGAACCCACAGCGATTTGTTTAGGCAACTGTCCGAACAAGGTTACCTCAATGGAAAGGTGAATGGTCGCGAGGCCGAGTTTGAGCAGCCACCCGAACTAGAGAAGAATTTGCGGCATGACATCGATGTTCGAATCGATAGAATGAAGGTTGTCAAGAGTGCTCGTCAGCGGTTGACAGAAGCAGTCGAAGCGGGACTTTTACTCGGTGGGGGAACGGTTGCGCTGGAGAGTTTGGAAATTCCTAAAAAGGGTACTGAGTTGCAAGAAGGCTCAATATCTCTAGAAACTGATGTGGGGGAGACAATACCTTATTCAGAAGAATTTGCCTGCCCTACTCATGGCTCTTTTATGCCAGAAATGACACCGAGAGTTTTCTCCTTCAACAATCCACTCGGAGCCTGCCCTTCCTGCCAAGGTTTGGGGGTTCACCGAGCGTTCTCCCACAATCTTGTGATGAATGAAACCCGTTCTGTCGAGGAGGGTTGTGTAAAGCCATTCCAGTCATCTATGATGGCTGGTTGGTATCGAAGTCAAATGCGTCAAGTGTGTGACCATTACGATATTTCGGTTGATACACCATTCAGTGAATTGGATGATGACGGTAGAGATATCTTGTTGAATGGTTCGGGCTCGACTGATATTCATTTCATCTTTGAGAGCCAAAAAGGTTCAATGTACCAAATGGTGAAACCATGGGAAGGGGTTTTCAATCGGTTGAAGAGAACTTACCAAGACACTCAGAGCGACCGAACAAGAAGCCGCCTTCAATCATTCATGACAGACGAGCAGTGTCCCGATTGTAATGGTGATAAACTTAATCCTGCAGTTAGAGCGGTCACTGTTGGGGGGGTATCACTTCCGAAACTTTCGAGCTGTTCTGTACTCGAAGCACTCGCGGTTGTTCAGACTTGGCGGCTCGGCAAACCACTTTCTGAAACTTGGGAAAAAGTTGGTCGGGACCCACCGGATGGCCCAGCAATTTCTGCATCTTTTCCACTCATAGGGAGAGATATTTTCATTGCGAGAGAGGTTTTGAAAGAAGTTGAATCGCGGCTTCGCTTTCTTGCGCTTGTCGGTCTAGACTACCTCACACTTGAGCGGCGCTCAAACACACTGTCGGGTGGCGAGAGTCAGCGGATTCGACTCGCCACTCAAATCGGAACTCGTCTGACTGGGGTCACTTATGTTCTCGACGAGCCATCTATTGGCTTGCACGCTCGGGATAACAAACGCCTTCTATCAACACTTCGAGAGTTGTGCGACCTTGGCAATACTCTACTCGTGGTCGAGCATGACGAGGCGACTTTGAGGCAGGCGGATTGGTTGATTGACTTAGGTCCCGGGGCGGGAAAAGAGGGTGGTAAATTACTTGTCAGCGGGCCGCTGGAAGACCTCTTGGAAAACGATGAAAGCGTTACTGGTGCATATCTTTCCGGGCGAAGGGAAATCCCAATACCAACCAATAGAATAGAGCCGAATGGGGAGTGGTTGACCGTTCACGGGGCTACACTCAACAATCTCAAATCAATCGATGCCAAGTTTCCACTCGGTTGCATGGTCGCGGTGACAGGCGTTTCAGGTTCAGGGAAATCAAGTTTGGTCAGTGATATTTTGGCCCCTGTTCTGCTCCGTGATTTGAATGGCAGCGAATCATCCCCTGGTGCCCATGAGAAAGTGTCTGGCGCCGATGATATTGACAAAGTCATCGTGATAGACCAGTCTCCGATTGGTCGAACTCCTCGTTCAAATGCAGCGACCTATACTGGAGCCTTCGATGGTATCCGAAAACTGTTCTCGGAAACCACCCTTTCTCGAGAACGGGGCTACAAACCCGGCCATTTCTCCTTCAATGTAAGGGGTGGTCGCTGTGAAGCGTGCAAAGGTGCTGGAGCGGTCAAGATGGAGATGCACTTCCTCGCCGATGTTTGGGTTACTTGCGATATCTGTTCTGGCACCCGTTACACCAGAGAGACCCTTGAGGTGACTTGGAAGGGTAGAACCATCCATGATGTATTGGAGATGAGTGCTGCTGAAGGAGCCATATTCTTCGCCACCCATAGGAAAATTCATCGAATTCTCCAAACTATTGTCGATGTCGGTTTGGGCTACATCAGGCTCGGCCAACCAGCGACAACTCTGTCTGGTGGTGAAGCACAACGAGTCAAACTCGCCACCCAACTCCATCGGCCGGCAAACCGGCACACCGTCTACCTTCTCGATGAGCCTACAACCGGCCTTGCACTTTCTGATGTTCAACAATTGATCGAGGTACTACATCGCATTCGTTCAAACGGACACACCGTTATCATCATCGAACATCATATGGATGTCATCAAGTCAGCAGATTGGATTGTCGACCTCGGGCCAGAGGGTGGTGAGGGGGGTGGTGAAATTGTTGCACAGGGGACCCCCGAAGAGATTTCCAACCACCCTACATCACACACCGGCCATCACCTCCGAAATGTGGTGTGAAATATCATCACCCAACTCGATGATGTTGTGTAGATGGGATATTTTTCTTCACCCTTCAAACATAATATTCACCCTTCTCTCATGACTAGTTATCAGCGGCGTTAGCCGTTGCATTGATGGACGGTCGGCTAACGCCGTCAAATCGAGGGATTGGATGGGGCGTATGGCACTCCACCGAATCGAGGTCACACCCAAGGCACTACCCGGTCTCCAAGATACCTTGGGTCAAAGCGTCAAACGGCAATTGGAATCAGACCACGGAATACTCATCGACGATGTTCGTAGTATCACTGGATATTTGGTGAAAGCCAATCTTACAGAGAGCCAATTGGAGCAGATGGTAACCGACCTTTTCTGTGACCCGGTGATTGAACATGGTGCCGCTAACAGTTCGATGTTGAACAACCCCTCCTTTTTTGCCAACCCACCACAAATGGCGATTCAAATAGGATTCAAACCGGGCGTCACAGACAATGCTGGACAAGCTGGTTTGGATGGCCTTCAAACCCTCTTCCCACAACACACGGAAAACGCCGAAGTGGCGACTACGATGACCTATCTTTTCTATGGTGTTCCCGATGGAGTCCACTGTGATTTTCTAGCAGGGCAACTCCACAATCAGATGATTGAGAGGGCCGTACTTTCTGGCCGTCTGGATTGCGCTTCAGCCCAGTGGCCCGAACTTCCCTTCCCAACTCGACCGGCTACGACATTTGAATCACCCGGCACAATAGATTTGGAGGTTAGTGATGAGGAACTGATGGAGATTAGTGAGAGTGGTGTTTTGGCACTAAATATCATTGAGATGAGGGCCATTCAGGCGCATTATCGAATTCCAACCATTCGAGCGACCCGAGAGGATTGTGGTCTCCCACCAAATGCGCCTACTGATGTTGAGTTGGAGTGTTTGGCACAGACTTGGAGTGAGCATTGTAAACACAAGATATTCGCGGCTAAAATCCATCATGTCGATACTGAGACTGGAGAAGATTGTGAAATTGATTCACTATTCAAAACACACATTGTGAAGCCGACACTTGATATTGGCAACCAAGTTGATTGGCTTCTCAGCGTCTTTCACGACAACTCCGGAGTCATTGAATGGAACGACGAATGGAGCCTCTGCATCAAGGCAGAAACTCACAATTCACCAAGCGCACTCGACCCGTTTGGCGGCGCGATGACTGGAATCGTCGGAGTCAATCGAGATATTCTTGGCACCGGACTCGGCGCTAGACCAATCGCCAATACCGATGTATTTTGTTTCGGCCCCCCTGACTACTCAGGTCCACTACCAGACGGTCTATTCCACCCTTCCCGGGTATTCCGTGGTGTACACGCTGGGGTTCGTGCTGGTGGTAATGAATCTGGAATTCCGACAGTCAATGGAGCGATTGTATTCGATGAGCGTTACATCGGTAAACCACTCGTCTACTGCGGCACAGTCGGCATAATGCCGCGCCGACTTGCGGATGGGCGAGAGAGCCATGACAAGACGCCCAGTCCGGGTGATGTGGTCTACATGGTTGGCGGCCGTGTGGGTAGTGACGGAATTCACGGCGCCACTTTTTCCAGTCAAGAACTGACAGAGGATTCGCCTTCTTCAGCGGTCCAAATCGGCGACCCAATTACTCAGAAGAAAATGATCGACATGATCCTGCAGGCGCGCGATGACGGCATCATTCAAGTCATCACAGACAACGGGGCGGGAGGACTTTCCAGCAGCATTGGGGAGATGGCGGAACTTACCGGTGGGGCGCGGATAGACCTCTCGGTGGTGCCCCTCAAACAGGCCGGTTTGTCGGCTTGGGAAATTTTGGTTTCCGAGTCACAAGAGCGGATGACTGTTGGAGTAAGTCCGGGCGACTGCTCTGCATTCGAGGCATTGGCAGACCTGCACGAAGTTGAGGCGACCGCGGTTGGAACTTTCACCGATGACGGGCTTTTCCATGTTTTGTATGGTGAGCAGACAGTCGCCCATCTACCGATTGAATTTCTTCACGAAGGGGTTCCCCAACTCGAACTCGAAAGCGAGTGGATACCCCCACAACATGACGAGCCAAACTTTCCTAACTTAAACTCAGACGAGATGGGTGAGTTACTGATGCGCCTGATGGCTCAGCCAAATATAGCCAGCAAAGAGTGGTGGGTTCGCTCCTACGACCACGAAGTCATTGCACAATCAGTCATCAAACCGTTCTGCGGCGTCAATCATGATGCACCAGGAGACGCCGCAGTCATCGCCCCGATTCATGGTGGAACACAAGGGGCGGTAATTTCCTGTGGAATCGCACCCCGATACTCTGACATCGACACTTATGCAATGGCAGCAGCCAGCATAGATGAGGCGGTGCGTAACGCAGTCTGTGTAGGGGTTGACCTTGAGCGAATGGCTGGGTTGGATAATTTCTGTTGGCCAGATTCAGTCGAATCCGACAAGACCCCAGATGGGCGCTACAAACTTGCCCAACTAGTTAGGGCAAATCGAGCAATCGATGATGTGTGTAGGGCTTACCAGTTACCATGTATCAGTGGTAAAGACTCCATGAAGAACGATGTCACACTCGATGGTAAAAAAATCAGCGTACCCCCTACACTGCTCTACAGTCTACTCGGTAATCACCACGATGTACGCAAAGCAGTTTCAAGCGATTTCAAGAAAATTGGTGACGCAATCTACCTGTTGGGAGAGACGCACCAAGAGCTTGGCGCGAGCGAACTAGCATTCATGCTCAGAGAAGAGACTGGTGGCGGTATTGGAGGCCAAGTACCCCAAATAGACACTACGAGAAACCTCACCCTCTACAAATCACTCACAACATCAATGCGAGCGGGATTGGTGGCATCAGCCCACGATTGCAGCGACGGCGGCCTAGCCACTGCGCTGGCCGAATCCTGTTTTGGAGTCGATGCCGGCTGCTCAGCAGACCTTTCTTCAATCAGCGAAGCCAACACGGCTCTCGACAACTGGGGCCTGCTGTTCGGAGAGAGCCTTGGTAGAATTCTTGTCAGCGTCAGTCCGGAAAACCAAGCCGATTTTGAATCGGCATTGACTGGACACGCACTCTACCGAATCGGAAAAGTCGAATCTGGAGATTCGATTACCTTCAGTAGTGGGGGCGAAGAGATTCTCTCAGCGAGCATGTCTGAATTGAGGACCGCGTGGAAGGGTACTTTGGATGGAGGTAGTCCTTGAATGGTTGAAATTCCGCAAGTGGCCGTTTTGACCGGCTTTGGAATCAATTGCGATTTGGAGACGATGGCAGTCTTCGAGATGGCGGGCGCAAGAGCACACAGAGTCCACATCAACTCCCTTGTCAATGGGGATGATAATTTGGAGAATTACCACATCATGGCAGTGCCAGGCGGCTTCTCGTTTGGCGACCATTTGGGTAGTGGTAGGCTTCTAGGCAACCGTTTACGCTTCGGAATCAGAGAACAGATGCGCAAATTTGTGAAGGATGGAAAACCAGTTATTGGGATTTGCAACGGCTTCCAAGTTTTGGTGAAAATGGGTCTTCTCCCAGGTGATGAAGGGGTCAGTCTTGAACAGACGGCATCACTCACACTCAACGATTCGGGTCACTATGAAGATAGGTGGGTCACCTTGGAATTCAATGACGACAGCCCATGTGTGTGGACCGCTGGAATAGAGAGGATGCGAACTCCAGTGCGACATGGTGAAGGAAAATTCGTGGTTCCTGACAGCGAGCAGATGAACTCTTACTCAGAGGCCGGCCAACTCGTCTGTAGGTACATCGACCCCACTGAAGATTTCCCAAGTGCGTCAGACGAGCCACTCCCCTACCCACTTTGTCCAAATGCCTCGATGAGAAATGTCGCTGGAGTCTGTGACCCGACTGGTTTGGTGTTTGGATTGATGCCACATCCCGAGGCGAACCATTCGAAATGGCTCGGCGCGACTTGGACCCGAGAGGAGCCGCCAAAAGATTGGATTGGTGAGGGTATGGTTATCTTCCTCAACGGTGTTGAGTATGCGAAAAACAACCTTTAAAAAATCAATTGAAAAAGTGATTATTCAATTGATTATCAATCTTCATCTAATAGGTCATCGAGGCCCTCAACGAGGTCATCCCACTGCTTCCTCTCGGCTCGCTTTTCGCCGACTTCCAAGTCGATTAAAACATCACGCAAATCCTCTGGTGCATCCTGTTGCGATGCGCTTGCAGCCACCCTCGCTGACAATTCATGGTCTTCTCCTGAACGGTCAGAAATATCGACCCTATCGATTTGCTTACTAGGAACAGTACGGACTCCAGAGGCATCCACAATATCTATTGGTAGTTCTGCTGACAATCGCTTCAACTCGTCATCACTTGGATTTTCATCGCGCCATGGGCTTTGGTTCGCAATATCTCGAAGCGGGTTCGTTTTCCGCTTGGCCCGTGCTGCGGCGAATGCTGCTTTCACATCCTCTTCTGTAACCACTTTCCTTTCTGAAGCAGGACCTTGGAGAAGCGCCGCGTAGACCTCCATATGTGGTCCGTGGCTCTCGTGGTGTTCGTAGGCTCCCGGCCTTGCAAGCATGTGCAGCAATTCCTTACCCCACTGGGATACGAGTGATTCTGTTGGTAGAGTAGTAATGCGTTCTCGCATCTCTTTATGCAGATTGATACAAGTCTTACATCGCTGTGAACCGGCATCATCTGGAGCATCACAAAGCAGGCAACAAGTAGCCAATCCCATCTCGAGCATAGCTCGGCGCACACCCGACATCGAACAGCCCTCGTGCAAGACCATTCATCAATCCTGCCGACAGTTGAACCACCCCTCTCAGCAGTTGATTCGCCCCTGCGAACCCTCAAGGAGGTCGCACCGTTGGCAAATTGCATGACACAGGGGCGACGCCCGATTCGGCTAGAGGAGGACCCGTTTGAGAGGGTGAAAGAACCACCTTCCACACAAGGCCAATCTCGGGGCAGACCTGTAAGAGTCGTCATTCAATCGGGGCAAGGGAGTCCATTTGAACCGTTCATGCGCGGCTTCTTCGATGTAGGTGGCCCTAGTGTTACACCCCACAAAGGCTCCCTCTTTCACTTTTCAGAGCGAGAATTGAAGGATTTGGCGATGGCAACCCTCGCCTTCAGTTTTGCAATATCTCTAGTCATGCATGGTGGAATATTCAACATGATGGGGCTGCCACTCGGAGCGCTGCTCATCAGTTTGGTACGAAGTACGGTATTTGCGCTCGCAGGGCTCGCCCCCGCCTTTGTTCTTCATGAGTTGGCTCACAAGTATGTTGCCCGCCACTTCGGCTGCTGGGCTGAGTTTAGAGCAGATCCGAGAGGGCTGAAAATTGGAGTACTCATCGCCTTAGTAATCGGCTTTGTTTTCATGGCACCAGGAGCGGTGATGGTTGCTGGAAGAGTTGGTAAGAAAGAGAATGGGATAATCGCCTTGGCAGGACCCATCTCAAACATCCTACTCTTCATATTTGGGTTGCTCGCCGGCGGGCTCCTCATTTCTATGACTAGTGTAGGTTGGGTGGCTGACTTGGTGGTATTCTGGTTGTGGGGCAACGCAATTTTGGGGGCATTCAACATGCTACCATTCGGGCCGCTTGACGGTCGCAAGGTGAAGGATTGGTCCGACCCTATTTTCTGGACCTTTCTCTCACTTACGATTGGACTAGTCTATCTCGTATTCAGTGGTAAAGCAATAGAGATGTTACAGTACATCTCCAACCTCTTTTGAGTTTCAGAGTATTGTGTTCTCGATGGGTTGTTCATCTAGGTGAAAGAAGGAGTAAACGGCCCACCAAGTGATTAAGTCAAGGCTGTTTGCAAGGTTGGTCACGCCGCTGTTTTCCTCTCCATATCCTTTGCCTTCAGTAGACATCCAGTCCTCCATCTCCTGCAATGTGTCACAAGTCTGATGGTAACACCAATATCCATCCACGAGGCCACCAAAACCTATTGTCACCGTGCCTAGATTATCTTGGAATGAGGCGTGGTCGGAGCGTGCAGTGGTATCTTCATAGATGATGATTTCAGAGCGATTTCCAGCCATCCAAGAATCATACTTCCAAGTATCACTCTCATGACCCGCCCCGGTTAGTGTTCCGATCTGTTCCTCCAACCCAAGTGCATCCGCACCAATCCACTCTGAGAGGTGCACAATTCCTGGCTGGGTTAGATTTTCGAAAGAATCAGAGGGCCCAATGTAAACTCGCATCGGCCATACTTCCGCATCCTTCGGGTAACCATCCTCGTCGACAGATGGCTCAGGGTCGCCGTGTGGTGCGCCACCCCCGCCCGGCCAGTTCACTCCAGCCATGTCCAGATTGATGTAATTGGTAACGGTAACTTGGGGATTATCCTCTTTGACATAGAAGTCGGTCCAATAGTCGCTGCCTCGCTTTCCACCCTCTTCCCCAGACCAGAGGCAGAACACCATCGTTCTGCGGGATTTGAAAGCCGACATCATCTCAGCGGTTTCCAACACCATGCTCGTACCGGCGGTGTTGTCGTATGCCCCCACTCGCGTGCCGTAGGTACGTTCCCCCGTGACATGTGGGTCGAGTAGCGGGATTGCAGCGTTTGCAGGCGGAGCCACATCGAAGTGGGCGCCAAACACCAACCACTCATCGGGAGTCTCCTCACCCCAACGATACCCACATACATTGAGCGCTTCGGGGTTCTGTTTCTCAAAGATGTCAGTGAACTCGAAGCGGTGCCTCATCACCTCGAGGCCAAACGACTCCAATTCGGCATAGATGTAGTCAGCAGCATCCTCGTACGCTTCATTTCCCTGCCCAGCCCAGCGGTCCCAGTACCCTTGCCTGCGGTCGATGTCAGTCAAATCGTAGGCTGGGTCAGTAATTTCGTGGAGCCTGTCATAGACATCTCTCCCGCTGATGATTCCTGTAGCGAAATCACCACCACCATCAGGGCCGAAACCAGGTGCTGAAGGGCGTACGACAGGAATTGAGCGGTAGGTTACCTTGCCGCCATCAGAGGTTGAGGTATTGACTCGGTCGAACGAACTGTTATCCTGTACCAACCGCTCAATCGCATCACCATTCGGTGATTTTGAACCACCTCGTTCAACCCAACTGCGCCACGATTCAGTCGAATCTCGGGTCGGCCAGTTTTGCCGCCCCTTCTCACCGATGATGAAAACCGCCTCAGAAATCCGGGGCGGCGCTAAAATCGAAATCTCAACCGATTCCCCACTGGAAATATCCAGAACAGTCGAGTTTTGGATGAACCCATTATCGGGGTTCGTTAACAGATAAGGAATGTAGACCGACATATCTACATCAGCGCTCAATTTGACATTTTGGAATACTCCACCAATGAGTGTAATTACCCCAACATCAAGGTCACCAGCAGTGGGGGGTCCATCATCACCAGAGCCAAAGCAGCCAGAGAGCATTGAGAGGCTGAAGAGTAGCGCGAGAAGCAGTGCCTTGAGGCGCATCAATCCCGGGAACCGAGAACTGCTGTTGAACCCAACGGCTGTTGGTTTACGCTTTTTCAAGCGTAGAACAGGCGCAAGCAGGTGAGCGAACCGTCCGCTGCGCGGATGTGTTTCATGTCAACTTCAGTAAGCGAAAAACCATTCTCAATTAGTGCTGCGGCTGTTGCGGGGTAGCCAGAAGATACGATGACTTTATCCCCCTCAAATCCAATCGTGTTTGCACCATACGACTCCTCTTTTGGAACCCAGATAACATCACCACCTACTGGCTTGAGTTGTTCTGGAGTGAGGAATCCTTCAGCGGTCACCAACACATTGGGTGCGGGCGAGGAACAGATAGTTGAGAGGTGAAGTGTGGTTGAAGGGACATCAACCACTACTGAGTCAAATCCACGCTCATTCATTACACCTTGAATAAATTCGATACCAGCATCATTGGAACGGGTGGAGCGGCCAATCAAAAACAGGTCGTCGTAGAACAGGACATCACCACCGTCGAGATGCGCTCCCTTTGGCATTGTGATTACCTCCAAGGCCCCATTCAATGCGGATTGGATGCTCTCTACCTCACCTCTCCGAGATGGGTGGCCAAGGTTGCACATCACCACCGCCCCGTTCACCACGATAGCCGCATCCTCGACAAAACAACTGTCTGGGTATTCGGAAAGACCGGGGAGAACACGGACTTCCAAACCATGCTTCTCAAGTGCGGCGACATACTCTATGTGGGTCGCTTTGGATGCAGAAATATCGGTAGGTCCGCTGCCGTAATAGTTGGCCAGAGCATCGGTGAAGTTGGGCGATATTTCTCGGGTCAGCGCCTTCGACCGACGGCGTCTACTCCAATCTCCCATCATTTGGCCGCTTGGCGGTCGGGCCATAAGGCGTTCGGATTCCGGAAGAGTCTAACCTATTACAGGAAAGCGGTGAATACCTTCGCCGACATATCCGACTTTAGGCAAATTTCGCAAGAACTACCAACACTAGGGTAAATACCCACTAAAATTTTCAGTGTAAGATAACTTGAATTTGTCAAAACGGCAAGAGCCATCAGTCCTTACAGAGGTATTCAGCACCACCAACGAGGGCCGTTGCATTGAAGTTAGAATCTCTCCCCGAGAGGCTTACAGCAGGGGTTGCCAAGCTTGGTCAACGGCGCTGGGATGAGGTCCCAGTCCTTAGCGGTTCGCAGGTTCAAATCCTGCCCTCTGCATCAAAAATCGATTATTCTACTCTATCTAGCCGCCCTGCCCACTCAAGTAGGGCCGACTCACCCGCCGGCCCGATGGGAAATGAAAAGGTACCATTAGGTCGCATGTTCATCAACGATGAGATGCGCGCGGTGGCAGCAGAAGTCTTAGATTCTGGCCGCTGGATAAAAGGGCCCCATGGAAAGGCGTTCGGAGAAGAATGGGCCTCTTACTGTGGCGCTCTTGCTGGAACCCCTTGCTCCAACGGCTCAACAGCTCTCATCGCCGCCCTTCGCCTGCTCGATGTGGGCCCGGGCGACGAGGTAATCGTACCATCTCACACATTCATCGCGAGTGCAACTTGCATTGACCAAGTTGGAGCAATCCCAGTTTTCGTGGATGTAGAGGAGGAGTATCACACACTTCACCCCGATTTGGTTGAGGGCGCAATCACCCCAGCCACCAAGGCGATTATCGCTGTTCACCTCTACGGCCAGCCAGTCAGCCCGCAAATCTTTGAGATAGCGAAATCCCACGGAATTCCGGTCATCGAGGATAGCGCTCAAGCACATGGGGCAGAGATGAATGGACAGAGAATTGGTAGCATAGGTGAGTTGGCGACATTCTCATTTTTCCCTAGCAAGAACATGGCGGTTGGGGGTGATGGTGGTGCGATTCTAGCCAACACCAAGGAACTCGCACCTCGAATCTCGATGGCAATCGACCACGGCCGTCAAGACAAATATCGTCACGATTTTTTGGGCTCAAATTTTCGACTTTCCGAAATCCAATGCGCTATCGGCCGTGAGCAGTTGAAACACCTCGACTCTTGGGTCGCCCGTCGAAACCAGATTGCAGCCCGCTACAATATCGCTTTCCGAAGGCTGGATTGGGCCATCATTCCCAAGGTTAGGGAAGGTGCTCTCCATGGTTGGCATCAGTATGTGTTGCGTCTCGCAAATAGTGCAAGTCGCGAACATTTCCAATCGCACATGGACTCCAACGAAGTCTCAACAGGTGTCCACTACCCAATTCCTTGCCACCTTCAACCACTCTACAAAGACCATCCTCAACACACCGTTGGAACCCTTCCAGTGACTGAGGCAATTTGCAACGGCGTGGTTTCGATTCCAGTCCACCCTCATCTCTCGGAAGAAGAGGTTGAGCAGGTAATCGCTGCAGTTCTCTCATATTCTGTTGAATGAATTTGTATCCCCAAAATTGGGAATACCCGGCCAAGGCATCGTCTTGAAGTGCAGACCACTCTAGCCACACCACATGGGCGAGCCTCGTAAGTTGAGTTCAGGAATCGTCGACGTCGAGTTCGGCGAAGGGGTGACCGTCGTCGAGCCATCCAATCTGTATGGCTGCATAATCGGAGACGAGGTCTTCGTTGGCCCATTCGTAGAGATCCAGAAGGGTGTAAAAATCGGAGTGCGAACCCGAGTCCAATCCCACGCCTTCATCTGCGAACTCGTAAGCATCGGCAAGGACTGCTTCATATCTCATGGTGCCAAGTTCATCAACGACCCCTTCAGCATTGGGGGCCCCGCCCGAGGTGACAGGTCACAGTGGAAAGAGACAGTTGTTGGAGATAGAGTCAGCATCGGAACCAACGCGACAATCATGCCGGTCAGCATCTGCGATGATGTGGTCATCGGAGCAGGAGCGGTGGTCACCAAGGACATCACAGAATCAGGAACCTATGCCGGCAATCCGGCTCGTAAGATGTGAATAAGAGAGAGGGGTGGATACTCATCCACCCCCCTCCTGACATTTCTGATTCAATCAGTTGTCATTGGTATTGTAGTTTTCAGGCACACACCGATAGTGCTCGACGACATAGACAGTACTCCCGTCTATTGGGTGAGTACGCGTGTACCCACTCACAACTACAGTGTTACAATCGCATGTACTAGTGTTCATACACATTTTACCACCAAATCCCCCGTTGATGCTGGCTGTATTAAGACCTCGTAATAAATTAGGATATAGCAAAACCGCTTTTGCTGAAATAACCCACATTATCGCAGTTAAACGCAGTATTTTCCCGTATTCTCAATATTTAATTTTCTACAGGCCGAGCCCCAATAACGAGTCAGAACGGGAGCGTTTTGTCCAATCGGGCAGTCATCTCGAGATAGCGGTCAGTGTGCTCGGTATCGGGGATGTTCATCACGAACTGCCAGTAGCGCCAGGCGGCAACCGACAATGTAGCGAAGCGATGCAGAATAGGTAGTGCGGCTCGCTCGGTTTCGGTGATTTTCCGTACAGATTCATAACCAGACAATATCGCTTGCCAGCGTTCTTTGACTGGCTCGCCATCCTGCCAGCCGAAGCCAACAAAGGCCATCACCAAATCAAGAGCGATTGCTCCCACACACATCTCCTCGAAGTCGAGCACCGCGAGCACTTTTCCAGGCGTGCCGAGGACATTGTCTGGAAACAGGTCACCATGGATGATGCCATTGGGCAAACCATCAGGGATGTCTTCCTTTAACCGCCCAACTTCTTCTTCTAACTGGCGCAGAAAAGGGGACCAACTATCTCTAACATCAGCCTGTTTGAACATATCCTCCCAGAGTTTAAATCCCATATAATAGGATGAATTTAGTCCATCACAAACAGGTATTTCGTGTAGTTGAGCCATTACTTTACCCAATGAATACAATGAGTCAGAATTGGAGTCAAGCCAGCCCGCATCAACGAACGGCAGTAGCATCCAAGCGAGTCCATCCTTGGTCAACATTCGTTCTCCTCCTGTCAATTGTAATGGAACGGGCGTCGGGAATCCATGCTCAGCAATCCAACAGGTGTGTTCAATCAACTCTTCAACTTGCTCTGGAGTTCTCTCGTTCCAGACCTTGAGCACCACCCGCAAACCGTCAACGAGTAGTAATTGAAAATTCGAATTGGCCCACCCACCAGCCAGCGGCGAGATGGTCGCAAGGTCAGCCAACCCGGCGGCTTTGAGCAGTTCTGTAACCTGTTCGCGGCTCACATCTGTGTATGCCATTTGGTCACCCTATGATTTCGTGGAGGACACTTCTGAAGGCGGCGATTGAACTTCGATGGTCGACTACCCCGGCGTGCCTTCGGGCATCCTCACCAAGCTCCAAACGGTCCTCGTAAGTGGCTCGCAAAGCGTCCTCCCAATCATCTAGACTTCCTTCTTCGGGTACGATAATCCCTCCCGCTCCAACCGCTTCTGGCTGAGATCCGATTGCGACTGATACGGACGGCACTCCAAACAGACCGGCTTCGTTGATGACGCGTCCCCAAGAGCCGGTGCTTGCAACGGTTAACAGGTGGATATCGCATTTCGAAAAGACCTCTTCGACCGGAGTGTGGCCGTGCCATGTGGCGTTGGTGTGTGAGCCGAGTGATTCTGCGTAGGAGCCCCCGCCATGGATGTCGATGTGCGCTTCAGGCCAGTTGGCTTCAAGGTGGGGTAGGAGTTGTTGGTAGAAATCGTAACCCTTCTCTGGGGTGATGCCGACAATTGCGATTCTTGGGGTGGAGGCATCACCAGATTCGGCGCGGTTTGTAAGACCGGCGGCTCGCTCGGCGGCGACCTTCTCGGCGTTGCCAAAGCGGCCGCCAAAATCAACAGGGAGTCGAACATTTCTGATTGTCTTAACATTGAATCTTGATTCGACTTGAGCGCCTAATCCCTCGCCGGCACAGCAGACCGCTGCAGCGTTCTCAAGACTTGACTTGAAAATTTCAGGATATCGAAATTGAAGTTCATCGCGTACGAAGACGATGTACGGGATTCCAGCCGCTTGGAAGCATTCTGCAGCACCGGCGGACCAATGAAGTTGGGTTACCCCAACCACAGGCAAACCGGCTGCTGTTGCTTTGCTAGCCGACGCGGCGACAGGTGCAGTGATTTTTTTGCGAAAGTTTCGATTCGCATTGGAAAGATGACGGGTCTGCAACCCGTAGTTCGGTTGACCATCCTTGGAACGCATTCTCCACGCGAGCCCAGACCTGAGATCCTCAATTTTGAGGGGGTAACCAATAATCCCCAACTCGGAGCCGTTAGTTAGGTCGGTCGTATCACCTCTCAGTGAACTTTGATGGATTCGAACGCGCCAGCCAGATTTGAGCAAGGCTGGATCGATGCCCGGGGAGGGGTGACAGGGTGCATAGAGGGCTTCAGCATCAACACCAGGCCCGGGTTCTATGACTCCTTTGAGTAGAGTTGCAAGACTCATCTCTGCGCCACCTGCTGGTGGGTCTAGGTCGCGCAGCGCGGCAATTATCAGCCCCGGCATGATACCCGCTAACTTCGACCACTTATCACTCCAACCACCATATCGGACACCCCCAAAACTGGCTCCGGCAGCGTGATGAAGGGAGGTGGAGTCGGGCGGCCGCATGGCTTTGACAGTTGCAGTTGTGGGGACCGGTTATTGGGGCCGCAACCATGTTCGCACACTCGCTGCACTTCGTGATGAAGGTGTAATTGCAGGATTAGTGGTTTGTGACTTGGATGAAGAGCGCGCTAAGGACCTTGCAGGCGAGTTCGGTTGCAGTTGGCAGTCAGACGCCTCCAAATTGGCGAGTGAGCACGATGTCACAGCGGCGACAATCGCTACACCTACTCCACAGCACGCAAAATTAGCCATCTCTTTGATGGAGCAAGGCGTCGATGTTCTTGTCGAGAAACCACTCGCAATGAATGTCGCTGAGGCTGAATCGGTATTGGACGCAGCACAGCGAACTGGCAGGGTGTTGATGGTCGGGCATCTGTTCCGCTATCACGCCGCGGTACGCAAGGCAGCCGAGCTGATTGCAGAAGGTACGCTCGGCCCTGTCCTTCACATAGAATCCGAGCGTCTCTCAGTTCGAGAACCCCGTCCAGACATCGGCGTAATTGCTGCACTTGGAATCCACGATATGGATATCACCTGTGATTTGATGGGTGATGTTGACCCGACCAAAATCAAGGCGATAGCACTCCCTTCTGACGAGCCGGGAATCGAAGACCACGCGGTCCTCGAACTGGAATATCCTGCCGGTGCTGGTGGAAACCCGGATGGGGTCACAGCAATTGTCACGGTGTCGTGGCGCAGCCGAATCCAAGGAAAAGTGAGGGTACTGCGAATCATCGGACGAGACGCCTCCCTCGCCATCGACTACCTCGACCACGCCGGTTTGTGGATTCACCACCATCCCGGAAACGCTCGAGGCCAACAATGGGGGGGCTTTGATGCCGCACCCCGTGAAAGAGTTGAGTTACCTCTCGGTGAGCCCAGCCTAACGGCAGAACTGCGCGCTTTCATCCTTCATTCTACTGGAGCAGATGATAGTGAGCCGCTCGCATCCGGTCTAGTTGGAATCCATGGTGTTCGACTTGTTGAGGCGGCGCTGCGCGCCGCAGATGAGTGACAAAACCACTCCCTCTCGGGAGAGAGGGTTCAAGAATGCCCGACAGTTGGGCAGAACATGAATCCAGCAGCCTCCTTACTCGGGCCGCTTTACAGCCTGTACGAAGGTGCATTGGGAAGCAGCGCCGCATGGTTGCTCGGGCAGTTGACACTGGTGGCTCTTTTGGCATTGGGTTGGTGGGCTGTTTCAAATCGTAACGACATTATTTCTGGGCTTGACTTGAGGCCGCGTACTATCGGCTCTCTCGCCGTTTTGGCTCTGTTCACCGGCCTTCTTTTCATCTTCTTTGCAGACACTCTTGGCTACCCATTTGAGGGAGCGATTTTAGTGGCCGCATCCAGCACCGGACTCCTTTACTGGTGCTTTGTCACCCTTGAGGGTGAACCAGCCTGAGTTGAGTAATATGGCAAGATTTGGTGACCGACCCCCCCTTCCTGCTAATTTGGAGGGACTTTTGGCTGACGAAACAGTCAGTACAATTTTCCTGAAATCAGATTGTGTTCCTCGCGTCAAGCGAGGCCATATCACCAAACTTGAAGTGGTTGAGTTGGAGGATGATGAATGGTCTAGCGCAACAGTTCAACAACTAGCAGAAGCGCTTGAGATGGTCGTCGAGCAGCACAACGAATCGCGCAGCGATTGTTTCATTGAAATCGATAGACACGGCTGCAAAGTGATGCAGATCGGTGACCTCAGAGTCACAGCATCTTGGCCACCATTTTCAGACGGTTGGGAGATCATCGTCGTACGGCCAGTAGCCCAGCCGAGTTTGGAAGATTATGGCTTGGATGACAAATTACTCAGCCTCATCGCAGATTTGCAGAACCAAGGAACCCTCGTCAGTGGGATGCCCGGTTCAGGAAAGTCAACTCTCGCTTCAGCGATTGCCCGCTGGCTCGACCAAAAGGGAGCGGTGGTCAAGACGATGGAGAGCCCCCGAGACCTGCAACTTCCCCAAAGGGTCACCCAATACGGCCCTCTCGCTGAAAATGAGAACTCCCGCGGCTCAATGGAACTGACCGCCGACATTCTGTTTCTCGCTCGCCCCGACTTCATCGTCTTTGATGAGGTGAGAAAAACCCCTGACTTCGAAGTATTCGGGGATTGCCGACTTGCGGGACTTGGCCTACTCGGTGTCACTCATTCCGCTTCAGCGCTAGAAGCGATTCAGAGGATGATTGGGCGGGTTGAACTCGGCATTCTCGCCCAGATATTGACAACTGTGATTCATGTCGAGAAGGGAAGTGTGGGAGAAGTTCTCCAACTAGCTATGACCGTCAAAGCGCCTAAAGGGATGCAGGCAGACCTCGCTCGACCGGTGATTCAAGTGAAGCGATTCCCAGATGGCAAGGTTCTCAACGAGATTTTCTCATTCGGCGAGCAGATATGTATCGTTGAGGCTGATGGAGAGGGTGCTGGAGATGAAGGGACACCAGCCCAACTGCTCGCCGCCGCCCAACTAAAAAGCAGCATTTCAGCAGACCTCGGAATTAATGTTCACCATGTCAAATTTGGCGGAGATGCACATGCAGAGATTTTCGTCGACGAGAGCGTTATCGGCGCGGTCGTAGGTCCGAGCGGCTCCACAATCAAAGAGTTGGAGAAGGAATATGGTATCAAACTCAGAGTCCAGTCGGCCCGCGAACTTCCGCGCGGGTTCAAGGCACCAGAGGACAAATTCCGCAGTTCATGGGATACCCAACTCGACCGCTCAACGGGTGGCAGAGCGTGGGAAGATTCTCGTTCTCGGCGTAAAAAGCGCAAAGGTCGCAGATGAGCCCCCATTTTTCTCTGGTAGTTTCGTAGATTACTCGGTTATCTAGCGATTAATTCCTATCCATGTTAGGCTCAAAGGTTCTTGAAGGCGGCCCGGGTCGGCACCGTTGGAGGAAGTGCAGTGCAAGGTGGAAAAACTGGCCCGGTCACCATCGTTCCCGAGCAGACCAGCGTCACAAGCGGTCCTGAAGTGCAACAGAAAATCATCGCTGCAGCACGCGCTTTAGCCTCTATTCTTCGAGGAACCCTCGGCCCACGCGGGCTCGACAAAGGGTTGTACAAGACAAACGGGGAATTCGCCGTTACATCTGACGGAGCGCGCATCCTCTCTGGACTTCTCATTAAGAATCCCGGCGCCAAGATGCTGGTATCATTAGGCCGCTCACAGGAAGCGAATGTAGGAGATGGCGTCACTTCCACTGTACTGCTCGCCGGAGCGTTGCTCGACGAGGCGGGGCGACTTCTTCGCAAAGGAGTTCACCCACTCATCGTTGTGGATGGTTACCGGGCGGCAACCAAGATAGCGGTTGAGAATCTTGAATCAATCCAATTTCCCTGCTCTATTACCGATACCGACTTGCTCTCAAGAGTAGTGGCTACGGCCTTGACCGGGAGGGCGGCTGAAGCAGAGGACGAGCGGTTCGGAGCAATGATGGTTGAGGCTTTGTCGCATGTCAGCCAAGTGGGTGACAACGGCGTCATATGTGATTCAGAAGATATCCTGTTCGATAAGTCCGGCGAAGGTGGATTGGCTGACAGTCGTTTGATTTTCGGAACACACTGGAAGCAGAGAATTCCAATGCAGAAGATGGCTGGGCTTCGAGAAAATGTATCGATTGCAATTCTAGATTGTGATATTAAACAGCGAGAGAGCAAGCGGGATACTGAAATCGAACTCACCTCCGCAGAAGAACTTGAGGCTTTCATTACGGCTCAAGAATCACTCAATGAGAAGATTGCCGAGAAACTAATCGCAACTGGGGCCGACATCTTCTGTTGCTCTGGAGAGGTTGAGAGGGCGGTACTTCACAGGCTTGCCTTGGCCGACAAGGTTGTTCTTTCGGACCTCGATGTGAAACAACTTCGACATCTTGCTAAGGCTTCTTGTGGTAGAATAATAGAGCATCTATCAGACCTATCTGCAACCGATTTGGGGTGTGCGGGCAGCATCACTTGCGAGCGCCGAGCGGCGACCGATGAAGTGCAGGACAGAATAATCATCGATGGATGTAAGGGCCCGCTCGTAACCTGTCTCATCGGCAGTTCGATGGGAACCGAGGAGGTCATTCGTGGGCTCTACGATTCACTGCGCGCCTGCACACTTGCAATATCTGAAGGAACCCTCCTGTATGGTGGGGGTAGCGGCCACATGAGCGCAGCGTCCGCAGTAAAAGTGGAGGCAGAGAAGGTCGCAGACAGAACTCGGCTCGGAATGGAGGCGTACGCCCGCGCCCTTGAGGTGATACCATGGATGCTGGCGAGTAATGCCGGAGTCGATGCTCTTGATGCACTTCTTGAACTGCGAGCAAAAGCCAGAGCGAGTGACACACCGGTGGGAATCAAGGTCGATGGCAGCATTGGTGATGTGTCTGATGTTCTCGAGCCCGCCGAAAACCTCCTCCATGGATTGGTCGCAGCATCAGAAACCGCGTGTGGATTACTCCGCTGCGACCAAGTCATCAGTGCCAGAGGCGATTGAGTTTAGGATTAATTTCACCCATTCCCAACATATCAAGAACGCCCTTCAAGGCGCCCCGTTAATTGAGAAAATTACAATCATGTCTGAAACCTTGAGTCAGTTGAATTGGGTTGGTGTTCTGGTTGCTGCGGCATTACCCCTGGTGCTTGGTATCCCTGTTGTAAAGCCATTTTCTCCTTTGGGCTCTTTAAGACAAATCCTAAAATCAGGCCAATAATTGCAAGACATGAACAGCAAAGTCCACAGATGAGTTCCCAGAATCCATCTTCTCCCAATTCTTTTTGTGTATGGTGATCGAACAAAATCATTTCTTGATTGCTTGAAATGGTGTACTTTTCACCAATCGTACAGCGATCTGGATCTATTGCGATCCATCTCTGGCCTTCTTCGCCGGGCTTCCCGTATGTCTCCCAATACCCATTCATTTCAGCGTCGTCTAGGGTATCGCAAATGATCCCAACAATCATCCATCCATCCGAATAATCTCCGTTGATAT
>Ga0209403_10002454_pt1 | contig 22147 bp, 34 predicted proteins | sample ArcticOcean_MG_C_8_FD_187440 | JGI IMG/M metagenome (GOLD analysis project Ga0209403, IMG submission 187440) | Marine microbial communities from western Arctic Ocean - ArcticOcean_MG_CB11_86 (SPAdes) (version 2) | ecosystem: Environmental > Aquatic > Marine > Oceanic | place: Arctic Ocean... | reverse complement strand
CTGATCGCGCCGATTGCGATGGATGAAGGTCTACGGTTTGCGATCCGCGAAGGCGGCCGCACCGTTGGTGCAGGCGTCGTCGCTTCTATTACTGAGTAGAGACGGCGGAAAAGAACGGGCTTTAAAAGGGCGAAATCATGGACAATCAAAATATTCGCATTCGGCTTAAGGCCTTCGACCATCGCGTGTTGGACTCGTCGACGAGTGAAATCGTCGAAACCGCCAAGCGTACGGGCGCTGAAGTCAGGGGGCCGATTCCGCTTCCGACAAAGATCGAGAAATATACGGTTCTCCGGTCGCCGCACGTAGACAAGAAATCACGTGAGCAGTTTGAAATCCGTACCCATAAGCGGCTGCTCGACATTATCGATCCGACACCCCAGACCGTGGACGCGCTGATGAAGCTCGACCTCGCTGCTGGTGTCGACGTCGAGATAAAGCTCTAAGGACAGAACAATGCGTTCGGGATTGGTCGCACAGAAACTGGGCATGACCCGCGTCTTTAACGACAGCGGAGAACATGTGCCGGTCACGGTTCTTAAAGTCGACGCCTGTCAGGTTGTCGATGTCCGGACCGAAAACAAGGACGGCTATTACGCGGTTCAGGTCGGCGCAGGCATCGCAAAGCCAAAGAACGTGTCCAAGCCGATGCGTGGACATTACGCCCGCGCCAAGGTTGAGCCCAAGCGGCGGCTGGTGGAGTTCCGTGTCAGCGAAGAAGCCATGCTCAACATCGGCGATGAAATCACAGTTGAACACTTCATACCCGGTCAGATGGTTGATGTGGCTGGCACCTCGATCGGCAAGGGTTTCGCCGGCGCCATGAAGCGTCATAACTTCGCCGGTCTGGAAGCCTCGCATGGTGTGTCTGTCAGCCATCGTAGCCATGGGTCGACGGGCCACAGTCAGGATCCCGGCAGGGTTTTCAAGGGTAAGAAGATGGCGGGCCACATGGGCGCCGAACGCGTCACCGTCCAGAATCTTTCGATCGTGAGGACGGATCTGGAGCAGGGCCTGATCCTGGTGAACGGCAGTGTGCCGGGTCACAAAGGCGGCTGGGTAGAGATATTCGACGCGGTAAAGAGCGCCCGCCCTGAGGACGCTCCGTTCCCAGCGGCCGTTCGCGGCGGCGCAGAGCCCGCGGTTGAAGACGCCACGCCGGTGGAAGAAGTCGCACCGGAAGCCTCCGATGACGTGGGCGATAACGCAGAGAAGAAGGAATAGCGCGCCATGAAGTGCGACGTTCTCACCCTCGACAACAAGAAGGCAGGCTCGATTGACCTGGCGGACGGTGTATTCGGCGCGGAAGTGCGCAAGGACATCATTTCCCGTATGGTGAACTATCAGCTGGCTAAGCGTCGGGGCGGAAATCACAAGACGAAGACAGTTAGCGAAATTCGAGGAACGACGGCTAAGCCGTGGAACCAAAAAGGTACGGGCCGCGCGCGCGCCGGGACCCTGCGGGCTGCCCAGTTCCGCGGTGGCTCGACCATATTTGGCCCGGTTGTCCGCGATCACGCTCACAAGTTGCCCAAGAAAGTTCGCAAACTTGCACTACGCTGCGCCCTGTCGAGCAAACAGGCGGCCGGAAAGCTAATCATTCTGGACAATGCGACGCTTGAAGGACCGAAGACCAAAGACCTGTCGAACAAACTGGCGATTTTGGGCTGGTCTAACGTGCTGATTGTGACCGGTGCTGAAGTAGACGGAAATCTTGCCCGTGCAGCGGCAAATCTCATCAATGTTGATGTGCTGCCGCAGCAAGGTGCAAACGTATACGACATCCTCCGCCGCGATGTGCTGGTGTTGACCAAGGACGCCGCCGCACACCTGCAGGAGCGCCTGTCATGAGCTGGAAATATCACCGCCCGGTCAAAATAACCCTGGCGTCTGCTTGCGATGTGATTTTGTCCCCGGTCATCACCGAAAAGGCGACCATGGGCTCGGAGTTCAACCAGGTAACGTTCCGGGTTCCTCTCGATGCGAGCAAGCCCGCCATCAGGGCGGCTGTCGAAGAGTTATTCAAGGTCAAGGTTAAGGCCGTGAACACCATACGCCAGCAGGGCAAAGTTAAGCGTTTCCGCGGATTAATGGGAAAACGCCCCGACTATAAAAAAGCGGTCGTGACGCTCGAAGAAGGCAATACCATCGACGTGACGACGGGGATCTGAAGTAATGGCTCTCAAAAGATATAAACCCAACACGCCGTCCATGCGCGGCCTCGTTCTGGTCGACAAATCGGATCTTTGGAAAGGCCGCCCGGTCAAAACGCTGACCGAAGGTCTGACCAAAAGCGGCGGTCGTAACAACAATGGCCGGATTACGTCGCGGCGTCGCGGCGGCGGACATAAACGGCTTTACCGGGTTATCGATTTCAAGCGGCGGAAGTTCGACGTGCCGGCGATTGTCGAGCGAATTGAATATGATCCGAACCGGTCTGCCTTTATCGCGCTGATCAAGTATGAGGACGGCGAACAGGCTTATATTCTTGCGCCCCAGCGGCTTCAGCAGGGAGATACGGTGATTGCAGCTAATCGTGCCGATATCAAACCCGGCAACGCAATGCCGATGGAAAATATGCCGGTCGGCACCATCATCCACAATGTGGAGATGAAGCCTGAGCGCGGCGGCCAGATGGCCCGGGCTGCGGGAACCTATGTTCAGCTTATCGGCAAGGACTCCGGTTATGCGCAGCTTCGGTTGACTTCCGGTGAACTCCGTATCGTTCCCGCGAAGTGCATGGCGACTGTCGGTGCCGTGTCGAATTCTGACAACAAGAACACGAACCTTTCCAAAGCCGGCCGCAATCGCTGGCTTGGAAAACGACCGAAAGTACGCGGCGTTGCGATGAACCCGGTGGATCATCCGCATGGCGGCGGCGAAGGCCGGACCTCCGGTGGGCGCCATCCGGTTTCGCCGTGGGGCAAGCCGACGAAGGGCGCGCGGACTCGCAGGAAGAAAAAGTCCGACGATTTCATCATTCGCCGTCGGCGTAAGAAGTAGGAAGGGAGAGACATTTTGTCCCGTTCAGTTTGGAAAGGTCCGTTCGTAGACGGTTATCTGCTTAAAAAGGCAGACGAGACCCGTGCGTCCGGCCGTAACGATGTGATCAAAATTTGGTCACGCCGTTCGACAGTTTTACCGCAATTCGTCGGTCTCACCTTCGGCGTTCACAATGGGCAGAAACACATCCCGGTACTGATCACCGAAAATATGGTTGGCCATAAATTCGGCGAATTTGCGGCGACGCGGACCTATTTCGGTCATGCGTCGGACAAGAAATCAAAACGGGGCTGATATGAGCAAACCATCCCATCCCCGGCGTCTTGCGGATAACGAGGCGAAAGCCTTCGCAAAGACGATCCGGGTGAGCCCACAGAAACTGAACCTTGTTGCCCAATCCATTCGCGGGTTGCCCGCGGAGCGCGCGTTGGCCGAACTCAGCTTTTCACGCAAGCGCATTGCCGGCACCGTCAGGACCATTCTGCAGGCCGCGATCGCGAATGCGGAAAACAATCATCAACTCGATGTCGACCGGCTGATTGTTTCGGAAGCCAGTGTGGGGAAGGCGTTCGTCATGAAACGTTTCCGGGCACGGGCGCGCGGGCGCGTTGGCAAAATTCAAAAACCGTTCAGCAATCTCACCGTTGTTGTCCGTGAAGTCGAGGAGGAAGCCTAGTGGGGCAAAAAGTAAATCCGATCGGGCTTCGCCTCGGTATTAACCGTACGTGGGACTCACGCTGGTACGCGAATGACGACAACTACGCCGCGCTGTTGCACGAAGACATCAAACTGCGGGAGTTCCTATTCGACCGTCTTGCGCAGGCAGGGATCAGCCGCGTCGTCATAGAACGTCCGGCGAAAAAGGCACGTATCACTATTCATTCTGCCCGCCCCGGAGTCGTTATCGGTAAAAAGGGCGCAGATATCGAGAAGCTTCGCCAGGATGTGGCGCGGATGACAAAAAGCGAAGTTCACCTGAACATCGTTGAGATCCGGAAGCCCGAAATAGATGCCAAGTTGGTTGCCGAGAATATCGCGCAGCAGCTGGAACGGCGGGTGGCTTTCCGCCGGGCAATGAAACGGGCGGTGCAATCGGCGATGCGTCTGGGCGCAGAAGGTATTCGGATCAATTGCGCCGGTCGGCTGGGCGGTGCGGAAATTGCACGGACGGAATGGTATCGCGAAGGACGCGTGCCGCTTCATACGCTGCGCGCTGACGTCGATTACGGAACAGCGACAGGACGGACGACCTACGGTGCGTGCGGCGTGAAAGTCTGGATCTTCAAAGGCGAGATTCTCGCGCATGATCCGGCGGCTCAAGACAAACGCCTGCAGGAACAGCAGGTCAGCCGATGAAAATCGGGAAACAGGAACAGTAAAATGCTGGCACCCAAGAAAACGAAGTTCCGCAAGACCTTTAAAGGCCGGATTAAGGGGAACGCAAAAGGCGCAACAACGCTGACGTTCGGCTCTTACGGGCTGAAGGCGCTGTCGCCGGGGCGTGTCACTGCGCGTCAGATCGAAGCATCGCGTCGCGCGATCACGCGTCATATGCGCCGGTCTGGGCGTGTCTGGATTAGGATATTTCCCGATGTGCCGGTGACACAGAAACCTGCGGAAGTTCGGCAGGGAAAGGGCAAGGGTTCGGTTGAATACTGGGCTGCGCGGGTGAAACCTGGCCGCATTATGTTCGAAATCGATGGTGTCCCTCAGGATATCGCCAAGGTCGCACTTGAACTGGCTGCCGCGAAACTGCCGGTTCAAACCAAGATTGTGACCCGTCTAGTTGGGGGGAGGAATTAAGCTATGGCCGATGCTGCCGATCTCCGTCAGAAATCAGACGACGAACTGAAAGATGAGCTTCAGAAACTGAAGCGGGAACAGTTGAACCTGCGTTTTCAGCGCGCATCCGGTCAGCTTGAAGCGACAAGCCGGGTTGGCGATGTGCGCCGCGATATCGCGCGTATACAAACGGTAATGACCGAGCGTCGGCACGTCGCCGCGCCCGCGTCGTAAGGAACGGGAAAGACAATGCCCAAACGAATTCTCCAAGGAACGGTTGTTTCCGACAAGGCCGATAAAACAGTGACCGTGCGCGTCGAACGCCAGGTCAGGCATCCGCTGTATAAAAAGATTATTCGCCGGTCGAAGAAATTCGCGGCGCATGACCCCGAAAACAAATGCAAATCCGGCGACAATGTTCGGATCCGCGAATGCAGACCAATTTCCAAGTCGAAGACTTGGGAAGTCATCTTCGACGACGCGTGAAGCCTGAGGTACAAGGACAAGACGAATGATTATTCCTGAATCTAACCTTGAGGTCGCCGACAATTCCGGTGCGCGCCGTGTACAGTGCATTCGGATACTTGGTGGCTCGAAGCGCCGCTGGGCGACCGTCGGAGACGTTATCGTTGTTTCCGTTAAGGAAGCTATTCCGCGCGGCCGCGTCAAAAAAGGTGATGTGCACCGGGCCGTCATCGTCCGTACGGCGAAGGAAATCCGTCGCGTTGACGGCACGACCATACGGTTCGATCGAAACGCCGCAGTGTTGCTGAATAACGCGAACGAACCGATCGGCACTCGAATTTTTGGTCCGGTGACGCGTGAGTTACGTGCCCGGCGGTACATGAAAATCGTCTCTCTCGCCCCAGAAGTTCTGTAGGGCGGGGATATCGGAGCAAGAAAATGGCTGCGCGAATTAGAAAAGGCGATGAGGTAATCGTTATCTCAGGCCGCGATAAAGGCAAAAAGGGCAATGTGCTCAAGGTGCTAAGCGGCGAAAGCCGTGTCCTGGTTCAGGGTGTGCATATGGCGAAACGCCATCAGCGCCAGAGCCAGACTCAGCAGGGCGGTATTGTCGAGAAAGAAGCTTCGATCCACGTCTCGAACGTTGCGTTGATCGATCCGGATGGCGGCGAAGCCACCCGTGTCGGTTTTCGCTCGCTCGAAGACGGTCGCAAGGTCCGCTATGCAAAGCGGTCCGGCGAAGTGATCGATTAAGGAGTCGAAGATGGTGACGCGTTTAAAAGAGTTATATGCGTCGGAAATCCGTGGTTCCCTTCAGGAACAATTCGGATACCCGAACCCGATGCAGATTCCCCGGCTCGACAAGGTCGTGCTGAATATGGGCATTGGCGAGGCCGTCAACGATTCAAAAAAGGTCGATAATGCTGCGCGGGATATGACGGTTATAGCCGGCCAGAAACCTGTCATTATCCGAGCCCGGAGATCGGTGGCAACGTTCAAGCTTCGCGAAGGTATGCCGATTGGTGTCAAGGTGACGCTGCGCCGGGACAAAATGTATGAATTCATCGATCGCCTGGTGAATATCGCTCTGCCGCGGGTCCGCGATTTTCGCGGTCTGTCACCGAAAAGTTTCGATGGGCGCGGCAACTACGCGACCGGCATCACCGAACAGATCATCTTCCCGGAAATCGACTACGATTCAGTAGACGAGTTCCGGGGTATGGACATCGTCGTTTGTACGACGGCACCCGACGACGAGCAGGCACGTGCCTTGCTCAAGGGTTTCAATTTCCCGTTTACAAACTGACGGGATTGGGAGGAACACATGGCAAAAAAGAGCGCCATTCAACGTAACGAAAAGCGTCGCCGTCTGGCGAAGCGTTATGAGGGCAAACGGGAACGCTTGAAGGCGATCGCGAATAACCGCGAACTTCCGATGGAAGAACGTTTTCTGGCACGGCTGAAGATGTCGGAAATACCGCGGAATGCTTCCAAAGGCCGCGTGCAGAGCCGGTGTGAAATTACGGGTCGTCCACGTGGCGTATACCGCAAGTTTAAAATGTCTCGTATCGCACTCCGCGAATTGGCATCATCCGGGCAGATTCCCGGTATGGTCAAGTCGAGCTGGTAAGGAATAACAGCGATGACCATGACTGATCCTGTCGGCGATCTGTTGACCCGCATCCGTAACGGACAGCGGGCGAACAAGAGCGCGGTGACTTCTCCCAGCTCCAAGCTTCGGGCAAACGTACTCGAGGTTCTGAAGCGCGAAGGCTACATCCGTGGCTATGAGACCGAAGAATTCCGAGATGGTCTCAACCAGTTGCGGGTTGAACTGAAATATCACGACGGTTCTCCGGTTATCCGCCATATCCAACGGGTATCAAAGCCTGGGCGCCGGGTGTATTCGAAAATCAAGGATCTCCCGAACGTTTTTAACGGTCTCGGTATTTCGATCCTGTCCACGCCCCAAGGTGTGATGTCTGATAATGAGGCCCGCGCTGCCAATGTTGGCGGCGAGGTAATTTGCGAAGTCTTTTAGGGACGCAGGAGCAAAACTATGTCACGCGTCGGAATGGTACCGATCGAAGTTCCCGATGGGGTTGATCTTGAGATCGCCACGGGAAAAGTCATGGCTAAGGGTAAACTAGGCGAGCTGTCCATGAACGTGGTGGACGAGGTTGTTATCTCTCGTGAAGAAAACCTCGTATGGGTAAAGCCTGCAAACGATTCAAAGCGTGCCCGCACGATGTGGGGAACGACCCGCAGCCTGTTGAGCAACCTTGTTGTTGGCGTGTCTGTAGGGTTTGAGAAAAAACTCCTGATTACCGGTGTCGGCTATCGCGCACAGGTGCAAGGCAAAGATCTGGTCCTGCAACTCGGTCACAGCCATGAAATTCGGTACCCAATTCCGGAGGGGATCAAAATTGACGCGCCGAGTCAGACTGAAATCGTGATCTCGGGGGCAAATAATCAAAGAGTCGGACAGGTTGCTGCGGAAATTCGCAGCTACCGTAAGCCTGAACCCTACAAGGGAAAGGGCGTCCGGTATGCGGACGAAATTATCATCCGCAAGGAAGGTAAGAAGAAATAATCATGGCCGATACAGCAAAACTGGAACAGCGGCGCCGGTCGCGTGTCCGTGGTCAGGTTCGCCGAAGCGCGAACGGACGGCCACGGTTATCGGTGTTCCGGTCCAACAAATATATCTATGCCCAGGTTATCGATGATCAAAGCGGCGTGACGGTCGCCGCGGCATCAAGTATCGAAAAGGCGATTACGAACGGCGCCAATCAGGATGCGGCGGCGGAAGTCGGCAAGTTGGTGGCCCAACGTGCCGCCGAAAAGGGAATAAAGTCGGTAGTGTTCGATCGCGGACCCTATCTGTATCACGGCCGCGTCAAAGCGCTGGCCGATGCAGCCCGCGAAGGCGGGCTGGAATTTTAGGAGAGCTACGTATGGCACGGAATCCGAGACGGGACCGCGACAACAGACAAGAACAGAGCGATGTTATTGAAAAGCTCGTCAGTATCAATCGCGTTGCCAAGGTGGTTAAGGGTGGCCGGCGTTTTGGTTTCGCCGCCCTGGTAGTCGTTGGTGATCAGAAGGGCCGTGTCGGATTTGGTTCCGGCAAGGCGCGTGAGGTCCCGGAAGCCATACGCAAGGGTACTGAAAAGGCCAAACGCAACATGATCCGTGTACCGCTACGCGAAGGCCGCACTTTGCATCACGATATTCAGGGCCATTACGGCGCTGGCAAGGTTGTCATGCGCGCAGCCCCGCCCGGAACCGGTATTATTGCAGGCGGCCCGATGCGCGCCATTTTCGAAGTTCTGGGTCTGCAGGACGTGGTGGCCAAATCAATCGGCACGCAGAACCCGCACAATATGATCAAAGCGACGTTTGATGCACTTATGCACCTCCAGTCGCCGCGCATGGTGGCCGCCCGGCGTGGCCGCAAGGTGGGCGATATCGTCAGCCGCCGCGAAGAGGAACAGGTGGAGGCCTGATAGATGGCAGACAAGAGCAAAGCTACAGTCCGGGTTACTCAGATCGGAAGCCCCATCGGGCGACCGGGCGACCAGCGCGCGACGCTGGTTGGACTGGGTTTGAACAAAATGCACCGGACACGTGAACTGGAAGATACGCCTTCGGTGCGTGGGATGATCAACAAGGTGAAGCATCTCGTTCGCGTCGAAGATTAGGAACGAGAAGGCGGCAGCGCTTTGAGCGCGCCCGCAGGAGTTTAAAAAATGCGACTGAATGAAATTTCCGATAATGCAAGCGCGCGGAGTCCGCGTAAGCGAGTAGGCCGCGGTATTGGCTCGGGTACGGGTAAAACCGCAGCGCGCGGCCATAAGGGACAGAAATCACGTAGTGGTGTCTCTCTCCTTGGTTTTGAAGGCGGTCAGATGCCGCTTTATCGCCGGCTGCCAAAGGGCGGTTTCACGAATATTTTTCGTAAAAACTACCGCGTGGTGAATGTCGGACGGCTTCAGCAGGCTGTAGATGCTGGCAAACTCGACACAGCCGCGCCGGTGACCGAAGAGGCCCTGGTGCTGGCCGGTGTGATCAAATCTCGGCGAGATGGCGTTCGTCTCCTTGCAAAGGGAGATATCAGCGCCAAACTTAGTATCGAGGTCTCGGGCGCATCGAAGGGTGCCATCGAAGCGATCGAAAAAGCAGGAGGTACCGTAAAGGTTACGGCACTTAAAAAAGATAAGGCCGATAAGCCCAAAAAGGCGAAATCCAAAGTTAAAGCGGCAACGGAAAAACCGGCCGAAACGGACGGGGGCGACGTCCAGGAGCCGGATAAGGATTAGTTTATGGCGTCAGCCGCCGAACAACTCGCCTCGCAGATTAATTTCTCTAATTTTGCGAAGGCTACAGAATTAAAGAAACGCATCTGGTTTACACTTGGTGCGTTGATTATCTATCGGCTGGGCACCTGGATTCCGTTGCCCGGTATCGATCCATCTATTCTGCAGGATATATTCCAGCAACAGGCTGGCGGTATTCTGGGCATGTTCGACATGTTTGCCGGCGGCGCATTTGGCCGGATGACGATTTTCGCGCTCAATATCATGCCGTATATCTCGGCATCGATCATTATGCAGCTGCTTCAGGCCATCCATCCTCATTTTGAAGCCCTGAAGAAAGAGGGCGAAGTCGGCCGCAAGAAGCTCAATCAGTATACGCGTTACGGCACGGTGATTCTCGCGACCTTGCAGGCCTATGGTATAGCCGTCGGCCTGGAAGGGATGACCGGATCGCAGGGCGCAGCGGTTGGCGATCCTGGCGCATTCTTCCGCGCGACGACGGTTATCACGCTTGTCGGCGGTACCATGTTCCTGATGTGGCTTGGCGAGCAGATCACTGCGCGCGGTGTGGGAAATGGCATTTCGCTGATTATTTTTGCGGGCATCGTGGCCGAAATGCCGGCGTCTCTGGTCGGGACCCTGGAACTTGGCCGTACGGGCGCGTTGTCAGCTCTGTTCATTATGTTTCTTCTGATTATGGCCGTGGCGGTGATCACGTTCATCGTTTTTGTGGAAAGGGCTCAACGCCGCGTCTTAGTCCAGTACCCGAAGCGTCAGCAGGGTAATAAGATGTTTGGCGGGGAGAATTCTCATATTCCGCTGAAGGTGAATACAGCCGGTGTTATTCCGCCGATTTTCGCGAGTTCACTGCTGCTCCTGCCGATTACGGTGGCGAATTTCTCCGCTAATTCTGGTCCTGAATGGCTTGGCGCTATCACGGCAAATCTTGGCCGTGGACAGCCGGTATACCTGCTCCTCTATGCCTCGATGATTATATTCTTTGCGTTCTTCTACACATCCGTCGTGTTTAATCCGACGGAAACGGCGGATAATCTGAAGAAATACGGGGGATTCGTGCCTGGAATACGGCCTGGCAAGAATACGGCGGAATATCTGGATTTTATCCTTACCCGTCTTACCGTGGTCGGCGCAGCATACCTCACAGCGATCAGCATCATGCCGGAAATCCTGATATCCCAGTATGGAGTGCCGTTCTATTTCGGCGGAACCAGCCTGCTTATTGTGGTGACGGTGACGATGGATACCGTGGCCCAGGTGCAGTCTCATCTGATCGCTCATCAATACGAAGGACTGGTCAAAAAATCGCGATTGAAGGGCCGCCGAGGATGAATCTTATTCTTCTTGGTCCGCCAGGCGCCGGAAAGGGCACCCAGGCGAAGCGGCTCGAAGACGGCAAGGGCCTTGTTCAGTTGTCGACGGGCGATATGCTGCGGGCAGCCGTGGCATCCGGCAGCGATATTGGTCAGCAGGCAAAAGCTATTATGGAACGCGGCGAACTGGTTTCGGACGACATAATGATTGCCATGATCAAAGACCGGATCCAACAGCCCGATTGTGCCGATGGCTTTATTCTCGACGGGTTCCCGCGAACGGTTGCGCAGGCTGAAGCACTTGATGAGATGCTCGGCGATATGGGGCTGGCGCTGGATCACGTGGTCGAGATGAAAGTCGATGATACGGCCCTGGTGGAGCGTATTACAGGCCGGTACAGCTGCGCGAAATGCGGGGCAGGTTACCATGACTATTTTCAGAAGCCGGAAAAAGAAGGCGTCTGCGACAATTGCGGATCAACCGAATTTTCTCGGCGCAAGGACGACAATGCGGAAACGGTTACATCGCGGTTGGGGGCCTATCACACCCAGACGGCGCCGTTGCTCCCGTATTACGACGGAAAGGGCGTCCTGAAGGGCGTTGACGGCATGGCTGAGATCGACGAAGTAACGCGTCAGATCGATGCTGTTTTGGAAGCAGGCTGATGGTTGACTTGAAGCTTTCAGCCCCTATACTCTCGGCGCTTCGGTCGAACGCTGCGACCGGGAACTTTATACATATTTTCAAAGACTTGAACGCTAAGGAGAAGGCGTCGTGGCACGCATATCGGGCGTAAACCTGCCCAACAAACCGGTGGCGATTGCGCTCACCTATATTTTCGGCGTCGGTCGTACGTCTGCAGTGAAAATCTGCCAGGCTGCGAATGTAGAAGGCACCATCCGTGCGAACGATCTCGGTGATGATGAATTGTCGCGAATTCGCGACATTCTCGATCGAGATTTCATGATCGAAGGCGATTTACGCCGCGAGACTGCTATGAACATCAAGCGTCTGATGGATCTTGGTTGTTATCGTGGGCTGCGCCATCGTCGTGGTCTTCCAGTCCGGGGCCAGCGCACTCATACGAATGCGCGCACTCGGAAGGGCAAGGCGCGTCCCATCACCGGCAAGAAAAAATAGCCGGATAAAAGGGTAAGATAATGGCCAGACAAGCAACAGCTCGCGTTCGCAAACGTGAGCGCAAGAACATCACATCCGGCGTTGCGCATGTATGTGCGACGTTCAACAACACCATGATCACGATCACCGATGCCCAGGGCAATTCAATTGCGTGGTCGTCGGCTGGTGCGCAGGGCTTCAAAGGCTCCAGAAAATCCACGCCCTATGCGGCGCAGATGGCCGCTGAAGACGCCGGCCGGAAAGCGCAGGATCACGGTGTAAAGACGCTGGAGGTACAGGTGAAAGGGCCGGGTTCAGGACGGGAATCTGCTCTTCGCGCGCTGCAGGCCGTCGGACTTACGATTACGGCGATCCGAGATGTTACGCCGATCCCGCATAATGGTTGCCGGCCTCGAAAGCGGCGGCGCGTCTAGGGAGAATTATCCGATCGGGCGCCAATTTGTAGCGTGTCGACGGGTCGGGCTTTAAACAATTTGCGGCAAATTGCCGCTAAAGGACAACGGTATGACGGTCATTCACAGGAATTGGCAGGAACTGATTAAGCCTTCAAAGCTCGATATTATTGCGGGTGAAGAAGCCACCCGTTTCGCGACTATCACCGCGGAGCCGCTCGAGCGGGGTTTCGCGACGACGCTCGGTAATTCCTTGCGGCGCATTCTTCTGTCGTCGCTGCAGGGTGCCGCAGTAACCGCAGTGCAGATCGATGGTGTTCTTCATGAATTCTCATCGATTCCCGGTGTCCGTGAAGATGTCACCGACATCGTTCTGAACATCAAATCGCTTGCGCTTCGGATGCATGGCGAAGGTCCCAAGCGGATAACGCTGACCGCTACCGGTCCCGGAGAGATCACGGCGGGCATGATTGAAGCGACGCACGATATCGAGATCATCGATCCCGATATCGTAATCTGTACGCTTGATGACGGCGCCAGAATTTCTATGGAAATGACGGTCGAATCCGGCAAGGGCTATGTTCCCGCCGCTGACAACCGTGCCGAAGATTCGCCGATCGGGCTGGTGCCTGTCGATGCTGTTTTCAGCCCGGTGCGCCGCGTTGCCTATCGGGTTGAAAACGCCCGCGTCGGCCAGCGCACCGACTATGACAAGCTGATCATGGAAGTCGAGACGGACGGAACGATCTCGCCGGAAGATGCCGTTGCGCTTGCAGCGCGCATTCTTCAGGACCAGCTCCAGATGTTTATCAACTTCGAAGAGCCCCGGGCGATCCAGGAAACTGTTGAAACGGCCGAACCCGCGTTCAACAGAAACCTGCTGCGTAAGGTTGACGAGCTTGAGCTGTCTGTCCGTTCGGCAAACTGTCTGAAGAACGACAACATCATCTATATCGGTGATCTTGTTCAGAAAACCGAGCAGGAAATGCTCCGGACGCCAAATTTCGGGCGTAAATCACTGAATGAAATCAAGGAGGTCCTGACCACGATGGGACTGCACCTTGGTATGGAAATCACGGAATGGCCGCCCGAGAACATCGAGGATATGGCCAAGCGTCTGGAAGAGCCCTACTAAGGCCCGCAGACAGGAAGAAAAGGAAAGTACAATGCGCCATCGTATAAGCGGCAGGAAGCTCAACAGGACGAGCTCGCACCGCAAGGCATTGTTCGGTAACATGGCTGTAGCCTTGATCAAGCATGAGCAGATCAAGACCACTTTGCCCAAGGCGAAAGAACTGCGGTCGATAGTTGATCGCTTGATCACCCTGGGAAAGCGTGGCGATCTCCATGCGCGGCGGATCGCGGTTTCACGTCTTCACGGTGACAAAAAACTGGCCGAAAAGCTTTTTTCAACACTTGCCGACCGTTATCGCGACCGTCCTGGCGGGTATACGCGTGTGGTAAAAGCTGGCTTCCGTTATGGCGATTCCGCGCCGATGGCCATTATCGAGTTGGTGGACCGGGACCCGGAAGCGAAGGGGCTAGATTCAGGACCTGTTGAGATCAGAGACGAAGTCGAAGAGGAAGCCGTTGCCTGACGGCATTTCGATCACCAAAGTATCAAGGGCGGCCATTCGGGCCGCCCTTTTTGGTTTGAACAGACCGATTACAGAGATGCTAAAATAGTGGCATGTGTTTGAATAAATTCCGCGGACTTGGTGCTGTCTTAATCACCCCCGTCTTTATCTGGGGCCTGATTTGGGCAGATACCGCAATCGGTGCAGAGAAAACCAGGATTCCGGCCTCGCGCGCGGAGGTCAAGCTTTCCTTCGCTCCGTTGGTAAAGCTCGCAGCTCCTGCTGTTGTGAACATATACACGAGGCGGGTCGTCCGGACCCGAGGTATTTCGCCATTATTCAACGATCCGTTTTTCCGTCGATTTTTCGGTAATCAGTTTCAACCCGGCAACAGGCAGGGTGAACGGGTTCAAAATTCGCTTGGTTCCGGCGTCATCGTGAGTGCGGATGGTCTGATAGTCACCAATCATCATGTGATCGACAAGGCGGACGAAATCACAGTGGTTCTCACGGATCGCCGTGAGTTCGACGCAGAAGTTGTAACGCGGGACGAAGGAACGGACCTTGCGGTTCTCCGGATAAAATCAAAGACAGAGGCGCTGCCGTTCCTGAAACTACGGGATTCCGATACGCTGGAGGTCGGTGACCTGGTTCTTGCGATCGGCAATCCGTTCGGGGTCGGCCAGACCGTTACCAGCGGGATCGTTTCCGCACTTGCGCGTACCGCGCGCGGTGTAAGCGATTTCGGCTTTTTCATCCAGACCGATGCGGCGATTAACCCAGGCAACTCGGGCGGCGCGCTGATCTCTCTCGACGGTGGGCTTGTCGGGATCAACACAGCTATTTATTCACGCGGGGGGGGATCGAACGGCATCGGCTTTGCGATCCCCTCAAATATGGTCGCGACCGTGATTGGTGGCGCTGTGTCGGGCGGCCAGGTGCTTCGGCCATGGCTTGGTGCACGCGGACAATCCGTCGATGTGGATATCGCCCACTCGCTAAACCTGTCGCTGCCTACAGGTATTCTGGTCAACGCGGTCCATTCGGGTGGACCAGCCGCCCGTGCCGGACTGACTGTTGGCGATGTCATTGAGTCGGTGAACGGCAGACAGGTGCCCGATGCAAATAGTCTTAAATTCAGAGTGGCGACACTTGCAGTAGGTGGGATAGCCCGCTTAGGAGTAATGCGACAGGGGCGGCGCTTGGTGCTTTCGGTGTCGCTTCAAACAGCTCCTGAGGTTCCGGCACGGGATTTGTCCTTGATCAGTGGGGTTAATCCATATGCAGGCGCGGAGATCGCAAATCTGTCGCCGGCACTGGCAGAAGAAATTTCATTCGACGCCGATATGTCCGGCGTCATTGTCATACGGTTGAAACGCGGATCTCCCGCCGATCGGCTTGGCTTGGAACCCGGCGACATTCTTCTCCGCCTGAATGAGCAGGAAATAACCTCTGTGGGGACACTGAAAGAAATGGTGCTGCGCGAATTTTCCGTCTGGCGCATAGAGATAAATCGCGCCGGACGGGTCCTTCAGATAATAGTTCGGAGCTAGGACGTGAACGAGGGAACCGGCAGTCTTTTCGAAACCGCGGCGCCGCGCCCGTTAGCGGATAGATTGCGGCCTTCTTCTCTCGCCGAAGTGCTCGGCCAGGATCATTTGCTCGGTGCGGAAAGCCCACTGGGCCGGATGGCGCGGGAAGGGAGGATGAGTTCAATGATTCTATGGGGTCCACCGGGGACCGGTAAAACCACCATCGCCCGTCTACTCGCCGGTTCTACGGAATTACATTTTGAACCGTTGTCCGCAGTTTTTTCAGGGGTGGCCGATCTTCGAAAAATTTTTGACGCAGCTAGGGGCCGCCGCGTTGGCGGACAGGGAACATTACTGTTTGTCGATGAGATCCACCGGTTCAACCGGGCCCAGCAGGATGGGTTTTTGCCGTATGTCGAGGACGGAACGGTTATTCTTGTCGGAGCGACCACCGAGAACCCTTCATTTGAACTGAACGGTGCACTTTTGTCCCGGTGCCAGGTGTTAGTGCTGAACCGTCTCGATCACACGGCGCTGGAAGCGCTTTTGGTAAAGGCGGAACAGGAAATTGACCGGCCATTGCCTCTCCTGCCCGAGGCGCGGACGGCAATATGTGCAATGGCCGATGGTGATGGACGGTACCTGCTTAATCTCGTCGAGGAGATTGTTGCGCTGAAGGCAACAGAAATTCTCGACGTCGCTGCACTCGCCGAGGCTACCCAGAAACGCGCGCCGCTATACGACAAATCCCAGGAAGCTCATTACAATCTCATCAGCGCGCTGCATAAATCACTTCGCGGCTCGGACGCGGATGCATCGTTATACTGGCTTGCGCGCATGTTGGCGGGCGGCGAGGACCCGAGGTACATCGCGCGGCGCCTTACGCGGTTTGCCGTTGAGGATATAGGCTTGGCCGACCCTGACGCGCTGCCGCAATCAATCGCTGCATGGGAAGCCTATGAACGGATAGGATCGCCGGAAGGGGAGCTGGCAATCGCACAATGTGTCGTTTATCTGGCGACGGCGCCTAAATCAAACGCGATTTACCGGGCTATGAGCGATGCAAACAGAGCCGCAAAAGAGACAGGATCGCTCTCTCCGCCAAAACACATTCTGAACGCGGCTACAGGTCTGATGAAGGACCTTGGCTATGGCGACGGTTATCAGTATGACCACAACACCGATGATGGATTTTCCGGTCAGGACTATTTCCCCGCCGACATCGACCGAATAGAGTTCTACGTTCCGACGGATCGTGGCTTCGAGCGAGAGGTGAAGAAACGTCTCGATTACTGGAATAAACTCCGTGAGAGAGCTGCTTCCGATAATGGTTAAACCGCGATGAAGATTTTGTTGTTTGTCGCCCTCGGGGGGGCGTTGGGTGTGAGCTGCCGCTACGCCGTCGGTATCCTGGCGGTTCACTTGGGCTCCGGTCAATTCCCCTGGGGAACCGCTACCGTAAACGTTGCCGGATCATTTATGCTTGGTTTACTGGCCGCGGCAATGACGTTTTCCTGGTCACCATCCCCCGAAATGCGGGCGTTTCTCGTTGTCGGCGTGCTGGGTGGTTTCACGACATTTTCCGCGTTTTCGCTTGATGTGGCGTTACTCATGGAAAGGGACCGTATAGTGCTGGCCGCTGTATATATGATTGGGACGGTAGCGCTATCGGTTGGCGGTTTATTCGCAGGGATCAGGCTTATGCGGCTGATTTTGACATGACTGGCGTCCAAACGCGCCCGGTATCACCGATGGATTCAGATATTCGGGTCGATCGGTGGTTCAAGCGTCATTTTCCGGGTCTCAAGCATGGACGACTGGAAAAGCTTCTGCGCACCGGTCAGATCAGGGTTGATGGTCGACGGGTTAAATCCTCGACGCGTCTCGAAGAGGGACAAGTCATTCGCATCCCGCCGGTCGACGAAAACGCCGGCGCCCGGAACGACGCGACACGCAGTGAAACTAGCTCGGAGGACCGAGAGTGGATCAGATCGCTCGTTCTTCACTCCGACAAGGACATCATTGCGCTGAACAAACCGCCTGGCGTCCCGGTTCAGGGAGGTCGAAAGGTCGCTCGGCATATAGATGGGATGCTTGACGCATTGGTGCGACCCGGAGAGGAACGTCCCAGGCTTGTACATCGGCTCGACAGGGATACAAGTGGCGTTCTTTTGATTGCCCGGCGCGCTGATGTTGCCGCGTCGCTTGGGGAAATTTTTCGGAGCCGGGATGCGAAGAAGACATATTGGGCCCTGGTTGCCGGAGTACCGAGACCTCGCGAAGGCACGATCAACGCCCCTCTGATAAAACGGCCTGATCACACCGGGCAGGAGAAGGTCGTTACTGACATGGAATTGGGAAAATCGGCGATCACCGATTACCAGGTGATAGAAAACGCGGGCCGTAAAGCTGCCTGGTTGTCGTTATGGCCTCTCACCGGGAGGACGCATCAACTTCGCGTTCACTGTGCCGCCATTGGAACACCGATTGTTGGGGACGGTAAATACGGTGGTGAAGAATCGCGGCTGGCTGGCATGCCGGGTTCCGATCAACTGCATCTTCACGCCCGCTCCATTACCCTGCCGCATCCGTCCGGTGGAGAGTTGACGGTCACCGCAAAATTATCCGAGCGGATGATGAAAACATGGCAGTTTCTCGGATTCGACCCCAACATGGGTGAGCCAGACTGAATGAACGACAATCTGAAATTGGCCGCATTTGATCTCGACGGAACGTTGCTAAACAGCATTCCGTCGATAATCATTGGTGTGGGCGCCTGCTGGGATGCGTTGGGCTTCCCGGAAGTTTCGCCGGACCAGATCCGAAATATCATCGGTCTGCCGTGGGAGCAAAGTATCGAGATGCTGATGCCGGGCGCCGGCGCCCATGAAGTCAATATGATCAAGGAATATCATGCTGAGATCGCGCGGGGCGAACGCCCGGCGCCGGAACGCCCTCCCGAAACGATATTTCCAGGTGCAATCGATGCGCTCGACAGGCTCGAGAGCAATGGCTATGTCTTCGCGATTGTGACTAGCCGGTCCAACCGACGTTTCCAGGATTTGATAGACCGGGCTGGCCTTGCAGGGAGGTTTGTTTCGGTGAAAACAGCGGATCAGGGACCCGGCAAGCCAAACCCGTTCCTGCTGAATGAAGCGATGCGGGAAGCCGGTGTCGAGGTCAAAGACACGGTGATGATCGGCGATACGACCTACGACGTACTGACCGCAAGAAACGCGGGTACGGGCGCGGTTGGCGTTACGTGGGGTGTCCATTCTGCGGAAGAACTTCATAACGCCGGAGCGCATCATGTGGCCGATGAATTCGATCAGCTCCACGATGTAGTGGAGAGCCTGATAAATAATGGATTTGAGGCGTGAAGAGGTTCTACAAATTTGTGGGGGTCGCCGAGGACGCCCAGGGATATTCGATCCAGCTCGACAACCGGCCGGTTAAGACGCCCGCTAAAAATCTTCTGATTTTGCCCCGACAGAACCTCGCCGCAGCGGTGGCAAACGAATGGGAAATCCAGGGTGACAATATTGATGCTCCGTCGATGCGGTTGACCCGGTTGTCGAATAGCGCGATCGACCGGATAACGGCGCACCGGCGCAGCGTGGTTAATGAAATTTCGGGATTTGCGACGACCGATCTTGTCTGCTACCGCGCAGCTGAACCTGAAATCCTGGCCCGGCGCCAACAGGAACGGTGGGATCCGCTTGTTTCATGGATCGGCGCGCGCCATGATGTCGCTTTGAAAGTTACCACCGGACTTCTGCCGATAAAACAATCCAAGCGGTCCATTCAGGCGGTCCATTCGATCGTCACATCGATGGATGACTTCGCGCTTTCAGGATTGCATACGGTGACAGCCGCAACCGGTTCTGTGGTGGTTGGGCTTGCTGTTGCGGACGGGGAAATCGAGGGTACCGACGCTTGGGAGGTCTCGCTGATCGACGAGACCTTCCAGATTGAGGAGTGGGGTGAAGATTCGGACGCGACCGAACGGCGCGCGAATCTTCTCGCAGATATCGTGGCGGCGGCCGAGTTTCTTTATCTGTGCAAGGCGGCTGAATGACTTCAGTCCGGGTTGTCGTCTCGGGCAGGGTTCAAGGCGTCTGGTTCCGCGCCTGGACGAAGAAACAGGCTAAAAGCCGTGGCTGTCGGGTTGGGTCCGCAACCTGAACGACGGTACGGTGGAAGCGGGCTTTTCGGGTGCCGATGAAACGGTCACTTCAATGCTCGAGGCCTGTAAAACCGGCCCGCCTTTGGCCCGGGTAGAGCGTGTCGATTTCGAGCCTTGCGAAACGCCTGCCGATGGATTTTCTAATCCACCGGATGTGTAATGGTTTGTCGCCCGAAAACCGTCTCGAATGAAGACTTGAGCGCGGTGTCAACCTCCGCCATTGACGCCGAAACCCCCAGATCCCGAAGCGATGTAATGCCGTGTTGTGCGATTCCGCACGGAACAATACCGTCATAGTGGTTGAGGTCCGGGGCTATATTAATCGATACGCCGTGAAAACTGACCCATCGTCGTAACCGGACCCCGATTGCGGCGATCTTGTCTTCCGTCCCAGGCATTCCGCCGTGTCTGCCGCGGTTGACCCATATTCCCACCCGTCCGTCGCGGCGTTCCCCTTCTATCCCGAACTCGGCAAGGGTCTGTATCATCCATTCTTCAAGGTCGCGCACGTATCGTCTCACGTCACGACCCCTTTTTTGAATGTCCATCATGACATAGCCGACACGTTGTCCCGGCCCGTGATAGGTGAATTCCCCGCCGCGGCCTGTACGAAATACCGGAAACCGGTCAGCGTCCAGGAGATCGTCGTCTTTCGCGCTCGTCCCGCCGGTATAGAGCGATGGATGCTCTACCAGCCATATTTTCTCAGCCGCGCCGTAACCGAAAATATCGGCCACATGCCGTTCCATTTGGTCCACGGCCTCAGGGTAGGCCGTAAGGCCTTCGGAAATACGCCATTCTACCGGCGGCTGCGCATTCATTGGCGGTGTGCTCTTGCGGTCCTATCGCCAATTTGGTATGTCACATCGCCCTGAAAAAGCAAGAAAATCGGAGTTTTAATCGACGAGCGGTCGTGGCGGAATTGGTAGACGCGCAGCGTTGAGGTCGCTGTGGGAGAAATCCCGTGGAAGTTCGAGTCTTCTCGACCGCACCAGATTAACCCCAGGCCCGCCGATTATCGTGCGGGCCTGGATTTTTTTGGACGGCTATCAGCGGTAGCGAAGATTGACTGAAAGAGAGTGGGATGTCCGAGACTGCGCCCAAGTTGGAGGTCATTGAAGACGTTCTGCCTGTGCAGGCGAAAGACCTTCTTGGTCTCAATCCGGATGTCATTCGCGAAGCGATCGTCGCGCTCGGTTCCAACGATGGGTCGGCGATTCTGGAGATCGTGGCGCCGCTCCACCCCGCGGAGATCGCCGATCTAATCGAAATGCTTCGCGGTCCAATGCGGACCCAGTTGGTCGAATTGTTGAGGCCGAAATTCGACCCCGTGGTCCTGACCGAACTGGACGAAACCGTTCGGGATGAAGTTGCCGAGCAGCTCGGTACCGAAACCATAGCGAAAGCCATCGCATCACTGGATTCCGACGACGCGCTGAATCTAATTTCCACCCTTGAAGAAACTAAGCAGCGGCGTGTGCTCCACGCGATTTCGTATGCGCTCCGCTCGATGCTGGAAGAGGGCCTGGCATTTCCGGAAGACAGCGCCGGCCGTCTTATGCAGCGCGAATTCGTCGCTGTGCCCACTTTCTGGACTGTCGGTGAAGTTATCGATTTTCTGCGTGAAAGCGATGATCTGCCGGACGATTTCTACGATGTTTTTGTGGTCGATCCACGCCACCGGCTCATCGGCTATGTGGCGCTGAACAGGGTGCTTCGCGCCAAGCGGCCGGTGTTGGTGCGTGACATAATGATTGATGAGTTTGTTTCCGTTCCGGTCCATATGGATCAGGAAGAGGTCGCCTACGTATTTGCACAGCAGGATCTTGTTTCGGCTCCTGTGGTCGATGACAACGAGCGTCTTATCGGGGTGATCACGATTGACGATATCGTCGACGTGATCCATCAGGAAGCCGAAGAAGATCTCATGCGTCTTGGCGGTGTCCGGGAAGACGATCTGTATGCTGCCGTCATAGATACCGGCAAATCCCGGTTCGCCTGGCTTTTTGTAAACCTGTTCACAGCCGTCATCGCGTCGGTGGTTATTGGATTGTTTCAGGGCACGATAGAGCAGGTGGTGATGCTTGCGGTTCTTATGCCGATTGCCGCATCGATGGGGGGCAACGCGGGGACACAAACACTTACCGTCGCCGTGCGGGCGATCGCAATGAAGGAACTGACGACAGCGAATGCCTATCGCGTTATGTCCAAGGAAATTCTCGTCGGCACGTTCAACGGGGTGCTGTTCGCACTTATTGTCGGTGTTATTGCCTGGATCTGGTCGGGAAGCATCGGCATCGGTGTGGTTATGGCCGTGGCAATGGTTATCACGCTGATTGTTGCGGGTTTCGCAGGTGCGGCTATTCCGCTTGCGCTATCACGAACGCGGTTCGATCCTGCTATCGCTTCGGGCGTGTTT
>Ga0209403_10002451_pt1 | contig 22173 bp, 27 predicted proteins | sample ArcticOcean_MG_C_8_FD_187440 | JGI IMG/M metagenome (GOLD analysis project Ga0209403, IMG submission 187440) | Marine microbial communities from western Arctic Ocean - ArcticOcean_MG_CB11_86 (SPAdes) (version 2) | ecosystem: Environmental > Aquatic > Marine > Oceanic | place: Arctic Ocean... | reverse complement strand
GATTTTAAATATTAGGTTTCAAATCATGCCATGGATTAGCAATTTCATAAGCTCTAGAAGCTTGTAATACTCCTACTTCATTTTCTTTTTTTCCAATGATCTGTAATCCTGTAGGTAATCCATCTTGGGAAAAACCTGCAGGAAGAGTAGCTGCGGGATTTCCACTCCAATTAAACAAGGATGTCATTGCATGATATACATAATTCCATGATGAAAAATCCAGATCATTATTATTAAATTTTATTTCATCATTCCATTCTTTAAATATTACTTCTCCATTTTCAAAGAAAGCTCTTTCAATTATTTTATTTGCAGGAATAGCCATAGATGGTGCGCTTATAAAATCATATTCATCAAATATTGATTCTACATATGCTCTATATTCATATAATTTTGCTAAGGCGCGAACGTATTCGTCTGTACTAACATCTTTACCTCTTAAATACGTGTTATATACGTGAGGCATAAAAGCTTCGGGATCTTTTTTAAGTAAATCTTCACCACCAGCAGCATATCTAGCAGCAAATCCAAGTACTTTCATTATAGGTTCTTCTAATTCATCCAAGTTGAAAGTAAAATCAAACTGTTCTACATTCGCTCCCAAATCTTCAAAAGTTTTAACAGCACTTTCAGTATTAGATTTCACGTCAGGATGTATAGGTCTACATCCAAAATCTAGTGACCAAGCGATTTTTTTACCTGCTATACCTGCCTCAATATTTGATATGAAATCAGGCGGACTAGTTTGAATTGTACCTGATTCTGCTTCTGCATGTGGTCCTGCCATAACTTGCATCATTATTGCGCTATCAATCACATATCTACTCATTGGCCCCATACATGAAAAATTGACTGGATGCCAGCTTGAAAAACCTGCTTTTCTTCTTGGAATTCTACCTTGTGTCCCTTTTATTCCGTATATTCCACAAAATGATGAAGGTATTCTTATTGACCCTCCACCATCTGAACCTTGAGCTACAGGTGTTACTCCTGATGCAACAGAAGCTCCAGTTCCTCCACTAGATCCTCCTGCTGAATATTCCAAATTCCAAGGATTTCTACAATCATCGCCTAATTTATTTTCAGTAGTTCCACTTGATCCTGCTTCAGGCACATTTGTTTTACCTAAAATTATTCCATCGTGCTCTTTTATTCTTTCCACACCTATTTGATCTACATCAGAAATTTCGTTTTTATTTAATAGAGAACCTTTTGTAGTAATCATATTTTTTACAGGTTCTAAATCTTTTATTGAAGTGGGAATACCTGCCATTAATCCTACTGGCTCACCTTTGATTATTTTTTCTTCAATCTTTTTAGCATCTGCTAGTGCCATTTCAGGATAAACATTTAAAAAAGCATTAGTTTTATCATTTGTTTCATCAATTCTTTCTAAAGACATTTGGGTTAATTCAACGGGTGATAATTCTTTAGTTATTATTAATTTTTTTATATCTACTAGAGATTGATACAAGATCTCTTTGTTATTCATTTTTGCTCCTAATTACAGTCTCATCTATAATAAAATCCATTTATTTATAATACTACAAAGCTAAAAAACTCATATACTTAAAAAAGTGTTTATAATATCTCTGTTAATAAAGAAATAAATAATTTATATGAAAGGTTATTATTATCAAATTGATACTCCTATTGGTCCTCTACATTTAGCATCGACTAAAGATGCTCTTTTAGCAATACATCATAATTTCAAAAGACTTAAAGATTGGAATAAAAATAAAGTGGTTTTCAAAAATGAAAAAAATATTATTATTGAAAAAACTATTACCCAATTATCTGAGTATTTCGAAGGAAAAAGAAAAAAGTTCAACATACCGGTAGAATTATCTGGAACACAATTTCAACTTAAAGCATGGGATGCACTTATAAAAATTCCTTATGCTCAAACAGTAAGTTATTCTGAACAAGCTAAAATATCAGGTAACCCAAAAGCTTCAAGAGCTATAGGAAACGCTAACAATGCAAATCCAATAAGTATAATTATTCCTTGTCATAGAGTAATAGGAAAATCAGGTAAACTAGTTGGTTATGGCGGAGGGTTAGACAGAAAAAATTATTTGTTGAATTTAGAATTAAAAAATGATTAGATTTGATGATCAACCTCCAATGAGTCCTGCTGCAGACGAATGGGCTAATTCTGCATTAGAGAAATCTGAAAAATACATAGATAAAAAAATATCTAATCTATCTTATTATGGCGAAAATAAACATCAAAGAATATATGAGTTACCCAAAAATATAAGTAAGCAAAATATTTTTATATTTTATATACATGGAGGTGCATGGGAGTTTGGATATCCTGAGTGGGTATTATTTACTTATGATTATTTTAAAAATTATAATATCAACCTAATTGCCCCCGGGTATAGGTTGTCACCAAAATTCAAATTTGTTGATCAAATAAAAGATATAACAGATAGTATAAATTTTATAAAAAAAAAGTATGGCGAAGAAATAAAAATAGTAATTTCAGGGCATAGTGCAGGAGCTCACCTGGCATATTATGCAAGTAAAGAAATAAAAGTAAATGGGTTAATGTTAAATAGTGGAGTTTATGATTTAACTACTTATACAAAGAAATATGTAGAACAGATAACAGATAGTACATTCACTGCAAAATCGATAAGCCCTATATTCGATTCATATAATACAAATACACCCATATTACTAACTTATTCTTCTGCTGAAGAGAAAGTATATATAACTCAATCAGAAAATTTTTATAACAAAATCAAAAACAAAAATATAAAAAACAAAAATTTTATATTTGATAATACAGATCATTATCATGAATTGAATGCAATGAATAAAAATAATCTTGATTGGGATAATATATTTTGTGAGTGGTTAAATTCCCTAATTTAACTGATCAAATCTCGATGGTTCTGCATCTTTCAAAATATTAGGGGAATGGTCTGTCAACACTATTTCAGAAATATACTTCCCTGCCATAGGTCCTCTTCCAAAACCTGAAGATGCTAAGCCTGAAACGATATAAAGATTTTTGTATCTAGGGATTTTACCTATTATCGGTTTCCCGTCTATTGAAAAAGGCATAAAGCCTGACCAAGCTCTATCAATTTCAATTCGAGATATAAATGGAAATAATTCAGACACATGATTTTTATTTGATTCAATTCCATTAAAATCTAATTTGTCAGTAAATCCTACGTTTTCTCTGTCACCTCCAAATATGATTTCTCCATTTTTTCTTTGTCTTCCATAAAGATGTCTTGTTATCCTTTCTCCCTTAATATGAGTGAGGTCAGGTGGATTGCTTTCATCATCGGTATTTTTAATACTCCAATCATAAGAAGATTGAGTCGCAGAAATTGCAGTGAATATACTTGGTGGTAATGATTTCGAAGACCACATTTGCCCTCTGACAGGAATTATAGGAATATCTAATTCTAAAGATTGAAATAATTTATTACTCCATGCTCCAGTTGCTATAATTAATTTATTAGAACTATATTGATTATTCTTTGTAATTATTTCGTAAGTATTATCGTTTTTATATAATATATTAGTTACTTCTTCATTTGTTTTAAGTTTAGCTCCAAGTTTAATTGCTTCTTTCGCAAATGCATTTGTTGATTTAACAGGGTCTGCTTGTGCTCTCAAAGGATAATAAATATAGCCTTCCATATTATCATTTATATCAGGTTCGATAGATTTAGCTTGTTTTGCAGATATTAAATCAACATTTAAATCTTTTGATTTTAAAGATAAAACATTACTAAGGTTGAATTTGTATTGTTCTTCTGTCTGTATGACAGACAATGAGCCCGATTGTCTAAACTCAATATCGTATCCTCTATCAATTTGAAAAGATTTAAAAATTTCTAGACTTCCATGAGTCAAATATGATTGCATATCCGGATTGTTTCCTAATCCTGTCGAAGATATGTGACCTGCATTTAAGCCTGATGCCCCAGATGATACATTGTTTTTATCAATGAGAAGGATTTTTAAACTAGAATTTTCTGCTAAGTGAAATGCCGCAGAAGACCCCGCGATACCCGCACCTATTATAATTACATCAAAATCAGTCATAATGAATTCAAATTATTTATTATAAACATACAAAACTTTTCATTTTATGGATAAAATAAAAGTATGAAAAAAATCATTCTTATTACAATATTACATATAATAATATTGTCTTGTAATACTGTTTATGAAGAAAAAACGGAAAATGTTAGTCCTATCACTTCAAATACAAGTACCACTTCTAATATTAAGATTATTTCGACGCCATATGATTTGAAATCTGAAGCATTAATTATTTCGGAAACTATGGCAAGAAATTCAGCTATTCAAGATACGAAAAGAAAAAAAGATGTAGACAAAAACATTAGAGAATCAGAAAAAATCAAATATGATAACGAAGCCAAAATTATAAATTCGTCCTTAAGCATTGATGATTTCACATTTAATTATTCCAATAAATGGAAAATCTTAACAAAAACTGATAAAAGCGTAACTTTGAGTGGGACTGAATCAAAATTCATATTTAATATATCAAACACCCCTTCTTCACAAATTGTAGAATTCACTTCATATTTAATTAAATCTTGGGATTTAGATATAATGTCAAAAAAAGTTTTAAATCAATTTTCGGGATATATAATTGAAGCACAAGATTCAGATAATAAAATGCATAAAATTATAACTATGTCTTCAAACAATAAAAATTTAATAATTCTTTCAATGGAGAGCTCAATAAACAAATGGGAATTAAATTCCGAGCTTTTCGATTTATTATTTGAAAGCTTAAAAGTAAAATCACAATGAAATTACTTATAAAGTTTTATAATACGCCGTCTCTTCTATTAATATTCACTACTCTTTTTTGGGCCTTTAATACGATTTTTGGACAATTAGCTATAGATGAAATCTCACCACTGCAAATTGTACCCTTACGTTGGTTGTTTGTTAGTACATCTTTGTGGGTTTTGTTTGGAAATGATGTGAAAAATGATTGGAATATAATCAAACCAGAAATAAAAAAAATAACATTTATGGCGTTGATGGGGTTTACAGGATTTAATTTTTTATTCTATACAGCATCTCATTATACTACCGCAATTAACATGGGTATTATTCAATCAATAGTGCCTGTATATGTGTTAATAGGGGCTTATATATTTTATAAAAACAAAATTAATTTATTGCAAAGTTTTGGTGTTTTAATATCAATTTTGGGGGTATTAATAATAACAACAAAAGGAAATATTGAATTATTAATATCTATGGATTTAAATCAGGGAGATCTGTTAATGCTAATTGCATGTCTAATGTATTCATATTATACGTTAGCATTAAAGAGTAGGATTGAAATTTCAGGGATTAAGTTTTTTACCCTTATGTCTATGATAGCAAATATATTAGCATTACCATTATTTATTGTAGATTATTTTATCAATGGTCTAAATTACCCTACACTAAAAGGATGGATAATAGCAATTTTAGTAGCAATTTTTCCTTCATCATTAGCTCAAATATTTTATCTTAGAGCAGTGGATATCGCTGGTCCTGGGAAAGCTGGTATTTACACAAATATAGTTCCCATATTCAGTTCTTTTTTAGCAGTTATAATTCTAAACCAAAGTTTTCACATCTTCCATGGAATAAGCTTAGTATTAGTTTTGACAGGAATTTGGATTGTAGAAAAAAATAGTATCAAATATTAATAGTCATTAATTCGTCTGCCCATATAATATTCCCCTTGAAATTTAACTTAACTTCATTGATAACTTCGTCTTTATATTCATCTAAATAATGAACTTGATGTGTCAATATTAAATTTTTAACATTTGCTTCTTTTGCCACTTTCCCCGCATCTAAAGCACTACTTTCTGATTGAGCAGTCGCATTACCTTTCATTTCACTATCAAGTCGTGCACATTCCATAACTAATGCGTCTGCATTGGCTGAAATATCAACTAAAGCTTCACATGGTCTTGTGTCTCCTGAAAAAACTATACTTTCATTTTTAAGATCAACTCTATAAGCCAATGAATCCAGATATGGCTGCACGTGTTCAACTCTTTTGCAAGTTATTTTCCAATTTTTTCCATTAAGTATAAAACCTGGTTCAATATCTTTAGAATTAATGAGTGGGATTTGCCTAGGTAAGGTACCCCCTCTGTCTTGATAAGCCCAAAGGCTTAAGGGATGATTTGTACGAGCAATATAATCATGCCAATAAGCACCTATATCTTCTCCAACCAATCTTTTTGTAAGCTGTTCTGTTGGGGGTGGTCCGTAAACATTTAATGTTTTCTCTTTACCAATAGATTGATCAAATCTCATTAGAAGAAAACATGCATAATCCGCATCATGATCAGAGTGGTGGTGAGTGAAAAAAAGATTCGTAACTTCTAGGGGACTAATTCCTGCTTTAGTTAATTTGTACGTTGCAGCAGGACCGCAATCAAACATAAACCATTCATTATCCATTTGTAACGCATAAGATGATCCCCATCTGATTTCAGAAGGAGTAGGAGTACCTGAACATAGAATTTTTAAATTAATCATATTGTTATCTATTCTTAATTTTGAGTATATTTATAACATTCAAGAGCTAAAGATCCCATTGCATTATTGGCAGCATATATTCCTGCATCTCCATTAGTTAAATATTGCGGAACATCATCAGTATACGTACATAGTATCACTCCCGGGTGATTAGAAGGATATATTATTCCTGAATCAGAATATCCTGTTTGATAACTTCCTGTTTTGTGTGCAACTTTTACATCATTATCTTTGGGTCCTGCTGCAGAAGGAGAAGCTAATTTTAATGGTAATCTATTATTTAATTTTTGAGATAATAGAATTTCCATTGCTATATTACAAAGTTCCATTGTAGATCCTAATTCATTTGCTGCTCCTTGATCAGAAGTACTTCTATGAATAATTTCTAACAACAATCCAACATCGTTGGGGGTTGTGGAATTAACTTTATTAAGATCTGATGTGAGATCAGCTCCTGTAGGAAATCCAACTCTATGATTTGTTCCATTCATTCCTATATTTTTACAAAAATCATTTATATAATCTAAAGTTAGCATTTCTGTAACTGTGCCTGTAGAAACGTTATCAGATACGATTATCATCATAGTAAGTAAATCTTGAAATTTCACTTTAAATCCTGGTAAAAAATGTTGGAAACATCCTGAATTAGTACCAAAATATTTTTCTTCTGGAATAATTTCATCAAGTAGGTTTATTTTGCCTTCATGTATTGCTTTCATTGCGGCCATCAAAATCGATATTTTTCTTGTACTGGCTGAAGGACCTATTTCATCTCCATTTCTATCTAAAGATTCTCCTGTTTTGAGATCTTTAAAGTACCATTTCACATTAAAGTGTTGTGATTCACAAATTTCATTTAATGATTTGTTCAATTCATTTATATTACTCATATATAATATCCTTTAAAATATTTATTATTTTTATTATAAACCACACTACAAGTTAAACTTATAAAAGATATGCGTATACAAATTTTAACAGGACTGATTATTGGTACTAGTATGTCATTTGTGATGTCAGGTGTGATAACAAGCGTAAATACTGGGTTGAACGATGGGTTTTTATTAAGATGGATGAAAGCTTGGAGTATAGCTTGGGCATTAGCTACGCCTTTGGCTGTTTTAATAGGACCAATAGCTAGGAAATTAGCTACAAACATTATTGGGAATTCAAAACACAAATAATATATGTAATTCTAATATTTATACGGGTGGTACAACTGAGTCCGGGTTATCTCCTCTAGCGACTTTAGAAGCATTTCTAATTGCAAAACTTGCAATATTTATCTCGGATTCATAAGCTCTTGTTGCAAAGTGTGGGGTTAAAATTACATTGTCTAATAATAATAATGGATTATTCATTTCAATAGGTTCAATTTCAGTAACATCTAATCCGGCTCCAAAAATCTTTTTTTCTTTTAAAGCTTGAATTAATTCAGTTTCATCGACTACAGGTCCTCTGCTAGTATTTATTAATATAGTATTTGATTTCATCATATTAAATTCATCATATGAAATCATGTGGCGAGTAGTTCTCTCTAAAGGAACATGAAGTGTGATAATATCACTTGTAGATAACAATTCATCCATACTTACCTTAGTTGCATTAGTATGATTATCAGGAAAATTCAAAACATCATTGTATACCAATTCACACTCCCAACCAGCCAATCTTTTTGCTACTCGCGATCCTATTCTGCCCATCCCCACAATTCCTACTCTCTTTCCAACAAGTGTATGATATTCATTTCTGTTCCAGGTGCCAGGAGTATAACTTTTATTATTAGTATTTTTATTTGCAAAGGCAATATTATCCATCAAATCAGGAACAGCAAAATCCTGATAATTTCCTTTTTTTAAATTTTCTATTTGCAAATCTAATTTTCTATAAATTGCAAACATTAATGCAATAGCATGTTCTGCTACAGCTACAGCATTTCCACCGCCATTATTACTAACAGAAACTCCTAATTCAGACAATTCAGATTTGTCTAACCAATCTGTTCCTGCACTCGGAGTTTGAATTAATTTTAACGAATCCAATTTTGAAGCTAGTTCTGTTATATATTGATAAACTCCTTGGGTAATAATAGATTTAATGCCAAAACAGTTTGATACAATTTCATCTATTGATGAATCTCCATCTATAAATATCAAATCAATATCATTTTCATCTAAAGCAAAATTAATTAAATCTTCACCTCTTTCTGATTTTTCGTAATCTTTAGGAGCTAGCACAGCTATTTTGTATCTTTCCATAACAAGAACCTCGTTTTTTTATATAATGATTTATATATTTAATAAATTTAAATAAGAAATTTCAGTATAAATGATTAATTTGAAAAAAACTTTAACATACAAATTTTTTATATTCTCAATATTATGCTTAATTGCTTGCTCTGGGGAAAAAACAGAAGTTCTAAAAGAAACAAGTGATTTGAATTATAAATATGAAAACACTCAATTGAAAAATGAAATTAATGAATATAAAATCAAAGTTGATTCGTATACTAATCAAAATAAAATACTAAAACAAAAACTTAGTGAATCAACCGAAAATCTGAAAACCGCTGAAAATATTATTATTGAATTATCCACGCAATCTATTGAAACTAATGACGATATGCCGCCTCAAATTCCTATTAGTATTAATAATCAAAAAACACCTTCACCTCCCATTCCTCCTAATAGTAATCAGATTTTATCCAAAGCTAAAGCCGATGCGGATGCCAAAGTTAAATCCGATGCCAAAGCTAAAGCCGACGCTGATGCCAAATCTAAAGCCGATGCGGATGCCAAAGTTAAATCCGATGCCAAAGCTAAAGCCGACGCTGATGCCAAAGCTAAATCCGACGCTGATGCCAAAAAAATAGAGATAAAAAAATTAGAAAATGAATGTACTAATTATTATGATTCTAAAGATTTTAATAATTCGTTATTAAAATGCATCGAGCTTTCTAATAAAAACAATTTGATTGGGAAAAGAATAATTGCATTAATGTATTTAAATGGACATGGCGTAATTCAAAACACTTCTAAGTCGATTGAAACTTTAGTTAAAATTGCAGAGGCTGGAGATGTTTGGTCAATAAATTATTTGGCTAATAGTGCAATTCAAAATGAAGACTTTGTTAATGCTTACAGATGGTATTTTGAGGGAGACAAACTAGATGATCAAGAATCAACTTACCAACTTGGATTGTTATATTACAAAGGGGAAGGAGTTAAACAAGATTTCAAAGAATCATATTACAAATTTGAAAAAGCAGCTTTGAAAGGTCATTCTGAATCTCAATTTTATATCGGGAAATTTCATCACTTTGGAAATGGTTCTTATTTTGGCAGCCCAGTGAAAAAAGATTATTTCAAAGCATTAGAGTGGTATACACTATCGGCTAATCAAAACAATAATAAAGCTCAAAACAATATTGGAATATTATATTATGTGGGGGATGGTGACTCGACATATAAAGGATTCAAAGTCGATGTGAAAAAATCATTAGAATGGTTTAAAAATGCTGTGGGAAACGGAAATGTTTTGAGTTATAAAAACATAGAACTAGCTCAAAGTTTTTTATATGGGCGAGATGATAAACGTCATGCTGAATTAATAATTAACTGATGGAAAAACCATCAATTAATCCATATAATGTTCTATTAATTCAAAAATAGTACTTATTAATGAAATATTTTACAAAGCATAAGGAATTTATATTATTTTATATGATGTTAACATTAGTTTTAATATCATGTTCGACCGAATCTAGTCCCGCTGTAAACCCAACTGCAATAGTCGAATCACCTTCTCAGGTAGATACAAGCTCAAATGCTGATGCGGATGCCAAAGCTAAATCCGATGCTGATGCCAAAACTAAAGCCGACGCTGATGCCAAAACTAAAGCCGATGCTGATGCCAAAGCTAAATCCGACGCTGATGCCAAAACTAAATCCGACGCTGATGCCAAAGCTAAATCCGATGCGGATGCCAAAGCTAAATCCGACGCTGATGCCAAAGCTAAATCCGACGCTGATGCCAAAGCTAAATCCGATGCGGATGCCAAAGCTAAATCCGATGCGGATGCCAAAGCTAAATCCGACGCTGATGCCAAAGCTAAATCCGACGCTGATGCCAAAGCTAAATCCGACGCTGGTGCCAAAGCTAAATCCGATGCGGATGCCAAAGCTAAATCCGATGCGGATGCCAAAGCTAAATCCGATGTGGATGCCAAAGCTAAATCCGATGCGGATGCCAAAGCTAAAGCCGACGCTGGTGCCAAAGCTAAATCCGACGCTGATGCCAAAGCTAAATCCGACGCTGATGCCAACAAAGCTGTTGTACAAATGATTAATTTATCAAAAATTTCTGATGAAACTTTACAGTCATTAATTGATCTTTCTGTTTCAAAAATTGCTGATAGAAAATCAAATATTATAGCTATAACTTATGACATAGGTGCAAGCAAAGGTCTCTCAATTCCTGACTGGCCTTTTGAACAACATGAAGTTCTTTTATCACAAGATCAAATAGAGACTACATTAAGTACAATAAGATCTTTTATTGAAAATGATAAATGTGTTAAAGATTTTATGAGCTCCGGACAAGGTTCCCAAGAATACATAGATGAAGAAATAAATAGCTTTCGAGTTTTGTTAGAAAAAGGAGCGGATGCCACTACACAAAGACAAATATGTGCTACAACTAGAGTAACTTTCAATGGCGCTCCTTCAAATCAAAGCAAAGCAGACACGCTTCATGTATGGGTACACGAGCTCTATCATGCATTACAGCAAGATATTGCTTTATCACCACCTGCTATCGATGCATGGTGTGATGAAGAAGCAAATGCAAAGAGTAAGTGGATAGTAGAAGGTGGAGCTGATTATTTTACACAACATATATATGCAGAATATATTGGGGAAAATGGTGTAGATAGAATATTCAAATATGGCTTACAATCTTTCAATGAAACTGGTACCGAACTTGGTAGTAGCGCCAGAACTGCTGCTACTGCACTTAGATTACTTGTAGAAAGAGGGGCATTAAAACATTCCGACATAATGGATGGGACATTATTCCATAAATGTGAAAGAGTAAGTGTTTACCATGATAATAATGAAGATGTTAAAATCGCAAAATCTTCATGGTCTGAAATACAATATGTATATGGTAAATACAGTTTTAACCCTTCTGTTTTGAAATAAGAAAAGAATATATCTAAAACGATTTAATTTTTTGTGTCCATAGGAAAAATACAAATGATGGAAAAAAAACCTTTGTGCAAACCTTATAAAACCTATGATTTCATAAGATGTCTTGTGAAATCACAGGTTTTAATGGAATTAAATCTCGCAGAATTTATAAAGAGTAATATATCTATTAAAACCTCAGAAGAATACAGTATAAATAAATATTCTAAATCGTTGGAAAAATCATGGATTCAATTATTAGGAATGGGAGAATTTGATGGTGAGTGGACTGAAGATACATTCCAAGAGTTTATGTCACCTATTGAGAGACAAAAAGGTTCACGATTAATTGTTAAGAAGAATAAAGTTGTTGCTTCAACATTTGCATCATCTTCTATTTATGAAAATAAAGAAGTTGGGCGGTTAGATTTTGTTGTAACACACCCTATGCATCGTAAAAAGGGATTGGGTAAAAGTGTATGCATATCAGTTATAAATCATTTTGTAGAAAAAAATTACAAAAAAGTAATACTTCAAACAGAAGATTGGAGAATCTCTGCTATATCAATATATTTAAAACTTGGATTTCGACCTGTATACTCAGATAATAATATGAAAAAAAGATGGCAGGAAATAATAAGTACTCATTTTAAAGACTTTAAAATCAAATCAATAAATCCTGGAAAATAATCAGAGTCAATCCATCTCACAACCACAACCAAATCATTTTCCCAATCAATATATATTATATTTGATCCTAATCCACTAAAATATATAGCATTGGAAGGAGCTGATTTGATTTTTTTATCTGTTCCATCTTCGGTAGAGTTTAAAAACCAATTCATAAATCCATAAGATTTATTTACGCTACCTGGAGAACTTGCTTTTTTGATCCAATCTTCAGATATAATTCGTTTATCATGCCACATTCCATTTCTCAAAAACAAATATCCAAATCTGGCTTGGTCAAGTGCGTTAATAAACATACCTCCTCCCCAATGACCTCCACCACTCACAGATTGAATTTTCTGACCGTCTATATTGATCCACGAATTTTTATATCCGTGCCATTTCCAGTTATCTGATGCCCCAATTGGGTTCATCACTTTTTGTTTTAATACTTTTGGTAGGGATTCTTTCCATACATGAGCACTCAATAATGCTAAAAAGTTAACTCTCACATCATTATATTTATATCTTTCGCCAGGTTTGAAATATTTCTGATTTTCAAGTTCGTCAAATGATAATCCTACAGGCGGTCGGTCTGCCCAATCTGGTTTCCCCCACATGTTTCCTTTCCATTCACTTACTTGTCTTAGTAAATGATCCCAAGTTATTAATTTATTATTTTGATCATTAAAATGTTCGCCAGGCATATACTTATGTACTTCATCATTAAGATCTGATATTAAACCTTCATCGTAAGCTAGTCCTACCGTTGTTGAAACAAATGATTTTGTAACACTAAAAGTCATATCTACTCGATTAACATCTCCCCATTCAGCAACAATATAACCGTTTTTAATTATCATCCCTGTAAGTTCGCCTCTTTCTTGAACAGGGCCTAGTAATTCGTCATGTGGTTCTTTTGTATCTGAAGCTGTTCTTGTAAACATCTGCATATTTTTAATAGATAATTTATTTTCATGCAATTTAGAATATTCTATTGCTTCAGTTATGAATTTTGTATTCATTTGAACAGAATCAGGATTTTTTCTTTCCCATTCATTCGGTTTAGGATAATATAATTGTGACATAATAAATTTTTAATTAATGTTAAAGTATTACTTTAAATAAATTTGCACTAGGATACAATCATGAAAATCTCTGGAATTTGTGGTAGTTTAAGAAAAGAATCTTGGAATAAATTACTACTACAAATCTTACTCAAAAAATTATCACAAAATAATAATATATCTACGCAAGAAATAGATATTTCTGATTTTCCTCTTTATAATGCAGACATTGAATCTATTGCAATTCCTGAATCAGTAGTTGCAGCCAAAGAAAAAATTATAGAATCAGATCTTTTGATTTTTTCATCTCCTGCTTATAACGGTTCTTACTCAGGAGTTATGAAAAACATAGTTGATTGGTTATCAAGACCTCCAAAAGTTTTAGATGATAAAAATGCACTAGTTATTGGATGTACTCCCGGGATGTCTGGAACGCTATTAGGATTTACGCATTTAAATCATGTTTTATTTAATCTCAATCTAAATGTATTCAACCAACCAAGGATATTAGTTTCAGGAGTACATAATAAAATACAATCTGATGGCAAAATAATAAATGAAACACTAGAAAAGCTTATTAATAATAGTGCGAAAAATATTATTGAAAAATTGAATATTTAATATTAATTTTAATACGAATATTAGTTATAATACTTACCTTAACATTTATAGGCCGAAGTGGTGGAATGGTAGACACGCTGGTTTCAAAAACCAGTAGGGGTAATCCCTGTGTGAGTTCGAATCTCACCTTCGGCAAAAAAAAGGTGTAAATCATGAATGAATACAAAAAATTAACTAATCTTGAAGGTAATGATATTAATGGTGATCTTTATCTGAAAATCCAAGAAGAAGCACATCATATGAGTGCCATAAAAATGAAATTAACATCCGGATCCGAAACACCATTACACACTCATGAACATGAATCTTTAGCAGTAATTGTAAGTGGGAAATTAGAAGTAATTGGTGACGGGGAATCTTCGATACTAGGTTCAGGAGACACTTGGGTTAATCCAATTGGGCAAAAACATATGCTCAAAGCTATAGAAGATACAGTTTTTGTAGAAATCAAATCACCTGCACCAGATTTTAGCTCATTTTTAAAATTAGATTAAAAGGGGTTAATATATGAAAGATATAATAGAATACAAATTACTCACAGGAAAAGATAATAGTGAATTTTGTAATAGAGTTACAAAGTTTTTAAATGATGGGTGGGAATTATATGGATCTCCATTTATCAATATCGATCATTTAGCTATTAGAAAAACTACAATTGTTGGACAGGCTGTAGTAAAGAGAAAATAAATTAAGATCTAAAAAATATCATATAATAATATACTGCATAGACCATTACAAAACTCTTAAACATTAATGCAGGCATTCTTTTTTTAAGTGATCCTCTATTAGTGTTAATAAAGTTTTGAGAAGAACGGTAACTACCTAAAATCAACCAAAAAACCAATCCAAAAGCTATCCATTTAAAGATTGTTAAACCTAAAAAAAGTACCAAGGTTTGATTGATAAATTCGGTAATAATGATACCAGTAATAAAAATCATAAGAGATCGAATTAATATATATTCTCCCTTAATATATTTAACAAAAAAATTCATTTAATAATCCTTTAAGCTTTTAATAAGTGACAATCCTGCCAGAGCACTTGTTTTGGGGTTTGTAGGTGATTGATTCAATGAAAAATCAAATTTCATTTGCCCAAAATCTCCTTCTACAAATATAGAATGATTATTGGTTTCAACTTCTGGATCTACGATTAATACAACATTAGTTTTTTCTGTTCCAATTCCATACAAACTTAATGTCACAGCCACATTTAAATTCTTTGGAAATAATTCTATAGCTTTTTTTGCTGTACCATCGAATATAGTTTTGCTTTCTCTGAAGTTATAATTTTCATATTTTTCAAATCCTTTGGATCCTTTTAAACTTTGTGGGGATTTAGTAGTAGTTATACTAATATTATTTATCATTTCTTTAACAGCGCTAATAGCATCTAATCCGCCTATTGCACCATGTGGAATTAATAATTTAGAGTCATGAAGTGATGATTTTTCAAGTAATTTATTATAAAAATTATCATCCGAAAGAGCTCCCACAGATGCGATCATTAAATCAAATTTTTCAACTATTTTAAGGCTATAATCTTTGACAGATTGTACAGATGCAGTTTCAATCACTAAATCTATATGTTCTAAATCAATTAAATTATTAAAATCTTTTGATATATGTGGGGAAATATTTGAATCATCGCAAAATGTTTTTGTTTCATCTAAATGATTGTCTAAAATAAATTCTATATTAAATTTATTATTCATATCTTTAATGATGCTCGAAATTATTTGTTTGCACATAGCACCACAGCCAATAAAAGCTAGATTAATTTTTTTCAATACCACTCCAAAAATACAATAATTATGATAATATCAATATAATTTTAAAACTTAAAGAGATTAATTTGTAATCGTAAAAAGTAATGTCTAATATAGTACAAGTATCGAATCTAACAAAATATTACGGTAAAAAACTAGGAATTGAAAACGTTACATTCTTCATGAATGAAGGAGAAGTTTATGGGTTGATGGGACCAAATGGAGCAGGAAAAACAACTTCTCTCAGAGCAATGTTAAATTTGATTTTACCTACAAGTGGTGAAGCAATAATTTTTGGAAAACACTTTAAAGAGCTAAATAAAGCTGAACTTTCACAAATTAGTTATCTACCAGGGGAATTTGAGATGTATCAAAACTTAACTGGGGAACAATATTTAAATTATATAAGCAGCCTCAGGTCAGCAACAGTAAACAATACTAATATATTAGCTGAAAGATTAGATCTGAATTTGAACAGTAAAATCAAAACTTTATCAAAAGGTAACAAGCAAAAGATAGGGATTATTCAAGCATTCATGAATAACCCAAAATTAGCAATATTAGATGAACCTACAAGTGGACTTGATCCATTAAAACAACAAGAATTTCAAAATATAGTCCAAGAACAAAACAACTTAGGATGCTCAGTACTATTATCTTCACATATACTTGGAGAAATAGAAGATTTATGTGAAAGAGTTGGAATAATAAAAAATGGCAATATTGTTGCATCAGAGCAAATATCAGATCTTAAAAATAAAACAATCAAGAAATATGAAATAACATTTGAGAATGCTCCTAAAATAAGTGACTTTAAAAATGTTGAAAATATTTCCAAATTAGAACTTCAGGGGAATACTATTACTCTAAATATCAAAGGAACAATTGATATTCTTTTAAAAGTTATATCCAAATTCACAGTTTTAAATTTGCGAATTATTGAACCTAGTTTAGAAGAAATTTTTCTTACTTTTTACAAGGAATAAAATGTTTAACAATGTATATTTGAAAAATTTAAAAGATATGCGAAATAATTTGATATATTGGTTTGTCGGATTAATCACATTGTCATTTTACCTTTCATTTGCTTACAGTTCTTTTGCGCAAAACATTGGAGCATTTGATGAACTTATCAATAGTTTTCCGGAAGAGCTTCTTCATTTTCTTGGAGCCTCAGATGGCTTAGACATGTCTACATTTGGCGGTTTTTTAAATCTTGAAATATTTGGTGTGATAGGCCCAATAATGTTAGTAGTGGTAGGTATAAATACGGGGACAAACATTGTGGCAGGAGAATTAAATAATAAAACTCTTGAATTGGTAATGTCTACGCCAATTGGAAAAAACAATTATCTTTTTCAACAAATATTAGTAATGATAACAAGAATAATACTAATCTCTCTATTTATTTGGTTTTCGTTTAATTTATTTGGAAGAATATTCAATCTTGAATTAGATCTGAAAAATTTTTCAGCGACTATAGTGCATTTGTCGTTACTGGGCCTTTTTTTTGGATGTTTATCATTGTTTATTGGTTCATTAACCGGAAACAAATCTAAAACCCTAGGTATATCTACAACAATAGCTATTATTTCACATTTTACAAACTCTATAAGCCCTCTAATTAACAGTGTCGAAAAATTGAAATATATTTCAATTTTTCACTACTACAAAACCTCTGAGCCTATTATAAATGGAATAGATATATCTGATGGTTTTATTACATCAGCATTATGTATAATACTTATTGCATTAAGTTTTTTTTCTTATAAATATCTTGATCTCAACTAATAATATGACACAGTACATTAATTTTTTTAAAAAATATACTTTGCCGCTAAGTCTGGTAGTTTTACTAGTAATTACAGGCTGTGCATCTTCGAATGATAGCGTAATAGATAATGAACCTTCTGTTTCTAAGGAAATCATATTAGATCAAAGTTTAAATGATGCAATTGATTCATCACTTGAAAATTATCAAGCTGTATTAATCGTGTTTTACAGAGGGTATTTCTGAGGTATTTGCAGAGCACAACTAGGTGAGTTGGCACAAAATCATTCGTTATTTAAAAGATTTGGGATAGATATCATTACTGTGAGTACTGATGACTACGAAAACACGAATGCTATGAGGAGTGACGTAGGAGCAACTTTTAGTATGATTTCAGATACTACTTATACAATATCACAAGAATGGGAAGTATATAATTTACTTGGAGATGGCGTTGCAGCACCTTCAGCTTTTATTATTGGTAAAAACGATGAAATATTATGGTCTCACAGGGGAACTTCTCCTTCAGATAGACCACCTACTGATTACCTATTAGCAAAAGCACTAGATGTATTGAAAAAAATATCTAATTAGTTCAACTGAATATTTAAATGCAAAACCAAATATATTGTAAAGAATGCGGTAATAAATCTATTGAGTTTGATAAGTTTTGTAAGGTTTGCGGAGTTGAATTAAATATAAATTTAGTAGAAGAACCAAATATATCAAATGAAGAAAATTCATCGACTATAGATTATAAATATGGAAATATTCTTGCAAGTCGTTCAAAAAGACTAGTTGCTAAAATCATAGATTTTGTTTTATTATTTGTTGCTATAGCAATACCTGCATTGACTGTCCAAATCATACTTGGAGGTGGGGAATCTATTCTTGCTGCACTGATTGGTTTAATACTTTATTCTATATATCAATATTATTTACTATCTACAACTTCTCAAACTCTAGGTAAAAAATATATGAATATAATCATAATAACAAAAGATGGAAGTTCTGGTGGTTTTTTTACAAATGTTGTACTTAGAGATTGGATAATAGGACTTATTGGGCTTTTACCATTAGTTGGTTGGATAGTAAAAACAGTAGATATATTATTTATTTTTAGAAATGATCGAAGATGTATTCATGACATGATAGCTAACACTATGGTAATTATAAATAATGAAATTGATGATAGGAATGATTTGAAATGAATGGAGAAACAGTAAAATATGGTATCAATAACAATTTACAAGGATACTTATCATTACCTTCCACTAATAATGGGCCAGGTCTAATCATTTTACAAGAGTGGTGGGGCTTAGTTGATCATATAAAACATGTTGCGGACAGATACGCTGAAAAAGGATTTGTTGTATTAGCACCAGATTTATATGACGGGCAAACGACAGTAGAACCAAATGAGGCACAAAAATTGATGATGGAATTAAAAATAGAGAATGCTTCAACAAAAATAAAATCAAGTATAAATTTCCTGAAAGATAAAAATTACATTTCAAACAATAAAATAGGATGTATTGGTTACTGTATGGGTGGTGGATTGGCATTGTATATGGCAACACAACATATTATTGATGCAGCAGTTCCATATTACGGAGTTTTAATTAATGTTGAGCCAGATTGGTCACAAGTAAATTGTCCAATTCTAGGCCACTACGCTGAACACGACCAAGCAACTGAGTCATTAGAACAAATCACAGTAGAATTAAACAAATATAATGTTCAGCATACTTTTCATATTTATGAAAAAACTGAACATGCATTTTTTAACAATGAAAGGCCTGAAATATACAGCGAACATGCTGCTGAATTATCGTTTGAAAGAACAATAAAATTTCTAAATGAAAACATTAAATAATTACTGAAATATAGCCTTTATTATTTGGATCCCAATAATCGCCGATTTTATAGTCTAACTTGTAAAATTCCAATTTGTTTATAACAATATTTTTCATTCCTTTGGAGTTCCCAGTAATGATTTGAGCTCTTATATTTTTATCCCATAATTTATTAATAAATCTATCAATTAAAATTTCAGCCTCTTCATGTTTAACTCGATGTAAGTCTAATATATTTTCATCCATAAATTATAATTCTTAATCTTTGCTTAACAATAGTAATATAAATTGTCGTTAAATTGATTATATAAAAGGAGTACAAAATGAACAACAAAAAACTTGTTAGCGACACTAAATTAAATACTAGATGCCCTAAATGTAGTTCAATTGTATCTCACGATAGCTTTGAACCTACTTGTATAATGTGTGGTTGGGTAGATTATTCACAAGATAAAAGTACAAAAAAGTTAAAACGTTCAAATTTTAAATTCAGAAAATTAAATAAAGCTAGTTGATATTAATAAATTGACAATCTTAATATTGATTTAACATGAAAAACTTATAATTGTGGTTTGTTATAATAAACAAGCTTTTTATTAAGGATATGGTTAAGGAGAAAATTTTGAGACTACAACTATCGGGCATTATTACATTACTGAGAAAATTCAAGTTTACAACAGTAAGTAAATTAGGCCTCGTTTCAACACTTTTTATTCTCGGAACTCTTACATCTGTTTTTGTATTTAAAAATTATGTGGGCTCAGAAAACACAATTGTAAATGAATCTCAACAAATAATTAGCATGCAAAAAGGAGATCTTATATCTGAAGTATCTATAACAGGGCAACTAAAATTCTCTGAAGTAGACTCATTGAAATTCTTTAGTACCGGGAAAATATCAAGTATAAATGTCGAAGAAAATGAGATAGTAACTAAGGGTACTAAATTAGCGCAATTAGAAGAAATTAAAATGGCTGAATTACGTAAAAATGTAGCAAAGTCAAAATCAGATGTTGCAGCAGCACAATATTCTCTTAAAGTTAGTGAATCACAGCTCAAAGAAGTAATGGAAGAATTAGATACCACTTCTACAGGTGATCCAAATCTAATTGCTTTAAAAGAGAAATCTATTTCTGATGCCAAGATTAATATTTCTAAAGCTGAATTCAATTTATCTTTCTACCTTGATTCAGGCAAGCAAGTTGATTTAGATAATGCAAAATCAACTTATGATGTTGCTCAATACACTAAAACCAATGCTTCAAAATCTTTAGATATCATATCATCTCAATGGGAAACTAATATCAAACCTCATGAAGACAAAATCATTGAAACAAAAGATGATTATCTAAACGAATTAAATAAATGGTTTGGGGTTGGAATAAATGAGAAGTACTTGATTTCCTTAGATGATTTATTAAAAAAATGGAATACAGATTTACACACAATATTTAACGAGTCAACAATATTAAGAGATAAATATCTTCTTCCACTTGATAATAAATCTACAGATTTAGATGAATTAACTATTTATGGTTGGTTACATCTATCTCCAGAAACTATCGGAAAAGAAGCATCATCAAGTAACATATGGATTGATTGTAAGAATACTCCAAATTTGCCTGTTAAAACTATAGGTACTTCATCAATCACAAAAACTTGCATTGAAAAATCAATTAATGATTATTGGGATAATTATAAGCAGGCAATTAAAACATTAAATGAAAAAAATCTAGAAAAACAAAAAGCTTTAGATACTGCTCAAAGTACTAATAGCAGTAAATTATCGCTTTACAGGACTGCAAAACAAACTTATGAAGAAATATTATCAAGATCACAAACAGATAAAGAAAAACAATTAAAAGACCAGCTTTCAGTACATAAAGAATCTCTTAATAATCTGAACGAAGATTTAGAAAAACTTAAAAACCCTCCACAACTAGACATTGATATCCTAACTTTAAATGTTATAAAATTTAAAGAATCTTTTAATTTGAAAAAAGCTGAATTATCTAATGCTCAAGCTTTACTCCAAAATGCAGAGAAAATATTAAAAGGAGCAATTCTTATAGCCCCTTACGATGGAATCATAACAGCAATATTGAAACAAGATGGTGATGATATTACTGCATCACAAAGAATTCTTACAATAGCTAATCCTCAAACAGTTGAATTCATAGGAGATGTTGACGAAGTAGATATTTTATACCTTTCAAATGGTTTGGAAGCAGTTATTATAACTGACGCATTGAGAGACATAGAACTTGCAGGCAAATTAAATACAGTGGCTTCTGCTAGTAATTCTTCAGGAGGAGTAACTACATTTTCAGCAAAAATTGATGTAATTATACCTAGCGGTGTTAATTTAAAAGATGGATTAAGTGCAACAGCTAGAGTTATAACTAAAGCTAAGTACAATATAAATCTAATACCTATTCAAAGTTTATATGGAACTTTTAAAAACCCAACTGTTAAAGTCATAAATAATGGACAAATAACTGAAAAAAATGTCGAAATTGGGAATTCTGATTCCAATTGGGTTGAAGTAATTTCAGGAATAAATTCTGAAGATATGATTGTTATGGAAGTCCCTGATATCCCCACAACAGACATACGAGGTGGGCCTCCTTCGGCAGAACAAAGAAATAATAATTCAAGACAAGATAACAAA
>Ga0209403_10002446_pt1 | contig 22194 bp, 24 predicted proteins | sample ArcticOcean_MG_C_8_FD_187440 | JGI IMG/M metagenome (GOLD analysis project Ga0209403, IMG submission 187440) | Marine microbial communities from western Arctic Ocean - ArcticOcean_MG_CB11_86 (SPAdes) (version 2) | ecosystem: Environmental > Aquatic > Marine > Oceanic | place: Arctic Ocean... | reverse complement strand
TTCGGCATGGACTCACTGTTCCGGGAGTTCGGCATCTACGCACCGTTCGGCCAGCTCTACGAGCCGGTCGACCATGAGTTGCTGCTGTCGTACACCGAGAGCACGGACGGGCAGCTCATCGAGGAGGGCATAACCGAGTGCGGGTCGATGTCCAGCTTCATCGCAGCCGGCACCAGCTACGCCAACCTCGGCGTCCCGATGGTGCCGTTCTACACCTTCTACTCGATGTTCGGCTTCCAGCGGGTAGGCGACTCGATCTGGTCGGCGGCCGACTCCAGGGCCCGCGGGTTCATGCTGGGCGCCACCGCCGGACGCACCACCCTGGCCGGCGAGGGCCTCCAGCACCAGGACGGACACAGCCTCCTGCTGGCCGCCACCGTGCCGGCCTGTCAGGCCTTCGACCCTGCCTACGCATACGAGCTGGCGGCGATCATCGACGACGGCCTGCAGCGCATGTACGGGCACGAGGATCCCCACTTCAACGAGGACATCTTCTACTACGTAACCCTCTACAACGAGGCGTACGAGATGCCGCCCCGACCGGACCACGTCACCGATGCCGACGTGGTCCGCGGCCTCTACCAGTGGGCTGACGCACCCGAGCGCCCTGTGACAGCCACCCTCATGTTCTCAGGTTCAGCCCAGGGCGCTGCCCGGGCGGCGGCCGACGAGCTGGCCGAACGCTGGGGCGTGGGCGTCGACCTATGGAGCGCCACCTCCTACAAGCGACTCAGGGAGGAGGCCCTCGGCGTGGAACGCCAAAACCGCCTGCACCCCACCGATCCGGCCGAGATCCCCCTGGTCACCCGGCTGCTGGCCGAAGGCGAGGGCCCCATCGTGGCGGTCACCGACTTCCAGAAACTCCTGCCCGGCCAGGTGGCCAGGTGGATCCCACGTCCCTTCCACACGCTGGGCACCGACGGCTTCGGCCGCAGCGACACCCGCGAGGCCCTGCGCCGGTTCTTCGAGGTGGACACCGGCCACGTCGTGGTGGCCGTACTGCACGCCCTCGCCCAGGAAGGCACCATCGAGGCATCGCTGGTAGCCGAGGCCATTGCCCACCACGGCCTGGACGTGGACATTGCCGACCCCGGCCGTCACGACACCGTGCCGGTCCCGGGCCACAGCGTCGGACGCGAGCACAGCGCCGAGTGAAGCCGGGTAGGCCTGTGCCGCGGATCCTCAGCGGTAGGTTCGCTCCATGACACCTCCCCCATCACGTCCCGCCGGCACGCTTGCCATCACCGGCGACGTAGACGCTGATCGCCTACTCAACACCGATCCGCTGGCCCTGCTGATCGGCATGCTGCTCGACCAGCAGGTGCCCATGGAGTGGGCCTTCCGCGGACCTGCCACCCTGCTCGATCGGCTCGGACGACTCGACGCTGCGACCATTGCCGAAATGGACCCGGAAGCCTTCGTGGCGGCATGTCGGATCAAGCCTGCAATCCACAGGTTCCCCAACTCAATGGCCGGGCGGATCCAGGACCTCTGCCGCCACCTGCTGGAGAACCACGACGGCGATGCCGCCGACGTCTGGGAGGGAGCCGCCGACGGAGCCGACCTGGCCCGGCGACTCCGGGCCCTGCCCGGCTACGGCGCCGAGAAGACGAAGATCTTCGTGGCCATCCTGGCCAAGCGGATGGGCGTCGCCCCCAAGGGGTGGAGGGCGGCAGCCGGTCCCTTCGCCGACGACGTGCCCCGGTCGGTGGCCGATATCGACGGGCCCGAGGCCCTCCAGGACGTTCGCGCCTGGAAGAAGGCCCAGAAGGCGGCCGGAAAGTCCAAGCAGCAGTGAGGGCCCGCCTCAGGCGAAGATAGGCCCCGGCCATGGTCCTAGAGCCGGAGTTCGCCCCGGCCGGCCGCCTCCACGAACCAGGCGTACGTGGTGACGAGCCCTTCGGCCAGGCTGGTCTGCGCCCTCCACCCAAGACCAGCCAACTTCGACACGTCCAGCACCTTGCGTGGCATTCCGTCGGGCCTGGATGCGTCGAAGGTCAGGTCCGCGCCGGGATGCACGAGGTCGCGCACAGTCTCGGCCAGCTCTCGGATGGTCAGGTCAACACCGGTGCCCACGTTGACGTGCCCGGGCCCGGTATACCCGTCCATCAGGAACAGGCAGGCATCGGCCAGGTCGTCCACGTGCAGGAACTCACGCCGCGCATTGCCGGTCCCCCAGACACCGACCGCGGTATCGCCAGCCTCCTTCGCCTCATGGAACCTGCGCATCAGGGCAGGCAGTACGTGTCCACCCTCCATGTCGAAGTTGTCCCCCGGCCCGTAGAGGTTGGTCGGCATGGCCGAGATGAAGTCGTCGCCGTACTGCTGCCGGTACGTCTCGCAGAGCTTGATACCGGCGATCTTGGCGAGGGCATAGCCCTCGTTGGTCGGCTCCAGGGCCCCGCTCAGCAGGGCCTCTTCTGTGATCGGCTGCTCAGCCAACCTCGGGTAGATGCACGAGCTCCCCAGGTACAGCAACTTCTCGACGCCGACCCTGTGGGCGGCCTCCACGACCGTCGCGTGGATCATCAGGTTGTCGTAGAGGAACTCCGCCGGACGACTGGTGTTGGCGTGGATCCCACCGACCGTGCCGGCCACCAGGAATACGTACGTCGGGCGTTGCGCGTCGAACCATGAATTCACCGCCGACTGGTCACGTAGGTCCAGGGCCTCGCGCCCGGCCGTCCGCAGATCCGTGAAACCGTCGGCTTCGAGGCGCCGGATGATGGCGGAGCCGACGAGACCACGGTGACCGGCCACGAAGACCGGAGCGTTTCGGTCGAGCATGCTGCGACGCTAGCCCTGCAGGGCTCTAGCCCCGTGGGGCCGCCGGATCGGCCCGATCGCCACCAGGACCGTCGAGCGGACCACCAGCCGTGCCGCCGGCCGGACCACCTATCGCCCCCATGGCCACCAGGTAGGTGCCGAGCAGGTCGGCCACCATCGCAACCGCCAGGGCGTCGAGTGGTTCGGAGCGTTCCAGGCCCCGGGCGACCACATGGTCGAGGGCATCATCCAGTGGGGCGACGACGCGTCCCTCGGCATCTCCGGCGTCGTCGGCCAGCGCTCCGTCTCCCAGCTCCTGACCGTGCGTGGTTGCCAACCCGGCCTCGGCGAAGGACTCCAGGTACCAGCCGACCACCTCGACCACGTCGTCGCGGCTGAGCTGCCCGGCGGCCTCCTGGGGAAGCCTCTCTGCTATCCAGTCGACGGCGTCGTCGACCTCCAGTACAGCCGGCAGGGCCGTATTCTCGAGGCGACCCACTGCGGATCCGACCGCGTACACGGCAATGCCGACGACCAGCAGGACGCCCAGGGCCAGGAACAACCAGATCATCATGTGATCATGCCAGCCGTACATGCCGTGGGGTGCACGGCGAGGGAGCGGGTCATTACAGCCGCACGACCGCGTTCGGTCCAGGCCGCCGGACAGATCATGATGCTGCCCTCAGCGGGCCAGGATCGACCCGGCTGTGAGGCCGGTATCGATTCAGATACCGATGCGCTGGGCCAGCAGCTCGCGATGGTAGGTCGGGTCGCCGAACAGCAGCTCGGAGCTCTTGGCACGCTTGAAGTACAGGTGCGCCGAGTGCTCCCACGTGAAGCCGATACCGCCATGGATCTGGATGTTCTCGGCGGTGGTGTGGAAGTACGCCTCCGAGCAGTACGCCTTGGCCAACGACGCCACTGAGGGCAGCTCGTCGTTCAACTCAGCGGCGCACCAACCTGCGTAGTAGGCGGCCGACTTGGCCGACTCGACCTCGAGGAGCATGTCAGCACACTTGTGCTTGATGGCCTGGAAGCTGCCGATGGGCCGACCGAACTGCACCCGGTCCTTGGCGTACTGCACCGCGGTGTCCAGGCAGATCTGGGCGCCACCGACCTGCTCGGCGGCGAGAGCCACCGCTGCAAGGTCCAGGACACGCTCCAGGACGGTCCAGCCGCCACCTTCGGCACCGATCATGGTCGCCGCAACCCCGTCGAACTCCAGACGGGCCTGCTTGCGGGTCATGTCCATGGTGGCAAGGGCGGTCCGGGTGAGGCCGGCTGCGTCGCCGTCGACCCTGAACAACGAAACACCGTTGGCGGTGCGGGCAGCGACGAGCACGAGGCTGGCGATGTGGCCGTCCAGCACGTACATCTTCGTCCCGGAGAGAGACCAGGCGTCACCGTCGGCTGTTGCCTCCATGGTGATGCCAGCTTCGTCCCAGCGACCGCTCTCCTCTGTGAAGGCAAGCGTGGCAATGGTCTCGCCGGATGCGATCCCGGGCAGCAGGTCCGCCTTGGCGGCATCGTCGCCGGAGTGGATGAGAGTGTTGGCGGCCAGCACCACGGTCGAGAAGAACGGTGCGCACAGCAGGGCGCGACCCATCTCCTCGAGGACCACGATGAGCTCCACGTAGCCGAACCCCTGCCCGCCGTACTCCTCGGGGATGATCAGACTCTGGAGGCCCAGCTGCTCGGCCATCATGGACCAGGTGGCGGCGTCGTATCCGCTCTCGGTCTCCATCAATTCGCGGACGGTGGTCTCGGCCGAGTAGTTCTCGAGGAACTGTCGGACGAACTCCCGTAGTTGCTCCTGCTCCTCGCTGAATGCGAAGTTCATGTGCACACTCCTGCTCTATCTGGCTCGACTTGTAATCCGGGTTGTCGGTGGCGACCGCTTCAGCGGCAGCGGGACAGATCCGACTGCACGGTTCTACCAGTCGGCCGCTGGTGCGGCGACATCGGGCGTCATGGCAGCCGTCACAGGAATCCGGCCATCTGCGGAATCACCAGCCGGCAATGCTGGTTCCCATGGGTGACCAGACGCCATGATGGCCCCATGAGCAATCAGCCAACCATCCCGACGTCTCCGCATGCGGGACCCTGCAGCCACACCGACCATCCCCGATCGGGGGTCGCCGGAGCGGCGCTGCACTGGTGCGACGAGCAGGCCGAGATCCACCGCATCGTGGTCGGCGGCTACGAGAACAACGTGTTCGTGCTGCGCTGCCGTCAGACGGGCGAATCCGTGCTGATCGACGCCGCCAACGAGCACGACAAGCTGCTCGAGCTGTGTCGCGCCCTGAACGTCCGCTCGGTACTCGAGACCCATGGACACTTCGACCACATCCAGGCCGTACCGGCGGTCCGTGAAGCCGGCTACCGCGTAGCCGTCACCGCCGCCGATGCAGGGATGCTCCCCTCCTACGACGACATCCTCGAGGACGAGTCGGTCATCGAGGTCGGGCGCCTGAGGCTCCACACCATCTGCACTCCGGGCCACACCCCCGGGTCCATCTGCTTTCGCCTGGAGGGGTCGCCGGTCCTGTTCTCGGGCGACACGCTGTTTCCCGGTGGCCCGGGCGCCGCCACCTTCGAGGGTGGGGACTTCGCCACCATCATCGAGTCCATCGACCGGCGACTGTTCGCCAGCATCCACCCCGACACCATCGTGATGCCGGGCCACGGCAACGACACCACGATCGGAACCGAGCAGCCCAGCATGGAGGAGTGGGTGGCCAGAGGATGGTGAACGCCCCACCGGGTCCCTCCCTGCCCGCCGACCTCCGCCCCTTCGACGAGACGCCGATCCACACGTCGGAGCTGCCCGACACCCCCATGAGGGACCGCAACGTGCCGGCGGAGGCCTGGATCGAAGCACCGGCGGCCCTCCTGACGGCCGGAGACGACATCCCCGACGTGGACGGGGTGCCGGTTCGCACCGCCTACAAGCGACGTCTGGGCATGTGGCTGCTGTGGCGCGCCGGTCCGGCCCGTGGCGACGCCCTCTACATGGCGCTCCACTCCGGTGACCTTCTGCGGATCCACCGGTTCCGGCTGTACGCAGACGGCTCTGGCGAGGGCACGGGACCAGATGGTCTGGAGCATGGACGCTTCAGGGACTGGAAGCGTTCCCTGGTCGACACGCCCTGACACAGACCAGGGTGCCCGTATCGGGCCTACCTGACCACATCGGATTACTCCTATCGCCATAGTGGTAATCGGGGCGCCTCCCTAGACTGGACCCATGGCTGAGCCAACCGACGCCGACGCGACCCCACTATTCGAGGTCGAAGGCCTACACGCCTCGACCACCGATGGCATCGAGATCCTCAAGGGGGTCGACCTCGTGGTCGGCCACGGCGAGGTCCACGCCCTGATGGGCCCGAACGGCTCAGGGAAGTCCACACTGGCCGCGGTGCTGCTGGGAAGCCCCGAGTACGTCGTGACCAGCGGTTCCATCAGGTTCCGTGGCGACGAGATCACCGACTGGCCGCCAGACGTACGCGGCAAGGCCGGGCTCTTCCTCGCATTCCAGTACCCGCTCGAGATCGCCGGCGTATCGGTCATCAACTTCCTCCGGCAGTCCCTGTCGGCCCGTAAGGGCATCGACCTCTCTGTCCTGGAACTCCGCCTGACGATCATGGACTGGATGGACCGTCTCGGCATGGACCCGTCGTTCGCCGACCGCCATGTCAACGAGGGCTTCTCTGGTGGCGAGAAGAAGCTCAACGAGATTCTCCAGATGGCCATCCTGGAACCCGAGATGGCCATCCTGGACGAGACCGACTCTGGCCTCGACATCGACGCCCTGAAGGTGGTCGCCGAAGGCGTCGCCGAGGTGCGGCGTGACCGTTCGGGCCTCGGAGTGCTGGCCATCACCCACTACCAACGACTGCTGGACCACCTGCAGCCCGAGGTGGTCCACATCCTCATGGATGGCCGGATCGTGGAACGCGGTGGCCCGGAGATCGCAGAACGGCTCGAACGTGAGGGCTACGAGGCCTTCAGGGCCATCGGGTCCAACGCAGGGGGCTGAAACGGCCACCGCCATGACCACCACTGCCATGGACACCGCCGCCGTCAAGGCCGACTTCCCCCTCCTGTCGCGCGAGGTGAACGGTCACCCCATTGTCTACCTGGACTCCGGCGCCACCTCCCAGAAGCCCCGGCAGGTCCTCGATGCTCTGAACAGGTACTACGAGGAGATCAACGCCAACATCCACCGCGGCGCATACCTGATCGCCGAGAAGGCGACCACGGCGGTCGAGAACTCCCGTGCCGCCCTCGCCAGGTTCGTGGGTGCCTCCGCCACCGAGGAGATCGTCTTCACCAAGAACGCCACCGAATCAATCAACCTGGTGGCCCACTCGTGGGGTAGGACGAACCTCTCCGAGGGCGACGTCATTCTCCTGACCACCCTCGAGCACCACGCCAACATCGTCCCCTGGCAGCAGTTGGCCGCCGAACGCGGTGTCGTGATCCGCTGGATACCCCTGGATGACGACGGCCGCCTGGACCTGACCGACCTCGACCGTCTCCTCGACGGTGTGCGTCTCGTTGCCGTATCGGCCGCCTCCAACGTGCTCGGCACCCTGCCGCCTATTCGCCGCATCGCCGACGCCGCCCACGCAGTTGGCGCCCTCTGCCTGGTGGATGCCAGCCAGTGGGTCCCCCACTATCCGACGAACGTGGCTGACTGGGACTGCGACTTCATGGTCTTCACAGGCCACAAGATGTGCGGCCCGACCGGCATCGGGCTGCTCTGGGGGCGCCGTCACCTCCTGGATGCCATGCCACCGTTCCTGGGTGGCGGCTCGATGATCCAGAACGTCACCTTCGAAGGCTTCACACCGGCCGACGTTCCCACCCGGTTCGAGGCCGGAACCCAGCCGATCGCGGAGATCGTCGGGCTGCACGCCGCCGTCGACTACCTGAACGCGATCGGCATGGAGGCCATCCACCAGCACGAGATGGACCTCACCGCCTACGCCATGCGGACCCTCACGGAGCGGTTCGGCGACGATCTCACAATCCACGGCCCCCATGACCTCGAGAACCGCGGCGGCACCCTCTCTCTGGCCTACCGGGACATCCACCCGCATGACCTCAGCCAGGTCCTGGACCAGCACGGCGTGTGCGTCCGGGCCGGTCACCACTGCGCCAAGCCCCTCATGAAGGTGCTGGGCGTGAACGCCACGGCCCGCGCCTCGCTCTACCTCTACAACGACGAATCCGACGTGGATGCCCTGGCCGACGGCCTGGCTGCCGCCGGCGACTTCTTCGTCTTCTGATCAGACCACCCCACCCGCACCAGGAGCATCCAGACAAATGACCGGACTCGAAGACCTCTACAGGGAGGTCATCCTGGATCACTACCGGAGCCCCCGGAACCGTGGAGAGCTGGAAACCCCGCCGGCCCTGATGGCCGAGGGGTTCAACCCACTCTGCGGCGACGAGATTCAGGTGTACCTGCTGATCGAGGACGGTGTGATCGCCGAGATTCGCATCGGCGGACAGGGGTGCTCGATCAGCCAGTCATCGGCCTCGATGATGAGCGCAGCGGTGCTCGGACGGACCCCCGACGGGGCCCGTGAGATACTCCGGTCATTCAAGGAGATGATGTCGATCCACGAGCACGGTCTGGATGGCGAGGCCATCCAGACAGATGACCAACCCGGCGCCTCCGAACTCGGCGATCTCGAGGCCCTTCGGGGAGTGGTGAAGTTCCCGGTGCGCATCAAGTGCGCCACCCTGGGCTGGAACACCCTCAACCAGGTGCTGGACCAGGCCGACGCCTGAACCCGAGATGGTGGCCCGTCGACTCAGTCCAGGGCGTCCACTGCCTCCACAAATGCCACATCCAGATGGGTCAGGCCCCCGGCGGTGTGGGTGGTGACGGCGATCTCCACCTGATTCCACGAGTTGGACCAGTCGGGGTGGTGCTGGAGGGCTTCGGCGATGGCGGCCACCCGCCCCATGAAGGCCCAGGCCTCGGCGAAGTCGGCGAACCTGAACGTCCGACGTAAGTGGTCCCCGTCCGACACCCAGGCTGGAAGGCGAATCGCCAGGGCGGCACGCTCCCCGGAAGTCAGAAGGGTGCGGTCGGCCATGGCCAGACTGTAGGTCTGGAGGACCCAGTCGTTCAGAACTGGGGATCCGTCGCTGAGATCCGGCCCGTTCAGCGATCCAGCGGGTCGGCGAACGGGTCCTCGCCGAAACCTGCTTCGTGGCCGCCGGGATGGGTCACCCCGGTCGGCAGACCAACCGATACTCCGGCCTCGGCAAGCACCCCGGTGTAGCCCTCGGCCTCCAGGCGTTCAGCCAGCTCGGGGCCGCCTCGGCGACCACTGACTCCAGGCTCACGCCGGGCACCTCCGTCGGGTGCTGGAGGGCCAGGAACAATCCTGCCCGGGCCCTCTCCCATGTGGGCAACGACAGCAGGTCGACACCGTCCAGGGTGACCGAACCTCCGGTCACCTCGTAGCCATGGCGACCCATCAGCACATGCGCCAGGGTCGACTTGCCCGACCCGTTGGGCCCCATCACGGCATGGACCTCGCCTGGCGAATCTCCAGGTCGATCCCATGGAGGATGTTAATTCCGCCGACGCTGGCCGTCAGGCCCTCGATCCGAAGCACGCGATTCTCCTCGGATCCGGTCATCTGGATTCACCCTCGGATATCTCGACCAGCACATCGTCGCCCTCGAGGGTCACAGCGTGCACGGCCACTGGTCTCACAGCCGGCAGGGTGAGGGCCTCACCCGTCCGCAGGTCGAACAGGCTTCCGTGCTTCCAGCACTCCAGAGCGCACTCCTCGAAGTCCACGTCTCCTTCCGACAGCGAGACCCCGGCGTGGCTGCAGATGTCGTCAATGGCATGCACCTGTTCGCCAATGCGCACCAACGCCACCGCCCGACCGTTCACCTCGACACGCCGTGGCGTGCCGTCGGCCAGTTCAGACCAGCCACACACCCGGACGCCGCTCACTGGCCATCCTCGACAGTGGTCCGACGATCGAGTCGCTCGGCCAGGGCCTCCTGCAGCATCTCGGCAACTGCCGGGACCGGTGCAGCGGCGGCCACGTCCTGGAAGAATCCTTCCACCAGGAGTCGTTCGGCCACCCGAGTGGGCACGCCCCGACTCTCCAGAAAGAAGCGCTGATCCTCGTCGACCGGCGAGACCGTTGATGCATGACTGCAGACGACGTCGTCGGTCTCGATCTCCTGATTGGGCACGGTCTCGACCCGGGCGTCCGGAGAGAGCTTGATGTTCCGGTTGGTCTGGTGCGCCCTGGTTCGAACGGCCTCCGGGAGGACCCGGATCAGGCCCGAGTAGATCGAATGCGAGGATCCGTCCAGGGCGCCCTTGAACAGGAGTTCGCTGGTCGTGTCGGGAGCCGCATGCTCCTGGAAGGTCCTGAAGTCCAACGTCTGGTCATCCTCGCCGTAGTAGGCGGCGGCGAGGCGCCCCTCGGCCCCACGGCCGACCAGGCGACAGTCGATCCGGGTACGGGCGTAGTCGCCCCCTAGACCAGCCGTGAAGGCCTCCACCGTGCCCGACTGCCCGACCTTGAAGGCCTGGTGGGCCAACTGCCAGATCCGGGGGCCCATCTCCTGGACCAGGGCGTGTCGAAGGCGGCCGTCGCTCTCGATGGTGGCCTCCAGCACCGGGACGACCAGCGATGCGACGTCGGTTGAGGTGTGGAGTTCGACCACGGTCAGGCTGGCACCGACACCGCACCTCACGATCACCCGCGGGAAGACGGCTGAGGCCTTCGCGTCGGTGAGGACAACCACGACCACGGGGTCGTCGACCTGAACGCCGTCGGGCACGACAATGGCCACCGGCTCCGGCCCGAAGGCCCGATTCAGGTGGCCGAACAGGTCGACCGGGAAGTCGATCGCCGATCCGAGATGGTCGGACCCGTCTTCGAGGTCGGCAATCGGCCCGATGGTCACGCCGGCTTCGGCCAGACCGGACTCAAGCGTGTTCTCGACCACCCAGCCGTTTCTGATCACGACGACGCCGGCCATTACGCCGAACCTCGACAGGTCGCGTTCGACGACCGAGTTCGAGGCGTGCTGTCGCTTCAGGGGCGCGAAGCCGTCCAGATCCAGATCGGCGATCCTGGAGTACCGCCAGACCTCCTCGTCGGGGCTGGGGGGATCAACGTCGTCAAGACCCTCGAAGGCCTTCCGACGAATCTCGGAGAGCCAATCCGGTCCGGGCAGTCCGGCCGAGACATCAGCGGTGAAGGCCTTCAGGGCGATACCTCACCGGCTACCCCTGAGGTGCCGGATATCTCGGATGAATGGGCGCTACAGGCTCGTGGGGACTGCCCACGCAACGGGATTAACCCTACCGTCGTAGGTGTAATTCTCAGCCGTCTGGGGCACCACCGGCACCAGCGGTTCAGGGCCTGTGGAGGTGTCCGAGAGTCCCGGGAGAGATCTCGCAGGAAGCCTCGTAGGCCTCCACATCGACCGACTTCAGCCTTATGACCCGCCCGATCCTGAAAGCCCGCAACTTCCCGCCATCGATGAGGCGGTAGACGGTCTTGGTCGCCACACCCAGACGGTGGGCGACCGCATCGGTGCTCATCCACGTCCAGTCCAGGCCGTCAGCACTTTCCACCTCTGCATCCATTCTGATGATTCTACATGACTTTCAATACCCCTGACGATCCCGCCATCGCTCCCGGGGCGTACTGGAGGGTCGCCAGTCGTCGGCTGTATGGTCGCCATCGTGTCCAGTCCCCGCTATGTCCTCCTGGGCCTGGCATCCGGCGAGCCGGCCTGGTTGGAGGTTGTGGCCCGCCTGGTCGGGCGTCGCAGCGCCGACGACGAGTTCATCCGCTGCACGGGACCCGTCGACCTCGCAACCCGTCTCGGCACGGGCCGCCCGTTCTCCGCCGCTCTCGTGGACCACCGGACCGTAGGCCTGGACCGTGAGCTGGTACGGAGGGCATCAGCAGCCGGTTGTCCCGTCATCGTCGTAGGTGGGGCCGACGACCCCGGCAGGCTGGTCTCCCTGGGCGCCGCCGCCCACATGGAGGAACCTCCCAGCGCCCATGACCTGGACGCGATGCTGGCAGGACACGCCACACCCATCGGCCGAATCGACGACCTCCGCCTCGGCCTGCGTACCGAGGACGGTCCCACCGGCTGGACTGGTCGGATGGTGGCGGTGACGGGACCGGGAGGCACCGGGGCCTCGACGGTCGCACAACTGCTGGCCGCTGCCATGGCCGACGACCCACGGATGTACTCCTCGGTGCTGCTGATCGATGCCTGCCTCGAGGCCGACCAGGCCCACATGCACGGGATCACCGATCCCCAGGTCGACCTGCAGGCCGCGGCCCGGGCCCACCGCAACGGCGACCCCGTGGATTCGGACCTTCGTGCGCTGACGTTCGTTCCAGCCGGGCACCGCCACCGGCTCCTCCCGGGCATCAGGCAACGTCGGGACTGGCCGACCATTGGTGGTCCCAGCCTCGAGGCAGCCCTGGGAAACCTCCGCGATCACCATCTGGCGACCATCGTGGACGTTGATCCGTACGTGGACCTGGCGCCGACCCACCAGCCGGTGGGACCGACCACGCCCGGTGAACCTGCCCGCATCGTCTTGGGAATGGCCGACCTGGTTCTCGTGGTCGGCGGCGCCGGCAGCGACGCCTCACGCTCCCTTGACCGCGTAAGGGCCAACCTCACCGAATCCGGACTGCCGCCCGACAGGCTCATTGAGTTGCCTCTGGCCACACCGCATTCAGTCGGCCGGCCGGGTTCCCGACGGGTCGGGCGCGCCGTCCGACGCGGGCAGTCTGTGCGGTCCGGAGACCGCTCAGCGGACCTTCCGGCAACTCTCGACGATCCCGATGCAGCAGCCCGGCTGGCCGATCGGGTGCTCGCCGTGCTGGACCGCCTTCCGTCGCGCACGCAGAACCTGAACGAGGTGGCCGTGGTGGCCGGATCCCTCGGCACGACCAGCAACGACGGACCATGAGCGAAGTCGGAGACTTCGAGGCGGGGATCCTGTCGGCGATCCAGATGCCCGGCGTGGTGCCGCTCTCGGAGTCCGGGCGACCAGGACCAGGGACCGGAGCCGCGACCTCCTCCGACGGCCTCGTGCCGCTACCCGACCGACCGCCGCTGGACTCCCATGCGGTCTGCGTGCTGGGGGCATCCCTGTCGCGGACCGTGGCCGAGGTCCACCGCGCCGGCATCGTCCACGGAGCGATCTCTCTGCCCGTGCTCCTCGCGGACGAGTTGGGGCGTCCGGTGCTGGCCGGTTTCGGCACTGCCAGTCGCTCGACCAGCCCCGATGCACGAGCGCTCGATGCCGGAGACCTGGTCAGCCTCCTGAAGGTGCTCGTCGACCGGCTACCGGGCTCGACGGATTCGTCCGAATCCCGAAACCGCCGTCGCACCGGTCGGCTCCTCGACGACCTTGACGGCTCCGCGCCCATCGATATCTCGGACGGTCTCACCGGCCTGGCCCGCAGCTTCGGCTCAGGTGCCACCAACCAGGCCACTGCTGTCGTCGAACCACCGGGGGCCGAACCGTCCGGGGCCGAGACCCAGGAGCCTGAGCCACTCGAGGCCGGGGCCGGCGTCGAACCGGATCAGACCATTCAGGAGGGTCATACGGTTCCGGTAGATCACCGCTCTGACGAGGAAGGCCGGCCAGAAGACAGACCCGGTCGGGAAGACCCGGGCGCTGGGCAATGGAGCACATCTGGCGCCGCGCCCGTCGGGGGACAGAACGCTGCCGGATCAGATCGGACCATCCGGGCACGGGTCCGCTCCGCCTCGACGGGGCCCAGCCAACTCGCCACTGCCGGTTTCATGGCCGCCGGTCTTCTGATCATGGCGGCCGCCACCATTGCCTTCCTCCTTTCCAGGGGCACGGACCAACCCCCGCCCGAACCAGTGCCCCTCGTCATGGAGGGCGGCCCCGTGGTCACCTACCTGGGCACCAGCTACCAGCTCGGGAGACCAGGTGACGTCGCCGTGGTCCGGACGTGTGACGGTCGGGCCACCGCCTGGCTCCTACGGCCATCGACCGGCGCCATCTACAGGTTCGAGGCATGGGCTACCGACGAGATGGTCACCGTCGACCCGATCCGGATCGTGCTCGGAGGCCAGTCCCTTCGTCTCGCCCACAGCCTGGGATGCACCGACGTGCACGTCGAGACCACCGACGGTCGCTACGTGCCACTCACCGACGGATCCTGAACCGGCCCCACCGACGGGTCCGCTACCGGGCCCGCGACCAGATGCCGTGGGGCGCTGATGGAAAGAAGGCCATGGTGCGCTCCTCCAGCAACTCCAGGCCGAGCCGGCGGGCAACTGCCTGTGAGGCCTCGTTCCCGGGGAGGATGCAGGAGTAGATCCGGTCCAGGTCGAGGTCCTCGAATGCATACCGGATGGCCTCGGCTCCCGCCTCCGTGGCAAAGCCCCTTCCCCAGTGGTCGGGGTGCAGGGTCCAGCCGACCTCCACACCCGGCCAGTCCGGATACTCCGGACGGTAGAGGCCGGCCCTACCCACGAAGGCTCCCGTGGACCGTTCCTCCAGGGCCCATTGTCCGGTCCCCCGGAGCGTCCACTCACCCAGGAACCCGGCCATCTGCTTCCAGGCACCGCTCCGGTCCAGGCCAGCGGGCAGGTGGAGCCAGCGCCGCACCTCCGGGGTGTCGAGCACCGCGAAGTAATCGTCCACGTCATCGTCACGGAAGGGCCGCAGGATCAGGCGGTCGGTCTGGAGGGTTGGGCATGCCCCGAGTTGGATCGACACGGACCCATCGTGGCATCCGGCCGCCGATGCTGCTGGACTCTGCAGATGGCAGAGATACAACTCGAAACACCGGTGACCGGCGTGGTCTGGAAGATCGTGGCGACACCCGGCAGCGTCGTGGCGGCAGGCGACACCATCCTCATCATGGAGTCGATGAAGATGGAGATACCGATCGAGTCTCCGGAGGACGCAACGGTGACCGACCTCAATGTGGCCGAGGGCGACCATGTCTCCGAGGACGACGTGGTTGCGACCATCCAGACGGTCTGAGCCGCACCGCGGCGAAGCGTCTCAGGGCCGGTAGGGAAACCCCGCCGGACCCGAAGTGCGGAGCGGCGCAGCCAGGTTGGCGAACTCGCAGAGCAGCGGACGCGTCTCAGCCGGGTCGATGATCTCCTCCACCAGGAACGCCTCGGCGGTCCGAAACGGTGATCGGACGCTGTTGAGGCGCTCCGTGATCTCGGCCCGAAGGGCCTCCGGATCATCCGATGCCTCGAGGTCGGCCCGGTAGGCCGCCTCCACGCCACCCTCCACCGGAAGGGAGCCCCAGTCTCCCGAAGGCCACGCGTAGCGGTACTGGAAGCGGTGGGCGGGGGAATGGGCGGCGCCGGCCACCCCGAACGCCTTGCGGACCAGCACGGAGCACCACGGAACGGTGGCCTGGTAGATGGCCGCCAGCGCCCGGGCACCGTGGCGGATTGTGGCCAGCTGCTCGGCCTCTGTACCGATCACGAAGCCGGGGTTGTCAACCAGGTGCACGATGGGAAGGTGGAACGTCTCGGCCAGGTCCACGAACCGCGTGACCTTCTGAGAGGAGGCCGCCGTCCAGCCGCCGCCGTAGTGGTAGGGGTCGCCGGCCAGGATGGCCACAGACCAGCCGTCCAGACGGGCCATGCCACAGATGGCGGACCGGCCGAAGGTCTTTCCGATCTCGAAGAAGCTGCCCTCGTCGACCACTGAATCGATGATCGACCGCATCTTGTAGACCTGCCTGCGGTCCCGGGGAACCACGTCACCCAGGCTGGCGTCCGTACGACCCGGGTCATCGGTGCACGGACCACGTTGCGCCAGCTCGTATACCGAAGAGGGCAGGTAGGAGAGGAACCGGCGGGTCCTCTCGAAGGCCTCCTCCTCGCTGGCGACCTCATCGTCGATGGCACCGTTGCGGGTGTGGATCCGGCTTCCGCCCAGGTCCTCCTTGTCGACCTGTTCGCCACCCATCCGGTTGACCACGACGGGTCCGGCGGCGAAGAGGTGCGACATGCCCTTCACCATCAACGAGTAGTGGCTGGTGACGGCACGCGCCGCCCCGAGACCGGCCACCGATCCAAGACACAGCGCCACGGTCGGCACCGTGGCCAGGTTGGCCACGACGTGCTCCCATGCGGGGTTCATGGGCACGTAGGTACGGGCACCGCGTCCGTGGCCGCCGTCGCCATCGGAGACCTTCTTGGATGGGTCCGTGTCGAGCGTCCTGACCGAACCGCCGCCACCGGTGCCATCGATGAGGCGAATGATCGGCAGGCGTAGTTCGCCGGCCATCTTCTCCGCCGCTATCTGCTTGCCGATGATCGCAGCGTCGGCCGCACCACCCCTGACCGTGAAGTCGTCGGCTGCCACCACGACCGTGCGTCCATCGATCCGACCCCGACCGAACAGGAAGTTGGAGGCCCGCAGGTCCAGCAGCTCCCCGTCCCCGTCGTAGGTGGCACTGCCTGCGATCTTGCCGATCTCGTGGAACGATCCGCCATCCAGGAGGGCCGTGATCCGCTGGCGTACGTCGAGCTTTCCCCGGTCGTGCTGGCGGGCGACCTTCTCGACGCCACCCATCTGCTCGGCCATCGCCCCACGGGCCCGCAGTTCAGCCAGCTCCGGTTCCCACTCACCCATGATCCAGTCCCCTCTTCATGATTCCCCGGGTCGGTCGGCGCTACCCCGGCCGGAGCTCGGTCAGCCCCCGGGCGTTGTCACGCATGACCAACCGACGGTCATCGTCGGAGAGGTCCTCCACCTCGCCGAGGAAGTCCAACGGGGTGGGCAGCCCCTCGATGTGGGGCCAGTCGGATCCGAAGATCACGTGGTCAGCCCCCATGAGGTCCACCACCTCGTGCACGTCGTCCTCCCAGAAGGGGTTCATCCAGACGTGTTCGCGGAACAGGGCAACGGGGTCCTCGTCGAACCAGTGGGAGGACTTCCCGGCCTGCTGTCGCAGCTTGCGGAACATGGGAGCCAGGTAGTCGGAACCGTTCTCCACGCTGGCGATCCTGAGGTTTGTGAAACGCGTGTACATCTTCTCCAGCGACATGGTGATCAGCCAGTCATGCGCGGCACGCTCGATGTTGAACCCCTTGATCGAAGGTCGGTAACGGCCGGTTCCGCCGGCCACGCCGGACGAGGTGAACCCATCTTCGGCGTAGCCCTGGGTGCTGTAGCCGCTGTCGCCAGCGTGGACCACCGCGGTTATCCCGGCCTCGTTCACCAACGCCCAGAAGGGATCGAACATGGGGTCGCCCGGCGACCGTGGCCCGCTGGCCGTCTGGACTGCGGCTGGACGCATGACGATCGTCCGGGCGCCATTGTCCAGGCACCATTCCAGCTCCCGGACGGCCATGTCCACGTCGACCAGGGACAGGTAGGGCGATGCGTAGATGGTGTCGCGGAACGCGAAACCCCAGTCCTCCAGGAGCCACCTGTTGAAGCCATTCATGAGGGCCACGACGGCCTCCGTGTCGTCCTTCAGGAGCTCCTCGTAGAGCACGCCGAGCGTCGGGAAGAGCCATACGGCCTCCAGGCCCTGCCCCTCGATGACCGTGGAGCGCGCCTCGCGGTCCACGTACTCGGCGGGTAGAGGCTCCCGGTCCTTCAGGTACTCGAGTGGACCCTTTCCCTCCGGATTGCCCTTGAAGTACTGGTGGAGGGCTCCAGGTTTGGCAATCGGGTTCCAGGTCGGGTTGGCCACCGCCCGGCTGAGGCGCCCACCCACGATGTGGTGCCGCCGACCATCAATCTCCGCCCACTGGACCACCCGGTGGCGCATCTCCGGCGCCACGTGCCGGATGAAGGCGTCCTCGGCCTCGTAGTAGTGGTTATCGCAGTCGAAGGGTCGGTAGCCCAGCTCGTCAGTCATTGGTGGTCACCGGCAGCTCCCCGTATCGGTCTGCGGCCCAGAGCGTGATGTCCGCAGCCTGCAGCGCCCGACAGTATCGGCCACCCGGGATCGGAGCCGAACGGGGCGCAGCACTAGGGTCCGTGTCGTGCCGGGCCCATCAACCAACGAGACCGACTTCGAGACCCTTGAGGTCACCGTCGCCGACCACGTCGCCACCGTCGTGCTGAACCGGCCGGAGGCGGGCAACGCCTTCACCGCGGTCATGCAGAGCGAGTTGCGGGACCTCTGGATTGCCATGCGGTCCGATGACGACGTCCGTGTCGTGGTCCTCACCGGCAGCGGAGACCGGGCGTTCTGCACCGGCATCGACCGGAACGAACCGTTCACCGCACTTGACGACTCCCCGGCGTTGTACGGCACGTCCAACAACTTCATGTACGACGATCCCGGCGACTGGCTGGGCCCGAAGTCCAACGACCTCTGGAAGCCGGTCATCGGCGCCGTCAACGGCATGGCCTGTGGGGGTGCCTTCTACCTACTCGGCGAGTGCGACGTGCTGATCGCCGCCGAGCACGCCACCTTCTTCGACCCGCACGTCACCTATGGCATGCCGGCGATCTACGAACCCATGAAGATGCTCTCCAAGATGCCGTTCGGCGAGGTGATGAGGATGTCGCTGACCGGAAACGCCGAACGCATCTCGGCCGGGACCGCCCTACGTATGGGTCTCGTGACAGAGGTGGTGCCGGCAGCCGACCTGGCCGGCGCCGCCGCTGGCCTCGCCGCCTCGATCGCAGCCAACCCGCCGTGGGCCGTGCAGGGCACGCTCCGGGCGATCTGGGCCGCCCGGGACCTCGGACCCCTCGGTAGCAGGTCGATCGCCACTGCCCTGCTCAGCACCGCCACGGACAAGGACGCCATGCGCTCGGGCGCTGAGCAGTTCACCTCTGGTGGTCGCATCGAGCCCCGTATCCGCTGAAGCGGCCGGTTCCAGCCGCTCAGAACCTCGGCAGCTCGTCAGCCAGCAGTGACCGGACCCTGGGCCCCCACAGGTGGGCCAGCGACTCACCGTCATAGTCGGCCTCGAAGGCCGCCTCCATTAGGACCACCCGATAGGCCTGGACGGCCAGCACGATGTCGCAATCGTTCAGGAATTCGTCCAACGGATGGTCGACCACCCCGGCGGCGACGAGGCGGTCATGGTATTCCCGGCAAAAGCGCAGGAACGTGGCTCGGGCCTCGGACCCCGGCGGAATGGACTCGGAGAGAAGGTAGGCGACGTCGCCGGCCGGCCGACCGGAGCCGGTGACCCCGAAGTCGATCATGACCAGCCCGGCGTCGGTGAACAGCATGTTGTCGGTCCGGCAGTCCCCGTGACGGATTGAGAACGGCTGGTTCAGGTGGGCCACCAGGTCCACGATGTGGGCACCCACCCAGTCGGCGTGTCGCATCAGGTCGTCGGTGAACACGCCGGGTTCCCGATCCACCACATCGTCCCGCCATGCCCGGTAGACGCCGTGCATGACGTTCGGCATCTGGCTCACCATCGACCACTCGAACACCGAATCGTCGGCAAGCCTGGAGTCACCCCAGAAGTGGGCGTGCATTTCGGCGAGGGTGCCGAGGATGGCGGACAGGTCCTCGGCCGGCGGAAGTTCTATGGCCGTGGTGACCCGGGCGTCGGGGATGTACTCCATCACCAACGCGTAGCGCCGCTTCGACGGCCTCACAAGCTTTCGGGCATGGCGGCCGATGAACTTCACGACCGGTACGGGGAGTGCGTCCACGAACCCTTCCCGGCGTCGACGGGCAGCCCGCGATAGACCCGGGTCGCGGACCGCGTGTATGAGGCGTGGCACGCGAACGGGGAAGTCGTCCGACAGACGTTCATAGAAATCAAATTCCCGGTCGTAGGCGCCCTCGGCTTCGGCCAGGCCACGGTTGCCGACGTTGTCGGTGGGGAACTTGACCAGCACCGCATCCGGGGCGTCGGGCTCCTCGACATCCCAGTCCAACGAGATCCTGATGGTCTGGCCCTGGAAGCCCACACCGGTACCTGGACTACCGGCCCTGAAGCCGACCACGTTCGCTGCCTCGACGAGGCCGGATGAGCGGATGGCCTGCGTAAGCCAGGCCGCGTCGATCTCCTCGACCGACTGGGGAATCCGTAGCGGTAGGCGCCTCGACATCAGCCGGACCCTACGTCACGGCCCCGACCGACTACATGGCGGCCGCAGGTCAGGTCAGGCCCCGTCAGGTCAGGGTGATCTGTCCGGAACCGGCCGTGGCCGTTCCGATCACCGCAGCCACGTGCCCGGTCGAGTCCAGTTCGGCCAGTACGCCGTCGACCTCGGTCGGGTCCACGCCGAAGACCAGGCCACCGGACGTCTGGGCATCGGCCAGGAGGAGCACGTCGAGTTCGTCGAAGCCACCCCGGTCCAGTCGTTCGTCGGCCCACTCAAGGTTGCGGCGGCTTCCACCGGGCATGGAACCTGCCTCGGCCAACTCCCGCGTCCCCGGCAGCAGCGGAACTGAAGCGACTTCAATGGCGACATCCACGCCGGATTCGATGGCGGCCCGACCGAGGTGCCCGAGGAGGCCGAAGCCGGTCACGTCGGTGGCACCACGCACCCCTGCAGCAACGGCGATCCGTGCCGCATCGTCATTCAGACGCGTCATGGAGGCGAGCGCAGCATCGACCACCACGTCTGCGGCGGTGCCGAGCTTGATGGCCGTCGTGATCACCCCCACGCCGAGCGGCTTCGTGAGGACGATCGCATCACCGGGCCTGAACCCGGTGTTCGTGAGCATCCGGTCCGGATGCACCTCGCCAACCACGGCCAACCCGAACTTGGGTTCCGGGTCATCCACGGTGTGGCCTCCAGCTATGACGAACCCGCCCTCTGTGGCGATCTCCTGGGCGCCGAGGAGCACCTCGACCAGGAGGTCGTTTGACAACTCGGCGGCGTTCCAGCAGACCAGGTTGAGTGCCAGCAGGGGTCGGCCGCCCATCGCGTAGACGTCCGACACGGCATTGGCCGCAGCTACGCGGCCCCACCATCGGGCGTCATCCACAACAGGAGTAATGAAGTCGGCTGTCACGACCATGGCGCGGTCGTCGTCGAGGCGCCACACGGCGGCGTCGTCGCCGGTCGCTGCTCCGACCAGGAGGTTGGGATCTGTCACTGGTGCCAGGCGGCGCACGACGTGCGCCAGCTCGCCGGGGGCGAGCTTGCAGCCTCAACCAGCGCCGTGGCTGAACTGTGTCAGCCGTCGGGTCTCGTCCATCTAGTCACCCCCGTTCGCGTCGTCGGGACATCATGACCGGCTCCAGTCGGGACCCGGCGATCTCCGGCAAGGCTAGGCGGCGGCTCAGGTGGCGCCGATGACGCCACGGGACCGGAGGTCAGCCAGGAGCCCGTCGGTCAGGCCAAGCTCGTCAGCGAGCACCTCGTCGGTGTGCTCTCCCAGCCATGGCACGCGGGTGTCGGGAACCTCGGGAACCTCTGACAACTTGACCGGGTTGCCGGGCACCAGCACCGGTTCACCGGAAGCCGCGGGCAGCGTCTCGATAAGCATGTTGCGCACAGCCAGGTGCTGGTCGGCAACGACCTGACCACTCGTCTGGGAGGGGCCACAGGCAAGCCCCGCACCCGACAGCGCATCGACCACGTCGGCCAGCGTCCTCCCGGTGGACCACGACTCGATCGCCGGACGTAGGAGGTCGTCGAGATGCTCCTGCCAACCGGCACGCGTGGCGAGTCGACCATCGTCGAGTAGGTCCGGCCGTCCGATCTCGGTCATGAGGACCTCGAAGTGGTGCTCCCTGACGCACTGCAGCACGAAATGGCCGTCAGCGGCCCGGAAGGTCTCCACGATGCCCACCCCGCTCCCCCACTCCCGCTCGATGCCCATGGAGTGGAAGTTGGTCACGATGTCGGTCATGGCGACTGTCGAATCCAGCATGGCGACGTCGATGTGTTGACCCGTGCCGGTCCGGTCCCTGTGTCGCAGCGCCGCCAGGATCCCCACCGCTCCGAACAGTGCCGAGCTGATGTCGCCCAGGGCTCCGACCGGGTTGGCGGCCGGCGGCCGACCCGGAGTCCGCTTGTATTCGTAGATCCCGGACATTCCCTCGACCACTGCCGCGTAGGCACCCATGTCCCGGTAGGGCGAGCGTTGGTCCTGTCCAAAGCCGGACACGGAGAGGTAGACGACCGCTGGATGGACGGCCCGGACGGCCTCGTATCCGATGCCCAGGCGGTCGGCGGTCCCGGCCCGGAAGTTCTCGCCCACGACGTCGAAGCCGGGCGCCATCCGCAGGAACAGCTCGATTCCCTCCGGATGCTTCAGGTCGATGGCGACACTGCGCTTGTTCAGGTTGTTGCGCAGGAAGGTCGCCCCGACCTGGCGGCCGGACGGGTCCGTCACGAAGGGTTGGGATCCACGACCGCTGTCACCGGTCACCGGGTGCTCGACCTTGACCACCTCGGCTCCCAGGCGGGCCAGGAGCTGGGTGGCG
>Ga0209403_10002443_pt1 | contig 22205 bp, 23 predicted proteins | sample ArcticOcean_MG_C_8_FD_187440 | JGI IMG/M metagenome (GOLD analysis project Ga0209403, IMG submission 187440) | Marine microbial communities from western Arctic Ocean - ArcticOcean_MG_CB11_86 (SPAdes) (version 2) | ecosystem: Environmental > Aquatic > Marine > Oceanic | place: Arctic Ocean... | reverse complement strand
CAGGCATACTGAGGTTTTGATAGATATTTCTAAACTTCCAACTATCTAGTGACAGGTTCATCTCAAAATGAATGTCCTCACCGATTTCTGGTATCGCTCTGCATACAGGAGAGCAATCGTTCAGGGCGCAGCTGTTCTGGTAGTTGTTTTTATCGGACTTGGACTGATCGGACAGCTCTCAAATCTTGAGAATGTCCAAACACCTAGGTTCTCGTCCAGCCCACCATTCCTGACGTTTGACTTTCTAAATGCGCGAGCCGGTATAGCTCTCTCTCATGGTCTTATATTTGATATTGATAGTAATGACAGTCGTATGGATGCCATCCTAAATGGTGCCTGGAACACTCTTCGCCTTGCATCTGTACTCATTGGCTTTGCAAGCCTCATGGGACTACTAGTCGGAATAGGGCGATTATCTGATTTTTATTTAATTCGAAAGGTGTGCACACTCTACGTAGAAATTTTGAGAAATATACCCGCACTCTTACAGATTTATATCTGGTACGTAGTGATATGGTTGAGTGCACCAGCTATTAGCGACGCGATTGCACTGGATATCAATTTCTTTGGCTTAGAACTACTCCAAGATTTCGTTTATATTTCCAACAAGGGCTTTGCGATTCCCTGGCTGGTCGGTCAGGACAATTTAAGTATTTGGCTCTTCGTCTCTGGCGTGACCCTCATAGGGGTATTTATCCTCAGACGATATCTCCAAAAACGCCAAGATGCCCTAGGTGGAAATCAAAGAACTAATAGATACCCCATATTCATATTCCTTTTGATATCTGTGGTCGCATATATTCTTTTAGATTCGCCCTTTACCGGAGAAACACCTGGCATTATCGAAAGTGGTGCCCAAGGTGCGATTCAAAACTATAAAGGTGGAATGGTAATCACTGGAGAATTTTTAGCGATTGTGGTGGCTCTTGGGTTTTACACAGCCTCCTTCATCTCGGAAATCGTTCGAGGAAGTATTTTATCTTTACCCGCTGGGCAGGCTGAAGCTGGAAAAGCTCTCGGACTCTCTGCCTACCAGCGACTCACACTAATAATCCTGCCACAGGCCCTGCGCACTATGATTCCACCTTTAGGCAATCAATATATAAACATGACTAAAAATACCAGTATCGCAGTAGCAATCGGTTTTTCTGATGTTGTGTTTGCTACAAGAACAATTTCTAATAACGCTGGACATAGTCTCGAAATTTTCACAGCTTTACTCTTAATTTATCTCGTAATGGCACTCTTCATCTCAGCCGTGATGAACGGGCTTAACTGGTATGTACAGAGATCAGGTATATAAAGGTATTTATGTCTAATAATACTCAACCAACTTCTGAACTTTCTCCCCTTCAGCGTATGCGAATGACTTATGAGGCTTCAGATACAAAGTCTCAATTATTCAAAACAAAAGTACATACTGCCATCACCTTGCTAACCCTAGTGATAGCAGTATGGGCTCTCATCACGATCGCCCAGTTCGTAGTCAATGCTGAGTGGCAAGTAATTAGTGATAAACGAAGAGCCTTCATGGTCGGACGGTATCCTGAAGAACATATGTGGCGAATCTGGCCATCAGTCTGGATGTTTGCAGGCGTAACTGGTCTGAGCTCTGCACTCTGGCTACGGCCGGGCAGACGAGTCTTAATCAGTCTCTTCGTTGCCGGAACAATAATCAGCTATTTGTTTTTGGAATTCGACTCAAATGCTTTGAAGTTTGGGTATGGACTGCTACTCGGTCTCTCTGGTTATGCCTTGGGGTACTTCGGTGACGCAAAACTTAACCTGAGTGCAATATTGGCAAAAGCAGCGACATTAGGTTGGATTCTTCTTATACCGATAGTTTTAATTTTTCTCTTCATTGGTGATGCGCCTACTACCAATTATTGGGGTGGCTTATTTGTAAATGTCATACTGGCGGCCATCGCAATAGTAATTGGTACACCTTTAGCAGTGTTGCTCGCACTCGGTCGAACAACACAAGGCTATCCCGCTATTCAAATACTCTCTACCAGTCTTATTGAAATAGTACGCGGCGCCCCCCTGATAGCCTGGTTATTTATGGGTCGATTTGTTCTTCCATTCATCCTGCCGAGTTGGTTTGGTCTGAATGAGGCTGATGTAATCATCCGAACCATGATAATTTTGATTATCTTCAACGCAGCCTACACAGCCGAAGTTGTACGAGGAGGTTTGCAAGCAATTCCAAAAGGCCAGTATGAAGCTGCTGACTCAATTGGGTTCAGCTACTTCCAAACTCTTCGACTAATCCTCCTTCCACAGGCTCTTCGTGCCGTTCTTCCATCTCTAATTAACCAATACATCGGACTCTTTAAGGACACTACTCTTGTGTACTTGATTAGTGTTGTTGATGTTCTCGAGGTCGGCCGAAAAGCATTTAATGAGCTTGCATACAGTGGCACAGCGTTAGAAGTTCTAATATTTGTTGGATTCTTATTCTGGGTAGTGACATGGTCCATGTCCAATCTCAGTAAAAAAGTAGAAAAAAATCTAGGACTAGGCACACGCTAGTCCCACAGGAGAATGACCTATGGCAGAGAACTCGTCTAACAAAGTTATAATTCACGCTGAAAATGTTGACAAATGGTTCGGCAACTTTCAAGCTCTGAAGGGTGTCTCAGCTGATATCAATGAGGGCGAAGTAGTCGTTGTGCTTGGGCCATCAGGGTCTGGAAAGTCGACTTTCATCAGATGTATCAATCAACTGGAAGAACATGAAGCTGGTGTAATCATCGTCGATGGAATTGAAATCAACGATGACAGCCGTAACCTACAAAAAATCCGATCTGAAGTGGGTATGGTATTTCAACAATTCAATCTTTTTCCACACCTCACGGTGCTAGATAACGTCGCATTAGCTCCTCGAAAAGTAAAAAAAATGCCCAAAAAAGATGCTGAAGAGTTAGCAATGGCAGGCCTGACTCGAGTCGGAATCCCGGAACAGGCTCTGAAATTTCCCACCCAACTTTCTGGTGGCCAACAGCAACGGGTGGCAATCGCAAGGGCGCTTGCGATGCAACCAAAAATTATGCTTTTTGACGAGCCAACCTCAGCACTCGATCCAGAGATGATAAAAGAGGTTCTCGACGTAATGCGAGGGCTTGCAAAATCCGGAATGACAATGATTGTGGTCACTCATGAAATGGGCTTTGCGCGTGAGGTAGCAGACCGATTTTTATTCTTCGCCGAGGGGCAAATTGTTGAACAAGGGACACCCGATCATTTCTTCAATAATCCTCAAGAAGATCGCACTAAGCTCTTCCTCTCACAGATTTTATAGCTAATAGTTCAAGGAATTCTCGGCGAGGTAGACTCGGTAGTCCTCTAAAAAACTACGCTGTACTTCTGTCTCAAATCTTCCTCCAGCATTTTTTACGCTTAGCAATACGTCATTAGAAGACATCCCCAACGCTGTGAGAAGGGCGGCCGCAAATAAGCCAGATCTACCGATCCCAGCTCTACAATGGATAATCACGCATTGACCTGAGCGAAGTCTCAGAATAACTTCCTCAACAAGGGTATGAAATCTCTCCATATCGACTGGCACTGAAAAATCTGCTATTGGAAAGCCAGATACCTCGATCCCTTCATTGCTCTCAATGTATGCCAAGTACTCGGGAGAAATATTCGCCAATTCGTCTCGTTGGGCTAAATTTACTATTAGATCTGCGTCCCTAGCTTCTGCACCTGCGAGCCAATCCACCAATGATTTTTCTGAACCGGGCATTTCGGACAATAACAATGTGCCCGCAATCGACACAGGCAATTGAACCACTCTACCTACATGAGTCATAGTTATGGCGCTTCACTCCAGGGGGATTTTAGTTGTCACTTTTCCTCATGTACCGATCTCTCCATGACTCATCGTCACTCCATCGATACGGGCTCTGCACTGTTGTTCGAGGAACGAAAGCATTCTCAAGCGTCACGAACGCTAAGTCCAGAATACCTTTCTGAGTAACATCATCATGTGGCTTGCCGCATGGATGACCAAGTGGAAAGTCATTGAACACGAACCTTGGCACACCGACCTGCTCGACAATATCGCGGGCACAACCAACTATTACTGTCGGAATTCCGTTCTCTTCCAAGTGCCGAGCTAGCAGACTCACGGTCTGATGACAAACTGGTCAGACAGCAACCAATAGTGCAACATCAATTTCATCATCTCGACACATCGAAAGAATTTCTGGTGCGTTACGCTCACTGGTCATTCTCTGACTCCGCAATGTCGGTGCTCCGTATAGTCGTGGACCTACTGACCCAAATCGGCCGGTCTCCTGAATCTCATGCAATCGCTCTAGCGGAAAATATACTCGCTGATCATCGATATCTGCATTATTTCGGTCATATCCAATATGTGATATCCGTACATCCGGTATCAATTCACTTGGGTGTGTATAAATATGTTTAAATTTTGCGTCGTTGTTGTACGGTGCTCCCGGACCCTGATCACCTTTATCGGGCTGATACGGTGCAGCCGTCGTGATAAGTGCAACACGAGAATCTGCTAATGGTTTCTTAAGTGGAGTGAAAGGCACATCCTTGAAGCGAGCCCACTGATATGGGTTATCAAATCCCTGTGACAAATAATGATCAGTTGTTTTAGCCATGTAACTTATATACAGGGATCGACTCGTGTCAGTTTTGTTTTCTGTTGATGTCATAATGTGTCCTCTAGCAGTTGTACTATAGCAAAATAATAGTTCTTCAATTCACACCTAAATGGCACCTAAGTCCGTAAGTTCATCCATCTCAGCTTCAGTAAGACCTAAAAGTCCCTCGTAAATCTCATTATTATGCTCACCTATTCGCGGAGCCGGATTGTATATTCGTCCCTTTGCGTGAGACAAATTAGGATATGGTGCGGGTATCGTTACGGGACCAACGTGCGGGTCGTCTACCTGTACTAAATTCTTTCGCGCGGCTATGTGTGGGTCCGAAAATATATCAGCAATACTATAGACTGGGCCGTACGGTACCCGATACTCATCCAAAACACGATATAAATCGGCAGAATCAAAATCTTTCGCCCATTCTCGGATCAGTGAGTGGAGTTCAACTTCGTTAGCAAATCGATTCTCATGATTTGAAAATTTTGGATCCTGAGGCAAGTCAGGGATATGCATCGCATCGCAGAGTCTTTGAAATATTTGCGGATTAAGAGCCAGAATCAAGACCCATTTCCCGTCCTTAGTCAAAAATTGATCCCCGGGAATAGACCATGATCTGACGTTACCTGCCCGCTCCCGAACAATACCTGATCTACTATATTCAGCCGCCATTGGTCCTGAATAACTCAGAATAGATTCGTATAATGACAAATCGACAATCTGTGTTTCCTGGCAATCTTCGTGGTCTCGATGATATACGGCCCCTAAAATAGCAAGTGCGCCATATGTGCCCGAAGCCAAATCACCCATCATGTATCCCGGATGCACTGGAGGTTGATCCGCCTCACCGGTTACATAAATCATCCCCCCCATCGCTTGACCAATCCTGTCATAAGACGTCCGGTCACGATACGGGCCTGTCTGACCAAACCCAGAAATTCGTACGAAAATTAGTCGCGAATTCACCTTTGCAAGGTCATCCTCCCCTATACCCCAACGCTCCATTGTTCCTGGAGAGAAATTTTCAACCACGGCATCAGCACTAGCGACCAATTTCTTAAATAATTCAGCACCCTCAGGTTTTCTCAAGTCTAGAGAAACTGACTTTTTGTTACGCTGCAGTCCAGCTCTCGTTGAATTCTGCTGAGCCGCCGTATCATGCCGCAGCGCAGGCAGCTCTACACGAATAACTTCTGCGCCCATATCTGCTAATAACGTAGACACAAATGGTCCAGCCAATACTTGACCTGCGTCAATTATTCGAAGGCCTGCCAAAAGACGTTGATGCTCTTCAGCCATAAGTTCCCTTAATAAATCGTTCTTCACTACTTCTAGACGGACTTATATTGTAAAACCGTGTTGAAGTTATGCAAGTTAACACAACTTTGGCGTGCTGCCCTATCGAGCGTGACTCCGAAGTAGGCTCAGTTAATCAGTCCACCTAATGTGTATATGGTACAGTCCAACCATTATCAAACGAGCACAAGCATTAAGGACTAACGATGGAGCAACGACAACTCGGTGACAGCGATCTCTTTTCTTCACCGATCGGGTTTGGAACTTGGGAAATGGCTACCACCACCTATGGTGACATAGATGTAAAAGAAGCAGCTGACGCCGTACATGCTGCAATAGATCACGGCATTACGCTTTTCGATACAGCAGAGGTGTATGGCCCATATCATTCTGAGGAACTTTTGGCCAAAGCGTTAGGAAATAAACGAAAAGACATCGTACTAGTCAGCAAAGTTGGCTTCGCGTATGACGAAAACGGAAAAAATTTAGGACGGAACTCTCAATTTCAGCATGTTATCGACCGAGCGGAAGGCTGCCTCAGTCGTTTAAACACAGATTATTTAGACCTTCTACTCATACATTGGCCTGATCATGACACTCCGTTTGAAGAAACCATCCGAGCACTTGAACAACTAAAACAGAGCGGAAAAATTAGACATTATGGTGTCTCGAACTTCACTCCAGAGATGATGGACGAGTGCGAACAATATGGCCATATGGCAGCGAATCAGGTGGGCTATCACATGTTCGATCGCCGGATGGAATCAACCGTGCTGCCACACTGTCTGGACAAAAACATTGGATTCATGGCTTATGGCACGCTTGGTTTTGGTTTGCTGTCTGGCGCGTTTACTCCGGACACCAGTTTCGGAGAAAATGACTGGCGAAGCAGCGGAGTAGCCTTCAAATTACCCCTATTTCAGACCGAAGAATTCGCCAAAGAGCTGCGAGTGGTTGAACGTCTGAAAACAATTGCGGAACGGAACAATAAATCAGTCGCCCAGATGGCAATTGCCTGGACACTTGGCCATCCTGCTGTGTCAGTTGGACTAGTCGGTGTTCGTAACGAATGGGAACTTAAGGAGAATGTCGCAGCAGTTGACTGGGAACTTACTTCGGAAATTCGTGAAGAAATAGACATGATATTTAAGGAAGAAAACGTCCCGACTCACGTCGATACCGAGCAGGCCATCTAAAGAGCTCCTTTTTTCTTTAGCAGCTCAATCTTCTCCCAGCTATAGCCGATCTCTAGCAAGATTTCTTCAGTATTCTCGCCGAGCTCGGGTGCCCGATCAGCTGGCTCATCAATTCCGTCACTATAGCGAACTGGTGTGCCCATAGTTACCATGTCACCGTATTCAGGGTGACTCGCCTGACGTAAATAGCCGCTCTCCAGCACCTGCGGATTGGTGACCACGTGATCATAATCATTAACTGGCGCCCAAACCGCATCAACTTCTTCCAAAATGATGTGAATATCACTGGCAGTCATATTCAAAAAAATCTCAGAAATTGTCTTCGTTATCAGATCATTTTGACGTAATCTCTCTAGGCCCGCCCGCAATATCTGATTAGCTGCTAGATCAGCTTGACCCAAAGCATTCCAAAAATCCTCCCATCTTTTAGGGACTCCTGATAACGCTACGTAACCATCTTTAGCTTGATAAATACTTATAGGTGATATCGAACTTAACCACGGGTATGTACGCTGAGATCGATCATGTTGGGTTTCAGCCAGCACATGTGCCATCAACTCCGATGACTGCGCCCAAATTTGCCCACCCAGAAGAGAGGTTTCAACCAACTGGCCAACACCCGACTTTTCACGAGCAAATAAAGCGGTAACAATCGCCCCGAACAAGGTCATCCCTCCCATGGTGTCCGCCACCAACGCACCTGCACCTTGAGCTAATTCCGGAGTTCCAGTATTCCAAGCCAAGCCTCCAGCAGCTTGCGCCATTAAATCATTTCCAGGACGATCGCTATCTGGACCTTCTGGACCGTAGGTAGTACCTACTGCATATATCAAACGTGGATTAATAGAGCGACAGGCTTCGTATCCCAATCCTGCTCGATCCAGAGCGTGCGGTTTCAGTGTCGTAACCAAGACGTCGCTGTCGGCTACGAGAGCCTGCACAAGCTCCAATCCCTCAGGCTTTTTAAAGTCGATCGTGACACTTCGCTTACCACGATTATTGGCGTGATATACGGGTGGGGCAGATTTATATTCAGACGCCGGTATACGTCGGGAAGAATCAGGCGCGTCTGGGTGCTCAATCTTGATCACTTCGCAACCAAGATCGCGCAATAACTGGCAGCATTGCGGTCCCATTATCAGATGTGTGAATTCGAGAACACGCATGCCATCTAGTGGTCCAGACATAATTATTCCTTCAGTAATTCTCTCGCATAAATAAATTCTTACCCTCAAGGGTAAGACTATGGTACAAAGAGCAATATGGTTGGCCCTTTAGACGGTATTCGCGTGGTTGAAGTTGCAAGTTTTTTGGCGGCTCCTTCGTCAGCTGCACTTATGGCAGATATGGGCGCCACAGTCATTAAGATAGAACCTCCTGATGGTGACACATTTCGTGGTAATCGAGCTCACCTCCATGTATCTGCCACGACAAACTATGTGTTTGAGGTCGACAACAGAGGCAAACAATCTCTCGCACTAGATCTTGGGAAAACCGCCGCACAAGACGCATTACATCGACTAATTGCGACTGCTGACATTTTTATTACTAACCTCACGTCGAAACGGACTGAAAAATATCGACTCGACTTCGAAACCCTGAAGCAAATTCAGCCGACCCTGGTATATGGCCATTTAGTTGGGTATAGCAGTACCGGCATAGACTCCGAGCGTCCTGGTTTTGACAGCACTGCTTATTGGGCGCGATCAGGTGTTATGGGACTTATGGGAGAAGTCGGTGCGCCGGCAGTGCAAAGCCGCCCTGGACAGGGAGATCACCCGACAGGTGTGAATCTGCTCGCCGCAACACTTGCCGCACTAAGACTCAAGGAACAAACTGGACTACCGCAGAAGGCTGAGGTGTCTCTTCTTCGAACCGGTTTATGGACAATTGCAACCGATATGCAACTAGCGATGAATCTTCCTAACAGCACCCCGAGCCAATTCAATCGGCAAACTCACGGGTTGTTAATAAGAAGTGCCTACGAGACGAAAGACAAAAGATGGATCATGCTCACAATGCATAACGTGCCAAAACATTGGCCCCTACTATGTGCGGCGCTTGCACGCCCAGACTGGTCAATAGATTCAAGATTTGCCACAAATGCAGGAATGCTCGAACACGGTACCGAAATAGTCGCGGAACTTCAGGCGGAGTTCAAGTCAAAAACACTATCTGAGTGGGCTGGTCTCCTCGATAAAAATGAATGCATATGGGCACCGGCTGCATCGCTCTCTGAAATAGCAACCGACCCCGTGATCGTCGAACAGGAAGCCATTAAAACTCTTGAAGACGTAAGCGGTAAAGAATATCGAATTATTTCGACTCCGTTCGACATACAGGGTGCTGATGTGGCACCCCGTAAAAGAGCGCCCTTAGTGGGAGAACATAACTATGAAGTCCTGATTGAGGCTGGCTTTTCCGAAGCTGAAATAACAGAGTTGGCTGCTGACGGTATTTTTACCTTAGAACACTAGCTAGTCACGCTGAATAAGTTCAATCCGAACATTATCTGGCGCCTTCAAGAAACAAATCCTAATTGCTCCCATCTCAATTGGTCCGTCCAGTAGTTCTGCCCCAAGCGACGTTAAACGCTCGATATCTGACTCCAGATTTTCCGAGTCTAGACCAAAATGCTCAAGACCTTCTTTTACGCCGTAGTCGCCAGTTGTAAGCGTTTGTGTCGACTGGGGGCCAGAAATATTCACTGTCATACCATTCTCACTTTCGCAGGCAATAAACTGATCGCCACTATCTCGAATAGTGTCTCCGAGTATACGAAAGTTGAAGGCCTTAACCCACCAGTCGGCGCACTCGCGTGGTGAATTTGATTTCAAATGAATGTGGTTTATCGCAAAAGTCATGACGCAATCTCCTAGACGATACAATTGAGTGGTAAATGCATTAGTGAGCATTTATTTGAGTAGTTTATTACATTGGATGGCAATATATGACTTTAGTTCTAGTACACGGCAACCCAGAGACCGCAGCAGTCTGGAATGACCTCATCCCTCTTCTTGATGATGATGACGTTCAAACACTTTCACCACCTGGCTTCGGCTCACCACTACCTGATAACTTTGACGCAACAAGTGACGCCTACGTCGAGTGGCTTGCCGCAGAATTATCTCATTTCAGCTCTCCCGTTGATCTCATAGGCCATGACTGGGGAGGTGGTCACGTTGTCCGACTTGCATGCGAAAGACCCGACCTCATACGTTCATGGGCAAGTGATATTCTCGGAGTCTTCACACCGGAATACGTCTGGCATGATCGGGCACAAATATGGCAAACTCCGGAGGTTGGCGAAGAGGCGGTAGCTGCAATGGTGTCAACGGATCCGGTAGAGACATCAACTCGATATCAAAGTCTGGGGATGAGCGCTGATATAGCGAGTCAAGTCGCAAACGGTGTGAACGCCGACATGGCCAAAGCAATTCTCAGCCTCTATAGATCCGCCGCCCAACCAATAGTAGGCAATCTTTTTCCAACATTAACAAACGCGAGCGTACGACCTGGGCTCGCAATAATTGCAACAGCTGACCCATTTGTGGGCGGAGAGCTCTTGGCCCGTAAAGCTGCAGAGCAAGCTGGCGCAGAAGTCGGACTTCTAACCGATGAGGGACATTGGTGGATGTGTAGTAATCCTCAGGCTGGTGCAGACTTAATCAATAGCTTCCTCGCAAATCTTAACGAAAATAACTGAAGATAAAATCTATCAACTAATCGAGATAGCGTAAGATTTTTGGTTGCTGAGTAATATAAATAGAACTATAAATAAAAGATAAATTCTCTCATTATCTCGATTCTATGAGAGAATTTTGATACGTCACATCCCAACTGAGGATACTTATGGTTAAGCGCTATTTATACCTTGCACTAGGCTTCATTTGCGTTGGACTAGGCTTCGTTGGTGTTTTCGTACCTGGGTTCCCTTCAACAATATTTATTCTTGTTGCAGCATGGGCATTTTCCAGATCATCAGAACGATTTGAACGGTGGTTATTAGAACATCCTATTTTTGGGTCACTGATCCAAAATTGGAGAAAATATCGTGGCATTAGTATTAAATCAAAAATTACGGCGGTAGGTCTTATAGTTCCCACCTTCGGAGCCACAATATTGCTGACCAACTTTCCAATTCTGGCTGATATCGGATTCATCAGCTTTGGAATAGTGCTTTGCACTTTTCTCGTAACACGGCCAGTACCTCCATCCCATAGTGGACAACAGGTCGTATCATAAAAATTCGTCATTTAGGGTAGTTTTTTGGCAACACGGTCTAAACATATACTCCTGATAAATCTCGGATCGTCAAAGTCGCTCGATACCCAAGGCGCAAAATTTTACCTCGATGAATATCAATCAGATGACTTGGTTATTGATCAAATCTCTCATAGAAACGCATGACCACCGCAGTGATTGCCGCAGCACCACTCCCAACGACAAACATCTTTCGCCATCTACTTGGCTGATTTCGAACAACAAAAAAGCTCTTCAAAGCATCGGTGTCAATATCTGGTCGATATTGGGATGAATTTTTAGTCTTGTAAGTATTATTCTCATCGGGTTCGATATCTTCAATCACTTCATCAAACGAAGACTGAAGCAATGGCTCAACCTCGTCATTTTCTAAAGACTGATCAAGCGATAGGTTCTCGTCGAACGAGTTGCTAGTTGCTTCACCATCTAGAAAATGGCCCAATCCATAATTACCGATTTTCGTCCCGCGCATTAAATTAATTTTCTTCTCTCGACTTATTTCTCCAAGACCATATGTGGTTTGAATAACTGCTGCGCCTAAGCGTGAGCCACGTTGCCGAGAAATAGTTCGATTAATTGCAACAGAAGATTGTTGTACAGCACTCAGAGGCTTCTCTGGGTTTATCTGAGATTTCTTCACAAAATTTGATTCACTCGCAACTTCAGTTAAAGAATCAGATTGATCTATGCTCGTTGACTGAACCGCCATTACTGGGTTTGCCGATACCCGTCCAAACGTAAATCCAGGATTAACGATCACCGCGACCAACATACATACGAGCACAACAATACCAAGTAGACCAAACAAAAGTGGCGTTCCCAACAAGTCTGCAGCTAACCCCAACGGGTACACAGTGACTGCCATTGCAGAAAATGACAACATAAATATACTCATAACACGACCGTAATATTCGCGTTTAGCTGATAGCAACATCATTGTGCTTGAGGCTGTCATGTAGACGGTGGTACCTATGCCCAGTAATGTCACTCCAACCGCAGCACCGACGAAGCCAAATCTAAACGCACCAAACGTCAGCGCCACCATACCAAAACTACACAGTAATCCCGCGAACCATTGAAGAAGTGGACGCCTATCCCATTCAGCTAACCAAGTCATTAGAGCTGAACCAAAAAGAGCTCCAAGTCCCGAAATAAACAGTAAGTCGCCCAGCGGACCTTGCCAATCCGTAATGCCCAGGCCCAGCTCAACATATCCGGCCATTAGATTTTGAAATGGCATTGCAAAAAAAGTTAGAATTAACATCATCACCATCAGAGTGCGTAATGTAGGTGTATTCACTACATATTTAAGCCCAGCTGTTACATCTGAAAACACGTCACCAAAAGAGATTCCACGAATACCGCGTGGAATTATGGCCGTAGGTACCATACCTGCCGCAATTTGTGAAGCACGTTTCTTTGATGAAGTCGGAACAAATAGAAGGAGAGCTACTGACAACACACCAAATCCCCCCTGCACAAAATAAGCCCACTCATATCCCGCCCCGAACCTATCAGTCACGTGTGGAAATGTTGTCATCAAAATACCGGCGACGAGTGGGCCAAAAGCTCTGGTTAGATTCATCGAATTATTAGATAACGCCATCGCACTTGCGATTCGATTTTGTGGCACGATCTCAGCCATCAACGGAGTTCGAGCCGGCATACCAAGCGACGTGATTGCACCTTGAACGAGGCCCAGTACAAAAAGAGACATCGCTGTGATGGTGTCCGTTATGACCATTGCACCTGTTATTACTGCCACAGCTGCCATCGTCGCTTGCATGAGCATCATCATGTTTCGCTTTTCAACCCTATCAACCAAAGCGCCCCCGGGAAGTGTAAAAAACATCTGAGGAAGCATAAAAGCAACCATCAAAAATGCTGTAGCACTGTATGAATTAGTTAGCTCCCAGGCAATCGCACCTCGAACTAACATTTGCATATTCATACCCATAAAAGAAAAAGTCGAAGAGGTCCATAGAAGGCGAAAATCTCTAATCGCAAAGACAGAAAGGGTCGTACGAAGAGATGGCTTGGACGCCGTAAGATTTGTAGGTTTTGTATTGCTCGTGATCCACTCCCTGAGGTAACTGTAAATCTAAATATGTTAAAAACAAATAAAACGGAAAAAGTCTGACGGCTCTGATATTCTGACGTCACTCAATGACACCCCGATACCCTTTCGATATCGGCACACTAGCAAGGAGAAATTGTGGAATACGTAATTTATGAAACAAAAAATCACATTGGATACATTACGCTGAATAGACCTGATCGAATGAATGCCTTAGGCAAGCAACTCGGAGCCGAACTAAGGCAAGCAGAAGAGCAATTTGCCGCGGATGATGACGCCTGGGTCGGTATATACACCGGAGCTGGAGACAGGGCATTCTGCGCAGGTCGAGACCTTAAAGAAGTGGCTGAAACCGAAGCCACTGAAAGCGAACCGACGCCGAAACGTGACTTTGGTCGAGCACCAATCGATCTTGGAAAGCCTACAATAGCAGCCATTAATGGCGCCGCATATGGAGGTGGACTTGAAAAGGCACTTACTTGCGACATTCGCATTTGCTCGGACAACGCGCGTCTCGCACTTGCAGAGGTCAAGGTCGGGCTCTGCCCTCCGGGAGGTGTGTTTGACCTACCAAGGCTTATCGGTCTATCAAATTCAATGTGGTTACTACTAAGCGGTGAGCCTGTTGATGCAGAAGAAGCACTTCGTATGGGTCTTGTGACAAAGGTTGTGCCCCAAGCAGATCTCATGGATACGGCGACTAAAATGGCTGAAACAATTGCAGGCAATGCCCCCCTCGCAATAAACGCCACGCGCAAGCTTGCTAAATTTGGCTTGGAACTTCCATCTGACTATGCTCGGAAAATGAGCGCTCAGCTGGTCGAATCGGTCTGGACATCTGAGGATTCAGTCGAAGGTGCTAAAGCCTTTGCCGAAAAACGACCTCCGGTCTGGAAAATGAAATAGTCACCTCTGATCACCAAATTATATTTAAATTAAGGGCGCGATTACCTCGGCATATCTATCAAGCAATGGGATTACTTCGTCTTCCTTAGCTGACGGCAGACCAAAAATTGCTCGCCCCACACCAATATCAGCGAGCTCATCTATCGCTTCACGATTTGGGGCCGTGCCCCAGTTCGTGACTGGAATGGGGCCACGACCGGCTTCTTCTGCCTTTTCATTTAATTCACTGATTCTCTCCGCGAGATCTAATCGAGCACCTATAGGCATCCATTCATCAGCAAATTTCACAGCCCGTGAAATTGCACCTGGCCCGGCGTTCCCAAGCATAATTGGTGGGTACGGTTTTTGCACCGGTTTAGGCCAGGACCATATCGGATCGAAATCAACGAATTCACCATGATATTCGGCCTCATCCTTTGTCCAAATTTCTACCATGGCTTCGATTCGTTCACGAAGTAGCTTCCAACGCCTACTCGGATCAGTTCCGTGATTTTCCATTTCTTCCCTGTTCCAGCCACCACCAATTCCAAACAAGAATCTGCCATTAGACACGTAGTCAATACTCGCAACTTCCTTGGCTAAGGTAATCGGATCACGTTCAATTACGAGCGCAATTCCGGTACCTAATTTTATTTTTTCAGTTACAGTCGCGGCAGCTGTCAGGGCTACAAAAGGATCGAGTGAATGATAATACTGCTGGGGCAGATCTCCACCGCCTGGATATGCAGATTTCCTGCTAGCTGGGATATGAGTGTGCTCAGGGAACCAGATCGATTCAAATCCTCTAGCTTCAACTTCCTTCGCTAAAACATCCGGATACAAAGCATAGTCAGTCATAAACATACTTACGCCAAATTTCATGTCACCCTCCTCGGTGTTCTCTCGACAAGAGAATAGCCTAATCTTAGTCCATTAAAATTCTTTTAGTTATGAACTAACTTGTCATAGTCGTCAGTTGAGCAAACTGCTCAGAAGTTGGTTCCGCTCAGCAAAACCATCCTTCAGTAAGCCCTGGGATGAAATCTGGAACATCAACCTTTACGGATGGTATAGGTGTTTCAAGTCCAAACACCAGAGCCCACACATCAGAAAAAATATCTCCGAAATCATGTTGCTCTCTTTGGCCGGCTTCAACCAGTTCACTGATCTGTCTTTGTAGTGCATCGGTCTCTTCGTTACTCCACTCGTACGTCAATTTTTTATTATTGAAATTTCCAAGTAAACCTTCAGTCTCAAGTTCCTTAATCAACAATGATCGAGGAGGCACCAGCAAGCGAAGACCATATTGAATCGCAGGGACCCTACTCACCAAGCCCTGCTCAGCAGAAAATATAAGTATGTCTTTAATGTCCTGTATTTGAGTCCATGGAGTAAAGGGTAGCCATGTTGGATTAATAAATAAGTCGGAGGCCCTCACTAAATCCAGTGCCGTATGCAAATCTTCTGAAGTATGACCTTTTTGTAACTTATTCAAGATAGAGTCGTTTAGTGATTCGAATGCCGAAGTAATAAATAAGCAACCCAATTCACTGAGCTCAGAAATACTCTCCTTATACTCGATCAAGTGCTCAACTTTAATAGTGGCGTCAAATGTAACTCCCGAATATCTCTTTCGCATTTCACGAATAATTGATATCGAATGCGGCACTGCATTGAAGAAGTCCGGATCGGTGAACGTGATGTGTTGTGCCCCCAGCTCAATTTGAGCATCGATATCCTTAAGTACTAAATCGCGGTCAACTAGTCGTAGTTTTCCGCCATAAACCGATGGAATTGGACAGTGAGTACACATATGTGCACACCCTCGTGTAGCTTCGACTGCACCAGCAAAATGACTGCCATCTGTTCGTTCCACATGCCCGTAATGTTTCAGTGATCGCAAGCCTTCGCGATCAGGCAGTATATGCACGTCCCGCTTGAAGTTAGGATATTGTCCAAGTCCAGTAATATCTTCATCTGATAATTCGGAAAGCAGTGGGGTTTCAACTAACGAATCAGCAAATTCTGATAGCCCAGTCTCAAACTCGCCCCCAATCCAATAATCAATCTCATTATTACTGTATTCGTCCTGCGCAAGTAACGACGCATACAAACCGAATCCCACAACACGCATTTCAGGATTAAACAGTTTGGCTCCTCTTGCGAACTCCAAACCCAATCTGGATGCAGTATGCATAGAACACGAAATCACAAGAACATCCACACTCCGTAGATCAAAGTCATTGGGAGATGTTGCCAGATCTAGAACACTCACGTCACAGTTCGCACGGCGGAAAATAGAGGCTGCCGTAGCGACTGGAATCGGCTGACGACCTAATTCATATGCAGAGACGATTAACACTTTAAATTTTTGTGAAGATTTATTTGTAATCTCGGGCTCCAAAAGCACACCATCAGTATATTAAGAACTATCCTGACGGTCTTAATCATAAAGCTTAAAGGAGTCTAAATATGGGACGATTAGAAAATCGCGTGGCCGTGGTAACAGGTGGTGGGAGAGGAATCGGAAGAGCAATCGCCCTTGAGCTTGCTCGTGAAGGCGCCAAAGTAGTGGTTTCCGCTCGTACACGATCGCAACTTGACAGCGTAGTCGAAGAAATTAAAGAAATCGGCAGTGTCGGACTGGCCGTCGAGGCAGACGCCCTCAACAGACTTGAATCAAAAAAACCTGTCATCGAGGCTGTAAGTCATTTTGGTCAGATAGACATCCTCGTCAACAATGTGGGTGGAGGGGTGCCAGGTGACCAAAATCCATACACACATGATGATGACACTTTTGAAGCCAACTTAGCCCTGAATCTCACGTCAGCATACTGGACAACTCGTGAAGCTCTTCCACATATGAAAGAAAATAATTTTGGTCGAATCCTCACCATTGGATCGGGCTACGCAAAACGAAGTGGGGGGGCGCTCGCATACACGACCGCAAAACATGGTCTTATCGGATTCACCAAGGCTTTAGCTGGACAGGTGGCTGCTGACGGAATAACTGTTAATTGCCTCTGTCCAGGTTGGACCAATACTGCACTCGTTGATTGGGAGGCCATGGGACGAGCTCGTGGCACAGATGCAACTGAAGCTCATGCATGGAGATCCGCAGAAAATCTTCAAAACAGAGTCTTGGAACCGGAGGAACTTGGTCCCATGGCAGCGTTGCTCGCCGCTCCTGAGTCAGCAGGAATCACCGGTCAGGTTATAAGCGTTGATGGGGGCTATAAAGTTTAGAAGGCCTACTCATTCCCTTAAAGTCCTTATGTAGCAAGGGATTAGTGATTGGAACGTTGGCTAAACAGGCTGTAACTCCGCCAAATCTCCGCCAATTTCCTATTTATGTACCTAATTACTAGCGGTACGGGGTTAAGATTTAAACTACATGTGTTGGAAGACAGACCTAAAAACATCCTATCGGATAGTTTTTTTAGACACCTAGTAAATCACATAATTCAGGAAAGTTTTTGGTCGTGTAGTCAGGCATGTATAATTTGTAAAATTCTGATTCATCGTATGGTAAATCATATCTATTAACATAAGCACCTCGATAGCCACTGATTCTTGCTCCTAAAGTGTCAAAAGAATGTGCGGCGACCATCATTATCTGTCCGGGTTCAAGGTTTAATTCTTTAGCAGCAAAACGATATACTGCAGGGTGAGGTTTAAATTGTCCAACTGTTTCTGCAGATAAAATAGCGTGGAAGTCACGCTTAATTCGATTCTTAGCTAAATGTTCTAAGTAACTCTGTTCCCCATTTGAAAGCATTACAAGGTCATATTTTTCGCTCAGTCTGTTCAATCCTTCTATTGCATCGGGGAATGGAGATAAATATTGATAAGCTTCCATGAAGTCATCTATTTGTTTATAAGTAAATTCAACCTTTAAGTTTTTTAGACTATATATTAAGGCTCGTCTTTTTACGGCTAAATAACCACTGTGACCCAACATATATAAATTATCTTGGTATTGCTCAATACGTTGTCTTAATCTCCATTGAGCCCAAACGTCAGCACCCTTTAAGTTTTCTGTGTTACCACATTCTTTCAATAGGTCATCTAAGGGGGGTACAAGGCTACCGGCAAGGTCGAGTACAGTTCCAAAAATATCAAAGGTTAAAGTTGTGACACTTTCTATAGGGCTTTTAGTCATTATTTACTCCGATGTCCGTAAGTTCTAATTATTCCTTATTTATTTTTATAGATTCTAGGCTTTTTTCGATCTGGCGGCTAATTAGTCGCCAAGCAACTCCAGACTCTTTTGCTGGGCCTTTCTTGAGAATTCCTGTGCGAAATATGAACATAAACCGGTATATTGCTCCGGATCGAGCAGATCCAATATATCGGCTATAGACAGTCGCTTAGTCACCTCAGGCTCCTCTTGTAGTGTCTCTGTAAATGGTCTTCCCTCATTAACTGATCTTTGTGCAGCGTCATAAACCACATCGTGAGCTTTTTGTCGCCCCATTTCCTTACCTAATTCCAGCATGATTCTCTCAGAAAGTATCAGTCCTCCGCTAAGTTCAAGATTCTGCCTCATCCGGTCAGGGAAAACCTTTAGATCGGAAAATATCTCAATCAGCGCAGTAGTAACTTGTCCCATAAGTACGCACGTCCTGTCAATGGCAGAATTAATCATCATGCTGGTGGTTTTATCAGCCTCATGCTCAGTTTGCATTGCTTCTAGAGACATCGGCACAAATGTCCGGATTTCTGCAGCCCAAGCGACAACATCCTGACATAAACGAGGATTACGTTTCTGGGGCATAGTTGATGAACCGACAGCACCCAGAGGCACGGGCTCTTCAACTTCACCGAATTCCTGTTTCATCATGGTATAAATTTCACGTGACATCTTGCTAGCTGTCGCAGCAAGCATGGCGAGAATAGTGATGTATTCCGTCAGATGATCGCCTATCACTCTGGAAGGCATAGTCATTGAACCTAATCCTAAATCTTCGCCAATTAGCCTTTGAGTTTCGAGACCATCAAGACCGACAGAGGCCATCGTTCCAGCTCCACCGCCAAGCATTGCCACAAAGACCCGTTCCTCGCTTCCTTGCAAGCGATCGACATGCCGCATTAATTCGTCAATCCATACGGCCACTTTATAGCCGAAAGTTGCCGGGACAGCATGTTGGCCATGAGTTCTTCCGGGCAGGGCATAATCCTTAGTCTTTTCCGCCAGTTCCCCGAGCACATGCAGTAGAGCTCCTAGATCCTTTAAGAAACTATCGTGGCATTGCTTAACCAGCAGTATCTTTCCTGTTTGTGTGATGTTTTGAGTCGTGGCGCCCCAGTGTATATATCCGCCTGCCTCTTCGCCACAGATCCTGTCTAACTCCCAAATCAATGGGACTAAGGGGTGTCCTGTCTTATTCAATCCGTCATATATATTTTGGAGATTCAACAATTCGAGTTTTGCTTTTTCAGATATAACAGTAGCGGCCTCGACTGGAATTATTCCTTGACTCGCCTGCGCTCGGGCAAGTGCCGCCTCAACATCCAAATAGGACTGAAATAGATTGGACTCACTAAATATTCCACTGACTGACGTACTGCCGTTATCCCCAAAAGACGTGTTTTCTTTCATTTATCTCCTCCTCAATCTTTGACATTGGATTATTAGAGCGCAAACGCCCAATCCGTTTTATTAGTTCGTCTTTGTCTAGGCTCTTAATCATGCAGGGAGTGTAACCAATTTCTCCCAGAAATTTCGTATAAGAGGGGTACCCCAACACAGGGAGCAAGAGGTGATGGTTCTCGGTGTAGTGGCAGATGCCCTGAATGGGGCCGAAGCCCCACAAAAGGCCTTATTACTTAGGCGCTTTAGCTGCTTTCTTGAATCTAACGAACGCACTTGAACATGTGATCGCTTAGATTTGCTTACCGTAAGCCCTAAGGCATGGCAGGGTTGTCATCAATTATTTGCAGAACTTCGAGAAGCTGAAGAATTCCAACTAGCCCCACAAATAGCATTACTCCTAGAAATACGAATGTCGCAAAGGCAAACGCCATCTTTTTAAGCATGTTGAAAGTGTACCCAATTTCTCACAGAGATTTTGTATAAGAGGGGTACCCCAATAAAACCGGAGGGGGTGGCAACGCCCGATCTGCATCCCTACTATTTAAGACATGGCTGAGAAAGAATCTAGCTTCACCGGACGACGAATCTATGTGGTAGGAAATACTTGTTCTGGGAAGAGCACAGTCGGGCGCAAAATTGCCAAGAAAATAGATATCCCCTTCGTCGAACTCGACGAAATTAATTTCTTACCTAACTGGGTTGGCCTCAGTGAACACAACCCAAGACTATTTCAAGCAAAGATTATTGAGGCTACCAAGTCTGACTCTTGGGTAATCGCTGGTTCGTACGGAGATCACATACGAGCTACAGTGTGGAAAGACATCAACCTAATAGTATGGTTAGACCTTCCCATACCCACCATACTCGGAAGACTAGTAAGAAGATCGTGGCAGCGGTGGCATACACATGAGCTCTTATGGGGGACGAATTATGAAAACTTCTTCAAGCACCTCAAGATATGGAGCAATGACTCACTGCTATTTTGGGCCGTTACTCAGCATGCCAAAAAAAGAACAGAGATGTTAGCCACCATTACTAACAATCCTGGATTAGAAATTGTGCGGCTGCGATCCAGCAAGGAAGTTGACTCATTTATGAGATCTTTTTTGTGATTTTCGAATATTATCTCGGCTGCTTTAGCGGAAATAATTTCCTGACTCACCTGAACTCTAGCTAGTGCACCTTCCATATTCAAATATGATTGAAAAAGATTGGATTCATTGAATATTTCATCTACCTCGGTCTGCTAATCGCCAGCCAAAACAACACTTACTGTTGGTCCTTACAAATCTTTGCCCCTCTTGAAGTTCTTAGATTTTTCAGCCGCTTCTTTCCAAGTTTTTAATTCATCTTGAGTAACTGTTTCCCAATAGTTAAACCCCCACTCACTTTTTTTTTGAGTAGGTTTCTTTTCATCTTCATTAGTCTTTTCTTCTTTACTCATGCTGGGAGTCTAAGGGTTTAATTATTGGCTGACAGATTGCAAAGTTCCAACACTAGCCTGAGATATTAGATCGCACCTAAGTGTCGATTGCCTTTAAACCACAATGTGAACCCAGTTACGGTTAATACTAGAGTTGCTCCAGCAAAAATCCACATAGCCATCACGAATCCAAACTGATCCATTGTCCAGGCTCCGCCAAATATTGAAGTAGCTATTACAACTGACATCGCGGCGTTTGCAACTGAGAGAATAGTCGCTCGATTAGACTGCAAAGTTCTTTCCGCAAGGTACTGATTCACATGTGGCTCAATCACCGGAAGAAATAATGCTGGCAAAATACATATTGGGAACAACCACAGATGTGTTCCCGTTGAAAGAACAAACGCCGTCGCTGAGGTGAAAGATGCCAGACCAAACCATTTCGGTAATGAGAGGAAATGTATGGCTCGACCAGCCCATATGGACGAAAATCCCATCAGTCCAAAAATCAAGGCCATCCACCAACCGAATTGAAAAGTTGGCAAACCATAATTTGAAAGTGTCTGAGGCAAGGTAAGAAGCAAAATCGCAAGTGACATCTCAGGAATTGCTTTCAGACAAATGATGCCAGCCACACTCGGATTAGCCAGTATAGAAATCGTGGATTTAAATCCGACGGCGTTCGAATTTTCTGTGGAGAACTCTTGAGTACTTGGTTCAATCAGGAACATTGATGCACAAATAAGGACTAGTCCGAAAAGGGCAGTGAGAATAAACGGGACTGACAAGGGAGTCCAAAGCAATAGAATCGGCCCGAGTGCCGTCGTCATCGCGA
>Ga0209403_10002442_pt1 | contig 22206 bp, 21 predicted proteins | sample ArcticOcean_MG_C_8_FD_187440 | JGI IMG/M metagenome (GOLD analysis project Ga0209403, IMG submission 187440) | Marine microbial communities from western Arctic Ocean - ArcticOcean_MG_CB11_86 (SPAdes) (version 2) | ecosystem: Environmental > Aquatic > Marine > Oceanic | place: Arctic Ocean... | reverse complement strand
GGTGCGGTAGCCGCCTCCGCTGTGGCAGCGATATTAATTCAGTCACGCAAATCCTAGCTGACTGATCCGTTTCTCCTCTTTTGCAAGGCCCGAGCCCAACACTCGGGCCTTTGCTTTTAAGTGAGCGCAAAGGGAACAACGCGCCTCAAACCAGATCCCGTCGACCTACCCGATTTCCCGAGCGGAGTCGAGGGATCTGGTGCGGGGACGCGCGTGCGGTCCAGGGCCAGAGTAGCGCTGCGAGCGCCAGCACAGCTACCCCACCACCCGCCCACCGACGATCCCTCCACAGGAGTGGGGATAGCGCTGGTTTCAAGTCGGCGCGCCACGTCTTCAAACTTGGTGACAAACCCTATTGAATTATAGAACATTTGTTCTATAATTGGGTTCCAACCGATATTTGGTTCTCTGAAAACACCGGGAATCCAGATTAGTTGGAGCACATAGACGGCTCGGTTCGTCTCGCCCACAGCGGCCATTCCTCGTTATTTGGTTGGCGCTGATTGATTTTTCGATCTCTACACTCGATCACGCAACGCGCCATAAATGACCCTAAATCAAACGGCCATATCAAAACCTAAAACGGCATCCGTACGCCCGCTCGCCTGCCTCCGCATCCCCAACTTTCCGTGGCAGGTTGAGGTGGCGCGCAAACCGGAACTGCACGACCGGTCGGCGATCATCGCGGGCAAAATGCTCGATCTTTCCGAAGAGCTGACAAACGTATCTGCTAAAGGCTCTGGCCCTGGATCTGACTCTGGGTCGCTTTCTGCACGTGTCGTGCTCGCAGCGTCTCCCGACTTGAAAGACGTCATGCCGGGCATGCCGCTCATCGAAGCGACATCGCGACATCGGGGCGTGCTCATCATCGAGGCCGACACTCCGCTCTACGCGCTGGTGTTCGACGACATCATCGAGAATCTCGAACGGCTGGTGCCCGATATCGAAGCGGCAGCTCCGGGCCTTGCTTACGTGGGTATATGGGGACTAGAGGGGCTCTATGGCGACGATGCCCATGTTGTGCGGTTACTTGCAAGCGCTATCAATAGCTTCGATCTGCGTATTGGCGTTGGAGATAACAAGTGGCTGGCCTATGCTGCCTCTCTTTTGAGTCGCTCAAACAGCGGACGAAAAGTAACCGGTGAGCCGGGTCGATTCCTCGATAGATTCCCGGTCGACTCTCTCCCAGTCCCCTACTCGCTCATTAAAAGGCTGCATGCTTTTGGGCTTACGACGATGGGCCACATCACCGACATTCCACGCGGTCCGATGGAGGCACAGTTTGGACAGGCAGGTGGTACGGCGTGGGATCTGGCGAACGGTATAGATGATCGCCCGCTGATACCGAAACGGAGCGTGTTGGGCGTGTCGGAGCATCTCGACTTCCCCGATCCCACAGTGAGCCTTGCGACTATCGTTCCAGCTATCGAAAGTCTGCTTGGCCGCGCCTATGGACGGTCTCAGCTTTCACGACGCTTTGCCCGCCAGGCCAGTATCCAGTCGCAGGTTTTCCGGCATGCGCCATGGACAATGCGAGTGCCTTTCAAAGATCCTGCTGGCAATAAAAACCAGGCGCTATTTGCTATCAAGTCGAAGCTCAATATGGCTGTGATTCCGGGGCCGCTGGAGGACATACGCCTGACTCTTTCGGGTATCACCGGCGAGGCGGGTCGGCAGGAGTCGATGTGGAAAGAGGTGAAGCGTGATGAGGACTTGCAAGAAACGATCAGTCAGCTTCGTATCCGGCTGAAAATGGCTCCGCCTATCTATCAGGTAAGGGAACTCGAGCCGTGGTCACGAATCCCCGAACGCCGCTATGCGTTAGTTCAGATGAGTGCCGCCAGTGGCGCCGAGAGTGCCGACGGCACGTTTTCTGAGAGATCGGAAGAGGTTGGTTGAGTTGATAAGTAAAGCTTCGGGCAAGTCGGCTAAAGCCAACAGGATTCACTCGGGTGGGATAAAGCCGCTCAACGCACCGCGGGTTATCTACGTACGCACCGATTCGATGGGGAATCCGACCTCTGTGCAGGTGCCGCCGACAATCAACTCGCAGCGCGCGCGTCGCCAGAGCAACAACCCACACCCTAACCCTCTCTCTCCCAGGGAGAGGGGACAGGATCAGCACACAGCAACAACCAGTTCTCCCTCACAGGCTGGGAGGGAGTTAGAGGGTGGGTCGGAACGCGGGTCGGAGCGTGCGTTCAGAAGCTCAACTCGATCGAATCAATCAGTCTCTGCCAACCTCTCAGAAAACACACCACTGGTGTCTGATGGGAAGTGGATGCAGGTCGTTGAGATCGAAAATCTTTGGAAGGTGAATGATGAGTGGTGGCGCGGTCCGGAAGAGGAAATAGCTCGGCTCTATTACGTCTTACGACTCCAGAGCGGGCAGAAGTTAACCGTCTATCTCGATCTCATGATCAAGAGCTGGTACCGACAGTCTGGTTAGGGAGTCGAACTCTAGCCAGCGGCACCAGCAGCACCAGCACCGACAGCAAACGAACTACGGTTGATCTCGATCACAGTTTTCATGGGCCGGTCACCAACTCCTCTACCCAGCGACCACTCAACGGCAGAAGAAATAAACAAGTGAGCATCATCAAAATTCACAACATCAGTAATCAGTTTGTTGAACGGCTCGGGGTTCTCGATCAACAGGGTGACGCTTGCCTGAATGTGGTCAGACGAGATTCCATGCTGACCGGTCACTCTTACAATTTTCAGATTTTCAGATTCGAACCCTTCAGCATGCCCGGCGATAGGCAGCCCACAGTGATTCCGAAGTTGCAGTTCATGCACCTTCAAATCACCCGTTCCCAGGGAAATCACTGGAGGAACTGCGTCGGAAACAAAATTGACCAGCCCTCTCGGCCTGAGATACACCAGAGCGTCTCGCGCCGCCTGTTCAACTGCCTCACCCGGGGTGCAGATAATCGCGACATCGGCAAGTTCACCGCCCATCCATTCGATCACATTTCCAACCACATCCCCTCGCCTGGATATCACGTCACTCTGGTCGAAATAGCCGTTCTGAACAGCCCAGTTTCTTCTTCCCGAATCGCCATGGATCATCAGCACCGAGTCGAATCCAGAAAGACGGAGAATCATCGAATTGAGCAGCGCCATCGGACCATCACCGACCACCACAGCTTTGCCTCGATTGTGCTGCACGGCGGCGAGTTCACTCGAATATATAGCTGCCGAAACAGGCGCTATCAACGCCCCGATGGGTGTCAGCAAATTAATCGGAATCCTGCGAATAAGCCAGTCGTTCGATCCAGCGCTCGCAACCAGAATTCGTTCTTGAAAAAGACCGTCAAAGCTACGTCACAGAGCATCATCCTGAACAACGGGGTTCACAGGATTGAACGCAACAGCATCCCCGAGAAACTAATCATCTACTTCACTTCCAACTTCAGTAACAACACCAACACCCTCGTGCCCCAGAACGTTCGCCGCGCAGTGGATCGCACCACGGTATATCTGAATATCGGTTCCGCAGAGTCCCACGAAACGAGGAGCAACCATCACATCGAATGGACCGCAAATCGGTGTACCTGCCAGCGACAGATTCACTTCCGTTTTTCGCCCTCTTGTCAGCGCTTTATGACTATTCATTGCGGGGATCTGAAACCGCCGAGACACAATGGAACGACCAGACAAGTAATCGATTTACTGATCTGGGTTTCATCTGTACAAATTCGGGGTATAACAGGAGTCGGTCTAAATATATTACTGTCTAGCATTTTAACTAGTTTTTACAAGATTTATTTCGTTATTTTCCATTATATACAGCCATTTTTGTTCTTATATATAAATTATTCCATTACAGCATTTTTAAAACAATTCGGTGCGACATAGCCATTGGGTGTTCATGAGCTCGTTGGGCACCTTGATGGTTCCCATTACCAAGTACACGAGCACGCGACGCTCACGCAGGGATTGCAAAAAGAAGTCGGTACTGGGCATAGGGCGTATGGATAAATTTTCAGAAATAGAAAAGGCACTACCCGCCAAAGAGGTGGTCGGTTCGCCTGACCAGCGTGCCGATACAGCAGAGACCATCGACCCGCGATGGGAAACAAAATCACGTCGGCGTGCCGATGTTTCTGCGGGGTCGAGATCTGGTGGTGAAGTCGATGGGTTGGAGCCGCTGGATAGAGCGAGGAAAAGCGACGACTCGGCTTATCGAGGTGACAGCCCGACGCATGATGGTTGGATCAGCGGCGGACGCGGAATAAAGGCCGTGATCAACGAAGAGCAAGCGGAGCACTTAAGAGATGCGACCGCAGCAGACGCTCGCAACACCCCAACCCCATATCCCTCCACTACGGTCGGGACGCGAAACAAAACCAACCAGCGGCTCAACTCCCCCGACTCAGTCACCTCCTCGCCTGTCGTAGAAAACCACGCCCGCGACCAGCAGCTCCAGCCCCCCGACTCAGCCAACACCACCCCTGTCGCAGAAAACGTGCCACTGGCACCACGCGGCTATGCAGAGTTGCATGTTCATAGCAACTACTCGTTTCAGGAAGGGGCCTCTGAATCGTGGGACCTACTGCTCACTGCTAAACAGCTCGGACTCCACGCCCTCGCCATCACCGACCATGACAACGTCAGCGGCATCATGGAGTTCGCACAGGCCGCCAAGGAACTCGGCATCAAGCCGATCATCGGCATCGAACTCACACTCGCACGGGGTCTTGATGAACCCCCCGATACCGAGTACGAACCCGGCGAGCGACCCCACATAACCCTTCTCGCCGAAAACGCCACCGGGTATCGAAACATCTCGCTGCTCACCACGCGTGCCCACATCGACGCCGAAGAGCGAAACGACCCGCATCTCGACCCCACACTGCTCGCTGATCACGCCGAGGGAGTCATCTGCTTATCAGGATGCCGACGCGGAGAAATATCAAGGCTAGTAACCGCTGGTGACACCGACTCCGCTGAACGCGCCGCCAGAAAATATATCCAGACGTTCGGCAAGGAATATTTCTTCCTTGAGCTGCAGCAAAACCTCGTTATGGGCGACGTCGAGCGAAACCGCCACATGGCAGCGATTGCTAAAGAGCTGGAAGTGGGAATCCTTGCCACTAACAACGCCCATTACCACGTGAGAGACCGGCACCGGCTCAATGACGCACTCGTTTCGATCAAGCACAACAAGTCGCTCGAAGCCAGCCATCGAGAACGCCGACCAAACGACCAGTTTTTCCTGAAGTCACCCGACGAAATGAGCGTGCTATTCAGCGAGCACCAGGAGGCGATCGAGAACACCGTAAAGATCGCCGACCGCTGCGAGTTCGATCTCACTTCTGATGCCATCTACGACTTCCCATCGTACGATTTCCTGCCGCCGGGGCACACCGAATCGAACTATTTAAGGAAGATCTGTGAAGAAGCAGCAGCACGGCGATACGGCAGCGTGACCGCCGAAGTAACAGCACGACTCGACAAGGAGTTCGAGCTGCTGGAAAAGCACGGCTTAGTAGGCTTTCTGTTGCAGTACTACGACATCATCAGGATCGCCCGCGAGGTGCAGGAAGACCTTGGGCTTGTGGAACCGGGATTGCCCTTGGAAGAGAACCCACCGGGTCGAGGACGCGGCTCATCGGTGGCGTTGTTGATCGGATATCTCACCGGCCTATCGCACATCGACCCGCTCAAGTTCGGGCTTCGCCTTGATCGTTTTCTTCCAGATACAACCGATGGCGAAAAGCTGTCACCCCCCGACATAGACCTGGATTTTCCACGTGAAATACGCACCGAACTGATCCTGCGAATCCATGAACGCTGGGGCTACGAGCGCGCCGTGCTAACGGGAATGATTTCGACCTACCGAATCCGTGGCGCAGTCCGCGACCTGGGTAAGGCACTGGGGATTGCCGAGGACGATCTGGGGCGGCTCAACAAGCGACTCGACGGGCACAGTTCGATACCCGGACTGGCGAAGGAAATGGCAGAGCTACCCGAATTCCGAGACCGGGTCGACGCCCCCGTTTGGAAGATGCTCATCGAACTCGCCCAGCAGCTAAACCACTTCCCAAAGTATCTCGCCCAGCACCCCGGCGGGATGATTCTCTCGGCACGCCCGTTATCCGAAACAGTGCCGCTTCAGCGCAGTGCTATCGATGGTCGGTACATCTGCCAGTGGGACAAAAACACCTCCGAAGACGCCGGGTTTGTGAAGATAGATTTCCTAGCACTCGGGGCATTGTCGCAACTCTCCGAAGCGCTCGAACTCATCCGCAAACGGACTGAAGAGAGAGTCGATGTTTCTCGGATCAACTTCGAGGATCACGCCGTCTACACCGACATCCACAACGCCGACACGATCGGGGTGTTTCAGATCGAGTCGGCGGCGCAGATGCAGACGGTTACACGTCTACGCCCACGAAACCTGACCGAGATGGCGTGGGAGGTGGGGGCAGTGAGGCCGGGTGTTGGAGTGAACGACGGTGTGACGTTGCTTATCAGGCGTCACATGGGTAAGGATCCCGATTGGAAGTTCGACCACCCGCTGGAAGAACAGGCACTGGGCCGAACGTACGGGGTGCCGCTTTACCAGGACCAGCTCGGTGAATTGGCGATGTACGTTGGGGGTATGAGTGCGGTCGAGGGCGACCAGATGCGAAGGGCGTTCACTCGTCGAAATAACGAACGGCATATTGCCTACTGGAAGGACAAGTTCATAAAAGGCGCGCTTGCAAAAGGCGTTCCGCTGGATGCTGCCGAACGCATCTTCGGCAAGTTCCACGGCATGTACCAGTTTCCGGAAGCTCACGCCTTTGCGTTCGGGGTGACGGCTTACCAGATGTCGTGGCTGAAGCACTATTGGCCCCTGGAGTTTTTCATTGGGCTGTTCAACAACCAGCCGATGGGTTTTTACAATCTCGAAACGCTGAAAGAAGATGCTGTGCGACACGGGGTCAAAGTGCTGAGTCCGGATGTGAACCTGAGTGGCGGGAAGGCAGTCATCGAGGACGGCGCGCTGCGGATGGGTCTGACTCATGTGGCGAAGCTGCGAGCTACTACGGCGACTCCGATTCTTGAGGCACGTGACGAAAGCGGTGATTTCGTTTCCTTGTCAGATTTCATGATGAGGACCGGGACGCAGCAGGAGGTGCTCGATCACCTGTCGGCATCCGGTGCGCTCGATCGCTTCGACGAGATAGCTGATCCCGACCGTGATCCGCCAAAAATCTCTGATCGACGGCATTTGCGATGGGAGTCGGGTTTGCGCTATCGGCCTCGTGGCGAGAAGAAGGATGGCACACGTCAACTGGCGTTTGAAATGCTGGTTGAGCAGGACATGGTGGCACTTCCCGAGGAGTCGGCCTGGGACCGAATGATCGGTGAGTACTCGGCTACGGGGGTTTATCCGCAGGGTCATTTGATGTCGAAGATCAGGCCGCATTTGCCTTCAACGGTGATACGCAGTGAAGAGGTCAGGAACTACGCAAACGGTGATCGAATTTCGGTGGCGGGTCTGGTGATACGACGCCAGAAGCCGAACGGTAAGACGGTGTTTGTCACACTGGAAGACGAGTTCGGACACTCGCCACTGATCATCTGGCCAACGGTCTACCAGCGCTTGAAACTCGTCATCAAGGAGTCGCTACTACTCGCCACGGGCACGGTCTCTCGACGCGAAGGAACGATGAATATCGTTGTCGAAACGATCACGGCAATTCCAGAGTCGATCCCCGAGTTCCATTCGAAGGACTGGGGCTAGGGGTCTCAACACAGTCATGCTGAACTTGATTCAGTATCTGTATCACCAGGCGTCACTTGCCAACCCAGCGGGCAAGTTCACAGTTCGCCAAGTCGTCAACCATTCCCACTTCGTCATAGATCCTGAATCGAGTTCAGGATGACAGTGGGACTAGAACCGCATCAGCTTTTAAATACAGCGGGTGCCTGGGCTGTCCCAGCTTCGTCAGCCCGAAGCAGTTCGATGCTTTGCCTGACCGCTTGATGAGTCCAACAACTTTGAAAACTCGTTCTTGCTCAGCGTGATTGCCCCACGCCACAACCACTGAGTCAGCCCGGTCCAACGCTACCTCGATTTCGTGATCGTTGTCGGGACCAGCAGGATCGGGCGCTGCAAAAAGTACCGAAGGTGAAGGACTCCGAAACCCGTACATATTCACAACCTCGAGCCGCCCAAAACCCTCGCGTTTCGCAAAGCTTATGCACCGGCGAATCGTTGGGTCGTTCTGTTCGGCGTTAGCAGTCGAGGGGTTCAGCATGATGAACAAACACGTCGATTCGCCACCGAACTCACGGGTCAATAAATATCGGAACTTACCGCACTCAGAAAAGTGTGCTATATCTTCACACGCTGTGGTTTCGACTGAAGAATTCAAAAGTGATCAGCATGAACTTCCGGCACCATTCCAGCTCCCGGGAATTGAACGATCCGGGTTGATCGAAAATGATCACCCATGCGCCCCAATGCTACCCGGAGCTAGGCACTCTTAACGTTTCGAGTCGCAACAACGTCGCAGCCCGTGCCGAGAACCTTTGCGATCAGCACGTCACCAACCTTCACCGGAGCCTGCACCCGCACCCTCGTAATCTCATACATGGTCTCAAGCATCAAGGCCTTAGGGATCGGAGGATTGGTTCGAACGCTGGACAACGGCCAGTTACCGCCATCGACAGGCATCGAGGTTGTAACGGTACGTCGTGGGTCGAATATCTCGGAGGCGACATAGTCGTTCGCCAATTTGCAGAGGTGGTTCTTGATACTGGTGACGCCGTCTTCCTGAGTCCACTCGACATCAACGGGACAACTCACAGGGCACACGGTGCATATGATGGTGGAATTCAATCTTCAATCTCCGCTGTTATCTCGTTATTAATCACGTGCTTAAACCGACCCTTGCCGACTCTGATTCGGATCATGCCGGCCGGTTCCATGTGCGGCATCTTCAGTCGCCTCAGCATCTCACCATCGCTCTTGAACACGACTGACTTGTCGTGCTCTTCCTTCCATGGGCGCATCGTGAAATCGACGTTGTCCTGACCGCTGACTGTTGCCGGCAGCACGTAACGCAGACCCGCGCCTGCCATTCATTGTTATTACAGGATCAGGCAGTTTTCCGGTCGTCGCCCAAATGGCAGCAGCTACCCCGGCCTTCTCAGACTCAAGGGTCGCTAAATCGACCACGTCATGGACCTGAAGTACGTTCCCACAGGAAAAGATTCCGGGAATCGAGGTGCGGAACGAATCGTCGACGATAGCTCCGTTGGTTGCCGGGCTCATGTTTACGCCGACTGCGACAGCCAGTTCCGTCTCAGGAATCAGGCCGACAGGCAACAGCAGCGTGTCGCACCCGACGAAGCACCGGGTGCCTTTTATTTCGCCCATCTTCGAACCAACGTTCGCGAGCGTGACACCCGTGACGCGTTCCTTGCCGTGGATCTCAGACACCGTAGTGCTGAGATACAGCGGGATGTTGAAGTCTTCGAGACAGCGAACGATGTTGGCAGCAATACCGCTTGGTTGCGGGAGAATCACTGTGACACAGACGACCTCTGCACCTTCAAGCATCAACCGTCGAGCCATGATCAAGCCGATGTCGCCAGAACCGAGGATCACCACCTTGCGACCCACCGCCAGGTTGCGCACGTTCATATAGTTCTGCACGGCACCAGCGGTATAGACGCCGGCGGGCCGGGTTCCAGCAGTACCAATAGCTCCGCGAGTCCACTCTCGACAGCCTGTAGCTATAATCACCGATCCAGAATCGATCCGCTGAATTCCCTTGTCGTTTCGGACGGTAATCAGTCGATCCTAACTAGGGTCGATCACAGTCGATTTCAACCAGGTTTCGACTTCCCGTTCGTTGACCCGATCTTCGTAAATCGCTGCATATTCAGGACCGGTCAGTGCTTCCTTGAAGACCTTCGTACCAAATCCGTCATGAACCTGTTGGTTCAGAATGCCGCCAACACGGTCGTCGCGTTCGAGCAAAATCACTCGCTCTGCACCAGCGCCTTTGGCCTCAGCGGCGGCGGCCAGTCCAGCTGGACCACCACCAATAATTGTCACATCTGCTACTTCTGGACGTGCCATTATTTCACTCCAACTTTCTGGCTCGCCCTTCGGGCTTTTGCATCGGCTCTAAGGTCTTCGGTCGTCCCGAGGAACAACCACGAATCTCCACCGTTTAAAGTGATCGACTCGGGTGATTTACCGTTTTCGATCAGCAGGTCGACGATACGTGGCCCGCAGAAACCACCCTGACAACGACCCATCGTTGCTCGCGAGCGGTACTTGATTGCGTTGAGCGACGTTGCGTCAAGCTTGTTGTTGATGGCATCGACGATCTCGGTCTTTGTGACCATTTCGCACCGACAAATTATCTCGCCGTAGCCGAGGTCTTCCGCAATTAATTCTTCGATCGCGCCCATGGCTTCTTCACGAGACCTGTGCACCGATGACCACGTCTTCTTGAAATCAGGGCTCTCGGAGGTCGGAATGCGCTCACGAACCCATTCCGAAACGTCTTCGGCTATAGCTGGCGCCGCCGTCAGTCCCGGAGATTCGATGCCTACCAGTTGCATGACACCGGGCGCTTCAGGAACTTCTTCAACTACGAAGTCGCCAAAACCGCCGACTTTTGCTGGCACCAGTTTTGGTCGCATCCATGAATACGCAGTGATGACGTCCCTGGGAGTCAGGCCGGGCAAGAACTCTTTTGCTTCAGCCAGTAGTTGTCGACGAATTTTCGCCGTGGTTCGTACGTCGTTGCCATCGTTTGTGTAGTCGGCCGATGGACCGAGGAGAATGTTTCCATCAGTCGTTGGTGTGATGTGGATGCCAAGACCTGCGCCACCTTTTGGCGGAACCGGGTAGACCATGCTGTTGATCAGCCCGCCCACTCGCTTGTCGAGAATCACATACTCGCCACGGCAGGGCCATACGCGCCAACGGTTTACTCCGACCATCCTTGCGATCTTGTCGGAGTTGAGGCCTGCAGAGTTGATGATGAGCCCAGCGCTAATCGTTTCGTTAGGCGTTTCGATTTCAAACGCACCTTCCGTGCCGGATACCGAGATAACGGGCGAATTGAGCTTGATGTCAACGCCGCCAGCAGTCGCTGATTCGGCGAGCGCTATATTCAGCGTATAGGGACATGCGATGGCTGCCGTTGGAACATTGAGCGCTCCGGCGCCTTCGATGTTCGGCTCCATCTTCTTGAGTGTTGCTCTATCAATAATTTCGAGATCAGGAACGCCGTTTGCCTCGCCTTTTGCCTTCAGCCCGTCGAGGTCGGGGACTTCCGCTTCGCCAAGCGCCACGATGACTTTTCCGACTCGTTTAAAAGGGACATCGAGATCGGCACAGTACTGCTCGAACATCTTGGCGCCAGCAACGTTGTATTTGGCCTTGACCGACCCGGCAGGTACATTGATTCCGGTGTGTACAACGCCGCTGTTTTTGCCACTCGTGCCACGTGCCGCATCTGCGGCTCGCTCCACTACCGTGACTCTCAGTTTGTATCGACTCAGCTCACGAGCGATAGCGCTACCAACAACACCGCCACCTATTATCGCAACATCGTATCTTTCTGGCATAAACGCTTCGAGAGTCCCCTTATCCACGCGGCCACGTGCCCGTGGTAATTCACTTGTTCAAATATCAGAGCTATCACAGGGGATCGAATAGCTTTGGTACAGCCCCACTCGCAGATGTCGATCGTCAAGACGGAGTCAACAGACGCGCTAGGTATTGTCGAACTTTAGCTCTCTGTTAACTCAGAAAAGATGAAAAAGTCTGAATTTTTCGTGAGGATGGACACACCAAGGCAGTAGAACTGCGATCCACCCGGTTGGACAGATGAAGTTTGCCGAGTACAATCTCGCTCGTAGCGTTGTACGCATACCCACCAATTCGAAATCCCCTCGGAGCAATCGCATGACCATCGATGTCGCAACCGGCATAGCACGAATCCTCAAACAAGAAAATGTCCCGTGGGTCTCCACATTCCCGGTCAGTAAGGTCAATAACTCGTTCGGACGAGAAGGAATCAAATTGCTGATGATGCGCGACGACCGCTTCGCGGTTAGCGTTGCAGATGCTTATTCGAGGATGAACAACGGAGACAAGATCGGCGTTTGCACGTTCTCGGGTGGCATCAACGCCGCCGGGGCACAGGTCGCGTACTCGGGAATCGCCCAGGCGTACGAAGACAACTCTCCGGTGCTTTGCATCGTCGATGCTGTCGCCGCGGGTACAACCGAAAACACCCGCTTCGATCAGGCAGCCAGTCTCCGTGGCGTTTCGAAGTGGTACGGATATATCGACAAGCCGGAACGCGTTCCGGAGTTCATGCGACGGGCATACACCATGCTGCGAACGGGTCGACCCGGTCCCGTAGTTCTGGCCATTCCTAACGCTTCGGCAACATACGACGAGACCGTTGACCCTTACGTTTCTCCCAAGGGCTGGAAGAGTCTTCCGGACCCTGAGGACGTGAAGATCGCCGTCGAAGCCCTGAACGGCGCGAAGAAGCCATTGTTGTTCGTCGGTGAGGGCGTGCTTTACGCCAATGCAACAGACGAACTACGTGCTTTCGCAGAGAAGGCCAATCTACCGGTAGTCACCACGCTAAAGGCCAAAGGTGCGTTCCCCGAGAATCACCCGCTTTCCGTTGGTGTGCGGGGCGATCACGTTGTGAAGTACATGAACGAGGCGGACCTTATCTTCGCTATCGGTTCAAGCCTGTCACCGGGTCGATTCGGGCACGGTGTTCCAGATCCTATTAACAAGACGATCATCCAGTGCAACATCGACGAGTTCGACGTCAACCGGGTGTACGAGTCGACGCACGCGATCATCGGTGATGCGAAAGACACCCTGACCTCGCTGCTGGCTGAGCTTGGTGATTCTTCAAGTAATCGCGCCGATGTTACGGACGCGGTAAAGGCAGACAAAGATAGCGGTATGAATGTGTATCGAGACGCTATGGCGTCGGACGAGACACCGATCAATCCGTACCGTGTTTACGCCGAGTTGGAGAATACTCTCGATCGCAATAATTCGTTCGTTACTCACGAGTCTGGAAACACCCGAGACCAGCTGAGCACCTCGTACGAGACTCTCATCCCAAGAGGATTCTTAGGTTGGGGTAACGTGTCGTCGTTGGGCTTCAGCTTCCCTGTCGTTATGGGCGCAAAATTAGCGTTCCCTGACCGACAGTGTGTTGCCGTGATCGGTGATGCCGCGCTGAGCTACATGCTCGGTAACTTCGAGGTGCTAAACCGCTTGGAGATCGGCCTGACGATCGTCCACATCAACAACGGTGGTTTCTCTGGCTACGGTCCGGGATTCTGGGGCGACGGTCACGATCCCTATACGTCCGATGTACTCGGTCCCGACAGGATCAACATGACTGGTGCTATCGAACACATCGGCTGGCAGACGGAGAGGGTTACAGAGGTTTCCGAGGTTGCACCTGCTCTGGAGCGGGCGTTCGCAGCAAATAGGGCCAACAAGCCCGCGTACATCGAAATCATCGCAAGCAAGTACCCGATCTACGGCAACTGGGCCGGGTAGCCGACGCTACTTTTTCTGAGAAATTGATAGGAACGGGTTGATTCGTCGGCCCGTTCTTCTGTTTGGTGGGATGTTGCGATCAGTCTAAGTACATCACAGCTTGATTTCCCGAGCGGAGTCATCCGAGCTTAAGGGTCGCGCTGCATTTTCTGACGGGAGAAGGCTGGGTTGAGGGAGAGGCGAAAACAGCACACCCATGACGACTGGCACCCCGCTGTCATGCTGACGTGCCCACTGTCATGCTGAACTTGATTCAGTATCCCTAACAACCGCAACGTCTCCAGCTTCACGTCGAGTTGCCTGCACCTAGCGATACCTGGTCGATATCGGACATACCCGTTGCAAGACCTACTACCAGTGTCATGACTTCAAACCCAGGACGCGCATCAGGTTTCCCCCCAGGATCGCAGCCGTCTGCTCTTCATCAATCGAATCCATGTAGTCGCGGAACATCATTGGCCCCATCTCGATTGGCGAGTATGGCCCATTGGTGCCCATCAGGATGCGCTCGGCCCCTACCGCATCGAGTGTCTCCTGAATAACAACCCGACGAAACATGGATGCGCTTTCTGTCACAGTGTTGGGGGCACGCTGCATCGCACTCACAAGTAAGTGGTCCTGCTCCGGGTATCCCAGATGACCAATAATGAAAGTCGTATCAGGAAAGTCGATAGCAATGTCGGCAACCATTTCCGGGGTGCAGGATTCCCCGTGGGTATCGCCGGTGTGAAACAAAACCGGTATGCCCAACTCGGACACGACTTCCATCACCGGGTCCACAAGCGAACGGTCGTCAAGCCGGTAATCACCGTCCAGCGGGTTCATCTTCACCGCGTGCAGACCTCGTTCCTCGATCCAGTAGCGCAGCTCGTCAAGCGCAGCCTGTCCTCGTTGTGGCTTTACACGCGCATATCCGAAAAACCTGTCCGGGTGCGACTTTACCGCCTGCGCAATAATCTCCAAATCCGTCTTGAAATCGTCAGGTGCACCAACTCCGGGGGGTGCGACGAGAGCGCCCTGCATACCGCAGTCGTCCATGATCCGCAGCCACTCGTCCGGGCCAAGAAATAGCGGTACACCGTAAGTTGCGAACTGCGGGTTGTGCCCCAAGTATCCATGGGCGTCGTAAATCACCATCCACTCCTTTGTAAGGCTATTCGTTCGTGAGGCTACTGGGGCAGACCACCGGGGCCAAGGGTCATTTCACGCGGCTACCAGTGCGCTCCGTCAACACCAGGGCGATACGGTCGCCAACCAGTTAAGCTTCCCCCGGAGCCGGGAAGTTTACCGCCAGCAGCATGGTCCCGCCCACATCCCGTGTCCAGATCGAGGGCGAACCCATCGTAAAGCCCGCTTCGCAAGGCAATGACGGCTAGAACCTCCCTGACTAGCGCCCAGTGCAGTCCCGACCAGCCCTTGAAGTCGACCTCGTCGATATCAACGGTTGTTACAAGACGCGAGTTCACATCTTCGATAGACGCGTTTTTGCAAACCAGATTGGGAAGCGTCGTTGTCTGATCGATCAGACAACGAGGTCACTCCGGAACTCATCCAACCAGCGAAAGTTTCGTGTACCGACCGCCGATCAGCCATTCGGTGACGTAGATGTTCCCGTCGCCGTCGGCAGTAATGCCGTGCGGGCTGTTGAACAGACCCTCGACTAGCCGCGAAGTTCGTCTTGGAATTCCGGCATCATCAGGCTCGTTGGGCCACGCAGGCTCCTCCGAAACCGGAGTGTTGTCGCCGATGTACCCGATCAACTCGTCGTTCGGTCCAACCACTGTCACACGGGCGTTCAGTTCACCCACCAGCAGGTTTTCGCCATAGCTAGAGAACACCGTCGGCCTGTCGAAATAATCAGCGCCTATGGTGCGGATGTAGCCACCCTCCATATCGAAAACCTGAACGCGACCGTTTGCCCTGTCTGCAACGAGCAATTCCGGAGTCCCGGGGCGGGTGTCGATCCAGAGCGAGTGAGGGCAATCGAATCGGCCGGCACCGCGTGTGCCGTCTATCGAACGCAGATAATCACCCTTTGAGTTGTAGCGGTGAACCAGGCTTTTGCCATATCCGTCGGCCACCCAGATATCGCCGTTGCCACCGAGATGCTCGTCGAATGCCATAACGCTGGTAGCTGAAAACGATTCTCCCGGCAGCCCGGGAACCGCCGGCTCGTTTAGCTCCATCTCGACCATTCCCGACATCGAAACCCGCACGACCTTGCTTTGCAGAGGATCGGGCATGTAGTCATAGTCGTAGTCGGGATCTCGTTTTCGGCCGTTGTCAGCGATCCATATCGACTGTGTCGTCCCCTGTGCGTCGGTGCTGAGCGTCAATCCATGAGCTTCCGTCACCGGGATCTCAAACGACCGAACAAGTTCGCCTTCTGTTGTGAGGATGATCACCAGAGACTTCGTAGGGTGGAACGTTACGATCTGCCCTTCATTGGAGAACGCCATTCCGTGGTGCGACCACCCGCGCGCAACCGTCTCTTTCGCTGGCAGTTCCGCCCAGTCGCCCATCCACTCAAATTCGAGATTCCCAGCCGAAACACGCATTCGATAATCCCTTGGCACTAGTCCAACTCACAGTTAAATCGTTCAATCAGATCGCTTCAGCCACCCTGAATCGAATCTTCGACACGTTGTTCCACATATAAATCTTAAAAATAGAAATATGCGAAAGTTTAGGCGCGCTGGCCTACTCGGGCAAGGTTGAATTATTGGTCTACTCACGTCCTAGCCGTCCTTCGAGAACCTCAGGATGGCATTATTCCGTGCGTGCAACTAGCAGAATCAACAACCAATCAGCGGCTCGACACTAACGACCCAGCCGACACACATCTTGCCGGAGAAAACGAGCCGTCGGCTCACTCTTTTTGGCCGCGCCTTGCCCAGTTGGAGTTTTCGAACATGTTTAGGCCGGGGTCAGCTATCGCGCCCGCAGACGTGTAGTCCGGCGGGTTTGCCTTGATGAAATCTTCATCCAACTCGATGCCCCAACCTGGCTTTGTAGGCACAGGGAAGTAACCATCGACTACCTCCGGGTAACCAGAGCCGGCTTTCTTCACGTGGGGATCAGCAAAGTCGTTGAAGTGCTCCAGTATCTTGGCGTTTCGCAAAGTGAGGCACAGGTGCAACGCCGCCATCGTCGACACGATTCCGCCGACGTTGTGCGGAGCCACCATGATCGAGTAGGTCTCGGCGGTCGAGGCGATCTTCTTCGCTTCGAATATTCCACCTGACTGCGTGATATCAACCTGCAAAACATCAACTGTCTGCGCGCCCCAGATCTCACGGAACTCGGGTGCGCCATAAAGTCGCTCACCGGTAGCGATAGGCAGTGATGTGTGTTGCCTGACCGACTGCAGCGCGGGGACATCACCCGGTCGCACCGGTTCTTCGATCCAACCGATGTTGTACTTTTCGATATGACGCGCTATTTCTCGGGCTTGAACCGGAGCGAAACGACCGTGCATTTCGATCATGATCTGCGTTCGCGTGCCGGCAACGTTTGCCACCGCTTCGATCAGGTCCAGCGACCGGTAAAACTCGGGTCGCTCAAGCTCCATGTCACCGTTACCGAACGGATCGAACTTCATACCACGGTAACCGCGGTCAACTACTTTTCGGGCCGCCTCGGCGAATCTCTCAGGTGTGCGTTCGATCGTGTACCAGCCGTTTGCGTAGGCAGGTATTTTCTCTTTGACCTGTCCGCCCATAAGTTTGTAAACAGGCTGACCCGTCTTCTTGCCGATGATGTCCCAGAAGGCCAGTTCGACAAGTGCGAGACCGGTGTAGACGACCTCGCCCGGCTTACCAAAATCGAGCAGTGTCATGCGCCGATAAAGTGCCTCTATATCGAACGGGTCGTGACCGATGAAGTGTCGTTGAACGTCTTTCAGATACTCGACTACCGTGTGGGTTTTACCGAGCACCCGCGCCTCGCCGACTCCGATAATTCCCTCGTCGGTTTCGATGATGCAGTAGGTGAGGTTTCGCCAGGGCGTGCCCAGCACCAGTGTTCGGAATCCAGTGGTCTTCATGCTTTTCTCGTTGATAGTGACTTCTTCGCAAGTGGTCGATGTGACACTTGGCTGAAATTCGACTGGATCATTCTATGGCGTATCACCCACCGAGGGGCCGACGATCTTTAGACGTTTTTCTTGCGCTCACCTGTTCTCGCACGAAGGCGACTATTCACTTGAACCCTGTCTGCTTCCGTCGTATATGAACTGTGCACTCTCTCGGGGTCGATCTCGTTCAAAATACTCGTCTTCGCCTAGCATCCATATATCTTCCCATTTAGACCGAATCGCTTCACCATCTCGGGCAACCCCTCGCTCAAGTCGTAGCTCATGAGGGCAGTCAACCCATACTGAAACATGCCAGTACTCGCGTAGATCCGGTCGCAATGCCGTCACACCCTCAACGATTACAACGCTGTTTGGGATGATTTCGAACCACTCGCCGAACGTATCTGTCGGCCAGTCGTACTTCTGGTGTTTCGAGGTGATCCCCGCGATGAGCGGTTCCAGAACTCGATCAGCGAAAGTGCTCAACTCCCAATTTGAATCGTCGCTCCAATCCGCGAAATCGTCGATGTGGACCACCGTTGCGTTACTAAGGGCTGCAGCAAGGTTTTTCGCCAGTGTCGATTTGCCCGAGCCCCCAGCGCCGTCGATGCCAATGAGCTGTGTTGAGTCGACATGCTCGGAGGCGGCTGCACGGACGGCGTCAAGAATCGCATCAAACGTTGAATATGGTGGGCTGGAAGTTGAATCAGACATTACAAGCACTTTATTGGAACGGAAGTCACCGCGCCCCCGAGACTCTGATAAGTTTTTGCCAGCATTTTTCGAAATCAACTTCACGGGAGACACTTATGCCGCTTAACCCACAGATGAAAGAACTCATGGATCGCCGCGATGCGCTGGGTTATGCAACTAATCTCGAAGTCAGCGTGGAGCAAGCACGGGCCAATTCGATTGAGGGGAGACTCGCAATCCCCTCAGATCAGGAACCCGTGGGTGAAATTTCGGAACGAACAATCCCTGGACCAGGAGGTGATCTTCCGATTCGGATTTACCAACCGTCAACTGAAGGTCCCCACTCCCTGATCATGCTGTTCCACGGGGGTGGATGGGTCGTAGGAAATCTTGATAGCGAAGACTCGATGTCCCGCGGGCTGGTGAATCGGGTAAACGCAGTTCTCGTTTCGGTCGACTACCGAATGGGTCCCGAAACTCGTTTCCCGGGCGCGCCGGAAGACTGCTACGCCGCTACTCTCTGGGCTGTTGATCACGCCGACGAACTTGGCGTAGACGCTTCGAATCTGGCAGTCGCCGGAACGTCTGCCGGCGGAAATTTGTCAGCCTCGGTCGCGCAGATAGCTCGTGACCGTGGTGGTCCCGTAATCAAGCACCAGGTTTTGTTCTGCCCTGTAATCGACCACTACTTCGATCGACCCTCGTACCTCGAGAATGCCGAGGGTTACGGTCTTACCCGTAACACCATGATCTGGTTCTGGGAGCAGTATCTCGGACCCGGCGGAAACGGCCACAATCCCTACGCCTCACCAATTCGCGCGGATGACCTTTCCGGCCTTGCCGACGCGACGGTCATATCAGCGCAGTACGATCCGCTGCTTGACGAAGCCGCCGATTATGCAGCAGCTCTGAAAGCAGCGGGCAACGACGTTACATACACCGAATACCCGGGGATGACGCACGGCTTCAATGGTTCGTTCGGCTTGCTCGATGCAGCTGTTGAGGCATGCGAAGAGGCGTCGAAACGCATCCTGGCTTCGTTCGCTAAACAATAGCGGTCGAGTTGGGTCCGGCCGACGTTTGAATTTACGCTATTGATCTGTCAAACCCACTCTTTAACTCCCTCCCTGTCAAGGGAGGGAGGACGGGTGCTCTATGCCTGGAGTTGGCCTGCCAGTTCAGCGGTCGTCTGTACTGAGCTTGCGATCATCCTGAAGTTCAAAAGTGCGGCTTCGTAAGCATCGCCCTTCGGGAGAATAGCGCCTGCGGTGGCGTCCTTGGCGATGGCGACTTCGAAGCCGTCTTCGATCAGGTCACGCATGTGCGCTTCGACGCAGAGGTTCGCCGACATTCCGGCAAGAATCACCTTGTTAATTCCACGTTTACGAAGCTGTAATGACAGGTCGTTCGTCTTTGGACTGTAGACCTTATGAGGGCTGACAACTACCACGTTGTCGTGCTCAATTAACGGCTTGAGTGTCTCTTCCCAATCGGCACCTGAGCCATCGAACCCATCGACAGTTAAAGCGCCGCTGCGGTCGAACATATTGATGGTGTGCATCATGGTCTCGACCGCTCCAGAAAATTTCCACTCGTGGTCGGTCGGGTAGTAGTAGTGAGGGGAAACGAACACGGGTGTACCAGAAGCATGAGCTGCCTCGAGTAGTGTCTTGAGATTGCCAACGGTGCCGTTCTTCTCGACACTTGGCCCTACGATGCCCCATACAACGCCGTCTTCAGATAAGAAGTCGACCTGTGGGTCGGTGATCACTACTGCAGTCGTTCCCGGCGTGATATCGAATCCGGGATTCGATAGAACTTCGTCGTAGTGCTGTGGTTCTGTGGTTCTGTGGTCATGAATTCTCTCTGCTTGATATCCGATGTCGATCAGTTCCCAAGGCTTCGTCCAGCCCGATCTGATTATTCAGATGCGGAAATGGCAGGAAGGATTCAAATGTTTACATGGCAGACAGCTACTTGCTACCCACGTTCTCCAGTTGCTTCTCAGCGAAGTCGCCCGTGTACGGCAGCTTGTACCGAACGCCAAGGTATGCCTGATACATCAGGAACAGCCAGACGAATATTCCAACGAAACCCAGCAGACTCGAGAGAACTCCGCCAATCACGGGCAGCCACCCGACAATAATTGATGCGATCGTGAAAGCTACAAATACAACTACAGATTGCATGGCGTGAAAGCGCACGAAGCTGTTTTCCTTCTCGATAAGCAAGAAGCCTATACCGGTCACCCAACCCAGGAGATAAGCAAGCGCGCCGGCCACGTTCTGGCTAATGCCAAGGCTGGTTACCGTGCTCGCAAGGCTCGCTTCGTAGCCTTTCTGTTCATCAGCATTTTCGTTTTGATCTTTATCGGAATTTTCACCGGGATTTTCGCCGGAGGTATACGTGTATTTTTTCATGTCCTTCCCTCTCCAAAAGACAGGCAACGTCGACCGTTTTTTGAAATAACAATCGCTCGACACAATTTTAGCCCTCTTATTGAAGGAACGTAATCCAGATGTACGTCCGGTGCAGTTACAGGATGGGAAACACGTCGAATCGTGTATGAAATCTTCTAGGAATCGTTTGGGCAACTACAGATAGAGTCCGAATATCTGCCTCATTGCCGACGCAGCTGTGACCGGAACAAGCGAACAAGTTCGGCCACATGTTCCGTCAAAGCCCGCCTGAAACGCCGGGGAGATCGATCGAAATGCCTGACCACAACTCACTGCTTCCAGAAGGCTCAGTTGGTACCGCAAACATCAAAGTTGTTGGTGTCGGCGGCGGCGGCCAGAACGCCGTCAACCGCATGTACCGAGAACGAGTACCGGAAGTTGAATACATATCTGTAAATACGGACTCGCAAGCACTCGATGCTTCTGATGTTCCAATTCGATTGCGCGTCGGCGACCAGACCGCACGTGGTCTGGGTGTCGGTGGTGATCCTGCTAAGGGTCGTCAGTGTCACGAGGAAGATCGCGACGAAATCAGGGAAGTGCTGAAAGGCGCTGACCTTGTGTTTGTGGCAGCGGGAATGGGTGGCGGCACAGGTACTGGTGGCGCACCGGTAGTTGCCGAAGTGGCTCAGGATCTCGGTGCACTTACGGTTGGTGTCGTTACCAAGCCGTTCGCATTTGAAGGCGCTGTTCGTAAGAGGAAAGCACTCGAAGGCATCGAGTTGCTCCGCGCTCAAGTCGATACTCTCATCGTCATTCCGAACGATCGACTCCTCGCTATTTCGGATGAACAACTCACGATGGATCGTGCGTTCAAGCTGGCCGATGATGTGTTGGCTCAGGGCATCCGTTCGATCGCCGAACTGATTCTTGTCCCAGGTGAAATCAACCTCGACTTCGCCGATGTGCGTGCGGTCATGGACAACGCGAATCCGGCATGGATGGCAATCGGTAAAGGCACGGGCGAGAACCGAGCAATCGAGGCTGCCCACAATGCGATCAACTCTCCTCTACTAGAGGTAGAAATCGCTGGAGCCAAAGGGGTGATATTCAACATCACCGGTGGTTCTGATCTAACACTAGAAGAAGTACAGCGTGCGTCCGAGGTGATCGCTTCGACAGTTCACCCCGACGCCAACATCATCTTTGGTACGGTTACCGACCCGAAGATGGAAAACGAAGTCAAACTCACGATCATCGCTACCGGCTTCCCGGTCGTTGGTGAGGTTGAGGAAGAAATCGAGTCGGTTGCCCGGATGGCTCTCGAAGATCCAGCATCAATGGCGATCCCGCCGTTCCTGCGACACCACCCGGCAGCGCGGACACGCTACCGAAACGGTGGGATGTACAGAGAGACTCCCGAGACACGACGAGAAGAAGAGGCCGTACTGGCCGACGACTGA
>Ga0209403_10002440_pt1 | contig 22215 bp, 21 predicted proteins | sample ArcticOcean_MG_C_8_FD_187440 | JGI IMG/M metagenome (GOLD analysis project Ga0209403, IMG submission 187440) | Marine microbial communities from western Arctic Ocean - ArcticOcean_MG_CB11_86 (SPAdes) (version 2) | ecosystem: Environmental > Aquatic > Marine > Oceanic | place: Arctic Ocean... | reverse complement strand
ACCGATCTCATGGAATACACCCGCGAAGAGCTTCTTATCTGCGCGGTCGCGCGGATGCTGGCAGGGTGCCGGAATATCGCCGTCGGCACCGCGTCTCCGATACCGGGCAGCGCCGCTCTACTGGTGCAGGCGCTCAGCGATGGCGCAGCGCGGGCCAGCATTCTTGGCAGCAATATTCACAACCCATTCAATGACGGCGGTCCCGAACTGTTCGACCGTGCCGGTCAGGGCCGCGTCGATGCATTCTTTCTCGGCGGTGGGCAGATCGACGGCGAAGCCAACATCAACCTCGTCGGCACCGGCCCTTATCCGGAATCCGATACCCGCTTTCCCGGTAGCTTCGGCTCAGCCTATCTGTATTTCACCGTGCCGCGGGTCATCCTATTTCGCGAAGAGCATTCGCGTCGCGTGTTTGTCGACACAGTCGATTTCATCAGCGCGCCCGGATGGAGCCCGGCCGGCGTGCACCGTCCCGGCGGCCCGCACGCACTGATCACCAGCCTGTGCATTTTTATATACGACAGGGAGCGCCACTGTTTTCGCCTTGACGGATTGCTGCCAGGGGCGACGCTGGAAGAAGTCCGCGACAATACCGGATTCGACTTCGATTGCCCGGAAAGCGTCGGCCCGGTTGCGCCGCCGGAACCCGACCGGGTGGAACTTATCCACTCGCGCATCGCCGAAGAGATCGCCGAGACCTATCCTGAATTCGCCCGCGACCGGCTCGGCCGGAGGGTCTGACACGACCTGCCTTTGCCCTGCTATACTCATTGACAAAACAAGAAAGGACGGATGCAGTGGCGGTCTACACCATGGCGCTGGAACGATATGACCGGCACGTGCCGTTCTTCACCGGTGCGGTCGAAATGCCGCCCGGGATCGAGATCGCGCCGCTTGAAGTCGGCATCGACCACGACCACCGCGACGGGCGCAATCGCCACGAACGGATGATCCGGGACCGCGAGTTCGACATCTGCGAGTTGTCTTTTTCGTCCTATATCATGGCGATCGACCGGGGCGCCGATTTCACCGCAACACCTGTCTTTCCGCGCCGCCTGTTCAGCCAAAACCACATTTATGTTCGCACCGATTCAGGCGTCGAATCGCCGGCCGATCTCGTCGGACGCAAGGTCGCGCTGCGCGCTTTCCAGACAACCATGTCCGTCCTTGTCAAAGGCGATCTCAAATTCTTCTATGGCGTGAACTGGGAGGACATTCACTGGATCATGGAAGCCGAAGAAGCGGTCGCCTGGACGCCGCCACCGGGTGCGAAGATCGACTGGCTGACCGATAGCCGCAAGGGTGCCGAGCTGCTTTTGTCGGGCGAGGTCGATGCAATGATCTTTCCACACCCGCCACGACAGGTGCTTGAAGAGACCGACACGATCCGGCGGCTGTTCCCCGACCCTATGGCGGAGGCAAAACGCTACTACGACGAACTCGGCTATTACCCGATCATGCATATCATGGCGTTTCGCAATGAGGTGGTCGAACGGGAACCCGACCTGCCGCGCGCGGTTATTGCGATGTGGGAAAGCGCGAAACGCACCGCCGCGCTCTATTACGAAGATCCCGGGTATTCGGAAATCGCCTTCGCCCGCAATGCGATGGAACATCAAGACGAGATGTTCGGCGGCGATATCTGGCCGTCGGGATTTGCCGCCAATCGCGACAATATTGCGCGCTTTATCGAATACAGCGCCGATCAGGGATTGATCTCGGCCGCGTATGAACCCGAACGGCTGTTTCACGCATCCGTTCTGGATACCTAAAATGAAGGAGAGTTCCCGTGGATAACGTTTTCGAGTTGTATAGATCCGTTGTGTTTCCGTGGCACTGCGATCACATCGGACACATGAACGTGCGCTGGTACGCCCATCATTTCGACGATGCCGGGTTCCACCTGTGGTCTGTTTCGGGCGTCAGCCAGAAAGAAATGCATGATAATGGCGTTGGCCTGGTCGTTGCACAGATCAAGATCAATTATATCCGCGAAATGAAGGCAGGCGATCTGCTCGTCATCCGCGGCGGCTTCAGCCATGTCGGCGGGAAATCGATCCGCCATCACATGCGTATGTACAACGCCGACACGAATGTGTTGTGCGCGACGCAGGACACGATCGAAGTATTCTTCGATCCCGAAACCAGGAAATCCGACACCATGCCGGACTTTTACCGAGACAAGCTGACGCCGATGGTCGTCGACTTCGAAAGCTATAAGGACTGATCCGATGGGTTCTCTTGACGGCAAAACTGCAATTGTAACCGGCGCGGGCCGTGGCCTCGGGCGAGCGATGGCGAAAGCGCTGGTTGCGGAAGGCGCCAATGTCACGCTGGTCGAACTGGACCGCGACGTGCTAGAGGACGCCGCCGCGGAGATCGGCAATGGATGTATTTCCGTTGCCGGCGATGTGTCGAGCCAAGCTGACGCCAAGCGAATGGTCGACGAAACCATGGCCGCGTTTGGCGGCCTTCATATCCTAATCAACAATGCCGGGCTCGGTCCCGAACGGTTTCGCAATACCGACAGGTCGAACGCCAAGATGATCTGGGAAATCGACATCTCAGACTGGCAACTTTATCTCGACGTCAATACCACCGGTCATTTCGTCATGACCCAGGCCGTCATGGCCCACCTGATGGAACAGGACTGGGGACGCATCGTTAATGTAACCACCAGTCTTGAGACTATGACGAATTTCACCAACGGGGCTTATGGCCCGTCTAAGGCCGGCGCCGAGGCACTGGCGACGATGATTGCCGGCGGCGTCGAGGGCACCGGCGTGACCTGCAACGTCCTGATCCCGGGCGGGCCCGCCGACACTCGGATGATTTCGGCAACCGGCGTGTATGAAAACCGGGAAAAACTGATCCAGCCCAGTGTCATGGTCCCGCCTCTTCTCCATCTCCTGTCGGACGCAGGCGGCGCAATCAACAACCAGCGCTTCCGCGCGATACACTGGAACCCGGACGCCGAACCGGCAGCGAATATCGTCGCCTGCGGTGCGCCAATCGCATGGCCGCAACTCGGCGGTCAAGCGATTCATCCCGAAGGCGATCCACGCGACAACAATTGAGGAAGCTGAAATGGCTGAAATGGCATCCAACGGAAAACTCACGGACAAAGTCGTTATGATCACCGGCGCTGGACGCGGTCTCGGCCGTGAAATGGCGCTCGCCCTCGCCGCCGAAGGGGCGCAACTCGCCATCGTCGATATGGACGGCGAAGAACTCCAACAGGTCGCGCACGAGATCGCGGCGATCGGCGGATCCGAATGCGTGGTTCCATTGGGCGCCGATGTGAGCGATCCGGACAGCGCAACGACTGCCGTTCATTATGCTGCCAACAATTTCGGCCGGCTCGATGTTCTGTTTAACAACGCCGCCATTGGCCCGCCGGCGATAGCAGAGGATTCGTTCGGAAAACCGCCAAAATTCTGGGAACTGAACCCGCATACCTTCATCCGCATGATCGATGTGAACATCGCCGGCCCTCAGGTCATGGCGGCTACTGCCGTGCCCTACATGCTGAAAAACGGATGGGGCCGGGTGATCAACATCACGACAGCGCTCGACGCCATGTACGCACCCGGCATGGGCGCCTACGGCCCGTCGAAGGCAGCGTTGGAAGCGCACACCGTGGTCATGGCCAAGGATCTCGAGGGCACCGGCGTCACCGCGAATGTGCTGATTCCGGGCGGTCCGGCGAACACCCGGATGATCCCGGAAGCGACCGGAATTCCCCGCGACGAGCTCATCCAGCCGGACGCCATGCGAGCGCCGGCTATCTGGCTAGCGTCGAACGAGTCGGACGGCCATAATGGCGAACGTTTCATTGCTGCACATTGGGACAAGGGGCTCGAAGAAGCTTCCGCGCCCTGCGCCTGGCCGCAACTTGGCCAGCAGGCAATTCTGCCAAGTTCAATCCGACGCTGATATCAGAAAATCATGATGGAGAGATGGCACCATGACCGATAGACCTCTTGAGGGACGGACTGCAATTATTACCGGCGCCGGTCGCGGGCTCGGAAAGTCGATGTCCGAAGGGCTCGCCGCCCAAGGCGCCAGAATTGCCCTGATCGATCTGGAGGAAGACGTGCTCGCGGCCGCCGTGGCCGATGTCGAGGCCGCCGGCGGTCAGGGCTGCGCGCTTGCCATCCCGACGGACGTCACCGATACCGACCGCGCACAGGCAGCCATCGACCGGACCATCGAGGCTTTCGGCGGGTTCGATATCCTGATCAATGACGCGGCGATGGGGCCACAGTTTTTCACCGATAATTTTGTAGCGGATACGCCCAAGTTCTGGGAAGTCGATCCCGATTTGTGGTACCGCGTGTTGACCGTCAATGCCTATGGCCCGCAATTGATGGCCACCGTCGCCACACCGCATCTTGTGGAACGCGGCTGGGGCCGGATTATCAATGTCACTACCAGCCTAGATACGATGTATCTCAAGGGTTGCGGCTCGTACGGCCCGTCGAAGGCCGCGCTCGAGGCCAATACCAGGATCATGTCGCAGGATCTAGTCGGCACTGGCGTCACCGCCAATGTGCTTATCCCCGGCGGACCCGCAAACACTCGCATGATCCCGGAAGCGACCGGCTTCGACCGCGACGAACTGGTACAGCCGGAAGCCATGCGCCCACCGGTCTGCTGGCTGTGTTCGGCCGATGCCGACGATATCAACGGGATGCGGTTTATCGCGTCATTGTGGGATGAAGATCTTTCGCGCGACGAACGTATCGCAATGGCCGGTGCACCTACCGCCTGGGCACAAATCGAAGCGCTCGGTCAGCGGCCGAGAGACTGGGCACAAACAGATCGCTAAAACAGCAGATAGGGAGACGCAGAATGACCGACCGTATTCTCGAAGGCAAAACCGTGCTGATGACTGGCGCCGGCCGTGGCATGGGCCGCATGATGTCGATCGCCCTGGCCTCCGCCGGAGCAAAAGTCGCGATGATCGACATCGATGAAGATGTATTGGCGGAAGCGGCGAAAGATGCCGAGAACGCCGGCGGACAGGGATCGGTCAAGCCGATGGTCTGCGACGTAACCGACGCCGACCGTGCAAAGGCAACGGCGGAGGAGATTGTGTCTACGTTCGGCTCGCTTGACATGCTGGTAAACGACGCCGTCGTCGGGCCGGAGCGGATTTCCGGTTTCTTCGTAAAACCGTCGAAGTTCTGGGAACTTGGCGACGATTTGTGGAACGCGATGTTGCGGGTCAACATCTTCGGCCCTCAGCTCATGGCGAAAACCTGCGCCCCCTATATGATTCAGCGGGGCTGGGGCAGGATCGTCAACGTCACGACGAGCCTCGACACCATGTATCTCTCCGGCGCCGGCGCCTATGGCCCGACAAAGGCGGCGCTCGAAGCGCATACATCCATAATGTCGCAGGATCTCGACGGGACCGGCGTGACAGCCAACATCCTTATTCCCGGAGGCCCGGTGAACACGCGCATGATTCCAGACGCATCCGGCATTGCGCGCGAGAAACTGATCCAGCCCGATGTGATGCAAAAGCCCATCACCTGGCTCGCATCGGACGATTCGGACGGGATCACCAACATGCGGTTTATCGCCGCGCTGTGGGACGATGCCCTGCCCCACGAAGAACGGATAGAGCGGGCTGGCGCTCCCGTGGCATGGGCGCAGATACCGTCGAAATCGATCTATCCGGACGACTGAGGCCGCCGGGCGTATTTTACCGCCCGGATCGCGATCACGAAGGCGATAAAAAGGATGATCGACCCTACCAGATAGGGCGCATCGCGGCCGAATACACCGAACGCGACGCCGGCGGAGATCGGGCCTAAAATTCGGCACAGCGATTGTGCGGACTGGGAAGCCCCCATGGCTGCGCCCTGATGTTCGTCGGGCGCATTTTTGGAGATCAGGGCCATCAGCGCCGGGCTGGCAAGCCCGAAACCAACGGCGATCAACGCACCGCCGACGAATGCCAATGGGGGCGCGAAAACGATAAGCACCGTCGCGAATCCTGCCGACATCAGGAGGGCTCCGACGACGATGAGTATCCCTTCTCCGAACCGTTTCGCCATCGGTCGCACCAAGCCGCCCTGAACCAGAACCATAATGCCGCCGATATAGAGGAAGAAAATGCTGACCTCGCGGACCCCCCAGTGAAGCTGGCGCTCGGTCCAGAGCGCGAACGTGCTTTCAAGGCCGGCCATGCAAAACGCCAGCAAGGTCAGGATGACCAACGGATACAAAACACCGGGTGTCGCACCGGCGACGGAAAACGCCCGCATTCGCGCCGGAATGCTCCGGGGCTCCTCGGATTTCGATCTGGCGGGCGGTTCGCGCAGCACGAGAATGGCCGCGAGAAATCCGACAACGCCGACGCCGGCCGCAATCATGAACGCGGTCCGGAAATCGGCTTCGCCGGCGCCGGCCCGGGTAAGCAACCAACCGATACCTGGCCCCAGCACGAACCCAGCGCCGATCGCCGCCCCCATCATTCCCATCCGTCCGGCACGATCTTCGCGCGGCGTAACGTCGGCGATATAGGCCTGAGCGACGGGTAGCGTGCCGCCCATCAAACCGCCGAAAGCCCGCGCGGCGAACAGCATCCACAGCGCGTCGGACTGGCTGACCCAGGCAAACGAAATCGCCGTACCCAGCATGCTGAAACAAAGGATCGGGCGTCGTCCCCATTTGTCGCTGATAACACCCCAGGGGAAGGACGACAGAAAGGCAAAGAAGGAATATGTTGAAAATAACAGCGTCACCTCGAACGGCGACGCCCCATATTTTTCGGCCCAGAACGGCGTGAACGGAATGATGATCCCGAAAGCCAGCATGTCGAAAAAAACGATCAGCAGGAGGACGCTGATCGTCCCCTTAGCGGGGGCTTTGTCAGTCATGCCGGCAATCTAGACGGTGTTTAGCTGACTCACCATCTCTCTTAATTCGAATTTTAGGACTTTACCCATCACGTTTCGCGGAAGCGATTCCGTAAAAATTACATCGCGGGGATGTTTGAACCGCGCAAGCTGTCCGTCAAACAGGCCAAGCACCGCCTCACGCGACAAATCCGTTCCCTCGCGCGGCACCACTACGGCTACCGCTACTTCACCCCATTTTCGGTCCGCTCGCCCTATTACCGCCGCTTCGGCAATATCGGCACACCGTTCGAGCACAATTTCGAGTTCTGCCGGATAGATGTTTTCCGATCCTGAAATAATGACGTCTTTGACGCGGTCGTCGACGTAGAAAAGTCCGCGCCCGTCAATGTGGCCGATGTCGCCGGTATGAAACCAGCCGTCTTTCAAGACGTCTGCGGTCGCGGCTGGATCGTTCCAGTATTCGCGCATGATGTTCGGACCGCACACAACGATCTCGCCCTTTTCATCGGGGCCAAGCGATCTGCCGTCCGGATCGACGATCTTGGCATCGCAGTGAAGCGCCGCCCTGCCGGTCGAGCCTTTGGTGACCCAGGCATCCGGTATGCGTTGGTGAATGACGATCGGCGCGGTCTCCGTCGACCCGTAGACCTGGATTATCGGCACACCGCGATCGAGATAGGCATCAACCAGCGACATCGGTATCGTCGTCGAACCGGTATTGATAGCCCGCAGCGGCGAAAAGTCGATATCGTTCCAGCCCGGGTGCTGCTGAACTGCCACCATGAGCGCCGGCACCAGGATCATCAGTGTCGGCTTTTCTTCGTTAATGACGCGCACGGTCGCGTCCGGATCGAACCGCCGATGCATGATCACCGTGGCACCGGCATGAAATGCGGGCGTCGTCTGGATATTCAGCCCGCCGACGTGGAACATAGGCAAATTCGTAAAGACAACGTCGGCGCTGGTCATATCGTGCATGGCGATGGAATTGACCGCGTTGAAGGTCAGTGCGTTCTGCGTAAGAACGGCACCCTTCGGCCGCCCCGTGGTCCCCGACGTGTATACGATTAGCAACGCGGCATCGGGACCGGCGTCTGATTGCGCATCATCGGCCGTCGCACCGGCGACCAGGGCTTCGAATTCTCCGGTCATTGAGACGATCCGGCAATCCGAAAGCTCGCCCAAGATCGACGCCGCCCCGTCGGCAAACTCATCCTCGCAAAACAGGACCTTCGCGCCGGAATCCTGGAGGATATAAAGATGCTCGGGCGGCGCGAGCCGCCAGTTGAGCGGCACCAGCATCGCGCCAAGGCGCGCGCAGGCGAACAGTATCGCCAGCATCTCCGGCGAATTAAGGCCAAGAAACGCGACTCGGTCGCCGCGGGCTATTCCCAAATCGTCGCGCAGCATGGCAGCCACGCGACGAATATGCGCAGCGAAGACCGCGTAGGTAATATTGCGGCCTTCAAAACGGATCGCGGTCTTATCCGGCTGAAAATCGGCCCAGCGTTCGATCCAGTGGGAGATATTCATTAATCGGCGCCCGCCATCCTGTCGCCCCTCAATCGTCGTCCGTCTCTCCAGGTTCGTACAAAGTCTCCCGGCCGAGCCGGTCGAGACACAGTTCCGCCGTCCACGGCAGCATGAGCGATCCGAGCCGCGAATCCCGGTACAGCCGTTCGAGCGGCAACGATTTTAGCATCGACTGACCGCCGCAGGTGCGAATGGCGAGACGGCACATCTCATTGGCGTTTTCCATCACCGCGTATTGCGCGGCATAGGCGCGGAGCCGATCGTCCTTGGACGGATCGACCCGTGCCTCGCCGGTCGCCTGTTTGAACAACGCCCAGGTCTGCTGCAACTTGATCCACATATCGGCGACCGTGATCTGTTTGGTCGGGTACATACGGCGTTTCACCGGAATACCGTCGATCTCGCCGCGCAGATAGGTGACTGTAAAATCATAGGCCGCCTGCGCGATGCCCATATAAGTTGGGCACAGAGTCAGGAACATGTGCGGCCAGCGCCGCGCCGCCTGATAATACACGCCGCGCGGCATCAGCATCTGTTCGTCGGCGACGAAGACGTTTTCCATCAAGAGCGTCCGCGAGACAGTCGCGCGCATCCCCACCGGGTCCCACGGACCGACAATAGACAAACCTTCGGACCCGGCCGGAACCGCCATGAACAATGTGTCGCGAACCGACCGATCCGGCTTGTCCTCGGTACACAGGATGCCGTAATAGGTCGCCGCGCCCGATAGAGAGGCGAAAATTTTCTTTCCGTTGAGAAGCCAGCCGCCATCGACCTTTGCCGCCATCGTGCCGAATGGCGCTTTTCCGGCGGCGGCAGCGGAACCTTCGGAAAACGGTTGGGCGAAGATTGCCCCCTTTTCCACGATGCGGGAAAATTGCAGCTCACGGTTCTTTTTATGCTGCTTCCGGTCGGCCGCCGGCATATCGAGATCATCGGCGATATGTCCGGTCCACAACGGCGTGCAGGCGTGCATATTGAAGGTCAGCGCCGTCGCGCCACACCACCGCCCCATCTCGGCGGCAAGCAACGCATAATCCGCGTATTCGACCCCGAGACCGCCAAGAGATTTCGGCACGGTCATCGCGAGAATGCCAGCTTTTCGCATATCTTCGTAGTTTTCGAACGGGAACGACGCCTCTTCATCATAGCGCTGCGCCCGTGGCACGAATTTATCGCGGCCCAGAGTGCTGATGACCCTTTTGATTCCATCAGTGTCGCCGGCAAGTTTTTGCCACTTGAAAGCTTTGGGCTTCTTTTGCACGGTGGTTCTGCGTTTGGTTTTGGTAACGGTAGCCATTATTGACTCCTGTTAAGTCAGGCTCAGCCGATCAGGTTGAAACGGATTCGAGGAACGCGCTCAGGGCAGCGTCGAACGCCAGTGGGTCCTCAAGATTGGCGAGATGGCCGAGCTCCGGCAGGCAGACAAAACGGGCCCCGGGTATTTTCGCCGCCATCTTTTCCATCATTGGAGCCGGTGCGTTGGTATCCGTTTCGCCCGCCAACACCAAAGTCGGCACCCGGATATTGGGCAGGTTTGCCCGCTGCTCGAAGCTAACGATGCATTCGACCGCCGCGCGGTAGGTATTTTCTGGCACATTTGCCATGCAGTCATAAGCCAGCTGTCGCCCGTTGGGATCGGCTTCATCCGACATCATGGTTTCAACAAGCTCACGGGCGAGATCTGCCATGGTCCCGCCGGCGGCAAGCGGCGCAAGACGTGCGTCGATGAATTTCTTCTGGAAATCGCCGTCGGGACGGCCGAATGCCGGGCTGGTTGCCGACAACGTCAACGAATGCAGCCGATCCTGATGATCGAGCGCAAATTCCTGCGCCACCATCCCGCCCATGGAATGGCCCACCAGATGAATTTTGGTCCAGCTGCGGTCGTCGAGTAGCGCCAGCAAAGCGGCGGCGAGACCGGGAAATGACATTCCGCCACTCAGGATACTTTTCCCGTAACCCGGCATATTCCATGCGGCAGCCTGATATTTCAGAGCGAAACTATTGATCTGCGGATACCAGCTTTGCGCGCCACCCCCGACGCCGTGCAGAAAAAGGACGACATCGCCCCGGCCTTTGCCAATGCAATCGGGAACCGCGCTCATGCAAGTTCTCCCTGTAAGAGGCCGTTCTCGACGACAACTGTGTTGTCGAGGCTGATCGTGCAATTCCGGATTGGCAGGTCGAAATGCCCGAGCGTAAACCGTTTCGCGGTTTCGTTGGCACCGGTCGAATACAGGAAATTTCCGGCGAACGCGCGTAATTCCGTACCGTTGATATCGCGTTTGTCATACATCGCGAGCGAATCCCAGCGCGCTGCCGGATTCATACCCCAACCGACGTGGGATACGGCATAAGCCTCGCGGTCCCCCCATGCGGCGATATAATCCCGAAACAAATCGGCATCGAGACCGGAACCCGCGATTTCGGTCACATAATCGTTTTCGACCGTCAGCGTAACCGGACTTTCCAGATAGCGTTTAAAGGTCAGGTTCACGTCGCCGGCAGCCATCACCAGCGTGCCGTTGACCGCCCCCGCCTTCGGGAAGCACAGCACCAGTCCGCCCGGCCAGTGCGCCACGTGACCGGGTCGGTCGCAATAGCCCCACACGCCCGCACCGCGGGTGTCCGTGATATCGATCGATAGATCGGTACCGGCACTGGACCTGACTGTCATTCGATCTGCATCGGACAGCATCTTGATTCCGCTTTTAACCTTCGGCGTCAGATCCGGGTCCGGCACCAGACGTTCCAGAACATCGGGGTGTTCGTTGGAAACCATCAGCAGCCGGGCGCCGCCTTTCAATATTCGCGGCAGTTCAGGCGCATGAAGCATGCCTTCGACCGTGCAATCGACAACAATTGTCGACGCTCCAAGGGCGGCGATCACCGGCTCAAGCCCCTGAACCGAATTGGACGCGCCGGTCGAGCGAACCGGCACCGGTGTTGTCTGGGGCGGGGTCGTGAGTTTCACGTGAAAGGCCTTCACACCGAGCCGCTGGAGCGCCAGTTCCGCCAGATGGACGTTCAAATCACGCGACTGGGTTTCGGACAGAATAGCGGCCGTGTCGCCCGGTTCGAGCTTGCACAACCCGAACACCGAACAGAACATGTCGATCCACTTGCCTTCTATACGGTCGGCGAACATGACACGGCGTCTCCCCTGACTATCGCAATTCAAATCTAGCGCAGGAATATTTATATGAAAAGGAATATATTTTTGATATTGTGAATCTATGGCTGAACGTTTTGTCGATGACTATCTCCTGTATCTTCTCGCCCGCGCGAGCAGCGAAGTCAGCGCGCAATTTCACACCCGGTTGAAACAACACGGCCTGCAGGTCCCTGAATGGCGCGTCCTCGCCAGCCTCAGCGACGGCGACGGAATGACTGTCGGCGAACTCGCGGCGCGGGCGCTCCAACGCCAGCCCACAATGACCAAGATTATCAACAGGATGGAAATTTCGGGCCTGATCGAGCGGCGTCAAGGAGCGTCGGACCGGCGCCAGGTACGGATTCACATCACGCCCGAAGGTCGCCGCCGGATCGATAGGGCCCTGGCCGACGCCAAGGCGCATGAGACCGATGTCCTGTCGGATTACGGGCCGAAGGAAGCTGCCCTGCTGAAATCGATGCTGCAGGCATTGATCGACCGAAACGGCGCCCTGCAACACGAGGATTGATCCGCCGGTTTGCGGGTCTAGAATTGGACCTCCCTAGGAGAACTGTTGCGCCGGATGATGCAAGAGGCCAGTCCGTTACGGACATTGAGAAACTAACGAGAATCGTTGGCGAACCCGGGCCGCTGGTCGCCAACAAAGAAATGTTTGAGATGGACGGGTACTTCCTTCAGTACCTGTCGCTATATCCATTCCTGTGCATCTCGTCGGCGGATGCAGAAGGCTATCAGGATGTCAGTCCCCGCGGCGACCCGCCGGGCTTCGTCAAGGCGCTCGACAATCGCACCGTGCTTATTCCCGACCGGAAGGGCGATCGGCGTGTCGATACGATGAAAAATATTCTGGAAAACCCCAAGGTCGGCCTGATCCTGTTTGTCCCCGGTATCGAGGAAGTCGTGCGTATCAACGGCAGCGCGAAAATTACTGAAGACCTAGCGCTGCTGGCGCAATGCGGGGTAAATGGCGTCGTCCCGCCCCTCGGTATCGTCGTGGAATTAGATTCAATCTTTTTCCACTGCGCGAAGGCGATAAAGCGATCGAAACTCTGGGATCCCGGCACACCAATCCATCGCACCGAATTTCCACCGTTCGGACAGATCGTCCGCGACCAGCGGATGCCGAACGCCGATGTGGCCGAGACCGAGGAAAAAATTCAGCAAGAATACAAAGACCGGATGTACTAGATGGCGCGACCGACGGGGGCCGGGGAGAAAACTGGAAGGCGATCCACCCGTCTAAATGCGCCAATCTGGCTAGCGCCAATCTCACCGATTTTGCCTGCTGCAGAGGCAATAAAAAGCGCTCCAGATTATCTCTCGATGCGCTAATATCGGCGCATGTCAGCATTCCTACAAACGGCCGAGGATCAGCCAGAGGTCTCGCTTTCCGGCGTTACCCGGCAATTCGACGACACATTTTCATTACAGGATGTAAGCTTTTCGGCGGCGGACGGGGAATCGGTCGTCCTGATCGGCCCCTCGGCATCGGGAAAGACGGTTACCCTCAAAACGATTGCCGGCCTGTTTCGGCCGGATTCAGGCAGCATACGGATTCGCGGACGCGAAACGGTTGGTCTGAGCGACGGCGAGCGCAGTGAAGTCGCGCGAATCGGTATGCTGTTCCAGCGATCCGCCCTGTTCGACAGTCTGACGGTGTGGGAAAATATAACTTTCCGCCTACGTCAGAATACTAAATTGACACAAACGGATGCCACCGATCTTGCCGGCGACAAGCTCATTGCAGTCGGATTGGCGCGGGATACCGCGGCGCTCTATCCGGCAGAATTGTCCGGCGGCATGCAGAAACGCGTCGGGATCGCCCGGGCGCTGGCGGACGACCCGGATATCCTACTGCTGGACGAGCCGACAGCCGGTCTTGATCCGATCATGACCAACGTAATCAACGATCTCATTCTTGAAAACGTGAACCGGCTCGGCGCGACGGTAATTTCGGTCACGAGTAATCTTGACGGCGCACGGCACGTCGCCGACCGGATTGTGATGATGCATGAGGGCCGCATGGTGTGGGAAGGACATAAGGACCACCTCGAAAACTCGGGTAATCCCTATGTCGACCAGTTCGTCCACAAGACCCGGGACGGACCGATCACGGCAGGGCTCAGGTAAATTCCGCTAACCGCTGTGATTTTCAATGCCAATTGGCACACTGCATCCAATATGTTGTCGAAATTGTAAGGATAGGGTGATTAAAATGATGGCAAAACTGCAAGAAAGTGTTTGAGACGCGCGAATCCTTTCTTGCAAACACGCTGTATGCCGGCCCGCACCATGGCTATCGTCAGGTCGAAGACATCATTTTGCCATTAATAAGCGACAGAACGACTGTCAATTCGTTGTTTGTGTTCATCTCCTATTTTTTCCGCACCGCCCCCTAAACCGCCCTCCGCCGGCGCCCCGGCGCATTCGGTGGAGTTGTTTAGCCGCGACATAGAGATTAAACTGTATGCCCAAGCAGAAGCTAAATCTGCAGAAATACAGGAGGGGTCGTGCAAGTTATATCGAAAGCGCACCTGTGGCTTATTCACAAGCTGATGGTGCTGTCTGGCATCGTTGTCTTCGCCATTTTCGTTCTCATCGTCGTCGATGTCGGGTTGAATCTTCTGAAATTGCCAGCATGGCAAGGAACGCTTGGCGCTGTCGAATATGGGATGCTGTGGTTTACGATGCTCGCGGCGCCATGGCTCGCCCGCATCAAGGGGCATGTTTTCATCGATGCGATTACACAGCTCCTGAACCCGTCGATACAGCGATACACGGCAAAATTCGCATACACAGTGGCGATCTGCGGCGCGGCGCTGTCGGGATATTACTCGACGGAACTATTATGGGAATCTTACGTTGACGAGCAGATCGACGAGCGCGGCATTGAGCTGATGAATTGGTGGCTCTATGCCCCGATGCCGATCGGTTTTTTCCTGGTTTCTATCGAATTCATCCGCTACCTGATTGGCTTTGACGATATGTATGGCAGCAGAACCGACGTCAAAGAGGGAATGTAGACATGGAGTGGTATTGGGCGTTTGCCGTCCTACTCGGCATGGTTATCGGTTTCATGACGCTCGGGGTCCCCGTTGCGTTTTCATTTATCGCGACCAATTTTATCGCGATCCTGATTTTTTCCGGCTCGCAGGGCCTCATCCAGGTAGCCGATAACTCAACCCAGCTGATCTCGCGGTTTACGCTCGGCCCTGTACCGATGTTCATCCTGATGGGATCGATCTTTTTTCATACAGGTCTCGCGGTCAAGGTGTTTGATGGGCTGGACGCGGTGTTCGGACGCCTGCCAGGGCGGCTGTGCTATGTGACCGTCGCCGGCGGCGCCGTGTTTTCGACCCTGACGGGTTCTTCCATGGCCAATACTGCCATGCTCGGTTCGCTGATGGTCCCTGAAATGGAGCGCCGCGGATACAGCAAAAAAATGTCGATGGGACCGATTCTGGGAACAGGTGGGTTGGCCATGATCATTCCGCCATCGGCCCTCGGCGTTCTGCTTGCTGCCATTGCCGAAATCGATGTCGGTCGTCTCCTGGTCGCCGGGCTTCTCCCGGGCATTGTTCTCGCCTGTCTCTATGCCGGCATGATCACTCTGCAACTACTTCGTAATCCGGGCTCTGCACCGGCCTATGACGTCGCCCCGATGGCGATAGGCCAACGCATCATGCTTGTCGTCAAAAACATTCTACCGATGGGGCTGGTCGTCTTCATGGTGGTGGGATTTATCGTTCTCGGCATCGCCACACCGACCGAAGCCGCAGCCTGCGGTGTACTCGGGGTCATGATCCTCGCCGCAGCCTTCCGCTGCCTGACATTCAAATCGATCACCGTGTCCGTCGAGGGGACCGTTAAGGTCGGCGCGATGGTGTTTTTCATCATCATGAATTCCACCGTGTTCAGCCAGATGCTGTCGTTCTCGGGCGCCAGCAAGGGCCTGATAGAATGGGTGACGAGCTACGAGCTGCACAAATTCGCGATCCTGTTCATGATGTTCGTCGTCCTGATCCTGCTCGGCATGTTCATGGATGCGACATCGATGATGCTGATCACCGTACCGATCTTCTTCCCGCTTGCCGGGGCGCTAGGATTCGACCTGATCTGGTATGGACTGTTCGTCCTGATCACTATCGAGATGGCGGGCACCACGCCGCCCTTTGGGCTATTGCTCTACGTCATGCTGGGGGTGGCGCCCAAGGGCACAAGCCTGTTCGAAGTCGCCAAGGCCGCTTTCCCATTCCTTGTCTGCGACACGATCCTGATCCTGATCCTCATCGCCGCACCGGGCCTGGCCCTGTGGCTGCCGAGTTTGATGTAATCCAAGCGCGGAAGATATAAAAAAGGCGCCGCCCATTGGGCGGCGCCTTATCGTTAAAGTCCCAGCCGAAGATCAGCTACCAGTCTTGAACATCAAGGCTTTCAGCTTGTTAAAATCAACGCTGTATTTACGCTTGGCAGCATCGGCCCAGTTCGCGCCCAGGATCGTCGAGATATAGATCTTGGCGTAATCGGCCGGCAGCTGGTAATCGGCAACGCCCGACTTGAAAACCTTGGCGTTGTCAATCTTGGCAAGCTTCTGCAAGATCGGTCCCGAAGTGTTTTCATAGACCATGCCCGCAGCGAGAAGCTGATTCTGCGCTTTTTTAGACAACTTGTTGAACTTGTCCTTGTTGATCGTCGCCATGGTCGTCGAGCGGAAGAAGCCCGGTCCGACACGGTATTTGATAAACCGCTGCCAGCCACGGAAGGCAACGCCGCCTTCAGGCCAGGCCAGGCCGTCGACCACTCCGCGTTCCAGCGCGGTATAAACCTCTGCCGGGGAAATGTTCTTCGGCACCGCGCCCATTTTCTTGAAGAACGGCGTGTACAACCCGGTTGTCCGCACCTTGATTCCTCTGAGGTCAATGCCGGTGGTTTTGCTGAGCTTCGGCTTGTCTTTCAGCCAGATATAGAACTGATCCGGCCCGTACCAGTTACCCCAGCCGAGAATGATGGCATTCAGCTTGTCGGCCCAGACCTTGGCCATAATGTCGTAGCCGCCATTCTTGCGCCATTCCTGGGGGGAAATATTGGAAATACCCGTAAGACGAGCTTCCGGCACGATATTGGCGTAGTACGTGTTGGGCGACATGATGATGTCGATCAGGCCGCGCTTCATCGCTGCGCCCTGTTTACGGTTCGGCGTCACTTCGGGACCGCCGATATAATTCATTTTTACTTCGCTCTCGTCCTTCTTCATCTCGACCATGAAGGTCTTGAAGAATGCCTGGCTCTGGTCATGCTTTGTACCCAGCGCGGTCGAAACTTTAAGTTCTTCGGCAGCCTGTACCGGCAGCGCAATCGCCACAGCCGTCGCAACAGCGACACCGGTCGCGGCTAGTTTTCCTATCGTGAATTTCATGTTTCTCGTCCTCCCAGGACATGTTGTCATTGGTATTGCGGCTTTACCCGTTCAGGAACGGGCAGCCCGTTACTAATTTCTCCGTACGCAGGCGTATCTTAGCAAGTATGCAAACCGGTGTAACCCATTTGCTTAGGAAACGAAGTAACGTAGTTTAGGGGATCGTTTTCTCCCGGAAAGCTCCAAAAATTGACATCTGAGGCCCCCGCGTCGGCGGATCATTCAGCCCCCCGCAAGGGCTGGTTTATTGTCGCTGCGCTATTCCTGATGCTCAGCATCATTATTACGGCCCGCAACAGCATGGGTCTGATGATGCCGTTCTGGAAGGAAGATCTGGGCTGGTCCTACAAATTCGTTTCAACCGCCAACGCCATCATGATGATTACAATGGCGGTCATCGCGCCCGTCGTCGGCTCGATTATCGACCGCTTCGGATCGCGAATGATTTACGCCGTCGGCATGTCGGTGATCGGGATTGTTTTCATCCTGTGCTCCTGGATGACGGAACCGTGGCACCTTGTCGTCCTGTTCAGCCTGATCGGCGGCGCCGCCTTTGCGTCAATGGCGCCGTCTCTGGTCTCGACAACGGTCGCCCAGCATTTCCAGGAACGCCTCGGCCTCGCCACAAGCATCGCCACGTCGGGCAGTACCGGCGGCCAGTTCGCGCTGATGCCGCTGCTTGCGGTGCTGGTTACCGCAACGTCATGGCGATTGAGTTTCCTGCTGGTCGGAATCGCGGTGCTGGTGACGGCAGTCGCGGTGTTTCTGCTGATCGGGAAAGAAGCGCCCCGCCCGCGGCCCGCAAGGGGATCCTCGGGCGCATCGTCGATCCTCGCCACCCTCCGTCTGCTATCGCACAGCGCCACATTCTGGCTCCTCGGCGGCGGGTTTTTCGTCTGCGGGTTCACCACCGCCGGAGTGATAAAGGTTCACCTGATTCCCTACGCTGTGAGTTGCGGTTTTCCGCCGGTTCAGAGCGCTACAGCCTATGGTGTGCTGTCGCTGTTCAGTCTCATCGGCATGATCATATATGGTTGGCTGTCCGACCGGTTTCACCGGCCGATGTTGCTTGCCAGCTGCTATTTCGTGCGGGCGCTGACGTTTATCATGTTGATGTATGTCGCCGGCAACACGCCGCTTCTTTACATTTTCGCCGTTCTCTTCGGCATATTCGACTATGCCACGTTCCCGATCGTCGCCAGCATGGTGGCAACCCATCTTGGCCGGCACATCATGGGGATTACCATGGGGCTGATCTTTGCCCTGCATTCGCTGGGTGGCGCCTTGGGGTCGTTTATGGGAGGCTGGCTGTTCGAACTGTTCGCCCGCTATGACTGGGTCTGGATCGTCTCGGTCTTTCTCGCCCTTTTCGCGGGTTTCCTGACCATGCTGATTAAGGAAAACCGGGAGCCGGCGTCGCGGGCAACGGCGACGTCCGCCACCGCCTGACTTTACGCTTGGCGGTGTGCCTCTCGCAGGCCAAGCCGTTCCATCCGCGGCAGGATCTCGTCGCGCAGCGCCGGGAAATCATCGATGTAATTGACCATTCCAAAAGCGAAACCGTCGAGACCCGCCTCGGACATACGCCGGAACTGATCGACCACTTCGTCATAGCCGCCGACAAGCGGATATGTTCCCGTGGCGGCAATCATCCGTTCCTCGGTATGAGTGGATTGCTGCGCTGAGGACGCTTTCCCTTTCAATCGAATTTCCATTCCGTGTTCGGCCGCACTCCAGTCTCCCATCTCGTGGACAAGGTAGTGATAGTATTCCTGAGCCTCCTTGGGGGTCGGTCTGCAAATCATGTTGCCGCAGCCGAAAAACATTCGCGGGGCGGGCGCGGCTTTGCGCATTTCCGAAATTACCGGCACCAACGGGTCTATTTCGCTGACCCCGATGAAGACGCAATCTGCGTGCTTCAGGGCGAATGCGCGGCCGACCGGGGAGTTACCAGCGCTCACCAGCATCGGCCGGTCCCCGAAATAGGGCTTTGGCCGGCTTTCGACGCCCTTCAGATCAAAATATTTTCCTTTGAAGTCGAACGGCTCGTCTTCCAGCCAGATGCGGGTGACAATCGTCGCCCATTCCTCGGTATAGGCATAGCGTTCGTCATGTTCGCGAATATCGATGCCGAACATCGCGTGCTCACCGACATTCCAGCCCGAGACCATGTTCAGCCCAAAGCGCCCCTGCCCGACGTGATCGGCGGTAACCATTTGTTTGGCCGCGAAAACCGGGTTGATCAGGGCGACATGAATTGTACCGAAAACCGTAATCGCCTCGGTTGCCGCCAGCATCCCGGTCGCCCAGCTCAGGGTTTCGAAGTTTTCACCCTCGGCATCGATCTCGCCGCCATAGCCGAGCCAGCGCGCGACCGGCAGCAGGAACTCCAGCCCGGCCTCATCGGCAAGCCGCGACGAGGTCACATTGTTTTCCCAGGATGCGTCCCAGTATTCCGGCGCCTTGGTCTGGGTCAAGCCACCTGAACAATTCTGCGAGAAAAATCCGAGTTTGAACCGGTTCGGTCCATAAATTCTTGTCTGGTTGCGGCTCATACAAATCTCCGACGCTGATGGTTGGCCGACTGTCGGCCATGGTCATAGCGTTTATCATAGCGTTGCTATGAACCGTTCGTCACCTAACGGTTAATCTTGTGTCAGGACACGCCCGGGCGGTACACTCGCGAAAACGAACCAGCCCAGCCAAAACGACGTGGGAGGAAACGATGAGCACTCCGGGAATCGCAGCGTTCGACCGCTTCGTCTCAGAAATGCGGACGCTGTACGGTGAAAATCTCGATCCCGAGCCGCATTGGCAGCGGGCACGCGATCTGCTTCAGATACTGGTCACCAACGACGACTTTCGCGTGATGACGGATCAATGGCCGACTGGGGATGGCAAGCAGTACGTGATTTATGAAGATCCGGATTTCGGGTTCGTGATAGACGGTCTTGTGCGCGGCGCATTTCATGCCGCGCCGGCGCATGATCATGCGCATACCTGGACCGCGTATGGCATCGTCTCCGGCTGGGAACGCATGACCCGATACGAACGGACAGACGACGGTAGCAATCCGGAACAGGCCACTCTCGAATTTATCTCGTCCGAAATTTGCCATGCCGGTACTGTGGATGTCATTCCGCCGTGGGATATCCACACGGAAACGAATGACGACAACCGCGCAGTAGCGCTTTCGGTCCGCAGCGAAACTCTCGGCCACTTCAACCAGAATATCTTCCTTGAAGACGGCCGGGTGACAACGATCCGCGGTCTCGAACGCATTGCATTTCCGTTGCAATAAGACCCAACAGAGAGGAGACAGAAAATGCCAAAAGTTCTGACGCCAGAGCAAGTCGACCACTACAAGACCCAGGGCTACTTGTTTCCGGTCCGCGCAATGTCGGAAGCCGACGCCACGGCCGCGACCGTTAAGGTCGAGGAATTCGAAGCCGAATACGAATGTGAAGCCCAGCAAAGACTCGTCTTCAAGGCACATCTTCCCTTCAGGTGGCTGAACGACATCGTTCGTCACCCGGGTATCCTCGACGCTGTGGAAGACGTCCTGGGGCCAAATCTGTTGTGTTGGGGAACCGGTTTTTTTCAGAAAAACGCACGCGATCCGCGTTTCGTTTCCTGGCACCAAGACAGCTATTATTATGGTCTCGATCCATCTGAAACCTGCACCGCCTGGCTCGCCTTCACGCCCAGCAATCTGAAATCGGGTTGTGTGCGTGTGATTCCCGGTTCTCATCGAGGCGACAAGAGCCTTTCCTTCGCCAGCGAGCCCGATAAGGACAACCTCCTGATCCGCGGCCAGACGATCAAGGATGTCGAAGTCGACAAAGCGGTGCCGATGGTTCTCCAGCCGGGAGAATTCTCGCTGCACCACGAAGCCATCGTCCATGGGTCGGATCCGAACAATTCGGATCACCGCCGCATCGGGTTGTCGATCCATTATATTTCGCCCGATGTTAAGCGCGTGGGATACAACAAAGGCGACCTCCCCGGCGCCTCGCTGGTGCGCGGAGTGGATAAACTCGGTAACTGGGCGCACGAAGCGGAACCCGCAGGCGAATTCGACCCGGAAGCCCTTGAGACAATGGACAGAATGCGCGCCGAATTCTTTCAGCGCGGGCGCGAAGGCGAATTCGCAGACAAGCCTGCAAGAACGTGAGGAGAATTTTCCCCGCCGGGCGGCGGCTCGGAACGCTTTTTCCGTCATTCACTGTCTGAGCGTCCAATGAAAAGCGCAGCGGCTATGCGGCCCCGGACTCGCATGGACAATGACAACCGTTTCAAGCTGGGGCTGTTCTGCACCAACGGGTCTGGCGGTCTTGCCATGACTAAAGTCCCGGAACGTTGGGATGCGAGCTGGGAGAATAATTTAAAGGCGACCTTGATGGGCGAAGCGGCGGGACTGGAATTCACCCTGCCAATCGCCCGCTGGCATGGCTATCGCGGCACGACCAACACGCAGGGCGAGGCGTTCGAAACCCTGACCTGGGCAACCGGTATCTTGTCCTGCACCACCGATATAACCGTCTTTGGCACGCTCCACGTGCCGCTGATAAATCCGGTCTTCGCAGCGAAACAGATGGTTGCAGCCGACCATGCCGGGCGCGGCCGGTTCGGGCTCAACATCGTTTCGGGATGGAACGCCGGCGAATTCGAAATGTTCGGCGTCGAACTCCGCGAGCACGATGAGCGCTATGCCTACAGCGCGGAATGGCTGGAAGTCGTCAAAAGAATCTGGTCGGAAGACACGCCGTTCGATTTCCACGGTAAATATTTCGACCTCAAAGACGTCACCCTCAAGCCAAAGCCCTATGGCGGAGGCGCGCCCCTCCTTATGAGCGCCGGATCGTCGCCGGCCGGGCGGAAGTTCGCGGCGAACAATGTCGATTGCCTGTTTATGGCCTTCCCGCATTTGGATGGACTTGCCAGCGAGATCGATTCCATCCGGTCGCTTTTTGGGAAACATCCGATCGGCCTGTATGCCAGCAGCCACATGGTTTGCCGGCCAACACAGAAAGAAGCAGAGGATTACTATCACTACTACGTGCATGAAATGGGCGACTGGGACGCGGTCGAACACATTCTCCATATTCGCGGTCAGGGGCATTCGATCCCTCAGGATGTCCTGGCTCAGATGAAAGAACGCCTGATCAGCGGCGTCGGAACATTTCCGGTTGTCGGCGGCGTTGATGAAATTG
>Ga0209403_10002434_pt1 | contig 22244 bp, 20 predicted proteins | sample ArcticOcean_MG_C_8_FD_187440 | JGI IMG/M metagenome (GOLD analysis project Ga0209403, IMG submission 187440) | Marine microbial communities from western Arctic Ocean - ArcticOcean_MG_CB11_86 (SPAdes) (version 2) | ecosystem: Environmental > Aquatic > Marine > Oceanic | place: Arctic Ocean... | reverse complement strand
TACAACGTCAGTTTCCCGCATTGTTTTGGTTAATTGCTTGCTGGCTTTGTGCATATGGCCTGGATACCAGGAGATAGCCATAATGATGTCCTCGAAATTGGCGACATGTTAACTAGGCTTGGAGCGTAACTCCACTTTATAATGCATCCAATTGTGGATGAGATGCTTGCTCTTCGGGGTATCTTTAGATTGGTTTTTTCATCCGGCGCTGAAATTTTTATACCGGTAGTTCACCTAATAGTTAATTAAGTAGTTCATTAAACTGAGGGCATTATGCTATGAGCATGCAAATAAAAATTCAAGAGAAGCTAAATACCGAACTGGAGCCATTACTTGCTTCGGTAGAAAATGAAAGTCACATGCATGCTGGGCCGGCTACAGAATCGCATTTTAAATTAACCGTGGTTTCTGACGAATTTCAGGATGTTGCATTAGTGAAGCGGCATCAGCTTGTCTATAAAATACTAAAAGAAGAGTTGCAAGATGGAGTGCATGCGCTGGCCATGCATCTTTATGCTCCTACAGAATGGAGTGACCGAAATCAAGCAGCTCCGGACTCCCCAGACTGTCGTGGCGGAAGTAAATCCTAAGTTGTTTTTAAACCGATATTTTGAGTTTAAATAAACGGTCGTTCAGTAACATGTATTGTTGTGAGTCAATGCCAGCTATTGATTGAAGAGTACGTTCAAGCCGGCTCTTCCTTACGCATATCTCTGGGTTGAACAATGTAATCCTAAATCTCTAATTTGTAGCTTGTGTTATGCTGTTTTCAGTCGATAACTCGAAAGTGGCCTAGGCCTTATCGAATATCTTGGCCGGGACTTTTGTATACCCTTAAATATCATACAGATGTGCAAACAAGCTAAAACTGATTCTTGCTGTGAATTGTGAGGCTTGCTTAATGGGTCATCAGAAGATGCATTTTTTGAGTAGGTTTTCAAAATCATACTGAGATTTGAATGTTTGAATTCTCGGTCGGAACTCTGAATACTCTTTATGAAGTTACTGTTGGATAGCGTGCGAAAAGCAGAATTTTTTTCAGCGGCAATTCTGTCGGTAGGGATGATAGTCTTGATTGTCCTGGTGGAATCTCAAACTGAGTCAGTGCCCCAATCTCCCTCAAGCTTCGTGAGTTTAGAGCCAATTACTGTCTTTCCAGATTTCGCTTCTATTCAAAATATTAAAGTTAAGAAGCAGCAATTCCTTGATTACTTGCAAGATTATATTGTTGCTGAAAGTTTAAAAATTCACGGCACTCGTAGTCAGCTAATTTCCTACGCGGAAATTGCGAATGATGGTGCTACATTTAGTTCTCGTGAAAAAGATTGGCTAATGTCACTTGCTGATGAATACCGAATCGATAAAGATTCCCTGAATCAGCGAGATTTGGTTAATGAGTTGCTGCTGAGAGTTGACGTTATTCCTGTGTCTCTGGTGCTTGCTCAGGCGGCAAATGAGTCAGCTTGGGGGACATCCCGTTTCACTTTAGAGGGCTATAATATATTCGGCCAATGGTGCTATGAGGTCGGTTGCGGAATAGTTCCCAACCGTCGCCCCAGCGGTGCAATCCATGAAGTTAAGAAATTTTATTCGGTCGAAGAATCCGTGGCCGCGTATTTCACTAATATAAACAGTCACCACCTCTATCAATATTTCCGTAGTTTACGAGCTCAGATGCGCGCCCATCACTTGGACCTTGATCCAATGGTACTGGCCTATGGTTTAGGGCGATATTCGGAGCGTGGGGTTAACTATGTTGATGAGGTGCAGAACATAATTATTCAAAATGAGTTACAGGGTCGAGATAATTTCAATCTGAATAACGTTTAGAACGTAACGGTTGCCCTCTGATCTTTCTTAGAGTTTATTTTCCTTATCCGGGTTAATTCTTAACCTAGAGCCCTTCAATTACTCGCCCAGGAAAATCCATTGAGCGGAGTACCAATAGTATCTATTGTTTGCTGCTGGAGCCGTGCAAATATAACGCCATCTCCTGCCACTATATTCTTCGGTAGGCTCCAGTCTGACAATCCCAGCACCCCTATCTAACCAATTCATCGGAATAGGCCGGCTATTGGCAAAGCATCCAATTTCGGGCAGATTGTAATTTCCAGCTGAAAATTGCAAGGTGATTGCCGGGCTTCGGTTCGTTGTTACCGGTGATAGGGGTTCGATGATTTTCGTATTAAAAGCCAGCGTGTCTAGTTTGGTACGGGCTGTGTCCAGATCTGCATAAATGCTTGCTAAGGGGTATCTGGGCAAGGCTAAAAAATCAGAATTAGTTCCCACAGCTCCAGAATTTTGAGCGAGGCCGACAAAGCCTTCTTCGGCGAGCATTTGTTTGATGGCGGGGTTAAATTCACCATAGGGGTAGGCAAGATATCGATGAGACTGGCCTGTTTCTTTAAGAATTCTGTCCTCAGCAAAAAGCAAGTCTTGACGATGTCTCGCCACCAGTTCCATTGTGGATTCTCCCTCTCGGGTTGCTAGCATATAGGGGTGATCGATCATGTGATTGGCAATGAGCGCGCCGGCGTTAGCTATGTCGCGAATCTGCCCCCAATTCATATAATATGCTTGTTCGTTATCGATGGGTTCTGTGCTTAAGAACAGGGCAAAAGGAAAGCCGAATGATTGCAGAAGTGGAAAGGCCTCTTCAAAGATTGAGATATAGCCATCGTCAAAGGTGATTGCCACAGATTTGTCGGGAATCGATTCTCCAGACTTCAAACTTTCGATCATCATGTCCAGCGGCATAACATTGAATTCGTTATCTCTCAGATACTCTAAATGAAGCTGAAAATCCGCTGGAGAAATGCTGGTGGTTGGGGGTGTGTTTGTCGCCACATGGTGGTAAAGAAGAATTGTGCCATCACCCAACGCTGCTGAGCTCAATCCTAGAAGAATCGCGAGCATCGAGGATCGCAGCAGCCTTTTAGCCGTGAGCTTTAACAAACAGTAGTAGCTGTTCCGAGGCTTTAGACTGAGCGAGATATTGGCTAGTGTCGTTGACATGGGAGCTATGATATCGCAAAAGCGCCAAATTCATAGAACCGGCTTTTCTCATTAGCCAATTGCGTAACTATTTCTTCGACACAGAGACTTTCGTAATTAAGTCCGGCGACGTTATAATGCCGCCCCCAGGCGATTACGCCAGGAATTCTATAGCGGAGTAAAAGAATGATGTATTCAGGCACGGCACTGAGTGTTGAATTATTGCCCTCAGGTATTGCAAATTTGATGTTTGACCTGACAGATTCATCAGTTAACAAATTTAATCAACAAACATTGAGCGAATTGCAGTCAGCAGTTACATTGCTGCGAACTGCGGAAGTTGATGGATTAATTTTTTCCAGTGCCAAGCCTGCCTTTATTGTTGGTGCAGACATTACAGAATTCACCGAGATGTTTAAGCAAGGTGAAGCTGAAATCATGCAGTGGCTGGTAGAGGGCAATATAATTTTCAGTGATATCGAAGACCTGCCTTTTCCTACGGTGAGTCTGATTAATGGTATAGCGCTAGGCGGCGGTTTTGAACTGGCCATATCGACTGATTATCGAATCGGCACTCATAAGGCTGTTGTCGGATTTCCTGAAGTTAAGTTAGGAATATTACCAGGGTTTGGCGGAACGGTTCGCTTGCCTAGGTTAATTGGTGCCGATAATGCCAATGAATGGATTAGCACTGGTTCCCATATCAGAGCTGATCAGGCATTTAGAGAAGGTGCCCTTGATGCGATAGTTGATGACGCTCAACTTTTGGCAGCAGGTGAAGACCTAATCGCACAATGTGTGGCTGGAAAACTAAATTATAAGAAAGTTCGGGAACAAAAAACTTCTCCTCTGAGCCTGCAGCCTATTGAGCTTAATGTTGCGTTTGAAACAGCTAAAGGTATGGTTGCTTCAAAAGCAGGTCGCAATTATCCGGCCCCGGTCACCGCTGTGCAGGTTATGCATGATGCAGCAACACTGGATCGTGCTGGAGCTTTGGCGGTTGAGCATGCCGGTTTCATAACACTGGCCAAGACCGAAGTTGCCGCAAACCTGGTGCAAATGTTTCTGAACGATCAATACCTCGCAGGTAAAGCAAAGAAGCAGTTATCCCTTGCGGGCAAAGTTAGGTCAGCAGCGGTTCTTGGTGCCGGAATTATGGGTGGTGGAATCGCTTATCAGTCCTCTTTAAAAGGCACGCCAATTCTGATGAAAGATATTAATCAGGAAGGCATCGAACTTGGCATAAATGAAGCAAAAAAGCTTCTTAACAAGCAACTTGGGCGCGGCCGTATTGATGCAAATGAAATGGTAACAATACTTTCAGGTATCAGCACTACTTTGGACTATGTCGGCTTTGATCAAGCTGACATCATTGTGGAAGCCATTGTTGAAAACAGTGAAGTAAAACAGAAAGTGCTGGCGGAACTTGAGTCACTCGTTGATGAAAGCACGATCATCGCTTCTAATACCTCTACTATCTCGATCGATGAGCTGGCCAGCGCGCTCAATAGACCAGAGAAATTTTGCGGAATGCATTTCTTTAATCCTGTGCCTTTGATGCCTTTGGTGGAAGTGATTCGTGGCGCTCAAACCAGCGATGAAACAATTGCTACCACCGTGGCTTATGCGAAAAAGATGGGTAAGACTCCTATCGTTGTTAATAATTGTCCTGGGTTCCTAGTGAATCGAATCCTATTTCCTTATTTCGGCGCATTTGCTCGTTTGATCTATGATGGTGCTGATTTCAATCAAATCGACCGAGCTATGGAGCGATTTGGTTGGCCCATGGGGCCCGCTTATTTGTTAGACGTAATTGGTATTGATACTGCTGTCCATTGCCAAGGTGTAATGGCGGCGGGTTTTGAGCGCATGTTGTTAGACTTTGATAGTGCTGTCGATAGGCTTTATGAGCGTAAAGATCTTGGTCAGAAAAGCGGTAAAGGTTTTTATGCCTATGAAACTGACAAGCGCGGTCGACTGAAGAGAGTCGTCAACGCTGATATCGCAGAAATGGTGGCGTCTGTGCAGTCGAGCAAGCGAGGATTTGAAGATGCTGAAATTGTAGAGCGAATGATGGTTGCTCTTTGCATAGAAACTGCTCGTTGTCTTGAGGATGGAATTGTGGAGACTTCAATAGAGGCAGATATGGGATTGGTGTTAGGGCTTGGCTATCCGGCATTTCGCGGCGGTGCATTACGTTATGTTGATAGCTTAGGTGTTGCTGAGTTTTGTGCAATTGCTGATAAATATGCATGGCTAGGGGAGTTGTACCATCCAACTGACGCGATGCGAGAAATGGCAGCCAGTGGCGGCAGCTACTACATATAAATTGGTGATAAAAACAACACGGAGATTTTCATGAGTCTAAACCCTAGAGATGCTGTAATTGTTGATGGAATTAGAACGCCAATGGCACGTTCAAAAGCTGGCGCTTATCGCAATGTGCGTGCTGAGGAACTTTCCGCTCACCTAATCGATGCCTTGTTTGCCAGAAACGCAGGTGCAAGCCCCGCTGAAGTCGAAGATGTGATTTGGGGTTGCGTAAATCAGACCCTGGAACAGGGATGGAATGTGGCTAGAAATGCTGCCCTTATGTCTGTGCTTCCGCATTCGACTTGCGCACAAACTGTAAACCGTTTATGCGGTTCTTCAATGTCTGCTCTCCACACCGCAGTAACCGCGATTCAAAGTGACAATGGTGATCAGTTTATTGTCGGAGGTGTTGAACACATGGGGCACGTTGGGATGACCCACGGACTTGACCCAAATCCCCGGGCATCCAAACATATTGCTAAGGCATCCTGGATGATGGGGGTTACTGCAGAAGTTCTTTCTAAGATGCATGGTATTACTCGAGAGCAACAGGATGCGTTCGCCGTGCGTTCACACACACTGGCAGACAAAGCACGTAGTAATGGTGGGTTTGCCAATGAAATCGTTGCAATTGAAGGCCACAATGCTGATGGTTTCAAAATCTTAATAGAGCATGATGAAACGATACGTCCAGACACAAACTTACAAGGACTGGCACAGCTTCGTCCGGTATTTGACCCTGTAAATGGCACAGTGACAGCGGGAACTTCTTCGCAGCTCTCTGATGGAGCTTCGGCAATGTTGATGATGTCTGCTGAGAAGGCCCAGAATTTAGGGATGTCAATCAGGGCTCGAGTTAGGTCAATGGGGTATGCTGGGGTCGATCCAGCAATTATGGGCTATGGGCCGGTTCCTGCTACGCTAAAGGCGCTGAAAAGAGCTGGTTTAAATATCGGAGACATCGACGTAGTTGAATTAAATGAGGCTTTTGCTGCGCAGTCTTTGCCTGTTCTGAAAGATCTAAAACTATTAGAAGTTGTTGAAGAGAAGGTTAATCTCAAAGGTGGTGCAATAGCCCTCGGGCATCCTTTGGGCTGTTCTGGCACTCGCATTGCAACGACTTTGCTAAATAATATGGAAGAGCAAAATGCTACTCTAGGATTGGCTACGATGTGTATTGGCTTGGGGCAGGGAATAGCAACGATATTCGAAAGAATTTAGTTTGTATTCCAAAACTTGGATAACGAGAGAGACCAATTGAAAGATCAATTCAAACTAAATCGTAGTCGAAAAAATTTACGCAGGGATGTGGGCAAGGCAATCGCTGATTTCAATATGATTGAAGATGGTGATTTAATCATGGTTTGTCTTTCTGGTGGCAAAGATTCTTTTGCCATGCTAGATATTTTACAAAGTCTACAAAAACATGCGCCAATCGATTTTCGAATCCATGTGGTAAATTTGGATCAGAAACAACCTGACTTCCCCGAGCATGTTTTGCCAGAGTATCTAGCCGCGGCTGGTGTCGATTTTAAAGTGCTTGAGCAAGATACCTATTCTATCGTTACCGAAAAAATTGATGAAGGTAAGACCTACTGCGGCCTCTGCTCACGATTAAGGAGAGGGATTCTCTATAACTACGCAGATTCAATTGGTGCTTCAAAAATTGCGCTTGGCCATCATCGAGATGATATCGTCGAAACACTATTTCTCAATATGTTCTACGGTGGTCGACTCAAGGCTATGCCACCAAAATTACTAAGTGATGATAAGCGAAATATCGTGATTCGGCCTTTGGCGTACTGTAAAGAGAAAGAGATAACTCAATATGCTGAGCTATCAGAGTTTCCGATAATTCCTTGCAATCTTTGCGGATCTCAAGATAACTTGCAACGTCAGGCAATCAAGTCGATGTTGCAAGAATGGGACAAACAACATCCCGGCCGGATTGAAAGCATATTTAGAAGCATTGCAAATATATCGCCTTCGCAACTGGCTGATGATAATTATTTTCCTTTTAAGGATCTTGTTGCTAGGTCAGATTCGAACGAAAGTTTGAAAGTTAGAGAGTTGATCTAACCGTTTCTAAATTTTCCATCGGCCTTCAAGAAGTCTTTACATTCCGGCTGAAATTTTAACAAGCTGAAGCTTTATTATCTATATGACAGAAAAACACTTTCTGTATGACTATTTTTATAGTATTTAAGATCACCGTGATACGGATTGAGTAGACAGTAATGGATATCCCTTACCAAGAACTTCCCGCAGCAATCCTTGTGGCTGTTATAGAGGAATTCGTGTTGCGCGAAGGTACGGATTACGGAGCTCAGGAATATTCTTTGAAAGAGAAAGTTGCGCAAGTACGAAAGCAGTTAGAGCTAGGTAAAGTTAAGATAAACTTTGATACCGATAATGAGAGTTGCCAGATTGTTACTGCTATTAACTAACTTCGGAGTCGGTTTCTCCAACTGCTGTAGCTGCAGTCAGGAGTTAAGGTGAGTAGAGCCTCCATTTGCTAATTACATCTTTGGTATTCACCAGAAACATTAGGCCTTCTTCATTGGCTTTGAATATATAACGGGCGTTTTCATACCGAATTCGCCCAGGGTCTTAACTGTCCGTTTCAATGTGTAAGAATCCAAAGCTGTCTTGAAGAGGTCTAAAGAAAGCAGCGGTTTTCTCTATATTAGCTACCACCACAACTGATGCGATAATGCCTTTAATTTGCCAGACCAGTGACGGATTGATAGTCCCCAATAACTTGATTGTAAATTGTACAGAGAGTCTATAAAACACATTGGGTTGATGTGGATTACTGTTTAGAGCGATACTGAAATTCATTTTTTTAAGCAGAACTTAGCTGATCGATTTTTGAACTAAGTGAATATTTTTTTATTTAAACTAAAGCCGAATTGGCAATTAGAATGCACTACTATTTTAAGGTAGTATCCCTTTGCAGTAATGACTGATCAACTACCAATTAGTTAAATAAGTCCATGTCCGAAGAACCAAAAGAACTAAATCAAGATTCCCAGCAGATAGAGTTCGTGGAGGACCTGGATGCTACTGGGTTGTATTGTCCTGAGCCCGTAATGTTGCTGCATAATAGAATTCGTGATATTGCAGTTGGGGAGGCTCTTCGGCTTACTGCAACTGACCCCTCTACTACTCGTGATGTGCCAAAATTCTGTTTGTACTTGGGTCACGAACTGGTCGAAAATTTACGGCAGGGGAATAACTATGTTTACCTTATTCGCAAAAAAGGCGAATCGTAAGTAGTAGTGGACACAGTATTCTAACTATGAAATTGAATGTTTTTTACAGCCGTCTCAATTGCGCTGTATTTGAGCCCTGAGGACACTTTGACTGCTCATTCTGAATTACCTGAAACTGTTTATTTAGTTGACGCATCGATTTATATATTTCAGGCGCATTTTTCTCCCCATGTTGAATGCAACAGCGAGAATGGGGAAGAGTTAAGCGCCGTCTATGGTTTTGTTCAATTCCTTCTCCAATTCCTCCGCAGAGTCCGCCCGAGTCATATAGCTGTGGCTATGGATGAGAGTTTATTTACAGGCTTCCGTCACCAGCTTTGTCCGCAATACAAATCCAATAGAGAGTTGCCAGATGAAAACCTTGCGCTGCAGTTGAAGGCCTGTGCCGAAGTTACATCGATTCTAGGTCTGGCATGCTATTCAAGCTGTATTTATGAAGCGGACGATATTATTGGGACGCTATCGAAGATGGTTCGAGATGAGAGTGCTGGGGTTTCAGCGCTGCATATCGTTTCTCGAGATAAAGACTTGGCTCAACTGCTCTTAGGTGAGCAGGATTGCTTGTGGGACTACAGTAGTAATCGGAAACGTCGTAGGGGTGATATCAAAAATGATTTCGGAGTAAGTCCTATACAGCTTCCTGATTATTTGGGCCTAATAGGTGATTCTGTAGACTGTATTAGTGGTATACCAGGGGTAGGTCCGGTGAAAGCTATTGCGCTATTGGAAAGCTTCGACACTCTCGAGGGCGTCTATCAAAACTTGGATGAAGTTTCTGGCTTGTCGGTTCGAGGAGCTGGAAAACTAGCAGTAGCTTTGAAGCAGCATAGAAAGCTTGCTGAGTTAAGCAAGCTGCTCGCTACCATCGTTTGTGAGGTTGAGGAGGGAGACGAGGCGTTTGCTAAGGCAGATATCGGCATGCTGAAAAACTCGCCTCCGAATATTGAGTCCTTTGAAACTTTTCTCATGAACTATGGTTTCAAGCCTGCGGATAGGAGTAGCATTCTTCGCGCGGCCGCGCAGTTAACAGATAGTTAATGGCTGAGAGTAAGTGTTCGTTATCAACAATGTGAAATACAGGCACAAAAAGCGAGAAAGATATATGAGACTAAAATGAAGCTTGTTGCTGATGCCAATATTTTATCTTCCGATGCCCAGATTGATTTTGTTGGCGAGCTGCTGGTGTTGCCGGGTCGCAAGATAACCTCTACTGTGCTTAAAGATGCAGATGCGCTTTTAGTGCGATCGGTTACAAGAGTTAATGCTGAATTGCTAGATAACAGTAACATTCGATTCGTAGGCTCAGCCACCAGTGGAATTGACCATATTGATGAAAGCTACTTGTCCTCTCAGGGCATTCAATTTCATCATGCTCAAGGAAGTAATGCCAATGCGGTAGTAGATTATTGCTTTGCGGCTCTGGCTTATGCAGTTATCAATGGCTATTTAAAACTTGAAGATACCATCGTTGGTCTTGTGGGTGGTGGTTATGTGGGAGAGCTTTTTGCTCAGAAACTGGAAGCGCTCGGTGTTGGAGTGAAGGTCTCTGACCCGCCTTTAAAGAGACTTATCGAAAAAGGCGCGAACGATTATAGTGGCAGTAATCGTACTTATTGCTCACTCGATGAAATTCTACAATGTGACGTAATTTCCTTACATGTGCCACTTACTGCCGATGGTAACTGGCCTACAGCGGGATTAATTGATTTAGATAAACTGCAGCTACTGAAACCAGGCGCCGTTGTTATCCAGGCATGCAGGGGGGGTGTCGTAAATGAAAATGATTTGCGTGAGTTCATTGGACAGAACGATGATAAGTTATTTGTAATCGATGTGTGGGAAAACGAGCCGCTGATTGACTCCTTACTCGTAGAACAAGTTGATATAGCAACGCCGCATATTGCTGGTTATAGTTTTCAGGGAAAATCAGATGCAAGAAAGTTGCTGCTCGCTCATTTGAAGACGTTTGCTTTGGGAATAAAATTCAATGGTGGTGACGAACTGCAAGAAACTTTTGCACAACAAGTGCCTGAAGAGATCTATAAAAAAATTAAAACAGATCCAACTGTATCTCAATGGCTACTGTTATTGGCGTTATATGAATTAGATGAATTGAGTAATGAGCTGAAAGGTTCACTGAATTCTTCAAAGCTCAATGATAATGGAGCGAAACCTCGAATTAGGGGTGGTATAAGTAACCTAGCGACCTTCGACGCACTGCGTAAACAGCGGAGTAATCATTTTGAATTTCGAAACTTTGTCCTAGATAGGAGTCAATTTAACGAAGCGCAGTGCGACATTTTCGCAGTACTAGGTTTTAAGTTCGACTAGTTTCAAATTATGTATAATTTTAGCGTTCTACTCTCTGTTATAAGGTAATTCTCTCAAACTATCTATATTGCGAGAGAACCTTGTCGATTTTTCCTATTGCTGACGTTAATTCATCTTTTCGGGGTAAAAATACAATTCTTAGATGGTTTTGATCTTTTATGTTGAATGCACTACCTTGAACCAAAAGGATTTTTGCTTGATCGAGAATGTCCAAAACCAGTGCAACATCGCTATCGACCTTGTAAACATCGGGATCCAGCTTAGGAAATATGTAGATTGCGCCTTGTGGATTAACACAACTTACGCCAGGAATTTTCGTTAGCAAATCCATAGCAATATCTCTTTGCTGCTTTAATCTCCCCCCAGGCAGTATCAACTCGTTAATGCTTTGGTAGCCTCCTAAGGCAGTTTGCACGGCGAACTGTGCTGGTACGTTAGCGCACAAGCGCATGTTTGTTAGTATTCCTAGTCCCTCGATGTAACCCCTTGCTTGATCCTTGGGTCCGCTTAGGATCATCCAGCCAGAGCGAAAACCTGCCAGGCGATAGGATTTGGATAGGCCGTTAAAGCTAACGATGAAGACGTCATCACATAGTGAAGCAAGCGGGATGAATTCTGCATCGTCATAAATAATCTTGCTGTAAATTTCATCGGCGAAAAGAATAAGCTTATGGCGCCGGGCCAGCTCGATAAGGTCGAGTAATATTTTCTTACTGTATACCGCGCCTGTGGGATTATTTGGGTTTATGATTACTAGCGCGCGAGTCTGCTTTGAGATCTTCGATTCGATGTCTTCAATGTCAGGAAACCAAGTTTTGAGCTCATCACATTCATAGTGAATAGGGGTGCCGCCACTTAAACTAACCGCGGCAGTCCAAAGTGGATAGTCTGGTGCTGGGATAAGTACTTCGTCTCCGTCATTCAGTAGAGCCTGTATAGACATGGTGATCAGTTCGCTGACACCATTTCCTAGATAGATATCATCTACTTCTACATCGGCAACTCCAAGTTTCTGGCATTCCTGCATAATAGCTTTACGTGCTGAATAAAGACCTTTGGAATCGCAGTAGCCTTGAGCGTAAGATAAATTATGGATGACATCGTAGAGAATTTCATCTGGCGCATTAAAGCCAAACGGGGCAGGGTTTCCGATGTTTAACTTGAGTATTTGGTGACCATCTTCTTCCAATCGTTTCGCCTCTTCTAGGACAGGTCCACGGATGTCATAGCAGACATTACTAAGTTTTTCTGATTGATCGATCTTATCCATAATCATTTGCTAATCTCTAAATACTTAAGTCTCAATTCTCTGCAAGAGCGAGGACGATATCACCGGCTTCGGTAATTATAATCTATTAGTGTAGTTGGCAGATAGCGCGCAGCTACAACTATTTCGATTAGAAAATTCCCAAATTTCAATTGCTTCCGACTACAGATTGAAAAAATAATAGTGATTAGTGCGGCTCTAATTTATAGTTATGTATGCATATTGGATTTCTCGTGCTCAATTGAGAGCATGGGGCTGGAGACCAATTTAATTCTTGGATTAACACAATGAGCAATACAAATGACAAGTGGCGAGATGAACTAGATGCTGAGAGTTACCATATCCTTAGAGAGAAGGGTACAGAGCGTGCATTTACCGGAAAATACTATGACTTAAAGGATCAAGGAACATATAACTGTGCAGCTTGCGGTAATAAGGTATTTTCATCAGACACTAAGTATGATTCAGGGTGTGGTTGGCCAAGTTTTCATACTCCAGCCGAAGGGGGAAGTGTCCAAGAGCTTGCTGATAATTCCTATGGCATGGTTAGAACCGAGGTGATCTGCAGTAGTTGTGAGTCTCATTTAGGCCATGTTTTTCCGGATGGGCCGCCGGAGAGTGGCCGTCGTTACTGTATTAATTCAGCGTCTTTAAACTTTGAGAAAGGTGACCCGGGAAAGGATAGGGGAAAGAGTAAGAAATGAGTGCCAAGGGAATGAATTATTCACTGTAGAAAAGACAGAATTAACAAAGGGGGATGGAGCTTCCTGTTCCCTGTTTCTGTTTATTAGGAGAGCGGTTTCAAAACATTAACTTGTCGGTCCAGTTATCTTTCAATCGTATAACTGCTACCTACATGATTAAACGAATTGAGTTGATAGATTAGATTGAACCTGCCCGCAAATGCCTAGATCTATGAATGATTCGCCAATTTAAAATTCTTTTGCACAAGAATGTGACCCAAGAACTTTTGTGTGAACCAAAAGAAACTCAATCTCAAGTCATTCCTGTGGTGACGAGCTACCTTCCGCAATTGTCAGTTGGGCGAATTCTTCTTTGGTGGTTAAAGATAATTAACTAAGATTTGCAGGGAGGGGTGTAGCGGTCTAACCGACGTGACGGATTCGCTTTTTGAGTTGGGTCATGAAACGATCGAGATTGCTCTCAGCCTCGGAGCGATACCTAAAAGGGCCGACGTTACCTCCTTCGCGAGTCTTGAAATACCACAAGTCGTTCTCGCTGAAAAGTCGCTCTGTGCGATTTTGTGTGGACGAATCGGGAATATCCTGTTGGCGGCTTACAGTCATAGTTATATTGAATTGAGTGAGGTCTAGGCCTATAAGGCGATAATAGTTAGTTTATTTATTATCTGAGCATCTAGCTGTTTATTGCCAAACTAAATTGGTCTCCGCTAGCCTAAGGCTACAGCCGATTTTAGAAATTAGCTCCAACTAATATAGTTAGTCAACAACCTTAAGCTAGCGAGTAGGCTAACAATATGCATAGTTTCATAGAATTAAAAGAGCGCAATAAATATGCCATTGCAGTTTTTTCTCAGTGGTAATGCCAGTCTAATGCATGCACTAAAAAAGCTTATAAAACAAAGTACTACAGACAGTTATTAAAAACAATGGGTGCTTGTTTTTCTTATTTAAACCAATAAGATACAAGCTTTTCTTAATCGGTGATTATTTTTTTATTATGATTTTATGTTGCGAAAAAAAATGAAAAAAAGTGAAGGTTCAGTACGAGATTAAAGGGTTGATCAATTTTTCTGCAGTTACGAGATCTGCTTTTGAGTTGATATTTAAGAATAAGGCTGGGTCTGCAGAATAGACTTTAAATGCAACACTATTTAATAGAGGAAAGACTTGTTTTGGACCATATAGGCCGTTCTTTAGGGCTTCTTCGAGCCTCGGTAAGGTCGAATATGACCACAGAGAAAATAAAGGTTGGATTTGATCGCAATTCTGACAAAAAGCAACGTCGGCATCATTTGCGACGATTTCGTGAGCAAGTAGTTCTGTCAGATTTTCAGGAAAATACGGAACGTCAGCAGGAAAGCAAGCCAAGTAGGAAGTTCGCTGGGGAGCTTCAGCAGAAATGAAATATTTCATTGCGCTAACTATGCCAACCAGTGGGCCTGGTGATGCTGACTCGACATCAGCAATAATAGGGAGGTTCAAGTATCCATAGGCCGCTTGATTTCTGTTGACACTCAGGGCAAGGGTGTCTACTTGGTGCTTGGTTTTATCGATTATCCAATTGATGATCGGATAACCATGCAGCGGTAGTAAGGGTTTGTCGACGAAACCCATTCTGGAAGCTTTTCCACCTGCCAAAATTATTCCGGCGATTTTACTCTTTGGGATTAAGCCTGTTGAGTCATTGTTAAATATTGCCAAAATCACAGTCCAAGTTTTCTTTATATTGTGATGATAATTGGCATTAATTTCTGAGTAATTCCAAAGACCAGCCAACATTATGCAGCTATTCTATGATTGAACATCAAGTATTGATATGGGAAAATCGCGCACTTTCTTAACAACTGTAAAAGTTGTTAACTTATTGAATTATTTAGCAATCAACAATCCATCAGAAAAGCGCATTCGCCCTTAATGGCCTAGTGCTCTTGAAATATTTATTGAAATGTTTGGTCTAGTACAAGCGTGAGCTATTTAGGTTTATGAATGAAGAGGTTTATACATGCAAGTTTCAATTGAAACTATAGAAGGCTTGGAGCGTCGAATGACGATTGCTGTTCCTGGCGAGAAGGTAGACACAGCAGTTAATGAGCGCCTTCGGGATGCGGCGAAGAACGTTAATCTAAATGGCTTTAGGAAAGGCAAAGTGCCATTTAAGGTTATCAAAAGCAAATTTGGTCGGGGTGTGCAACAAGAAGTCCTAGGTGAGTTAATGAGTCAGACTTTTTATGAAGCGGTAAACCAAGAAAGTTTAAAGCCAGCAGGGCAGCCCCGTATTGAAGCCTCAGACTTTGTTGAGGGTCAGGATCTCCAGTTTACGGCTGTTTTCGAAATTTACCCTGAAATTATCTTGCCAAACTTTTCCAAGATAAGCACAGAAAGGCTTTCCGCGGATATTACTGACTCTGATATTGATGAGATGATCGAAACGCTTAGGCAGCAAAGGCAGAACTGGGAGGTTGCTGAACGAGCAGCAGCCGACAAAGATATGGTTAATATTGATTATGTTGGGCGTAAAGATGGCGAGGAATTTGAGGGTGGGAAAGCTGATGCTTCGAATTTGGTTATCGGCTCTGAGCGGATGATTCCAGGATTTGAAGCGGGAATTATTGGTAAGTCAGCTGGGGAGACAGTTAATTTAGCGCTAAGTTTCCCGGCTGAGTACCAGAATGCAGAATTGGCTGGCAAAGAAGTGGAATTCGATATCACCTTAAATACTGTTAGCGAACAAGTTTTACCAGCTATCGATGACGAGCTTTTTAAGAGTTTTGGAGTTGAAGAGGGTGGTGTTGACGCGTTTCGTGTGGAAGTTTCAAACAATATGGAGCGGGAGCTGAAGACTGCAAGTCGTAGTAAGCTGAAGAATAAAATCATGGATGGCTTAATTGAATTGGTAGACATTAAAGTTCCCGCGGCATTAGTGGGAGATGAAGTCCAGCAATTAAAAAATCAAGCGCTACAACAAATGGGTGGAGGTCAAAACATTGATGCCAGTATGTTACCCGACGAACTTTTCCAAGAGCAGGCCAACCGCCGTGTGGTCTTGGGGCTAGTATTAGGCGAAGTGATCAAGGATCAAGATATGAAAGCTGATCCGGCGAAAGTAAGAGAGTCGGTGGAAGAAATGGCGGCAACATACGAATCGCCAGATGATGTAATCAATTGGTATTATGGTAACAAAGAGCAGCTCGCGACAATTGAGTCTAGTGTTATTGAAGACCAAGTGTTCGACTATATTATCGATGAGGCGGAAATTACCGATACTAAGTTAAGTTATCAAGAAGTCCTCAAACCCGAAGAAAAAGCACTCGTAGAAAAAGAGCCGGAAAAAATCGAATTTGCTGCCAGTGGCGACAATGATAGCAGTGAAGAGAATACTGGTAGTGAAGAGTAGGGCTGGGAATTTGTTAGCTACACTTACTAGTGAATACTAGAATTAGAGATTATTAAACCGTGCAATTGGCGCGGTAATTAGCGTACACAAGGAATTAAAGCCTATGCCTATGGTAAACTCACAAGTCGACTCCACGCCTATGGGGGCCTTAGTGCCTATAGTGGTGGAACAGACAGCTCGGGGTGAGCGTTCTTATGATATCTACTCGCGATTACTGAAGGATCGGGTGATTTTTCTTACTGGGCCTGTCGAAGACCATATGGCGAACCTGATTGTTGCGCAGATGCTATTCCTAGAATCAGAGAACCCGGATAAAGACATTCACCTGTATATAAACTCACCAGGGGGTTCAGTGACTGCAGGTTTATCTATTTATGACACTATGCAGTTTATCCAGCCAGATGTGAGCACGATGTGCGTGGGTCAAGCAGCGAGCATGGGTGCATTATTGCTGGCCAGTGGTGCCGCCGGGAAACGCCTAGCCCTGCCGCATTCCCGAATGATGATTCATCAACCTAGTGGTGGAGCTCAAGGTCAGGCATCTGATATAGAGATACAAGCTAATGAAATCATAAAGATTCGAAAGAAACTTAATATAATTCTTTCAGATCATTCTGGGCAGAGTGTTGAGAAAGTAGGGCATGATACGGAACGAGATAACTTTATGAGCGCTTCAGAAGCTGAGGAATATGGGCTCGTGGATAAAGTAATTGACAGAAGAGTAGATAATAAAGATAGGGAAGAGTCTGAATAAGACCAAATCCCTGGGGATGGGCTTGCAATTGCCCCTTATTGCCTTCACTTTAGGTAGCGGTGGCTATTTGCGATTTTAATCTTCAATATTTAGAGAATTAGGCAAATAAGCTAGTTTAATCAATGAGATAAAAAGTTAAAGAATCCTATAATGTCAGACGATCGTTATAACAAGGGAGATGATAGTGGCAAGCTGCTGTATTGTTCATTCTGTGGAAAAAGCCAGCATGAAGTTCGTAAGTTAATTGCAGGCCCTTCGGTTTTCGTCTGTGATGAATGCGTTGATTTGTGTAATGACATTATCCGCGAAGAAATTCAGGAAAAGGACTCAGATACAGCCACTCAAAAACTTCCCATTCCGGAAGAAATAAAGACTACCCTCGATGAATATGTTATTGGCCAAGAAAGCGCTAAGAAGATACTTGCTGTGGCGGTCTACAACCACTATAAGCGACTAAACTATGCCAAAGGCAGCGGTGAAGTTGAGTTAAGCAAAAGTAACATATTAATGGTTGGCCCGACGGGCACAGGAAAAACCTTGCTCGCTGAGACTTTGGCCAGGTTATTAGACGTTCCGTTTACTATCGCCGATGCAACAACGTTAACTGAAGCCGGTTATGTTGGCGAAGATGTTGAAAATATCATTCAGAAGTTGCTACAAAAATGCGATTACGATGTAGAAAAGGCCCAGATCGGGATCGTCTATATCGATGAAATCGACAAAATTTCTCGGAAATCAGACAATCCTTCCATTACCCGTGACGTGTCCGGCGAAGGTGTGCAGCAAGCTCTTTTGAAATTAATCGAAGGAACTGTTGCCTCAGTGCCACCACAAGGTGGCCGTAAGCATCCGCAACAAGAATTCCTGCAAGTTGATACAGCCAACATTCTCTTCATCTGCGGTGGTGCTTTTGCTGGTTTGGACAAGATTATTCGCGATCGCTCTGAGAAGAGCGGGATCGGCTTTACTGCTGAAGTTCGCTCCAAGGATACGGAGAGTAAAGTAGGAGAAACTTTACGGGGCGTTGAACCTGAGGATTTGGTTAAGTATGGCTTGATTCCAGAGTTTGTTGGTCGCCTGCCAATGATCGCTACATTAGATGAATTAGATTCAGATGCTCTGGTAAGGATTATTAAAGAACCCAAAAATTCCCTGACTAAACAATATGCAAAACTGTTTGAGATGGAAGGTGTAGAAATTCAGTTCAGGGAAGATGCTCTCAGAGCAATTGCACGTAGAGCAAGAGATCGTAAAACTGGTGCTAGAGGCCTACGTTCAATTATGGAAGCAGTTCTGCTTGAGACTATGTATAAGATTCCTTCTCTGGAAAAAGTTAGTAAGGTTATCATTGATGCTGCGGTTATCGATGGCGAGTCAGAACCTCTGCTCATGTATGAGAATATTGATCAACCTAGCAAATCGGCTGTGGAAGAATAAAAAGCTCTCAGCACCTTGTTTTTTGTAGGCTTGGCTCCATTAATAGCTTTGATCCTTCAGCTCTTAAGAGTAATTTATAAGCATGCCTGCAGACGAACTTAGTACAAATTCATACCCTTTATTGCCACTTCGTGATGTGGTGGTCTATCCACAAATAGTTCAACCTCTCTTTGTCGGCCGCCCCAAGTCTATTAAAGCTTTAGAAGTTGCCATGGCCAACGATAAACAGGTTTTGTTGGTGGCGCAGAAAAATGCATCCGAAGACGAACCGGGGATTGATGACCTTTTCCAAATTGGAACTATTGCCACGATCTTACAGTTAATCAGGCTGCCTGACGGAACCGTTAAAGTCTTAGTTGAAGGACTTGATCGGGCCAGGTTCATCGATGTTGTCTTCGATGAGGGTCACTATCGAGCTGATACTACTGTATTGCAGGCGGAAGAAATCTCTGAGAAAGAATCGGCACTGCTCATCAGATCACTTTTGTCCCAATTCGACCAGTATGTGCAGCTTAGTAAAAAAATCCCACCAGAGGTTATGACCTCAATTTCTAGCATCGACGAGCCGGGTCGGTTAGTCGATACAATTGCATCGCATATGTCTCTGCAATTGCAGGAAAAACAAAATCTGCTGGAGTTGGCGGGATTACAGACACGCATTGAACATCTCATGACGTTGATCGAATCGGAAATAGATTTGTTTCAGGTTGAGAAGCGAATTCGGGGCCGCGTTAAGAAGCAAATGGAGAAATCTCAGCGCGAGTACTATTTAAATGAGCAAATGAAAGCCATCCAGAAGGAAATGGGTGAGCTGGAGGATATTCCCAACGAGGCGGAAGAACTCAAGAAAAAAATTGACGATGCGGGCATGCCTAAAGAAGCGAAAGAGAAATCCACGTCAGAGTTGAACAAACTTAAACTTATGTCACCGATGTCGTCGGAAGCATCAGTGGTTAGGACCTATCTCGATTGGATGATTAGTATCCCTTGGAAAAAGCGTAGTAAAGTGCGATCAGACCTGGGCAAGGCCGAGGATATTCTAGAAAGTGATCACTACGGGCTTAAAGAAGTTAAAGAGAGGATTCTGGAATATTTAGCTGTTCAGAAACGAGTCAAGAAACTCAAAGGCCCAATATTGTGTTTGGTGGGCCCTCCAGGTGTGGGTAAGACTTCTTTAGGCGAATCAATAGCACGTGCAACCAATCGTAAATACGTTCGTATGGCCCTAGGTGGAGTGCGAGATGAGGCAGAAATTCGCGGGCACCGCCGGACTTACATCGGTTCCCTGCCAGGTAAATTGTTGCAGAAGCTTTCAAAAGTAGGGGTTAAAAATCCACTTTTCCTTTTAGATGAAATAGACAAAATGGGGATGGACAACAGAGGCGATCCCGCATCTGCTCTCTTGGAAGTGTTAGACCCAGAACAGAATCATAGCTTTAACGATCATTATCTTGAGGTTGATTACGATCTCTCAGAAGTCATGTTTGTCTGTACTTCAAATAGTATGAATATACCTGGGCCATTATTGGATCGAATGGAAGTAATTCGTATTCCAGGTTACACAGAAGATGAAAAAGTAAATATCGCAGAACGCTACTTGATACCCAAGCAACGAAAGAACAACGGAGTGACAGATGAAGAGCTAGAGATCGATGAACAGCCAATTCGTGATCTTGTTCGTTATTACACTCGAGAAGCTGGTGTTCGTGGTTTGGAAAGAGAAATTGCAAAGATCTGTAGAAAAGTTGTCAAAGGAAGCTCACTTGGAGAAGGGTCAGAAACGACTGTGCTTTCATCCGATCTTCTGGAAGAATTCTCGGGAGTTCGCAAATACGATTTCGGAAAGGCAGAGGGAGAGAATAGAGTCGGTCAAGTTAACGGTTTAGCCTGGACCCAAGTAGGGGGTGAGCTGCTAACTATTGAAGCCATCGCTGTTGAAGGCAAAGGTAAAACTATCAAGACAGGGTCTCTCGGAGATGTTATGCAGGAATCCATTCAAGCAGCGTTTACAGTTGTGAGGAGTCGTGCACAAGCTCTTGGTTTGAATACAAATTTTCATGAAAAAGTTGACCTACATATCCACGTTCCTGAAGGGGCGACACCGAAAGATGGGCCCAGTGCAGGAGTTGGGATGTGCACTGCGTTGGTATCTGTATTGACAGAAATTCCGGTAAGAGCTGATGTTGCCATGACCGGTGAAATTACCTTAAGAGGTCAGTTACTAAGAATTGGTGGATTAAAAGAAAAATTATTAGCCGCACATCGAGGGAACATTAAAACCGTAATCATTCCTGCCGATAATGAAAGAGACTTGGTTGAAATTCCAGATAATATAAAAGCAGATCTGGAGATTATTCCAACGACTTGGATAGACGAAGTTTTGGAACATGCTCTGCAGTATCAACCGACACCTGTTAGTAATGAAGAAAAAGCGAAACACAAAAAAAAGGGCAAGCAAGAGGATGTTGAGAAGAGCAGTAATGAAAAATCCATAAAAACCCACTGATACCGTGTGTTTTCAGTTGACATCGCTTTCTAGCACTTGGTATAAAGGCTCGAACATACTGCACGTATGAACAGATTCGAGGGATAGAATTTAGATTGACTCATCACTTAAAAATTACTTTGAAAATTAGTAGTCTTTTTGTATTAATTTTGGACAGTTATTTTTAGGTACTACTTGATAGAAACAACTTCTTAAAAAAAGGGGATAACGTGAATAAATCAGAATTAATAGACGCAGTTGCTGCTAGTGCAGACCTTCCTAAGGCTGCTGCAGGCCGAGCAATTGATGCAATGATTGATGCGATTACTGGCTCACTTAAGAAAACTGAACCAGTTGTACTTGTTGGCTTTGGTACATTCGCAACTAAAGACAGGGCTGCGCGTACTGGCCGCAATCCTCAAACTGGTGAGCCTATCCAGATTAAAGCAGCACGTGTGCCAAGCTTTAAAGCAGGTAAAGCACTTAAGGATTCTGTTAATTCCTTCTAGGTCTGGTTAATCGCCAGTTCCCTATGTTAGCAATTTAGACTAAAAGAGTCTTTGGCAGCTAGCACCCCGGTTTGGTAACATTGTTACCGGATTTGGAAATCTACCCGCAAAATTTAGGTGCGGTGGCAATATTCAGAGGGCGCATCAGTGATGCGCCTTTTTAGTTTTTGTGAATTTTAATTGGGCAAAATTATGCTGCAAGGTATTCGAGATAATTCCCAAGGTTGGGCGGCGAAAGTTATTATTGGAGTTATCGTCGTCGTTTTTGTGCTAGGTGCGGTGGGGGTTGTTGGGTTGGGTTCTCCACCTCCTGTGGGCGAAGTAAATGGCGAAGAGATCACGGAAGCGCAATTGCAGTTTAGTTCTCAACAGTTACTCGCTTCGATTGGTGCTGCAGCTAGCTCACTTGATCAAGATTTAGTTGAGCAAATAGCTCTAAATCAACTTATTGAAGAAATCGTCTTGCGGCAATCAGCCGAGAGTGCATCCATGTCTATTTCAGATAACCGCATTGATCGATTAATTGTTGAAACAGAGCAATTTAAGGTAGGTGGTGTTTTCGACGATAATCTAGCTGCTAGAACAATAGCACTCCAGGGTTACACTGTTCCTCAATATAGAGAGTCGCTTCGTCAGCAATTTATACTAGCTCAATTAGCTAACGCCTATTCCAGTTCCAATTTTGTTATCGATATTGAATTAGAAAGGTTGGTCGAATTAGCAGAGCAAACTCGAGATTTTCGATATGTCTCAATTCCAATGGGCACTAGAACCTTGGGAA
>Ga0209403_10002427_pt1 | contig 22287 bp, 13 predicted proteins | sample ArcticOcean_MG_C_8_FD_187440 | JGI IMG/M metagenome (GOLD analysis project Ga0209403, IMG submission 187440) | Marine microbial communities from western Arctic Ocean - ArcticOcean_MG_CB11_86 (SPAdes) (version 2) | ecosystem: Environmental > Aquatic > Marine > Oceanic | place: Arctic Ocean... | reverse complement strand
CGCGGTGGGTGCCGGAACTGCTGCACCAGGCTCGCGACCCACCACGGCCTCGAGCGCCGCCAGGCGGGCCAATAGTTGACCCACGTCGACAGCTCGCCCCATCCCAGCGAGACGGACAAGTGCCAGTTCTGTGCGGAAGCGCGGTTGCAGCGAACGTCGCAACTCCCCCTCAAGATCCATCAGGCTGCGTAATGATCTCAGCAGATCTTGTTCCTCAACCGATTGCGCCGTCGTCGCCAATCGATCACGCTCTGCGTCCGTCACATCGAGTTGATCTGCTGAACCTTGGACCCTTACGAATAGGAGATGTCGGATGTGTTCGATCAGTCCACGGACGAATTCATCCACATCACCGCCCGCATCAACGACTTCCGAGAGCAATCCAAGAACGCGGCTGGTATCCGCTTGAAAGATCGCATCGATGACGTCAAAGAAGACGCCGCCATCAACAAGACCCAGCACCTCACCGACCGTCGCCGCCGTCAGTTGCTCGGCATTGAAAGAGACCACCTGGTCCAGCAGGCTCTCCGCATCGCGCAAGGCTCCGTCGGCCCGACGAGCCAGAAGGAACAATGCCTCGTCGTCGGCGTTGATCTGTTCGGCAGAGACAATCGTCCGCAAGTGACTGGCGATGGTTTTGGTGGCGATGCGGCGAAAGTTGAACCGCTGGCATCGCGACAGAATCGTTTCAGGGACTTCCTGCACTTCTGTGGTGGCGAAGACGAAGACGACTCTCTCAGGTGGCTCCTCCAGCGTCTTGAGTAGCGCATTGAAGGCAGCTGTGGAAAGCATGTGGACTTCGTCGATGATGTAAATCTTATGCGAGCCACCTGAAGGGATATAATGCACCGCTTCGCGCAGGTCACGCACATCGTCGACGCTGTTGTTGGAGGCGCCGTCAATTTCGAGCACATCCATGCTCGTGCCGCCTGCAATACTCTTGCAGGAAGGGCACTCATCACATGGGTCTGCGCTGGCATCGACGTTAGCACAGTTGAGTGCCTTGGCGAGAATGCGAGCCGTTGTCGTCTTACCGACTCCGCGAGGTCCGCAGAGTAGATAACACTGAGCGATGCGGCCCGTACTCAAGGCATTGGTCAGAGTGGTGGTGATATGCTCCTGACCGACGACCTGGTCGAAGCGGCGGGGGCGCCACTTTCTTGCAGTGACCTGATAGCTCATGGCTGGTTGGCCTGGCGGAGGGGCAGGGCGTAATGAAACGCCTGAAAGACGGACCGGAAAGCTCCGATCAGAGGCTCCACGGCACACACGAAAACATTCCTACCGCTGCTACCTTCCGGTCCTGACGGAGTTCAGAAGTCTCGCGTTGCGCAGAATCTGACCATCGACGCCCTCCGGCCCGATGAAGCGGCGCGGACACGGTGCCTGCGATCTTTTTTTTGCATCGCAACAGGTCTGAACAAAATTCAGAACCAATCACGTTGTTGAATAATGGTGGAGCAGAAGGGGATCGAACCCTCGACCTCCAGATTGCGAACCTAGCGCTCTCCCAACTGAGCTACTGCCCCACACTACATGGCGGAGAGAGTGGGATTCGAACCCACGGTAGCGCTATAAACGCTACACACGATTTCCAGTCGTGCACCTTCGACCACTCGGTCACCTCTCCAGTCTACTTGACCAATCGTTTTCTGATCGGACGTTTGCTAAACGATGAAATGATGGCGGAGAGGGTGGGATTCGAACCCACGGTGACCTTGCAGCCACAACGGTTTTCGAGACCGTCCCAATCGACCACTCTGGCACCTCTCCCTTTTCCATCGGCGCCTACGATCGGGCCTCTTCGTCATCGCCGTTTCGCAACCGCTGAAAAAACTCGCTCAAGAGCTTCGCGCACCGCTCCTGAAGAACGCCCCCCGTTACATCGCAGCTATGATTCAGTCGCGGGTCCTGGACGATATTGCGCAGTGTTCCGCAAGCACCGCCTTTTGCATCGTAAGCACCAAAGACGATACGTGGGATACGGGCCAAAACTGCCGCCCCCGCACACATACTACACGGCTCCAAAGTGACATAGAGGGTCATGTCCGCAAGGCGACGTGATCCGGTAAGTTCAGATCCTAAACGAATCGCCACCATTTCGGCATGGCCCGTCGGATCCTGATGAGTTTCGGTCAGATTCCAGCCCTCGGCCAGCATCTGTCCCTTTCGCACCAAGACGGCACCTACGGGAACCTCATTTTCGGCTGCCGCGTCGCGCGCGCGTTCAATCGCACGCTCCATCCAGTAGACATCCGATTCGTAGTGCCCCAGTGTGTACTCTCTGGATCAGGTCGGACGGCTACCGGAATTCAAACTTTGGACCCGTCGAATCCCTGCCTTGTCAGAAGACCAGAATATAGCCGCTTCCCTGATTCTGGACAAGAGTGAGGTGTGACTGTCAGTCGAGGGTTTATCTGTTTGGCGCACAACTCTTTACGTGCCACATGGAGGCACTTTGGTATCTCTATGTTTCCTTCTTCAAAACTGCCGCTTGAAGTGTTCTGAATCGGGCAGGGAAGCCTCGCGTTGTCGCCAAAGAGTCCCCCCCTCACCGGCAATCCTACGAGCCCCCTGAAAATCCCGATCGATCAGCTTCTTGCCAAACAGTCGCAATACCCAGCCGATGGGTGTAAAGAGGAGAAACAGGACGAGAGCAAGAAGCAGGTGACTGTTGACGAAGCCGAGGACATTTACGAAGACCATCCATGGCCACCAAAAGGGTTTCAGTGGCGTGGGCCAGAGCAAGCTGATGGCGAGCAGTACGACAGCAATCGATCCAGGTAAGTATGGAGAGTCTACGCCACGTTGCCAGAACATCCAGCCCGCAACGGTTGCGGCTATCACCGTGAACAACAGTCCGAACTGCCGAAGCTCTTTTCGGGTCGATTGTGGCGGACGCCAGAAGGGTCCCTCGTCGTCGGTCATCATCAGTCGAGTTTGAATTCTTGTTGCCAGTCAGTCGAGTCTTCGTAGACAGGCTGGTCTCGTTTGTCGAGTAGAAAGTCACCCAACACGAGGTAGTCCATTTCAGTGCGCATGAAACAGCGGTAGGCGTCCTCGGGAGAACAGACGATCGGCTCTCCCCGCACGTTGAATGAGGTGTTGACGACCAAAGGACATTTGGTAAGGCGGTGAAAGCTACTGAGGAGATCGTAGTAACGATCATTGGTCTCGCGACGAACTGTCTGAATCCGCGCTGAATAGTCGACGTGGGTCACCGCTGGGATCTGTGACCGGGGCACATTCAGCTTTTCGATACCGAACAGCTGCTCTTGCTCCGACGTCATCGTGATTAATCGATCTTCCTTCACTGGTGCCACGAGGAGCATATAGGGAGAGTCCGAGTCCATGTCGAACCATTCCTGGACGTGTTCGCGAAGCACGCTTGGCGCAAAAGGGCGGAAGCTTTCCCGATACTTGATCTTCAAGTTCATCTGTGACTGCATCGCCGTAGATCTCGGATCTCCGATGATCGACCGTGCGCCGAGGGCCCTTGGACCGAATTCCATCCGCCCTTGGAACCAGCCTACGATTTTTTCCTCGGCAAGCACCGCGGCGACGCGATCTGGAAGGTCACCTTCGGATAACCGTTGTGCCGGAGCCTGGACCGACTCGAGAAAGGTCTCGATCTGCTCCGTGTCGTAGGCGGGACCGAGATAACTGCCCTGCATGGAGTCCGCTGGATTCGGCGAGCGGGGCTGATCGTAATAACGGTGCCAGAGAGACAGGGCGACTCCGAGCGCACCCCCTGCGTCGCCGGCTGCCGGCTGAATCCAAAGGTTATCAAAGGATCCCTCGCGCAGAATGCGACCATTGCCCACACAGTTGAGCGCAACACCACCGGCCATACACAGATTCTTGAGTCCCGTCTCACGATGAGCTGTGGCGGCCATTCGCAGAAGGACCTGTTCGGTCACCTTCTGACATGAGGCGGCAATGTCCATCTCACGTTGTGTGAGTGGTGATTCCGGCTGCCGAATGGGGCCTTCCAACAAGCGCTCCATCTTCGACGATGTCATGGTCAAACCGGAGACGTAGTTGAAGTAATCCAGATTCAGTCGAAAAGAACCATCATCCGCGATGGCGATGACTTCATCAAGTATTCGCTGCGCGAATCGCGGTTCACCGTAGGGTGCCAACCCCATGAGCTTATACTCACCGGAATTCGGCTTGAAACCGGTGAAGTAGGTAAAGGCCGTGTACAGCAATCCGAGGGAATGCGGAAACTGGATCTCCGCCAGTGTATGAATTTCGTGTCCACGTCCAAAACCAAAACTCGTCGTCGTCCACTCGCCCACGCCATCGGTCGTGAGCACGGCCGCTTCCTCAAAAGGCGACGGATAGAAGGCACTTGCCGCGTGCGATTCGTGGTGATCGCCGAATAGCACCTCTACATCACAGCCAAGCTCATCCCGGACCAACTGCGGGATCCACAGCTTTTTCTTGAGCCAGACGGCCATCGTTTTCCAAAACAACCGAAGCCCAAAGGGCGCCGTCGACAGGTGCGTCTCCAGCAGACGTTCGAAGGTTACCAGCGGTTTGTCGTAGAATCCGACGCAGTCCAGATCTGCCGCGGAGATACCCGCTTCTTCCAGACAATAGCGGACCGCCAAGGAAGGAAATCGCGCGTCGTGCTTACGGCGCGAAAATCTCTCCTCCTGTGCCGCCGCCACGATCTGTCCGTCCCGCACTAGGCAGGCGGCCGAGTCATGATAGAAAGCGGAGATGCCAAGAATGTGGCGCGTCATGAATGAGGGAAACCTTGACGGAGTTTGCGAGCCGGGGATGGTGTTCGCGCGAGACGCCTTAAGCTACCAACTGCCTGTAAAATCAGCAAGATAGGACCACCAGTGTCGACCGAAGACCGCGATCCTCATCGCTTGCTGCGTGCAGGGTGATCGGTTCATGCTGAGCCAGAGCCGGATAACGCTCATAGGCTCCAGATCAGCGATGCGCTATGCCAACCAGATGACACCCCAGGACTGGTAGTTCAGGAGTCAGCGCCTGGCATCTTTGGATCCAGCGCGTCTCGTAGACCGTCCCCTACGAGATTGTACAGGGTGACGGTGAAGAAAATCGCCAGACCGGGTACCACCGCCAACCACCAGGCTGCGGCATTGCTGCGCGCTCCCGCCAGGATCGCTCCCCACGTGATCGTCTCAGCCGGTACACCGATTCCAAGAAAACTCAGACCTGACTCGGCGAGAATCGCCAGTCCGACGCCGAATGTTGCTGGCACAAGAACAGGGGCGATCGCATTGGGCAGAATGTGATGCCAGATGACGCGAGGCGTCGCACAACCCAGTGCACGGGCTGCTTCAACGTATTCATAGTTGCGTACATGCAGGAACTGGGAACGTGTCAGGCGAGCGATCGTCACCCATCCAGTGAGTCCAATAATGATCATGATGAAGAACAGGCTCGGCGGGAAGAAGGCGGCCACCGTGATGATGAGGAAGATGGCGGGGATCGCGGACCAGAGTTCGAAAAGTCGAGCCAGCAGAAGATCGGTCCAACCACCGAAATAACCGGCCATTGCACCGAGCATAACACCGATCAACAGAGAAATGCTCACAGATACCAGACCAATCACCAGGGCGTAGCGAGAACCGTGGATGATTCCTGCAAGCACGTCACGGCCAAGTCGATCCGTCCCAAGTAGATGCTCCGGGCCTGGAGACTGATATTTTTGACTCAGTACGATCTCCGATGGCCCCCATGGAATGGGCGGAAAGACAGCCACATCTGCCCGTAAACGTTTCAGATTTTTCCGACGACGCAGTTCCTTCGGCCACTCTCCAAGCCCGGTGTGCACGAGATATTGCCGGAATGCAGGAAAGTACACCTGGCCCTTGTATTCCATATAGAGTGGTTTGTTACCCGCAATCAGATCAGCTCCCGCAGCGAGAGTTGCAAGCAATCCTAACGCGACCAGGCTGTACAATGCGAGTCTGTTTCTGGCGAATTGCCGACCTACCAGTTTCCAGTAGCCCGCGCCGCTGGCCGGCGGGTGAGTTGAGGGGTCTGTCACTTTGCCAAACTGCTGAAGTCGATGCGTGGGTCTGCGATCTTCAAGAAGATGTCGGCCAGTAGGATACCAACCAGCGAGAGAGCCGAACTGATTGTGAGAATGGCCATGACCATGGGGTAGTCACGAGAAATAACGGACTGGAAACTCAGCAAGCCCAATCCCGGTAGTGTAAAGATCGTCTCGACGAAAACGGACCCTGCCATCAGTGCCGGCAGCAGACCAGCCATCAACGTGATGATGGGGATGAGGGAATTTCGCAGTACGTGACGGATGACGACAAGGTGTTCAGCCAACCCCTTTGCACGGGCCGTTCGAACATAGTCGAGTCGATAATTCTCCAGCATGCTCGTGCGCATGTAACGAGAAATTGCGGCGAAACTCGCATACGTGGAGGCAACGATGGGCAACGCCATATGGTGCAGGTGGTCGGTGAACAGGCGCCACCATCCCCAGGATTCATCGGCATCGATTGACGCGATGCCCGACGCCGGAAACCAATGGAGAAATTCTCGATTGCAGAGAAAGATGATCAGCAACATGCCGACCCAGAAAGACGGCATCGACCAAAGCATGAATGAAATGGCCGTGCCAATGCGATCTACCAAAGTGTTCTGGCGGATCGCCAAGAGCATCCCCAGAGGCACACCAATCAGATAGGCTGCGACCAAGCTGATCAGCCCGATCTCGATCGTTACCGGAAGGCGCTCAACAATGCGCCGTACGACCGGCTGCTGGTCCTTGAAGGACAGGCCAAAATCAAGTGTGGTGATCCGCCAACCGCCAAGTCGGACCACCTCAAGCCCGGAACCTCGATACCTGTAGGTAAGTTCTGGATGGTTGAGGGCTTCTTTGTCGGCATCCGATAGGGGCTCGACGGACAGAACGAGACGCTGTAGCCAGCGCCCGTATTGCTCATGCAGCGGTCTGTCGAGATCCAATTGATGCCGCAACTGTTGGCGAGTCTTCTCCAGTTGGTCACGCTGGTCCGTACTCAGTCCCTCCCCGCTAGCTGCTCCGCCGAGGAACAGATCCACCGGATCACCCGGTGCAAGGTGCATGATGAGGAAGGATATGAGGGTGATACCGAGCAACGTCGGAATAGCCAGAAAAATCCGTTGCAGGACGTATTGGATCACTGCGGTCTCTTCATTGGCCGAGGGCTGACGCTTTGGCGAAGGCGTCTGCGCTCTCCGCATCCATCCCACGGTTCGCGTAGGCGCGACCCAGTTCCCGCCAGACGAGCCCATGGTCGGGCATATCAAGACTGAGTGCTTCGAGCAGGGGGAAGGCGTCGTCTACTCTATCCAGACCGAGATAAGCAACAGCCAGATTGTAGCGCGCATCCACATCCCCGGGGGTCAGCCTGACCGCAAGCTCAAAGGCTTCTACCGATTCGTCGAAACGACTTTGCTGCCAGTAAAGGGATCCAAGATTGAAGTAGGATTGCCAATAGGTCGAATCAATCACGAGTGCGCGCCGGTAAGTTTCCTCGGACGCAGCAATGTCGCCAACTCGAGAGAGAGCGACTGCGAGATTGGTCAATGTGACGAGCTGCTCACTGTGCACTAGGGCTTTCTCAAACTGAACAATCGCTTCTTCGTCGCGCGACTCGCCCAGATAGAGTATTCCAAGAACATTCAGGGTTGCTGTGTCGGATTGGGCGAACTGGGTGACGAATTCGAAAGAGGAGATCGCCTCGTCGATCTCGCCGATACTGTAGAGAGTAAATCCTGTATTCCGCCATGCCTGTAATCGATCGGGAATGATCTTTGCCGCTATTCGAAATTTTGCCACTTGCCCGCACCAGATCAGGGTGACTCATGGCCGCGATTCGAACACCGTCATTGTACATTCGGGTCCAGTAGCACAAGCGCTCTTCCGTAATCCGCGCCTCATACTTACTACTCAGCATGAGGGAACGATCGAAGGCAGCAACCATATCGATGTGATAACCGGCAAGACCGTAGGGCTCTACCCGGGTGGTAGTATGCGTCGGAACTGGTGGAATCCTGGGAAACAGCGAGGTCCAATTGCTGCAGCGCAAGATCGAATTTCTGCTTCTTCAGATACAGCTTACCGGCGGTTAGTGCCGAGCTCTGGCATGATGTTAAAGAAAGGGAGCCGGCCCCGATCAGGAGAGCAGCCCGCAAAACAAACCACCGACGCACCTCAGAAACCGACCTGAAAGGTGAAGGTGTTGAGAGCGTCAAAGAAATCGACGTTGGAGTACGCATAATCAATGCGCACATCCTCGAGACCGGCAAAGCCGGTCTGGACGCCGAAACCGAAGCTCGTTCCGTACAGATAATCGTCATCCGAGCTGGTGGCGTAATCGAATCCACTTCGGATAGCGAAGAAGTCATTCACAACATACTCGACGCCTGTGCGCAACTGATCATAGGCGTAATTGTTGTGACGGAAGACCGAATTGATATTGACCTCACCCAGACCGGATGGATTATAGCTATAACCAAGACCGATTTCGAAGAGAGACGGCAGATCTGCCGACGCAGGCTGAACCTTATAGTCGGAAGGCTCACGCCGTAGACCATTCAGCTCACCACGGTTCAGCAATGCCGAGCCATCGTATTCTAGTCGCTGACCGACGTGCTTCAGAGCAACACCAAGATCGAGGCCATCGATCCCACCGAGATTTGCATACTGCAAACCAGCACTGAAGGACATCGCCGTAGCGTCAACACGCTCGATGCGATTGACGATATAGTGCGTCGTGCCGCCCACGGAGATGTGATCGGTCAGATCCTTTGAGTAATGCACGCCGAGAGTGAAGAAGGTGGGCGAATACACGCCCCCCGTCCCATCCGGCTGGTCAGCCGTGGTAACTGGAATGTCGCCAATGTCGAGTGCTTTGATATCGACGGCGAAATTACCGACGCCGAAATCTGCGCTCGCAGCGATGTAGTTGACACGAATGTCCGCCAGATACGACATGGTGGACACCATCAACTCCGCATCGTTGTTGCCCCGGCTCAGACCCGCCGGATTCCAGTGCAGAGCTGCCAGGCCACTGGTCGTCGCCACAGAGGCGCCTCCCAATGCCATATCACGCGCGCCGACAGGGATCAACAACTCCATGGCGGCCGCAGTGCCGGCCCGATTTTGACCTGCTGCGTGGACGTCTACCGTCCCCATGCAGACCAGTGCCAGTGCCAGCACGAACATTGCGATCTTACGAATAACTGTCATTTGTTCTTGCTCTCCCATCGCTCGGCTGGTGGGCTAGAAGTATTCGAGGAACTGCTGCTCGGCGATGATCGCAAGCTTCACGATCTTCGACTTGCCCACGTCTGGCATATCGATGTGGGCAACGAATATTCCGCTCGCCACCGGCAAACCGTTGTTGTTTTGCAGATCCCAACGCAGGAACTGATCTGTATCGTCCTTCTCGAGGACCCGCACCAATGTACCGGATAGGTCGAAGATGCGAATCTTCGTCTTCGGCGGCAGATGCGAGAAGGTGACGAACTTGCTGTAACGACTCGTCTCCGCCTCGTTGACCCCGTAATACGGATTCGGGAAGGCCGTGATCTTACTGATGTCCTCAGCAAGGAACTCGTCCGAAAACTCCGCACCTGGGATCGTGAAGGTGAACACGTCCGCTGCCGTATTTACATGATTAGCAATCAACGTGAACAGATCACCATTGCTTGGGAAGTCAGCTTCACGACGACGCTCGGCAAAGATGATCCACATGAAGGGCAGATTGTCTTCGCCGTCGTTTGCCGCGGTGGGAATTAGACCATTGTTCAGCATGATATCGCTGTTCTGCCCCTGCCTCGGATCGGTGTAATCGAGATCCATGATGAACAGCCACTCACATGGTCCCCCACCAGCGATATTACTGACGGTCCCGTAGAAAGCCGGACCGTAAGCACCATTTACCGTTCCGCCGGGCTGCAGATTCTCGAGGAAGGCAACCTCGAGTCGGCGCGGTGGTTCAGATTCGATGTCCCAGGCGGACAGCGCGATGGGACTGCGCTCCTGGAATGCATAGACACCTGGTCCTTCGGTAGCCAGGATATATTGACCCTGGTCCCAGCCGGTCTCGGCCGTCGTCATGTCGCCTGCTGCCGGCACATCACCACCAGCATCGCGCAGGTAACGATAGGCGTAGGAGACATTCTCGTTGTTCAGGTCGATCGGTTTGTACGTATTCTCGTCATTGCCCTCGTTCACATCGGTAAAGCGGAGCTCCACCGTGCGCAACTGATCGGGCGTGACCGTCGTCGGCGCGAACCACTGATTGTTCGGATCACCCGTCATGGCACCCTGGAATCCTTCAGCGCCCCAACTACTGGCGTTGCCCCAGGTAAACCAGCGCTCCACTGCGTCCCAGTCCTTCATCCCTGCCGGAGGACCGGAGACGCGGACTTCGAAACCATCGGAACCGATGTAGAGCGCTGTTCCAGCCTGGTCGGTTTGGCTGGATAGCAGTGCACCACCACCCATCGTCAGATCGCTCAGAGTCCAACTCGTAGCCCCATCGGCATCGGTGGAATACGCGACCTGATACTCGTGTCCGGTGGTCTGTGTCGGATCGACGACGGACGCCGTCACCGACCCATCACTGGCACCGGCCATGTGCGCACCCTCGAAGACCTGAGCAGCACTCGATGCGTATCTCGTTCCGACAGGCGGAGCCTGCGGCTTCGCGATCAGCAACTGCGCTGAACTCTCCAAGGTCGTGACCGCGGCGGCATCACCCGTTGCCCGATTGTAGGCCGTGACAGCGAAGTAGTACTCCTGACCGTTGACGAGCGGGCCACCGCGAAGTGCGTCTGTGCTGAGACGCAGATTCCGGCGTACGCCGAAGTCGGTACCAACCTGCTGTGGCACATCGAGCACGACTCCCGACACTTCGTCGAGATCGGTGCCGAGGATGGTAGTAACACCATTTTCCGCATCGAAGGTACCGAGCCTGAGAGCCTGACCCAGAGTGGCCTCAGCAGAGGGCAACTGATACACATTGTAACCCTCAAAGACGAACCCGTCGGACTGACTTCCCTCGGTATTGGCTACCGAAGAGGGATCCCAGCCCCAGTCGAGGACAACCGTCTGGTCCAGCTCCGCCAACCGAACGGCGGGTGCAGCCGGCGGTGACGGCACCTGGAAGGCACTGTTGTAGGCATCCTGCACGAACTGATCGGTAAACTTCAACTGGGCCACGCTGCGCAGACGCGTTGAGCCAACTGCGCCGAGCAACGCGACCACGACTTCCTGCGTGTCACCCAGGGCCATCGTAAACGGCCCCGTGTTCAGGACGATGCGGCGATCACCGGCGGGCAGTGGAATACCATCATTCCAGCCCGTGGTGCGCGTTGGATCACCGTCGAGAGTGAACTTGGTATCTATACCCGTGATAGGGTCAGTGTAAGGCACTGGATTGGTGATATCCGGCTGCGGTTGGAATCCCCGCAGCAGATTGTACCACTCCTCCGTACCCACATACTCACCCAGCTCCGGATCGTCGATGGCACTACCGGCGGCGAAGTAGACGAAAGAGGTCATCGGCAGATTCTCGTAGCCAGGACGACGTCCGAAGTTCCAATCTGCCTCCCTTGACTCATCCAGGAGCTCGTTGCCATTCTCATCCAGGGCGATGTCGCCGTTTTCATCCGTCAGATAGACGGGAACGATCGGACCTTGCAGGAAGTCGTAGCCGACTGCCGGAGGAGCCAATCCGAAACCGACATAGTGTGAGTCCTCGGCTTGGCCGTTGTAGACATATCCGAGACTCAGTCCGACATCGGAGCCGGCGAAATCATCGCCAAGGTCACCCAGATCAGGATCCGACCACTGGGCGATATACATGTCGTTGATCACGGCGTCATGGGGTGTCGTCGCTGTGCCCTCATAGACGATCTGATACTTCTTAAAGATCGCGTCACCGAGAGCATCCGTGCGAGCATACCCCCACATCGTGATCGCAACCTCAAGACCGATGGGCTTCGACCCATAGAGCGAGGTCGTAGTTCCTATGTCGAGATCATTGATAACAAACCAAGCAACCTGGTCACCACCGGCGACACCCGGCTCGTCGACGGACGGATCGTAGCTGCCATTCCCGTCCGTGTCGTAGTAAGGTGCACCCTTTGCCGCGGGCCACTCCTGCCAGTCCTTGGCGTATTGACCCCGAACAGCGGCTTCGTCGGCTGCGGACACCTCACTCAGACCGAGGCCAAGAAGCTCGGAAGCGTCAAGACGCAGATCAGCGGTTTGGTAATCCCGGCGAATCCGGTAGATCCGAACACTCGAATCGCTCGGATCTTCACCGATCCCCCTGGAAATGATCGCTCCCGGCAAGGTACCGATCGTATACGTCTGGCCACCGACCCGCAATTCCTGAGGATCGCCGTCCTGCACGAGACCACCCCAGACCAAGCCGTCCTGGAAAATGACCTGGTCAGTCGAGCGAGGGAACGTGACACCGGAGTTGTCGTTGAGTGGATTGCGGGCGGAGAAACCATCCCGCTTAAACCACAGCGACATATTGTTGATGTTCAACAGCGCCCGTTCGCCGAAGGCATAGTCCTGCGCCACCTTGGCGGCAGCCGACGGACGGTCGTCACGCGCGGTGACGGGAGCGACGCTGCCGGCCAGGACCACGAAAGCGGCCAAGGCGGTAATCGTCTTCCTCATTGCGCTGATCCTTGTTTTGGATCGACGGACGTGTATTCGAGACATGCGTTAGAGTCCCAACTCGATACCGAAGCGGATCTGCCGCGGCTCGTCATACAGGTCTCCGCCTTCGTTGGACCAGTAGCTCTGACGGTTGGCGAGGTTAATCGCCTGATAGAGTTGCTGATACTTCAAACCACCGTTCGCCTGAACGATCTCGCTGCTCAGGCTCGGGTTGGTGAGGAACCCGTCGTCCGTCGTACTGCCCGTCCGTTGATACACATTGAGGACGTTCTGACGGTCGAAGAGATTCTCGATATACGTGTAAACCTTCGCCTCGAGTCCCATCAGATTGAAATCCTTGTCGACGCGAAGGTCGATCTGGAAAGTCCACGGTGTCGTCGAACGATTCACTGACTCGAGCGGCTTGCGATTGCGCGGGTCTGAGCTGTTCAGGATACCGCCGTCTTCCGGACCCGTCTGTCCCAGGGATCCGTCCGAGAATGTGTAGTTGTGGCCACTTGTGAAGCGGAACAGCAGGTTGGCCCCTAGCTCACTGAAGATCGGACCACCATCGTTCTCGGCGAATCGATAATCGAAGAACAGGGCGCCACGATGTGTCTCGTTGAAGTCGAGCGGCGAGATGATCGTTGGCACGTTAGAAGCGTTTTCGATACCGGATAGTCCATCCGCTGTGGTCGAACCAGACCCACGGGCGTCAGACAAGGTGTAGTTGAGTTCGGAGCGCAGACGATTCGTGCGTCGAAGTTTGAAAACAAACTCCAACCCCTTGGTCGTTGCGAAGTCGCCATTCTGGAGATAGTTGTAGGAGTTCGCATTCTGCGCCGTCGAAGAAATGTCCTGACGAGCGACCTGGATCTGCCCCTTTACATCTCGGTAAAAGCCAGTGATGTCAAAGGAGGCCACCTCTGAAAACTGCTTTTCGAAGCCCAGCTCATACTGCGTCGTACGCATGGGCTCGATGTCAAAGGCGCTTGGACTGTTGATGAAGTTCTGACCGCCGAGTTCGAGGGCCAGGCGCGCGCCGCCCGTGAAAGAGCTGCGCAATGCAGGCATCTGCGAGAAGCGGCCGTATTGAACGTGGAAGACCGTGCGATCCGACACCGGGAACGAGAGACCCAACCTCGGGCTGATCTCGGTGAAGGTCCGTGTCTTCTTCATCGAATCCAGATCAATCGTGAAGTCCGTCGAGTTACGCGACGGAGACGCCGGATCCTTGAAGCGCCAACTGTCGACGTCGAAGTAGTCGATACGCAAACCTGCGTTCACAATCAGGTCGTTGTATTCGATCTTATCCTGAAGAAAGGCGGCACCCAGGGTCGGATATCGCGGTGCGTCCAAGCCAGATCCATCACCTTCCCGTCCGAACACATCGTAGCCGAAGTAGTCGGCACGACTCGTGTTGCGCAGGAACGACTCGAATTCAGCCAGATTCCCCGTGCCAGCCGGCGCCGCGTCTGCTGCGGCGATCAGCTCGTTGAGAATCTGCGCCTCGCTGATCTGGCCCGCGTAGTAACGATCGTAGACGGCATCCAAGTGCGGATACGTGTTAGCGATACCGGAGCGGATCGAGTTCAGCGTAATCCCGTAGCGACGGGACGTCCATTTCTGGTAGTCGAACCCGGCTTTCAACTCGTGAATGTCGGTCTGCTTGGTGATGCTGGCGCCCAGCCCCCAGTAGGTGTCGTCACTCTTACTATAAGAACTCGCACGATCGGTACCATTGCCCGATGATGTCGGCGTTCCCGGACGACTGAAGGGGAACCCGTTCAGATCGTATGGTGTCGGATTGGTGCTCTTATTGGTATAAGCACCGGCCCAGTCCGAGTTAGCGTTGGCAACGGCGAAGCTGTCGTTCTGCACCCACCAGTGGCTGCCGAAGGTCGGATCGGCGATCTCCCGATCCTGGCTGTAGAGGCTGAATCTGACCTCGTAGAACATGCTCGGATCGAGCAGGTGCGTCGCCTTGAAATTCAACAGACTCGAACTACGGTCAGCCTCAGGCAGACGCTCCGTGTTCAGCATATTTCGAATCGGTGCCGGATTGAATTCCAGCGACTCGTCCGAATACAGTCCTGTGATTTGGAACTTCACCGGCTCGAGGTCGAAAACGAGGGTTCCGTTGAAGTCGATCGCCTCGGCACCCGTATGCTGGATATTGCCATCCTGTAGGTTGAGGTCGACAACATCGGCTTCGGCGGTCCCGTCTTCATCTGCGTCTGTCCAGTGGACACGCCCACCCCGGTCACCCGTATCGGCTAGCTGATCGAACTTGAAGCCGTCCCAATACGTTGCCTGGTAATCTTGTACCCGGCGTTGAGTGGCGACGAAGGCTCGGATTTTATCGTTGCCTGCAACGGGGCCACTGACTGTGAGCACTTGATTGCTGTAGCCGTAAGAGTGCGTCCCGAAGCGGGTCTCGCCTTCGGAGGTGACACCGTCGCTCTCTGAGAGGATGGTGACCTTGAAGTCAGTCCCACCGGTGCGCAACTCTTGCAGGATGACACCAGCATTGGCGCCACCGTATTCGGCGTTGAAGCCACCGGCCTGCAGTTGGAGCTCTTCGATTGCTTCGTCGATGATAGTCACCGCCGAATTGCCCGTCACAACGTTGCGGACGCTTGCACCCTCGACGTAATAGGCGATCTCGTCGGCTCGTGAGCCTCGGATATGCAGCGCGCCTTCATCTTCGACGACACCCGCTTGCAGCGCAAGCACATTCGCTACACCGCGGAATGGTAGAATTTTGAGGTCTTCGGCACCGATGATGCGCACCGCATTGGTGGCATTCTTGTCGATGATCGGACGCTCGGCGCGAATGATGACCTCATCAGCCTGGATCGCTTCGGGTCTCGGTTTCAGATCGACGGTCGTCGTCAGGTCACCGGAAACCCGGATCTCCTCAACGACTACCGCCGCGTAACCGACATAGGAAACGCGCAACGTATATGTGCCCGGGGGCACGTTAAGAATGAAATACCGGCCTTTGTCGTCGGAGACAGTACCAAGTTGCGTTCCCTCCAGAACGATACTTGCGCTGACGAGTGGATCTCCACTCTGACTATCCGTGACAGTGCCAGTGATTTTGCCGCCACCCGCGGCTGCGGGTACGACGGCTGCGGCGATGAGCATGCAACCAAGAATGGCCACACGTGCCCAATGAGTACTCCGGTCGATCGGCAACTCCTCCCTGATAGAGCGACGATGATTTCAAAATAATTTGAAGCGGGCGGAATCGGCCCGTTTATCCGGCCGTTGGGTCGATAGTCCTTGGCCGACAGGCCAAGGCCACGGATTCACGAATTGATAGAGCCAGATATATATATATGCGATAGGAAGTCTATATCCAAAGTCGCGGTGCGCTCAAGAAATTTCTTGTGATGGGGGACACATCTTCCAGGACATCCGTAGCCAATTGCGGACATTTTGGCGTAATTTGGCGCCGAAAGCACAAGGTCATGTAGTTCCTGGACGAGAAATCTGTCTTGACCGACTGCTGAGATATTGTGCTTGCCGCGGAGACTTGCCGCTGACGAGTCTCGCTAAGACCGGAAGTGTAGATTTACCACAGACTCTACTTTACAACCGTCCGAACCACCTCCATCATATTTTCTGAAGATGCTACCCATCAATTTTCCTTTGATGATCGTGTACAGAAGAATGCCTCAATGTGTTGGCGAAACGCCACTAGGTCGACGAGTACGTAAGATCGCGTTTGTTACGCTTTGCTTGTCAATCGGGGCATTCGTTGGATGTGATTTCCTCACCTCCACGACTGATTTCTCCCTTGATGACGGCGCCGGTGGCGCCATTGCGTTTGCATCGACACGGTCCGGCAATTTTGACATCTATCTGATGGATGCAGACGGGGCAAACGTGCAACAGATCACAGCATCCGATGTCGACGAGCGTGCCCCTACGTGGTCTCCAGACGGGACACTGATCGCGTACAGCAAACGGCATGAGCCTTTCAATGACGACATCTTCGCTATGACGATCGCGAGCGGTGCCGAGACAAACCTCACCGATACCCCGGGAAGTGACGGATTTCCGCGTTGGTCACCGGATGGGCTGCGGATCACCTTCGAATCCAGGCGGGATGGCAATGCCAATGTCTACGTCATGGATGCCGACGGCCATGGCCTTGAACGCTTGACGACACACTTAGCATTTGACGGCCAGCCTGCCTGGTCACCCGATGGCTCGCAGATCATCTTCGAGTCAGGTCGCGAGGTCTTCATTCATGCGTCTCAAGAGATCGATTCGACCGAAATCGGTGCCGTTGAGGAGGCGCAGACCAACCCCCGAAACAATGACCCGAGCTTCAATCACCAGATCTATCTCATGAACACCGATGGCAGCGAGATTCGACGTCTGACATTCCATCCGGATAATGATCGATCCCCCTCATTTTCACCTGACGGGGGGCAGATACTCTTTGTCAGCGATCGGGATGGCAACGACGAGATCTATCTGACGAATGCCGATGGCAGTGAACCGCGAAATCTGACACACTCCCAGAATGACGACTATAGCCCGTCTTGGTCATCGGATGGCACTCGAATCGCCTTTGTCTCTGAGCACACGGGAAATCCGAATATTTTTGTCATGACGGCGGATGGGACGCAGTCTGCATCGCTCACCCTCGACCCCAGACTCGATCTGACCCCTCGATGGATGCCGGGAAGCTTCTTTGCAGATAGGGAGCGTTGTCTTCTGTGCCCTGGTCGCGGTGGGCCACAATTGGGACGCTGACTCTCTATAACCAATGCAAAAAGGCCCTCTTCCCGACTGGGAGAGGGCCTTTTCAGTGCTCGGCTTCGGACCGATCTTCTAGTAGGCGCGCTCCGGCGGTTGGACCCACCATTCCATCGTAATTTCACCGATGCTACCACGATCTGCCCCCGGATACCAGTTCACTCCGCGGAACCGCCGCGAATACGAGGTCGCGAGTCGCTGCTTCCACAAGAACGTGTATGGCTGCTCTTCGTGTAGAATCTCCTGAAATCTCTGATAGAGAGCGACGCGTCTGTCGGAATCGAACTCTTTTCTGTATTCCTCCAGAATGGAGTCCACTTCCTCGTTGAGGAAGGTGACAAAATTGGATCCCTGCCCCTCTGCCTGGGAAGAATGCCAGATCTGATAGGCGTCGGGCGGAAACCGGACATTCCCTGTCCACCCCAGCACAATCGCATCAAAGTCCTGTGTATCTGCCCGCTGCAGAAAGATGGACCAGTCGAGTTCACGTACCTGGCAATCGATGCCGATGTCAGCCAACTCGGATTGCACGACGAGTGCAATATCCTTTCGCAGCTGATTTCCCGAATTGATCATAATTTCGAAACGGAAGGGGACGAGTTCGCCATCGATTAGCTTGTCGAGAGTTCCGTCTTCATCGGCGTCGTCCCAGCCAGCATCGTACAACAGGTCGAGAGCCCGGTCTGGATCGTATGGATAAAGCTCCAGGCTCTGATTGTATTCTGGCCGGAACTTGTGGATTGGGCCGACGACGGGCTCACCTAGGCCAAAGAGCAGATTTTCGATCATCCCCTGGCGGTCTGTGAGCAGCGTCAAAGCCTGACGCACCCGTTTGTCGGCGAATAAGGGTCGGGCGTTGTTCCAGCCGATGAATGTATAGCCACCTCGATAGCGAATGGCCTTCATGAAGCTGCGCTGGAAATCCGGATCCCAACTCTTCTGCTTGAATTCCAGTGAGCTGAGATCGAGATAGTCGACATCACCATTGGTAAGTTCGATGAAGGCAGCGTCTGTGTTGTTGATGATCTTGAAGACAATTTTCTCGACATAGCCAGACTGAGGAAAGCTGTCTATGTCTCGGCCCCAATAGTCCTCGTCACGGGTCAACACCACCTTCTGCTGCGTCACCATGTCAGCCTCGGGGTCCAATAACTGATACGGGCCAGACCCTAAGACGCGTCGGCTAAAATCCTGGTTGAACCGCTCAGCAAACTGGTGCACCCCCTCTGCCTGTGGTCCTTCCATCCAAGAACCGTCCACGAGATCGGAGACCTCGATCCCTCCGAGTAGATCATCCGGATCGTAGAAATGGCGAGGAATCACCTTGAAACCACCCAGCATCAGATCATTTCGGAAATACGGTTCCTTGCAGCTGATGACAACGCCGTACTCACCATCGCGCTCAGCTGCAACGACGGATCCGTAGTAGTTGCGCAGCGACGCAGCCAAGACCTCTGGATGGAGAATGACTTTGAGGCTGAAAATTACGTCGGCCGAGGTCAGCGGAACCCCATCAGAGAAGACCACCCCGTCGCGAAGTCGGAAGGCATATCTGAGCTTGTCCTCAGAAATCGTCGGATAGTCTAGAGCGATATGCCCACGTGACTGGAAGGGAGGCTCAGGCGACTGATTCAGCAAAGCCTCGAAGACGTAAGCGTGAATTTCCGACACTGCTGCGTCGCTGGCAGTATACGGATTCATGCTGGTAGGATCTGAAAGGCTGTGCCGGACCAACCAGTCTCCAACCAAGGGGGTCTGGGTTTCGGCACTCCGATTGTCAGCTTGGTCAACGCCATCGAAGACGATAATATCGCGAGTCGAACTCAGAATATCCCGAACAATCGACCACGGGTCATCGGCGTACACGACACTTGTTGTCGTCGTTGCCGCGATCATCACCAGTGGTGTGAAGTACAGCAAGACTCTCTTCATACGAAGCTCAGCCAATCGTGTGTGTCTTCAACTTGCGCGTTGATGGTCTCAAAATAGCGACGCTGGATCTGTTCAGTGATCGGTCCCCGTTTGCCATCGCCAATCGGTATGTGATCGATACTCTGAATCGGGGTAACTTCTGCGGCGGTCCCGGTGAAGAAAACTTCATCCGCGATATAGAGGAACTCGCGGGGTATTCCCCGCTCCTCGACGGTGAAGCCGAGCTCACGGGCGATCGTCATCGCGGTGTGGCGAGTGATCCCCGGCAGGATGGAGTGATGAGACGATGGGGTGAAGAGGGTGTTCCCCTTCACGATGAACAAATTCTCACCACTGCCCTCGCTGACGAGACCTTGCGAATCGAGAACGATCCCTTCGTGAAAACCATTCTGATTGGCCTCCATGCGCACAAGTTGCGAGTTGAGATAGTTCCCACCTGCCTTGGCGAGGAATGGTAACGTGTTGGGCGCGACTCGATTCCACGAAGACGTACAGACTTTTACGCCCTGCTCAAGGGCCTCTAAACCCAGATACTGGCCCCACTCCCAGACGGCGATCACCGTCTCCACGGGGCACGGAGTAGGATCCACGCCCAACGATTCGTAGCCGCGAAAAACGACGGGACGGATGTAACACGCATTCAATGCGTTGGCCCGAATGGTTGCCAAGACCGCGTCATTCACTTGATCCGGCGTGAAGGGTATCTCCATACGGTAGATCTTTGCTGAATCGAAGAGGCGTGCTGTGTGTTCCTGCAACCGAAAGACAGCGGGGCCCTTGTCAGTGTTGTAGCAGCGAATGCCTTCAAAAACACTGGAACCATAGTGAACGACGTGGGACAATACGTGGATATTTGCCTCATCCCATGGAACGAGGTCACCATTGAACCAGATCTTGTCAGACTTCGGCATCGGGGGCATCGGTTCTCTACTCCGCGCTTATGTGGCGCCTGTTTGAAGCCGCACTTACAGTGTTCGGCTGAGTGTGATTGTCAGATCGTCGAAAGTGCCGCTGCGCTGCTTTGAGCGACTGAACCGCGCTTTGACACCTGTGTATCCATCTGGCAGATACTCGAGGGATGTCACCAGATTCCGGTGCGCATTGCGCGAACTGAGATCTCTCTCCGTTCCGCCACCGAAATAGGTGTAGTCCCAACTTCGATCGAGGCGATAGTTGAAGCTGGTCCCCAGCGACAACCGCGGATCGGGGCGATAGGACATGCCAAAGGTGAAGCGATGATCGGTGTTGTCTTCTTCGACGATTTGCGTGCCATTCTCGACCAGCAGAGTACCAAAATCGTCGATGCTGAACGCGTAGGAACCATTCAGCTGTAGGTCCTCAAAGACGCGGCGTCGAAATGTGTGGCGCATTGACCAGCCGCGCCGAATGTTACTGCGGCGATCTGCAAGACTGGATCCGACATCTTCATCAAAGTCGAAAATAGTTCTCCGCGCAGATATTTCAAAGTTGTGACTTATCGTCGTCTCGATACGCTCGTAGCTGGTGTTCGCTGAGAGCCGTAAATCCCGGTTTTCCGCATTCTCAGCACTGCGAGTGGCATCTAGGTTGGTGCGCTGTGTGGAGCTGGAGGACAATGACAAATTGTAGCGCAAGCCGCTCTCGCGAATACCACGGAAACCCAGGGTGACGAACCCATTGTAGCTGTCACGGTCCTGAGTAGGATCTCCCGGATTGTCGATGCGAATCATCCGCGCTGAACTCGACCATGTGAGCGTGTGATCGAGGATTTGCCAGTCGAGGCTTCCGCGCAACAGGAGGCTTGTTTCTTCACGATCATCGGTGGGATCTCGAAAGAGCGATCCCGTTGAAAGACGAACGGACCGACGACGTTCATCAGTCGTCGAGAAGTTGGCAGTCAGCGAACCCAATACACCTGCTGGCAGACGACCCTTTGCGGAGGACTTGAAATCCCAATTCTCCGTCTCTCGATCACGGCCGAAGAAGCGGTTGCGTGAATCATCATCTTCGTTGGCCGTGTTTGTGTTGACACTCCGCCTCCACCCCTGGCTGCCATTGATATTGAATCCAAAGACCTCAAAACTCATGGAGGAATTCATGTTCGAACTTCGTCGCTCTGAAATCTCTGCGGCAACAAGGGTATCGGCGATCCCCCCGATCGAGTCCACGACGGCACGTGTCACACCCAATTGCGAGCGGCTCTCAGAGACGGAAGTGGAAGCTCGGACATCGCCGGGGAGATTGTAGGACGCCGACATTCGGACACTTTCATTCCGATTCTTGTTGCTCTTCAGCGTGTTGTCAGTCTTCGTCGCCGACATGGACGTGCTGAGGCGCTCGCCCTTTACATCGAAAGCGGGGGATACGCTCATCGAGGCATTGTACCGAAGACCGGATTCCTCGATGGTACTATCGGGATTGACGGGACTCGCACGACGCGCCGTAATCACCCCCGGTACCACGTCGAAGCGCAATTCCTTGAAGCGGCTGCCACCACTGGCGAGTGGTTTGTATTGAAAGCGGAAGCTGATGGTCTGATTTCGCGTCTTCTGATTCAGAAGTGACGCATTGCGGACGGACATGTTGGCGTTGATGCCAATCGATGCCCTCGGGCCCAATACGGGATACAGGATGGAGGTGCGCACGGAAGCATTCTCCGTCCAGTTGTTCCTGCCGTTGCGTTGATCGAGGATTGCATTCATTGACGCGGATGCGTTGAAGCGCATCATTGCCGTCGAATCGCCGGCAGCGGACAACGACACCGGAGCACGCAGGTTCCAACTTGGGAAGGTTGGGCGCCAGGTCATGCGATTTGAGCGGCGGCTGAAATTCAGCGAATACGACTGTCCATCGCTGATTGAAGGAAGCAACACCAGCAGGGCGAACACCGCCGTGAGCCTTCGCCCCGGAAACACGATTCAGCC